>Ga0075364_10002108_pt1 | contig 11108 bp, 11 predicted proteins | sample EndMetdeltDD1764_FD_71517 | JGI IMG/M metagenome (GOLD analysis project Ga0075364, IMG submission 71517) | Populus endosphere microbial communities from Tennessee, USA - Endosphere MetaG P. deltoides DD176-4 | ecosystem: Host-associated > Plants > Roots > Endosphere | place: USA: Tennessee...
AGCTTAAGCTCCGTGCCTATTTCTCTGTGTTGGGACCGGGGCTACCGAGCGGCCATTGTTCGTCGGCAGCAACGAAAGCCGTTCCACTTCGGCGCGGGAAGAACTCGTAAGTGATGCCGATCACTTCACCGGATGTACCCGGCTTGTCGCGGAACATGCCAACCGATCGCATGAAACGGTAGGTCTCTCCTTCGGCACCCACACGATAAATGCTGTGATAGGCGCGCTTGTCGACACTCGCACGTTCGAACGTGGACATTATGAAGCCAAGGTCGTCTGGATGGATCTGGGCGGAAACTGCTGCCAGATCCAACGGGCCTTCGCTATGTTCGATGCCGAAAAGATCGCTGAAATCCGCGCTGCCGAAAATATGACCGCTGTCCAGGTCCAGTCGCCATGAACCGAATAACCGGAAGGCTGTGACCATGCCGATGACTTCCGCATCGCTGATGCCGATCGCACGGTGCTGATTGTTATCGCGATGTTCCTGCTCGACCCAGAACGGCAAGGCAGTGCTCCTTAAGGCATGCAGCTTCAGGCAATCAGCTTGAGCCGGATCGCCTTAGCTACCAATTGCGTACGGTTGACGCAATCAAGTTTGCGGATGGCATTGGTGAGGTAGGCGTTGATCGTGTGATCGGACAGCGACAGGATGTTGCCGATCTCGTTGGAGGTCTTGCCTTGCGATGTCCAGCGCACGACCTCAAGTTCGCGTGCCGTCAGAGAGGGAGTCGTCGGGCGCGGCTCGTGCCTGCGCAAGCGGTCGAAGACATCGAAGGCATGCAGGGCAATCATGCCGAGTTCGTTGAGTTCAGCCTGCGCAAGGGGTTGGCGGATGCCATCGAAGCGCATGATGAAGCGATTGCCATCGACCGAATGCAGCGGCATGGCGGCACTGGAAACGATTTCATAACGACGCAGCAATTCTGCGGTCTGGTCATCGAATTCGAGATTGTAGTTGTCATCATGGTCAATGGACCAGCTGACCGGCAAGGCGGATCCGAGCAGGAGCGGGGCCAGAGGACAACGGCGCATCAATCGCTTGCGGTCGAACTCACGGATATAATCGCGCGACCACGTGCTCTCGACAATCAACGGTGCCAGGAGAATATCGTCAGGATCCGGCGAGGCAAGCAGAGTGACGTGCCGGAAGCCGAATTCCACGGCGACCTTCTTCAGAGCGGCAATGACGTCGGTATGCGATTCTGACGAGGAAATTTCCTTATTCAGCGCCGCTTGCCGTTCGAGTGTGATCATGGTGGTCTCGGGACATGACACCCAATTATGTTGGGGCGCAACGGTTATAGCAAATTTGCGTTTGAACCAGCATATTTTTTCCGATTTAAGCCTTTAAAAAGAACGTTCGTGGGCTTTTGCTCAAATTTCACATTATTTCAGCGCTTTATGTTGATAAGTAACGGCTGGTTTCGGGGCTTCATGCCGTTTGTTCTGTATTCGCGCAGATATAACGGTCGCCGATTCTGTCTATTGCTCTTTTCTATCGTGCGATTTCGTTTTTTGATCGATGGGGATGGTGTTGCGCAGGGCCTTGCCGTATCAGGCCGTTTCAGCGATTTTCCGCGCTCGCTATTCCAAGGAGATACCATTTTGCCGACCGTAGCTTCCGACATCGAAATCGCGCGCGCTGCCGCCAAAAAACCGATCACTGAAATCGGCGCCCGGCTCGGCATCTCGCCCGAGGATCTCGTCCCTTACGGTCATGACAAGGCAAAGATCAGTGCCGAATTCATCAAGGCTCAGTCGACAAAAAACGATGGCAAGCTGATCCTTGTCACGGCGATCAATCCGACGCCGGCCGGCGAAGGTAAAACGACCACTACTGTTGGTCTTGGCGACGGTCTTAACCGCATCGGCAAAAATGCGATGATTTGTGTTCGTGAGCCGTCGTTGGGGCCATGTTTCGGAACCAAGGGCGGTGCGGCAGGCGGCGGTTATGCGCAGGTCGTACCGATGGAGGATATCAACCTTCATTTCACCGGTGATTTCCATGCGATCACCTCGGCGCACAACCTGCTCGCCGCGATGGTCGACAACCACATCTATTGGGGCAATGAACTCAATATCGATGTGCGCCGTGTCACATGGCGCCGTGTCATGGACATGAACGACCGTGCGCTGCGCGAAATCGTCGGTTCGCTGGGTGGCGTGGCCAACGGTTTTCCGCGTGAGGGTGGTTTCGATATCACCGTTGCCTCCGAGGTGATGGCGATCCTCTGCCTCGCCTCAGACCTTGAGGATCTCGAGCGCCGTCTCGGCAATATCATCGTTGCCTACCGCACAGACAAGACACCGGTTTTCGCACGCGATCTGAAAGCCGACGGTGCCATGGCCGTTCTTCTCAAGGATGCGATGCAGCCGAACCTCGTTCAGACACTGGAAAACAATCCGGCCTTCGTGCATGGCGGTCCGTTCGCCAATATCGCGCATGGCTGCAATTCGGTGATCGCCACCAAGACGGCGTTGAAGCTTGTCGATTACGTGGTGACGGAAGCCGGTTTTGGTGCCGATCTGGGTGCGGAAAAATTCTTTGATATCAAATGCCGCAAGGCTGGCCTGAAGCCTGATGCAGCCGTCATCGTCGCGACCGTGCGTGCGCTGAAAATGAATGGCGGTGTTGCCAAGGAAGATCTTGGCCAGGAAAATGTGGAAGCGCTGACGCGGGGGTGTTCGAACCTCGGCCGCCATGTCGCCAATGTCCGCAAATTCGGTGTACCGGTCGTGGTTGCCATCAACCACTTCATTTCCGACACCGATGCCGAAGTTCAGGCAGTGAAGGATTATGTCGCGCATCTGGGCGCCGAGGCGATCCTCTGCCGCCATTGGGCCGAAGGCTCTGCCGGTATCGAGGAGCTGGCCTGGAAGGTTGTCGAAATGGCGCAGTCGGATACGGCGAAATTCGAGCCGATCTATCCTGACGACATGCCGCTGATGGAAAAGATCGAGGCGGTTGCTGCAAAAATCTATCACGCCGGTGAAGTGACGGCGACCAAGGCGGTGCGCGACCAGCTGAAAGCCTGGGAAGAGCAGGGCTACGGCAAGTTGCCGGTCTGCATGGCGAAGACGCAATATTCCTTCTCCACCGATCCTACCCTGCGTGGTGCGCCGGAAGGCCATGTCGTGCCGGTGCGCGAAGTGCGCCTGTCCGCAGGGGCCGGCTTCATCGTCGTTATCACGGGCGAGATCATGACCATGCCCGGTCTGCCGCGTTCGCCGGCCGCTGAGCGGATCATGCTCAACGAGCAGGGATATATTGAAGGCCTCTTCTGAGGCCTTCGCTGGTTACCGGCAATACCTGTACCCGTTCTTGCGATCCAGCACGTCGAGATGCAGATGATCCTGATGGGTCGCATCGCTGCCGGGTGAAAGAACCGTCGAAAAATACAGGCAGGCGCTGGCTGTGGCTGTGCGCTGAAAAGCGCCTTCCAACGTCGAATCCTCTTGTCGCGGCTTCATCTCGAATGTCTCGCCATTGTTGAGCTTGAAGGCCGCGACATCGATGGCATTGCCACGCGCATGTTCGGAAACCTTGCCGGTCTCGGCGCTGTTGCGCAGGCGGCAGGCATAGGTGGAGCCGGGGACAATGCCGGTGACCTTTCGGCCGGGCATGGCGACGCTCATGGCCGGCTGGACATTGTCTTTCATCCAGGTGGCCAGCGCATGAGCTGTCTCGCAGCGCATCTGTGCACCGCCGGTATTGACGCCCGGAAGGATTTCTTTCACCGCGATCGGCTGTTCGATGCCGCAGCCCGGTTCCTCGCCGGTGATGGCGGGGATCGTTTCGAACTTGGTGCCAAGGGCGGTAAGATCGGCAAGGCAGGCCTTCAACTCTTCTGGATTTTCCTTTTCGAGTGGCGGAGGTGGTGGGCTTTCGGCCTTTTCCTCCTCCTTCTTTTCTTCATCCGTTTTGGGCTGGTCTGCTTTTTTCGGTTCTGCCTTTTCAGGCTTGGCCGTTTCTTCCGATGGAGTTTCGGGTTTCGGCAATGGTTTGGGAACGTCTGCCGCTTGCGTCGGTTCGGGAGGAGATACAGGGGGCTGTGCCGGCACAGGCGGATTTTCCGCGGTGTCCGGCGCAGGCGGCTCGGCTTGCTGATTTTCTTGAGCCGCAGCCCCGGATGTTACCGGTTTGGTTTCTTCCTCTGCCGCTGATTTCTCTGCATTCTCACCGGGTTTGGGAAGCGGAACAGGAACAGATGAGGGCGCCGGGACGGATGATGCGGGATTGTTGGTCCGGGCAGGCCGCGCGCGGCGGCGCTCGGAGGATTTTTGTCGGGACGATTGTTTTCTGACGCCGATATCCTTCATGAAACGATCGAAGGCGTTGACGGGCACCACATCCGTACGCTCCACGGCAGGAACTGGCGAGTGAGGCGGTATGGCTGCGCCAAGGGCAAGCGGCAGGCAGGCGAAAAAACAAAGGATTTGCTTCATCCCTCATCGGTCCTTTCATCTGACGGGCAAACCGATTTCGGATGTCCGGCGATGAGTGGAACGCAGATGGTGCCGGTTTGGTCGCATCGAAGCGGCAATAAAATTGCATCAGGAATCCGCTTGCATGCATTTCAAAGCCACGCTAACAATTCGCCCCATGATCAACTCGATGAACATTGCTAACTGGTGGTGGGCACGCTGACGCGGCCTTGACCAGTCATGTCTATCGACAAGACGACGACAAGCCGCCCGAACCACGAGGCGGCTTTTTTATTGAGCCGCCAACAGGATCGGGCAAAGCATCCGAGAGGCGGAACATGGTAACGGTAATCGAAGACGACGGTTCGGAAAGTTATTCGACGCGGGGCGGCATTCAAGTGCGTCGCCAGCGCCGGCCGGCGGAATATGCGACTGCGATCAGCAGCTATGTCGACAGGCTGGACGAACGCCGCGGTGCGGTGTTTTCCTCCAACTACGAATATCCGGGCCGTTACACCCGCTGGGATACCGCGATTGCCGATCCGCCGCTGGGCTTCTCCTCGAATGGCCGAAAAGTCTGGATCGAAGCCTATAATGGCCGTGGCGAAGTCCTGCTCGATTTCGTTGCAGAGCGCCTTGCCAAGGAACCGGAACTGACGCTCGGTGAGCGCTCAGCCCGCCGTCTCGATCTGACCGTCAACGAACCGACCCGTGCATTTACCGAGGAAGAGCGCTCGAAAATGCCGACCGTGTTCACGGTTCTGCGCGCTATCGTCGATCTCTTCTATTCGGATGCGGACAGCGCTATCGGCCTTTTTGGCGCCTTTGGTTACGATCTCGCCTTCCAGTTCGATACGATCAAGCTGTCCATGGCTCGCCCGGAAGACCAGCGCGACATGGTTCTGTTCCTGCCGGACGAAATTCTCGTCGTTGACCACCATGCGGCCAAGGCCTGGATCGACCGTTACGACTTTTCCAGAGATGGCGTGACGACCGAGGGCAAGGCGTCGGATATCGCGCCCGATCCGTTCCAGCGCACCGATGTCATTCCGCCCAAGGGTGACCATAACCCCGGTGAATATGCAGCACTCGTTACCCGCGCCAAGGAAAGTTTTCGTCGCGGCGACCTGTTTGAGGTCGTGCCGGGCCAGAAATTCATGGAGCGTTGCGACAGCAATCCGTCGCAGATTTCCAACCGTCTGAAGGCGATCAACCCTTCTCCCTATTCCTTCTTCATCAATCTCGGCCATCAGGAATATCTGGTCGGCGCCTCGCCGGAAATGTTCGTGCGTGTATCCGGTCGCCGTATCGAGACCTGCCCGATTTCCGGCACGATCAAGCGTGGCGAGGATGCTATTGCCGATAGCGAGCAGATCCTGAAACTGCTGAACTCCAAGAAGGACGAGTCCGAGCTGACCATGTGCTCGGATGTCGACCGCAACGACAAAAGCCGCGTGTGCGAGCCGGGTTCGGTCAAGGTTATCGGCCGCCGCCAGATCGAGATGTATTCGCGCCTCATCCACACGGTCGACCATATCGAAGGTCGCCTTCGCCCGGACATGGATGCGTTCGACGGTTTCCTTTCGCACGCATGGGCAGTCACCGTCACCGGTGCGCCAAAACTGTGGGCGATGCGTTTTGTCGAGCAGAACGAGCGCAGCCCGCGTGCATGGTATGGCGGCGCGATCGGCATGGTCGGCTTTAACGGCGACATGAATACCGGGCTTACGCTGCGTACCATCCGCATCAAGGATGGCATTGCCGAGGTGCGGGCAGGGGCGACGCTTCTGAACGATAGCAACCCGGAAGAGGAAGAGGCCGAAACCGAACTGAAGGCATCCGCCATGATTTCTGCAATCCGCGATGCGCGCGCCGGCAATAGCGGCAAGGTTGGCCGCGATGTGGCCAAGGTCGGCGAAGGCGTAAAAATCCTGCTGGTCGATCATGAGGACAGTTTTGTCCACACGCTCGCCAACTATTTCCGTCAGACCGGTGCCGAAGTTTCGACGGTACGCACGCCGGTGCCGCAGGAAATCTTTGACCGGATCGATCCCGATCTCGTCGTGTTGTCGCCCGGTCCGGGCAATCCCAAGGACTTTGACTGCAAGGCGACCATCAAGGCCGCGCGGGCCCGCAACCTGCCGATCTTCGGTGTCTGCCTCGGCCTGCAGGCGCTGGCAGAAGCTTATGGCGGCGAACTACGCCATCTTGCCATCCCTATGCATGGCAAGCCGTCGCGTATTCGTGTTCTGGAGCCGGGTATCGTGTTCTCTGGCTTGGCCAAGGAAGTGACGGTGGGTCGTTACCACTCGATCTTTGCCGATCCGGCAACGCTCGACCGCGATTTCATCATCACCGCCGAAAGCGAGGATGGCACGATCATGGGCATCGAACACGCTAAGGAGCCGATTGCCGCGGTGCAGTTCCACCCGGAATCGATCATGTCGCTGGGCGGCGATGCCGGCATGCGGATGATCGAGAATGTCGTGGCGCATCTGGCGCGCAAGCGTGAGACGAAGGCGGCTTGAGGTGACGGACACCATCGTCATCGAGCCGATCCGTGAGGATCATGTCGAGGGTTTTCGCGAGGCCCTCGACATCGTCGCGCGCGAGCGAAAATATCTGGTGTTTTTAGAAGCGCCGCCCGTCGAGGCGATGCTGTCTTTCGTTCGTGACAATATCTCGGCCGGCCATCCGCATATGGTGGCCGTTGCCGATGGCAAGGTCGTCGGCTGGTGCGATATCCGTTCCGGCGCGCGTGAGGCGGAGGCGCATTGTGGTGTCCTCGGCATTGGCATCATCCCCGGTTATCGCGACCGGGGATTGGGGCGCAGGCTGATGCTTGCCGCCATTGAAAAAGCGAGAGCCTCCGGCATGCACCGGGTTGAGCTACATGCACATGTCGACAATCTGCGCGCCATCGCTCTGTATGAGAGGATCGGCTTCGTACATGAAGGCGTGGCGCGTGATGCGATCAGGATCGACGGGCGTTACATCGACAGTGTGCTGATGGCGATAATCCTGGCTTAAGCCTGCTCAGCCCGCTTGATGACGCGAAAATGCAATTCACGGCGCGGCGAGAATCCCATTCTCTGGTAGAGAGAAATGGCTGCCTTATTATTGCTATAGGCATGCAGGTAGACCGTTTCTCCTCCCGCCGAAATTTCCCCGGCAACATATCGCAACATTGTTTTGCCAAGACCTTTGCCCTGGAAATCGGGGTGGGTGCACAAGCCACTGAGTTCGGCAAAACCCGGCTGGCGCATGCGCTGGCCGCCCATGGCGACAAGCTGTCCATCGATGCGAATGCCCCAGAATTTTCCGAGTTTTTGCGCGCCAAGCGTGAAGGGGCCGGGTTTGGTCAAGGTCGCCAGCGCCAGCATGTCGGCTGCATCGTCTTCGCCCAGCGGATGGATGCGTGGATCGCTTACCTGTTCGAAGGGATTTTCCGCAACCAGTTGCAGCAGCATCGCGTCGATCAGGATATCGAATGCGGGCGGTGTTGTAATCGGTGCGGCTTCCACCAGTGCCAAAGAGTCACTAGCTGTCGCAAGCGACGCCAATGCATCAAGGCATTCCGGCGTGTTTTCCTGCATGGCGGCAAACGGCACGATCGATGACGGGTAACGTTTTGCAAGCGAGGAACCCTCGGCAAGCCAGGCGTGCGTGGTGGTCAGGGCGTTCCAGGCGGGGCGGTCGAGAATATGGGTCATTCTGCTTTTTTGTCTTTCATGCCACGTTTACTCAGAGGCTGTTGTTTGAGGCCGTCCTCTATGGCGGCGAGTTGATTGAGGAGTGGGCCTTCAAGTTCCGCACAGAGATCACGGACAGCCGCTTCCACGCGCGGCCATACGGATGCGGTTGCGTGAGAAACCAGATCATCTCCGGCTTTCGTCAAAGTGAGATGTTTGCGTCGCTGGTCGCCGTCGATGACAGCGATATCGATCAGTCCCGCCTCGGCCAGCTGGCCAAGTGTGCGTGTCGCGCCCGGTTGCGAGATGCCGATGGTTTCCGCCAGCTCGCCGACCGTGAGGGGGCCGTTGCGCGCCAATGCTGCCAGAAATGGATATTGCGCCGCCGGCAGGGTCATGCCGTGTTCGTGCATGATGATCTGTGTGTTTGCCTGGATCATTTCACCCAGACGGCGGAGGCGAGTGCCAAGTGTCAGGTATCCGTAGTCGCGAACGATATCCTGCGGCACAGAAATCTCCATTTCAGTTAAATAACCAGTTATATAACGTGTTATTTAATGTGTCGCAGCGTGTCAACGGGGCTTTGACAAATCAAACATATTGAGCGATACCAGCAGCCAATTCGAAACCGCCGCAGCGATACGATCTCGCTGCGGCGGTTTCGTCGTTTTGGGCATGGCGTTCTGCAAATCATTCGCAGACGCAGTTAGGGAATTTGGACGTGGTGAAGGACGACAAAACCGTCGAGCGGCTGGCAATGTGGGGCATTCCGATCTCGATCGGCGTGCTCTGTCTGAAATTGTCCGCATGGTGGGTCACCGGTTCGGTGGCGCTGTTGTCGGACGGGTTGGAATCGCTGGTCAACGTGGCTGCCGCCTTCATCGCCTATTTCGTCATCCGTTATGCGCAGCGGCCTGCCGATCATGACCACCAGTTCGGGCACCACAAGGCGGAATACATTTCGGCCGTCCTTGAAGGTGTGCTGATTGTCGTTGCGGCGCTGTTGATCATTCAGGAAGCCTGGGGCGCGCTGGCCGCTCCCAGCATGCCAGAAACGCCTTGGCTGGGTCTTGGCATCAATGCGATAGCGGGCGTCATCAATGCCGTCTGGGCAACGACGCTGATCCGTGCCGGTCGGGCGCATCGTTCGGTGGCGCTGACCGCCGATGGTCAGCATATCATGTCGGATGTGGTCACCTCCGCTGGTGTCTTTGTCGGCCTCGTGCTGGCCGTTTTGACAGGCTACACCATTCTCGATCCGCTTCTGGCAATCCTCGTCGCCATCAACATTCTCTGGCAGGGTTACAAGGTCATCACCCATTCGCTCGGCGGGCTGATGGACAAGGCGCTGGAACCGGAAGAAGAGGCGGCAGTGCGTGAAGCGATTACGGCGCATTGCGGCGGTGCGCTCGATGTTCACGATCTCAAATCACGCCGGGCGGGATCTGCTGCCTTTATCGATTTTCATCTCGTCGTGCCGGCCAAAATGACGGTGCGTGAGGCGCATGTCATCTGCGACCGCTTGGAAGATGCGATCAAAGAGGTTATTCCCGGCGCCACATTGGCGATCCATGTCGAGCCCGAGGGCGAACACGCGCATGGACAGACTGTCTCAATCGAAGGAATTGGCAAATGACGATGACGGATGTCAGCGGGCTGTCGCAGCTCGGAAAACAGGTTGATGCACCGAAAAGCCCGGAAGAAGCCGTGCTGGAGCGTGTGCCCAACAGCAATCAGGGCCTGGATTACGTGACGCGTTTCACCGCGCCGGAATTCACCTCGCTTTGCCCGATGACCGGCCAGCCGGATTTCGCCCATATCGTCATCGATTACATTCCGGATGCCTATCTGGTGGAATCGAAGTCGCTGAAACTGTTTCTCACTTCGTTCCGCAATCACGGTGCGTTCCATGAGGATTGCTCGGTCTATATCGCCAAGCGCCTTGTTGACCTGCTGCAGCCGAAATGGCTGCGGATCGGCGCATACTGGTATCCGCGCGGCGGCATTCCGATCGACGTGTTCTGGCAGACCGGTGATGTTCCGGCCGGCGTCTGGCTGCCGGATCAGGGCGTGCCGACCTATCGCGGACGTGGGTGATATTGTCGATCGTCACAAAAAAAAGCGCCGGTTCCGCCGGCGCTTTTTTCGTGTTGCTGTGGATCAGCCGAATGCCAGCGAAAGCCCGACTATGGCTGTTGCCGCACCCAGAATGCGGGCGATATACGGGCTGAAGCGGGCGATGCCGAGGCCGAGCGCTATGCCGGCGGCATGCAGCAGGGCGGTTGCGATAACGAAGCCTGCACCGAACTGAAATGCGCCGGCTGACCCGAGTTCACCGCCATGGGCGTGGCCATGGAAAAGCGCAAAAACGCCGACAATCGCGGTCGATGCTGCAACGGGCAGCCTGACAGCCATGGCGACGAACAGGCCAAGCGCGATGATCGATGCGAGGATGGCCGGTTCGACGAAGGGAATGTCGATACCCGAGACCGCGAGTGCGAAACCGAGCGCCATTGTGCACACGAACGCTGCCGGGACCAGCCAGAGCGCGCGGCGATTAGGAGTTGCTTGCGCGATCTGGGCTGCCCACAGCCCGACGGCGACCATGACCAGAATATGATCGATGCCGAACAGCGGATGTGAAAAGCCTGCCATCAGGGAGCCATGCTCTTCCGGATTGAGGTGTGCGAAAGCTGGCGCTGCGGCTGCGGTGAAAATCGAGGTGGCAAGAAAAAGGCGTTTGAATATGGACATTGTTGTTCCCCTTGATGTCTGCCGCCGTGTCTGATTTTCGAACGGCAGGTTTGCGCCGAGATTAGGAAGATCGGATTTCAGCGTCCATGGGTAAAATACCGGGTACAAGTTGGGGATAATCCAAGACCAAGGAATTCACCTTAAGCCTATTCGCACATTGTTTTAACGACGCGAACGCATTATGTCCGGTATCGACACGTCCATGCTGGAGACACTGATGAACGACGAAAACGA
>Ga0075364_10002111_pt1 | contig 11105 bp, 10 predicted proteins | sample EndMetdeltDD1764_FD_71517 | JGI IMG/M metagenome (GOLD analysis project Ga0075364, IMG submission 71517) | Populus endosphere microbial communities from Tennessee, USA - Endosphere MetaG P. deltoides DD176-4 | ecosystem: Host-associated > Plants > Roots > Endosphere | place: USA: Tennessee...
ACATGCTGCCGCTGCGGCCCGCCAACTTCGTCAGCGGACTGGAATCCATGCCGGTGGTGTTCACCCCCACGAAACCGGTTGGGGTCTAACAGCTCTCGTCGGCAGCAGCGCCGGAGCAGTTGAGCGCCGGCGAGCCGTGTGTGCCGCCGGTGGCCGAGGCGGCCCGCTGCAACAGCTCGTACAGCGTGCGTTGGTCCTCGCCCTCCATCGCCGCGAACAGCCGATGCTCCAGGCGGGCCAGGGCATTCTCGATCTCGGCGAGTCGCCGCGCGCCGGCGGGTGTCAGCACGACGGTGTGCCGCCGGCGATCCTCAGGGGAGCGGCGGCGCTCGATCAGCTCTGCCGATTCGAGCTCGTTGAGCAGGGCCACCACATTGGTCGGATCGATGCCCAGGCTCGTGGCGAGTGCCGTCTGACTGTGCTCGCCGAAATCACGCAACAGCGTCAGGCCGATGACGTGGCGGGGACGCAGATCGAACGCGGCGAGCTCGGCCTCCGCGGCGCCACGCAACCGGCGGGCCAGCAGGTCCAGCAGCGGACCCAGCAGCTGGTCGTGCACCGGTGTGTCGCTCACCCGGGCAAGGGTACGGGAATTCGGCGATCCACCTGGGTGTATAGATAGTTGGTGTATCACTAACTATCTATAAGGAGTCAATAATGCCCCACCTGCTGCACATCGACGCATCGGTCCAGGGTGATCAGTCGGTCAGCCGCCGCCTCACCGCCCGCGCAGCCGATCGCTGGCGCGCCGCCCACCCGGGCGGCACGGTAACCTACCGCGATCTGGCGGCAGATCCGCTGCCACACCTGGACCCCAGCCGGTCGGCGCCGATCAGTGCCGAGCTCGTCGCCGAGATCAAGGCCGCCGACGCGGTCCTGCTGGGACTGCCGCTCTACAACTACGGACCGCCCAGCACGGTCAAGGCGTGGGTCGATCATGTCCTCGTCGATGGCCTGTCCGTCGACTTCAGCACCGGTCAGGGACTGTTGGTGGGCACCGAGCTGGTGGCGATCGAGACTCGCGGCGGTGGGTACGGCGCCGGCACACCGCGTGAAGGGTGGGACCACGCACAGGGCTGGCTGGAGCACGCACTGTCCATGACCGGACTGGACACTCGCTTCATCGTCGTGGAGTTCACGCTGGCCGACACGAAGCCGGCCATGGCCGAGCTCAGGCCGCTGGCGGCGCAGAGTCTCGCCGATGGCCAGGCGCAGATCGACCTGCTGTGGGAGGCGCGGGAGATCGCCGTGTAGGGCCGATTGTGTGAGGACTTTGCAAGAAACCGCGTAATCCGGCGCGAAGGTTTCCCGCGGGAAGCGCCCGATCCCGCAAGATGAGGCGATGACCACAGCGACACCGACCTCGACGCCGGCGCAGACCCGCCGGGCCATCTGGAACACCATCAGGGGATCGTCGGGAAATCTCGTCGAGTGGTATGACGTCTACATCTACACGGTGTTCGCGTCGTACTTCGAGGGGCAGTTCTTCGATGAATCGGAGAAGAACTCGACGATCTATGTGTATGCGATCTTCGCGGTCACGTTCCTGATGCGGCCGGTCGGCTCATGGTTCTTCGGCCGATTCGCCGACCGGCGCGGCAGGCGCGCCGCCCTGACGTTCAGCGTCTCCCTGATGGCGGCCTGCTCGATGGTCATCGCGCTCGTCCCCTCCCAGGCGAGCATCGGCATCGCCGCGCCCGTCATCCTCGTCCTCGCCCGCCTGGTACAGGGGTTCGCGACCGGCGGCGAGTACGGCACCTCGGCCACCTACATGTCCGAGGCGGCGACCCGCGAGCGGCGGGGCTTCTTCTCCTCGTTCCAGTACGTGACGCTGGTCGGCGGGCACGTGCTGGCGCAGTTCACCCTGCTCGTGCTGGACGCCCTGCTCACCGACGAGCAGCTTCGCGAATTCGGTTGGCGTATCGGGTTTGCCATCGGCGGCGTGGCCGCTGTCGTGGTGTTCTGGTTGCGCCGCTCGATGGACGAGTCGCTGTCCGAGGAACAGCTGGCGGCGATCCGGTCCGGTGAGGACACCGGGGCCGGGTCGATCCGGGTGTTGTTCACCCGCTACTGGCGGCCGCTGCTGCTGTGCTTCCTGATCACCCTCGGTGGCACCGTGGCGTTCTACACCTACAGCGTCAACGCGCCGGCGATGGTCAAGGCCACCTACAAGGACCAGGCGATGACCGCGACGTGGATCAACCTGATCGGGCTGATCTTCCTCATGCTGTTGCAGCCCATCGGCGGCATCCTCAGCGACCGGGTGGGCCGCAAACCGCTGCTGGTCTTCTTCGGCATCGGCGGTGTCCTCTACACCTACGTGTTGATCACCTATCTGCCGCAGACACAGTCGCCGATCATGTCGCTGCTGCTGGTGGGTGTCGGCTACATCATCCTGACCGGCTACACCTCGATCAACGCCCTGGTGAAATCGGAGCTGTTCCCGGCGCGCGTGCGCGCGTTGGGCGTGGGAGTCGGTTACGCACTGGCGAATTCGATGTTCGGCGGCACCGCACCGCTGATCTACCAGGCGCTCAAGGCGCGTGATCAGGTGCCGCTGTTCATCGGCTACGTCACGGTGTGCATCGCGATATCGCTGGTGGTCTACCTGTTCTTCCTCAAGAACAAGTCCGACACCTACCTCGACCGCGAGCAGGGTTCGGCGTTCGTCCCGGCGGCCAAGTAGGGGAATCGGCTTAGGGGGCTACCTGGTTTCAGCCGCGCGGGGAGCATGGCCGCCTCGGCTGAGACCAGGTAGGGGAATCGGTCGCGAGACCTACCTGGTTTCAGCCGGGCGGGACGTTCCGGTACCCAGACTGAAGCCGTGTAGATGCACCGTCGCGAAAGTGCCGGTGGTCGCTACTTCATCTGGAAGTTGGGGGACCGCTTCTCCTTGAAGGCGAGCGGGCCTTCCTTGGCGTCGTCGCTGAGGAACACCGGGATGCCGTTGGCGGTGTCGGGCTTGAACGCGTCGAGTTCGTGCATGCCCTCGGTGTCGCGAATGGTCTTCAGGATCGCCTGCACGGCCAGCGGGCCGTTGTTGTTGATGATCTCGGCGATCTCCAGGGCCTTGTCCAATGCCGTGCCGTCCGGCACCACATGACCGATCAGCCCGTACTCCAGGGCCTGGGCCGCGGTGATGTGCCGGCCGGTCAGCAGCATGTCGCAGGCGATGGTGTACGGAATCTGGCGCACCAGGCGCACCGCGGAGCCGCCCATCGGGTACAGGCTCCACTTCGCCTCCGAGATGCCGAACTTGGCGCTCTCGCCGGCGACCCGGATATCGGTGCCCTGCAGGATCTCGGTGCCGCCCGCGATGGCCGGCCCCTCGACCGCGGCGATCAGCGGCTTGGTCAGACGACGGCCCTTCAGCAGACCGTCGATCCGTGACGGGTCGTAGCTTCCGTCCTTGAACGAGTCGCCCGGGGGCTTCTTGGTGGCGCCCTTGAGGTCCATGCCCGCGCAGAAGTAGCCGCCGGCCCCGGTGAGGATGCAGGTCCGGATCTCCGGATCGCTGTCGACGCGGTCCCAGGCCTCGACCATTATCGAGAGCATCTCGCCGGAGAGCGCGTTGCGGGCCTCGGGTCGGTTCAGCGTCACGATGAGGGTGTGTCCGCGCTGCTCGATGAGGGCGTCGGGGGTTCCGTTTGCTTCACTCATGGGCGTCCGCCTCCTTGCGTTCGTGACCCGGACTTGTCACGAAATGTAACACGTTCTAGTTTAGGTGCCATGGCCCTGAACATCGCCGATCTTGCCGAGCATGCCATCGACGCCGTGCCCGATCGTGTCGCCCTCATCTGTGGGGACGACCAGCTGACCTACGCCCAGCTCGAGGACAAGGCCAATCGCCTGGCCCACTACCTCCAGGGCCAGGGCGTCAAGAAGGACGACAAGGTCGGCCTCTACTGCCGCAACCGGATCGAGATCGTGATCGGGATGCTCGGCATCGTCAAGGCCGGCGCCATCCTGGTCAACGTCAACTTCCGCTACGTGGAAGGCGAGTTGAAGTACCTCTTCGACAACTCCGACATGGTGGCGCTGATCCACGAGCGCCGCTATGCCGACCGCGTCGCCAACGTGCTGCCCGAGACACCGAACGTCAAGACCGTGCTCGTCGTCGAGGACGGATCCGACGACGACTTCCAGCGGTACGGTGGTGTCGAATTCGAGGCCGCGCTGGCCCAGGGCTCACCCGAACGCGATTTCGGCCCCCGCAGCGAGGACGACATCTACCTGCTCTACACCGGCGGCACCACGGGCTTCCCCAAGGGCGTGATGTGGCGCCACGAGGACATCTACCGGGTGCTGTTCGGCGGCACCGACTTCGCCACCGGCGAGCCCATCGCCGACGAGTACGACCTGTCCAAGCAGGCCGCTGCCAACGCGCCGATGATCCGGCTGCCCATCCCGCCGATGATCCACGGCGCCACCCAGTCGGCCACCTGGATGGCCCTGTTCTCCGGTCAGACCGTGGTGCTGACACCGGAGTTCGACGCCGACCAGGTGTGGCGACTGATCCACGACCACAAGGTCAACCTGCTCTTCTTCACCGGTGACGCGATGGCACGTCCGCTGCTGGATGCCCTGCTCGCACACCAGGACGAGGGCAACACCTACGACCTGTCCTCGCTGTTCCTGCTGGCCAGCACCGCGGCGCTGTTCTCCACCAGCCTGAAGGAGAAGTTCCTCGAGCTGCTGCCCAACCGCGTCATCACCGACTCGATCGGTTCGTCGGAAACCGGTTTCGGCGGTACCAGCATCGTGGCCAAGGGGCAGTCGCACACCGGCGGCCCGCGGGTCACCATCGACAAGAACACCAAGGTGCTCGACGAGGACGGCAACGAGGTCGTGCCCGGTTCGGGTGTGCGCGGCATCATCGCCAAATGCGGCCACATCCCCGTCGGCTACTTCAAGGACGAGAAGAAGACCGCCGAGACGTTCCGCACCTACAACGGTGTGCGGTATGCGATTCCGGGTGACTATGCCGAGGTCGAAGCCGATGGCAGCGTGACGATGCTGGGCCGCGGCTCGGTCTCGATCAACAGCGGCGGCGAGAAGATCTACCCCGAAGAGGTCGAGGCGGCGCTCAAGGGCCACCCCGATGTGTTCGACGCACTCGTCGTCGGGGTTCCCGACGAGCGCTTCGGGCAACATGTCGCGGCCGTCGTGCAGGCGCGGGAGGGCTCGCGGCCCTCGCTGGCGGATCTGGACACCCACGTCCGCACCGAGATCGCGGGATACAAGGTGCCGCGCAGCCTTTGGCTGGTCGACGAGGTCAAACGCTCGCCCGCGGGCAAACCGGATTACCGGTGGGCCAAGGACACCACCGAGGAACGCCCGGCCGATGACGTGCACGCAAACCATGTGGGAGCCAAGTGATGCGTACCGAACTGTGTGAACGCTTCGGGATCGAATACCCGATCTTCGTCTTCACCCCGTCGGAGAAGGTGGCCGCCGCGGTCAGCAAGGCCGGCGGTCTCGGCGTGCTGGGCTGCGTGCGGTTCAACGACGCCGACGATCTGGAGAACGTCCTGCAGTGGATGGACGCCAACACCGACGGCAAGCCCTACGGCGTCGACATCGTGATGCCCGCCAAGATCCCCACCGAGGGCACCAGCGTCGACATCAACAAGCTGATCCCGGAGACCCACCGCGATTTCGTGGCCAAGACGCTCGCCGACCTCGGGGTGCCCCCACTGCCCGAGGACGAGGAGAAGTCCGAGGGCGTGCTGGGCTGGCTGCACTCGGTGGCGCGCAGCCACGTCGATGTCGCCCTCAAGCATCCGATCAAGCTGATCGCCAATGCGCTGGGATCGCCGCCCAAGGATGTCATCGACCAGGCTCACGCCGCAGGCGTGCCGGTTGCCGCGCTGGCCGGCAGCGCCAAACACGCACTGCGCCATGCCGAGAACGGTGTCGACATCGTCGTCGCCCAGGGCCACGAGGCCGGTGGGCACACCGGTGAGATCGGATCGATGGTGCTCTGGCCCGAGATCGTCGACGCACTCGACGGCAAGGCCCCGGTGCTCGCGGCCGGCGGTATCGGTACCGGACGCCAGGTCGCCGCGGCGCTGGCCCTCGGGGCGCAGGGGGTCTGGATGGGCTCGGCCTTCCTGACCTCCGCCGAATACGACCTCGGCGTGCGGCAGGCCTCCGGGGTGTCGACCATCCAACAGGCCATGCTCGATGCCACCTCCAGTGACACCGTGCGCCGAAAGATCTACACCGGCAAGCCGGCCCGGCTGCTCAAGAGCCGCTGGACCGATGCCTGGGATGCCGAGAACGCACCCGACCCGCTGCCCATGCCGCTGCAGAACATCCTCGTCAGCGAGGCCCATCAGCGGATGAACGAGTCCTCGGACCCGACCGCCGTCGCGATGCCGGTCGGCCAGATCGTGGGCCGGATGAACGAGATCCGCCCCGTCGCCGACATCATCGGTGAACTGGTCAGTGGATTCGAGGAGGCCACCAAGCGTCTGGACGGGATCGCCGGCAGCTAGCGTCCGGGCAGCTTCTGCACCAACTGGATCATCGGGGTCAGTGCCTTCTGCCACAACGTCTGCGAGATCCCGAGTGGGGCATCGAGGTTGATCACCCGCGCGGTGGAGACGGTCTGCGATTCGGTGTACTTCAGGATGCCGTCCGCGCCGTGCCTGCGGCCGACGCCGGAGGCCTTCATCCCGCCCATCGGTGCGGCGGTGCTGCCGAAGGCCAGAGCGTAACCCTCGTCGACGTTGACGGTTCCGGCCTGCAGTCGCGCGGCGATGGCTTCACCCTCGGCCTTGCTGCCCGCCCAGACACTGGCGTTCAAACCGTATTCGGTGTCGTTGGCCCGCTCGATGGCCTCCTCGACATCGGCCACCGGGTAGATCGACACCAGCGGACCGAAGGTCTCGTTGCGGCCGCACTCCATCTCGTCGGTGACATCGGTGAGCACGGTCGGCTCGTAGAACAACGGTCCCAGATCGGGCCGGGCGTTCCCGCCGGCAACCACCTTGGCGCCCTTGACCTTTGCATCGTCCACGTGATTGGACATGGTCTTGACCTGGTCCTCGGACATCAAACTGCCCATGTCCGCGGTGAAGTCGTAGGCGGTGGAGAGCCGCATGTCACGCACCCGCTGCCCGAACTTGGCGGTGAACTCGTCGGCGACCTCGCGTTCGACATAGATGCGTTCGATGGAGATACACAACTGCCCGGCGTTGGAGAAGCAGGCCCGGGTGGCGGCCTTGGCGGCCACGTCGAGGTTGGCGCCCTTGGTGACGATCATCGGATTCTTGCCGCCCAGTTCGGCGGAGAATCCGATGAGCCGGCGCCCGCACTGCTCGGCCAGGGTGCGACCGGTCGCCGTGGATCCGGTGAACATCAGATAGTCGCAGTGCTCCACGATGGCGGTGCCCACCACCGATCCCGGGCCGGGTACCACGGCGAACACCTCACGTGGAATGCCTGCGGCATAGAGCAACTCGGCGTTGGCCAGGGTGCAGTACGGGGTTTGGCTGTCGGGCTTGACCACCACCGCGTTCCCGGCCAGCAGGGCCGGGATGGAATCCGAGATCGACAGCGCCATCGGGTAATTCCACGGTGCGATGACACCGATGACGCCCTTGGGCCAGTGATTGACCACCGTCTTGACCAGTCCGGGCAGCAGACCCTGAACCCGCTTGGGGGACAACAGCCTGTTCGCCTCGCGCGCGTAGTACCGCGCGTTGAGCATCATGTCGAGAATCTCTTCCTGGGCGGCCGCGCGCGCCTTGCCGGTCTCGGCCTGCGCCACGTCCATCAGGAAGTCGCGGTGCTCGATGACCAGGCTGCGGAACCGCTCCATGATGGCGGCGCGCTCGCGGGCCGGGCGGGCCGCCCAGGCGACCTGCGCCGCGCGGGCCTTCGCGAAGGCGGCGGAGACATCCTCGGCGGTGCCGACCGGAATGGTGGTGAGTTCCTTGCCGGTGAAGACCTCATAGACCTGCCGGGACTGGCGGGCCTCGATGTCCTCGATCGCGCACAGGGCCCGGAGGCGGGCGAAGTCGGCGGCGGACGGAGCGGGCATGGCAACTCTCCCTACTGGTGAGTAACTTGCTGGTGCCGCCCAACATACCTGGTACCAGCGGTTCCGACCAAGGGCCGTGCGGTTGAATCTGGGGTATGACCGGACGGCCACGGGACGCCTCGATCGACGAGCGCGTGCTGGCCGTGACCCGGGACCTGCTGGTCGAGGTCGGTTGGGACGAACTCAGCGTGCGATTGGTGGCCGCCCGCGCCGGGGTCGGGCGCTCGAGCCTGAACCGGCGCTGGTCCTCCAAGGCCGAACTGGTGCTGCACGCCATCCTGGGCGAGACACCCGATATGTCTCCGTTCACCGGCACCGACCTGACCGGCTGGATCGACTGGGTGGTGCGCGGCAGCCACCTGTTGTTCGGTCGCCCCGACGTCAGGGAGGCCGTGCCCGGCCTGCTGCTGGCGCTGCGGGAGAACGACGAGATGCGCAAGGCGCTGTGGGCCGGCTTCAGCGGGCCGGCGATCGAGTTGTTCGCGGCGCAGGGTTACGGCGCGGAGGTGGATGCCCGGGCGGCACTGGCCATGGCGGCGGGCGCGGCGTTGTTCGTCACCACCGTGGCCGTCGACGATGATGCGCCGGTGCTGCAGGACCGGCTGGTGCAGATGCTGTGCACCGCGCTGGGTGCGTCACCGCCCGAATGACGCGATGATCGCCTGCTGTGGTGACCGCCAGCCGGTCAGGCCGAGATCGGTGAGCGTACGCGCATCATCGGTCGGGGTGGCCGCGGTCAGCAGCAACGCCGCTTCGTGACTCAGGCCGTCCCCGAGCGACACCACCCGCGCGCATCTGTCGGCCAGCCAGCCGATACCTCGAAAGACCCTCGGTGGCAGCGGTATTCGACGAATGGGGCGGCCTGATCCCCGCTCGAGCGCGTCGACCATCGCGTCGAATGTCAGCAGCACGCCACCGCACACATAACGCCGCGGCCCACGCCCGGCGCACATCAGTGCGGCGTGTACATCGGCGATATCCCGGACGTCGATCATCTGCATGCCGCCCGGCATGCGCGGTGCCGCACCGGCGCGCACCATCGGGGCCCAACCGCGTTCGGTCACTCCGGGCGCGGTCCAGAACGCCGGGCCGACAACGCTGGACGGGTAGGTGACGACCACCGGCGCACCCCGCTGCTGCAGCCGCCGGGCGACCCGGTCCGCGTACGCCTTGGTCCGGGCGTACGGGCTGCGCCCGGGCGCCGGGGGAGTATCGGCCGTGATCACGCCGTCCGGCGGGGGGAACAGTGCGCTGTAACTGCTCACCGAGACGATCGGATCCAGGCCCGCCTCGGCGGCACGCGTCAGCACCGCCTCGGTGGCGTGGGCGTTGACCTCCCACATCAGTGCTTCGCGTCGACGGTCGGTACCGACCACGCCGGCGGCATGGATGACGGCATCGCAGCCGTCCAGCAGGCGGGTGACGGTACGGGCTGCCCGGATGTCGCCGTCGAGGATGTCCACCTGCCCGAGTGCGGCGAGCTCGGGGAGCACCGCGTCGCCGGCGCAGCCCGGTGCGACGAGCAGCCGGATCTCATGCCCGGCCGCCAGCAGGCGGCGGGCGGTGTGGGCGCCCAGATAGCCGGTGCCCCCGGTGATCGCGATGCGCATGCAGACCTCCTGCTATATTTCGATGCCAATGGTATCGAAAGCATTCACGCCGGGGACTCTGGGTCCCCTGACGCTGAAGAACAGGTTCATCAAGGCGGCGACGTTCGAGGGTGTGATGACCGCCGGGCGGGTCGGCGACGCGCTGATCGACTTCCATGCCGGCGTCGCGCGCGGCGGTGCGGCGATGACCACGGTCGCGTACCTGGCGATCTCCCCCGGGGGTCGGGTGCACCGCGACACCGTCGTGCTCGGCGCCGATTCCGTGCCCGGACTGCGGCGTCTGACCGAGGTGGTGCACGCCGAGGGTGCCCTGGCCTGCGCCCAGATCGGGCACGCCGGACTGGTCGCCAACACACTGTCCAACCGAGCCCCGTCGCTGGCACCGAGCAGTCGGTTCAGCGCACCGGCCATGGGTCGGGTCAAAGCGGCCACCGCCGCCCAGCTCGATTCCGTGGTGGACGAATTCGGTCTCGCGGCGCGGTATGCGGTCGAGGCCGGGTTCGATGCCATCGAGATCCACATGGGCCACGGCTATCTGATCAGTTCGTTCTTCAGCCCGAACCTCAATCGCCGCAGCGACGATTTCGGCGGAGACACGGTCCGGCGCGCCGAGCTGGCCCGGCGGGTGGCCGAGCGGGTCCGCGCCACGGTGGGTGCATCCGTCGCCGTCACCGCCAAATTCAACATGGATGACGGTGTACCGGGCGGCTTCTGGCTCACCGACAGCCTCGCGACGGCGCACCTGCTGCAGGCCGACGGACAGCTCGACGCGCTGCAATTGACAGGGGGCAGTTCACTTCTCAACCCGATGTACTACTTCCGTGGCCCGGTCCCGATGGCCGAGTTCATCGCCTCGCAGCCGGCGCCGGTCGGACTGGGGCTGCGGATCATCGGCCGAAGGCTCTTCCGTGAGTATCCCTTCGAGGAGGCCTACTTCCTGCCGTCGGCCCGTCAATTCCGCGAGACGCTGGACATGCCGCTGATCCTGCTCGGCGGTCTCAACGAGCTGCACACCGTGGACACTGCGCTGGCGGAGGGATTCGAGTTCGTGGCGATGGCCCGTGCACTGTTGCGGGATCCCGGACTGGTCAACCGGTTCCGGGACGAGACGGCGACGGCAGGGCTGTGTGTGCACTGCATGAAATGCATGCCGACGGTGTACAGCGGAACCCGATGTGTCATCCGCACTCCGGCCTGATCCCCGAATGAGCGATGCCGGCGCCCGCAGTCGAACTGCGGTGCACCGGCATCGTCGACAACTGCGGATCGGTGCATATCTACGGAGCCAGACCAAGCGTCCTTGGTGGGAGTGGGATTGACTGGCGTGATGGGGACGCTGTGCGGGAGGTGACAAACATCAGGGAACCTGTACGGTCGGCCGGCGGTGGCGTTATGCTCACGCCACCGTTCGCAGACTGTGGGGGAGCGTTGGCAGCCGCACAGCC
>Ga0075364_10002112_pt1 | contig 11104 bp, 11 predicted proteins | sample EndMetdeltDD1764_FD_71517 | JGI IMG/M metagenome (GOLD analysis project Ga0075364, IMG submission 71517) | Populus endosphere microbial communities from Tennessee, USA - Endosphere MetaG P. deltoides DD176-4 | ecosystem: Host-associated > Plants > Roots > Endosphere | place: USA: Tennessee...
GCAGCCTCGTTCGTCGTGCAGGGCTTGGCGACGGTACGCGACGCCGACCTGCGCGCGAACTCCGCACGGTACCTGGAGGTTTCACGGACGCGGTTCCCGCAGATCTACGCGAGCACACCTACCGCGATGTTGCGCGGCATGGCGTTCTACTGGGCGCGGATCTGGATCGAGGTCAGCCCCGTGCGCGTATTGTGGTGGCCCAACGGTGATCTCGACGCTGCGCCGCAGATCTGGATGCGCGATACGGCGCGGCCGGTGCCGCCGTCGGATGCCGCTCCGACGGGCCGCGGCGCCGGATCGTGGAAGACGACCGCTCCGGTTGACTGGCAGGTGCGTACCCGCGGCGCGTTGGACCGGCTCGGCATGCCTGTCCTGACGACCGTGACGCCGGACGGATGGCCGTTGCCGCTGCGGGTGCGCGACGCCGAGCAGACGTCGACGGGATTCCGCGTGCGGCCACCGGAGGGAGTCGACATCGTCGGCGGGCCCGCAAGCCTGACGTTCCACAGCCACGGCGAGGTCTTCGACAGCCAGGAGAACATTGCGCTCGTCGGCCGGTCGCACATGAATGCCGATGGCACAGTCGATTTCGACGCGCAGCGGACACTCAACGACTTCATCGTGCCGAAGAACTCGATCCGCAGGAGCATCTACATGCTCTCGGCAGGCCGCAGACTGAACAAGCGACTGGACTCGGAGGCGGCCCGCCGCGGCCAATCCGTGCCGCGCTTCGCCGACCTCGGCTTCAGCAAGCGCTAGAAAACATCCGCGAAACTGCGGGGAGATCGCGATTCGATCGAGTCTTGCGATCTCACCGCAGTTTCGGCGACCTCAAAACAGCGTGGGCTGCAGGACCTCGGCGGGCGCCACTGCCGGGGCCTCGGCCGCGCGGAAGGACCGCCGGTCGGGCGCAAGCCCGTACTTGGCCACCAACGGCGTCACCCGGTCGTGCAGCATCTTCTTGTAGTCCGATGGCAGATACGCTCCGCGCCTGTACAACTCGCGATACTCCCCCACCAACTCCGGGTGCGACTTCGCCAACCAGCCCATGAACCATCCGCGCGTCGAGCCCCGCAGATGCAGACCGAACACGGTCACACCGGTCGCGCCGGCCGCAGCGATCTGGGCCAGTAGCGAATCGAGGTGCTCGACGGAGTCGGTCAACCGCGGCAGCACCGGCGCCACCATGACGTGACAACCCAACCCCGCGTCACGAATCGCCGAGATCAATCCCAACCTCGCCTGCGGCGACGGAGTGCCCGGTTCGACGTCCTTGTGCAGTTCTGGATCGCCGACCGCCAACGACACCGCGACGCTGACGTCAACGCTTCGCGCTGCCTCGGTGATCAACGGCAGATCGCGGCGCAGCAGTGTGCCTTTGGTCAGGATGGAAAACGGTGTGCCGGAATCAGCCAGCGCACCAATGATTCCCGGCATCAGCGCGTAGCGGCCCTCGGCTCGCTGATACGGGTCGGTGTTGGTACCGAGCGCGACGGTCTCTCGCTGCCACGACGGTCGGTGTAGCTCGCGACGCAGCACCTCAGCGACGTTGGTTTTGACCACGACCTGAGTGTCGAAGTCGGTGCCGCAGTCAAAGTCGAGGTACTCGTGGGTGGGCCGCGCGAAGCAGTAGCGACATGCGTGCGAGCAGCCGCGGTAGCCGTTGACGGTGAACCGAAACGGCAGCATCGACGCGGCGGGCACCTTGTTCAGGGCGCTCTTGCAGAGGATCTCGTGAAACGTCATGCCCTCGAACTGAGGACTACGGACGCTGCGGACGAAGCCGATGCGCTGCAGGCCGGGCAGGGCGCCGTCGTCGACGCTGACGCCCTGCCGATCCCACCGCACCGCTTCATTCGAACTCTTGTTCGATCCGATGTCAAGGTAATTACCCTTGTGTCGGCATTACTCGTATGCGTATATTCGGCTACGAGTAATCGGATCAAGGAGTCCTGGTGGCCGAAAAGCGCAAGGTCGCGAACCTGATGGCGCTCGCCGTGCTGGCGACGGTCGTGCAGCGGCCGATGCACCGCTACGAGATGGCGTCGCTGATGCGCGCACGCGGCAAAGAACGCGACATGGGCATCAAGTGGGGATCGCTCTACACCGTCGTGCAGAACCTGGAGCGCAGCGGCTACGTCGAAACCATCGGCGTCACTCGCCAGGGGGCCCGCCCCGAGCGCACGGTGTATCGAATCACCGACGCGGGCCGTGACGAACTCGTCGCCTGGACTCGCGAACTGATCGCCGAACCCGAGGCTGAGCACACGCGATTCATCGCGGGCCTGTCGGTGCTGTCCGTGCTCACTCCGCAGGACGCTGCGGAGCTGCTACGCCACCGCCTGCAGCGGCTCACCGAGTCCATCGCAACGCTGCGCGCCGAACTCGAACAGATCGCCGACGTTCCGCGGCTATTCCTTATCGAGGACGAGTACCGCATCGCGATGGCCCAGGCCGAGGCCGACTGGACGCGGTCGCTGCTCGACGAGCTGACCGCAGGCACCTTCCCACACCTCGACGCGTGGCGCCGCTGGCACGAAAGCGGCGATATCCCAGCTGAATTCACTCAACACGACCAGTAGGAGAAACCATGCCCGCAGCACAGACCGCGCTCGTCATCGGTGGCGGCATCGCAGGCCCAGTCGCGGCGACAGCTCTCGGTATGGCAGGCATCGACGCCGCCGTCTATGAGGCCCGCCCGGCCGATCCCGCCTCGGCCAATGGCATTGGCGGCTCATTGGCGATCGAACCCAACGGCCTGGCCGCTCTGGGCATCGTCGGAGCCGAGGACGCGGTCCGCGCCGCCGCCAGCCCCATCACGCACTCGATGATGTCGATCGCCAGCAAGCCGGGCCGGGAGTTGCCGGGCCGCAACGAGTTTCCCCCGCGGCTACTCATCGACCGTGGCGTACTGCACCGCACTCTGCGTGACCGGGCGGAACAAACGGGTGTCCGGATCCACGATGGGAAGAAGTTGATTCGCGTCGACGAGCACCCCGAAGGGGTCACTGCGCACTTCACCGACGGCACCAGCGCCAGCGCCGATGTGTTGATCGGCGCCGATGGCGTGCACTCGATAGTGCGCAGGCTCATCGATCCCAACGCGCCGAGTGCTCGATACCTCAACTTGCTCGGATTCGAGGGACTCGTCGACGACGCCCCCGATACCGCAGACTTGGTACCGGGCACCATGACGTTCGCCTTCGGTAAGCGGGCGTATTACCTGTATTGGAAGCGCCCCGACGGCCGCATCGGCTGGGGCGCGAATCTGCCGTCGCCCCAATACATGAGCCTCAAGGAAGCGCGCGCGGTGCCCGCCGAAGAGTGGTTGCACACCCTGCGCACCACGTATGCGAACGACGTGCCCGGCGCCCGACTGGCCGCCGAGACGACCGCCGAGACATTGCAGGCGGTCGGCGCGCTGCACATCATGCCGCCGGTCCCCCACTGGCACCGGGGTCGCATGGTGCTCGTCGGGGACGCGGTACACGCACCCTCGAACAGCACTGGCCAGGGCGCGTCGCTCGCGATGGAGAGCGCGATCCAACTGGCCCGTTGCCTGCGCGACCTGCCCGACGTGTCATCGGCGTTCGACGGCTACGAGCGGCTGCGCCGGACCAGGGTGGAGAAGATCGCCGCCCGCGGCGCACGGATCAGCCACGCCAAGGCGCCGGGCCCGATCGCGCAGCGGTTCATGCGGGTGCTGCTTCCCCTGATGGTCAAGGCATCGAATGCGAAGACGATGGCGGCCGAGAAGGGCTACACCATCGATTGGGAAACGCCGCTGACGGAGGACACAAAAACTCTCGCATGATGCGCGTCATGCGACTAGCATGATGCCCATCATGCGAAAGGTCGCTGGCACCCGCGCCGAGGGCAAACAGGAATCACTCGACAAGATCCTGGATGCCGCGGCGCGCCGGATCCGCGAAGAGGGGCTGGACGGCGCGGCGATCGTGCCGGTGATGCGTGACGCAGGCCTGACGCACGGCGCGTTCTACTCACACTTCTCGAGCAAGGACGACCTGGCCAACGCCGCGTTCGCAAGGGCGATCACCACCGGCCGATCGCACTGGATCAAGCCCAGACGCGGCGAGTCGTGGCGGGATCGGCTGACGAGCCTGGCCAAGCGCTACCTCACCACCGCACATCGCGACGACCTGTCCACCAGTTGCGGATTCGCGACGCTGAGTTCCGACGCCGCCCACGCATCCGACGAGTTCCGCGCGGCTTATGAGCGGGAACTGCGCGGGTCGCTGGCCGCGATCTGTGACGGTGATGACGACCGCCTCGACGACGCGATCGCGCTGATGACGGTCTGTGTCGGCGGGATGGCGCTGGCCCGCGCCGTCGCCGACCCGAAGTTCTCAGTCCGAATCTTGCGGGTGGCCCGAGAGGCCGCCGCGAAACTGGCCGACACCCAACCGAATTGAGGAGAACGTAATGCCGGGAGCGAAGCCGTACGGGCAGTTGCAGTACAAGCAGATCAACGGCAAGCGGATGGCCTATATCGATGAGGGCCAAGGCGATGCGATCGTCTTCCAGCACGGCAATCCGACGTCGTCGTATCTGTGGCGCAACGTCATGCCGCATCTGGAAGGGCTGGGCCGGCTCATCGCCTGCGACCTGATCGGCATGGGCGGCTCGGACAAGCTCGACGACTCCGGACCGGACCGCTACCACTATGCCGAGCAGCGCGACTATCTCTTCAAACTCTGGGATGAACTCGACCTTGGCGATCGGGTGATCCTCGTGTTGCACGATTGGGGTTCGGCGCTGGGCTTCGACTGGGCTAACCGGCACCGTGACCGGGTGGCGGGCATCGCCTACATGGAAGCGATTGCAATGCCTGTCAATTGGGACGATTGGCCCGACCCCGGCCGTCGCGTCTTTCAGGGTTTCCGCTCGCAAGAGGGCGAAGCGATGGTGCTCGACAAGAATGTCTTCGTTGAGCGGGTGCTACCCGGTTCCATCCTTCGTCAACTTTCAGACGAGGAGATGGATCACTACCGCGAACCGTTCCGCGCCTCTGGCGAGGATCGTCGGCCGACGTTGTCGTGGCCGCGCAATATTCCGATCGAGGGCGAACCGGCCGACGTGGTCGCCACCGTCGAGGAGTACGGCGGGTGGCTGTCGCAGAGCGAGGTGCCGAAGCTCTTCGTGAATGGCGACCCCGGATCGATCATCCAGGGACGTGTCCGCGACTTCGTCCGCACCTGGCCGAACCAGACCGAGGTCACGGTGCCCGGCATGCACTTCCTTCAGGAAGACAGCCCCGACGAGATCGGGGCGGCCGTCGCGTCGTTCGTCCGGGCCGTGCGCGCCAGTAGCTAGGCGGCTAACTCACCACTGCGACAGCTGGCACTGCAGGTTGTACGGAGCGTCCTGCTGCACGACCACCTGACCGTCCACGGCGATCTCGCAGTGCGGATTCGGTGCGGCCTGCCCGCCGTGGGTGGTGCTGCTGACGGTGAAGATCGCCCACTGCGGATCGGCAAGCGTGGTTTCGAACACCCACGGCGCGTCGGGCCCGACGTTGATGGTCTCTCGCTTCACGTACGCGTACGCGTCGGCGTTATATGCAGCCTTGTTCGCCGGCTGGTTGATCAGATAGAAGAGGTCGAAGTCCGCGGGACCGCCCGTCGTCAGTGTGTATCGCACCTGATGCCCGGCCGGCTCGGCGCTCGACGTGCCCTGGCTTACTCCAATACCGGCAGCGGCCACCAGCAGCGCCGCCCCAACCCTGATCGCTTTTCGCATGTCCGTCACATCGCCGCACGGTACCGGATCGTTACAACGACTACAGCGCAGCTACGCCCAGCCCCGCAAACGGCAAACCAATTCCAGCCAAGCCACAGGTTAATTTGTTCGTCACACGCAGACATTTGGCAGAAACACAGGCGATCTAACGTCCCGATTCGACGCTCCCGCGGCGTCTTCACTTCTGCGCTCCAACCGAGGCTCATCAGCGGATGTGCGCTGCTGACAACTAGAAAGGCTGTCCATGCGACTACCACGACGCTCATCGTTGAAAAGGTCGGCAATAGCCGCCGGAAGTGTCGTTGCAGCGACGAGCCTGTTGCTCTCGGGCTGCGGAAGCAAGGCAACGGAATCAGACTCGGCAAACGCCGCATCATGCGTCGACACCTCGGCACCGACGATCAAAGTGGGTGCGCTGAATTCACTGTCGGGCACCATGGCGATCTCCGAAGTGACGGTCCGTCACGCCATCGACCTGGCCGTCGAACAGATCAACGCGGCGGGCGGCGTGCTGGGCAAGCAGATTCAGCTCGTCGGCGAGGACGGCGCATCCGAGCCGACCGTGTTCGCCGAGAAGGCCCAGAAATTGATCTCCAGCGACTGCGTGGCCGCTGTCTTCGGTGGCTGGACGTCGTCGAGCCGCAAGGCGATGCTGCCGGTGTTCGAAGGCGCCAACGCGCTGCTGTATTACCCGGTGCAGTACGAGGGCCTCGAGTCGTCGAAGAACATCTTCTATACAGGCGCCACCACTAATCAGCAGATCGTGCCCGCGCTGGACTACCTCAAAGAGAAGGGCATCAAGTCGCTGTATCTTGTCGGCAGCGACTACGTCTTCCCGCAGACCGCCAACCGAATCATCAAGGCGTACGCCGCCGCCAACGGAATCGAGATCAAGGGCGAGGACTACACGCCACTCGGGTCGACGGACTTCTCGACCATCGTCAACAAGGTTCGCGGGTCCAACGCGGGTGCAGTGTTCAACACCCTCAACGGCGATTCGAACGTCGCGTTCTTCAAGGAGTACACGAACGCCGGTCTGACCCCGCAGAAGATGCCCGTCGTGTCCGTGTCGATCGCCGAGGAAGAGGTCACGGGCATCGGCGCGAAGAACATCGAGGGTCAGTTGACCGCGTGGAACTACTACCAGACCGTCGACAACCCGGTGAACAAGGCGTTCGTCAAGGCCTACAAGGACAAGTACGGCCAGGACAAGCCGACCTCGGACCCGATGGAAGCGGCGTACGTGTCGGTGTACCTGTGGAAGAACACCGTCGAAAAGGCGAAGTCGTTCGACGTCAAGGCGATTCAGGACAACTGCGGTGGCGTGACCTTTGACGCCCCCGAGGGTCTGGTGACGATCGACGGCGAGAACCACCACATCACCAAGACCGCGCGCATCGGCGAGATCCATCCCGACGGCCTGATCTACACGATCTGGCAGTCGCAGGGGCCGATCAAGCCCGACCCATACCTGAAGACCTACCCGTGGGCCGCGGGTCTCTCCAGCTGAGATGGATGTCCTAATCGGACAGCTGGCAACGGGATTGAGCCTCGGCTCAATCCTGTTGTTGGCTGCATTGGGCCTGTCCCTGACGTTCGGGCAGATGGGCGTCATCAACATGGCGCACGGCGAGTTCATCATGGCCGGCTGCTACACCGCCTACGTCGTGCAGCAGATCGTCTCCAGCGCCGGTGTGTCGCTACTGATTTCGTTGGTGGTCGGATTCGTCGTCGGCGGAGCGATGGGTGCGCTACTTGAGGTGACTTTGATCCAGCGGATGTACGACCGCCCGCTGGACACCCTGCTCGTCACGTTCGGCGTCGGCCTGATCCTGCAGCAGGTGGCCCGCGACATCTTCGGCGCCCCCGCCGTCAACGTCGTCGCACCGACCTGGTTGTCGGGCGGGGTGGAGATCCTTGGCGCGGTCGTGCCCAAGACGCGCATCTTCATCCTGGTGCTGGCGGTCGTCTGCGTGGCGGCGTTGGCCACTGTCTTGAAGGTCAGCCCGATGGGACGACGGATCCGAGCGGTGGTGCAGAACCGCGACCTCGCGGAAACAAGCGGCATCTCGTCCCGAAAGACCGATATCACAACGTTTTTCATCGGTTCAGGACTCGCAGCGGTGGCTGGCGTGGCCTTGACGCTGATCGGTTCGACCAGCCCGACCATCGGACAGAGCTACCTGATCGACGCGTTCCTTGTCGTCGTGGTCGGCGGGCTCGGCCAGATCAAGGGCACCGTCATCGCGGCGTTCACGCTGGGCTTCCTGAACTCGTTCATCGAGTACAGCACCACCGCGTCGCTGGCAAAGGTGATCGTGTTCGTGATCATCGTGATCTTCCTGCAGGTCCGCCCACAGGGTCTGTTCACCGTTCGCACAAGGAGTCTCGTATGAGAGCTCTTCTGGGCCGTTGGCAGACGTGGGCCGGATTCGGTGTGGCGGCAGTGGTGCTGTTCGCAGTGGCACCCGCCGTGCTGTCCGACTTCCGGCTCAGCCTGCTCGGCAAGTTCCTGTGCTTCGCGATCGTCGCCGTCGGCATCGGATTGGCCTGGGGCCGCGGCGGCATGCTGGTACTGGGCCAGGGCGTGTTCTTCGGGCTCGGCGGCTACATGATGGGCATGCACCTGAAGATCGCCGACGCGCAGTTGCGCGGCACCAGCGTGCCGGACTTCATGCAGATCGCCGGGGTGCGTGCGCTGCCCGCCTACTGGGAGCCGTTCGCCTCCCCCGCCTTCACGCTGCTGGCGATCATCTTGGTGCCGACGGCAATTGCCGCCGTGCTGGGCTTGGGTGTGTTCAAGCGCCGCGTCAAGGGCGCCTACTTCGCGATCCTGTCGCAGGCCTTGGCGGCGGCGCTGGCGATACTTCTCGTCGGGCAGACGAGCGTGGGTGGCAGCAACGGCCTGACCAACTTCCGCACGTTCTTCGGGTTCGCGCTCAAGGACCCGGCGAACAAGCGGATGCTGTACTTCATCGCCGCGGCGGTATTGCTGATCGTCGTGGCCGTCGTACGCCAGCTGATGTACAGCCGATACGGCGAGCTGTTGGTCGCGGTACGCGACGGCGAGGAGCGGGTGCGGTTCCTGGGCTACGACCCCGCCAACATCAAAGTGGTGGCTTATACCGTCGCCGCGTTCTTCGCCAGCATCGCCGGTGCGTTGTTCGCACCGATCGTCGGCTTCATGGCGCCGTCGCAGGTCGGCATCCTGCCGTCGATCGTGTTCCTCATCGGCGTCGCGATCGGCGGGCGCACCACGCTTCTCGGCCCAGCGCTTGGCGCGATCGGTGTCGCGTGGGCGCAAACGCTGTTCTCCGAACGCTTTCCGTCGGAATGGACCTATGCCCAGGGTCTGCTGTTCATCGTCGTTGTCGGCTTCTTCCCTGCCGGACTGGCTGGGCTGGGCGCTTTGTTCAAACGTTTGCGACGCAGCAAGCCGCCCGCAGCTGCTGAACCTGAAAGGGTCGCCGATCCCGACAGCGAGCCGGACGCGGAGAAAGTGGGGGCGCGGGCATGACCACGCCTGAGGCGGAACCAGTTGCCGGCGGCAACGCCGGCATGGGCAGTGAGTATCTCGAAGTTCGCGGTCTGACAGTCGATTTCGACGGATTCAAGGCGGTCAGCGACGTCGACCTGACGCTGTTCCAGGGTGACCTGCGATTTCTGATCGGCCCCAACGGGGCAGGGAAAACCACGGTCATCGACGCGATCACCGGGCTGGTCAGCGCGACCGGGTCGGTGAGCAAATCGGGTGTCGAGCTGTTGGGCAAGAAGGTGCACCAGATCGCGCGGCGCGGCGTGGGCCGGACCTTCCAGACCGCGAGTGTCTTTGAGCAGCTGACGGTGCTGCAGAACCTCGATATCGCCGCAGGCGCGGGCCGTTCACCGTGGACGCTGTTGCGGCGGCGCAAGGGCATACTGCCCGCGATCGAGGAGGCCCTGGACACGATCGGGCTCACCGAGCTGGCCGATAAGCCGGCCGGGGTACTGGCGCATGGCCAAAAGCAGTGGCTCGAGATCGGCATGCTGCTGGTGCAGAACGCCGACGTCCTGTTGCTCGACGAGCCGGTTGCGGGCATGAGCCATGAAGAACGTGAGGAGACCGGAAACCTGTTGCGCCGCATCGGCGGTGAGCGAACGGTGGTCGTTGTCGAACACGATATGGACTTCATGCGGGCGTTCGCGACGTCGGTGACGGTGTTGGCCCGTGGCCAGGTGATCGCCGAGGGTTCGGTGGCTGAGGTGCAGGCCAATCCGAAGGTGCAGGAGGTCTACCTGGGGACCGCCGCGGCCGGCGTGGAAGGGATCGCGTAGTGCTTGAGCTTATCGACGTCCACAGCGGGTACGGCCGCTCTGAGGTCATCCACGGTGTCAGCCTCGAGGTGCCGTCCGACGGCGTGGCCGCGGTGATGGGTCACAACGGGGCAGGCAAGACCACGCTGCTGCGCGCGGCCGTCGGGTTGTTGAAATGCACTGCGGGCAAAGTGGTTTTCAACGGCGACGACATCACCAAACTGCGGCCCAGCGCACGAGTAGCTCGCGGATTGGCGTACGTACCGCAGGGCCAGCAGTCGTTCGGACAGCTGACGACGGCCGAGAATCTTCAGGTCGTCGCCGATGGCCGCAAGAACGGCAAGCAGCTCATCGACGAGCAGCTCGACCTGTTTCCGGCTTTGAAGGAGTTGTTGACCCGACGGGCGGGCCTGCTCTCGGGTGGGCAGCGCCAGCAGCTGGCGATCGCCCGCGCACTGATCACCAGTCCGAAGTGCCTGATCCTCGACGAGCCGACCGAAGGCATCCAGCCGTCGGTGGTCGCCGAGATCGAAGCCGCGATCACCTCACTAACTGGTCGCGGCGATCTCGGTGTGCTGCTCGTCGAGCAACACATCGGCTTCGCCCTCGAGTCGTCACAGCGCTACTACATTCTCGAGTCCGGCCGCGTCACGTCGTCGGGCACCGGAGGCTCGGCGTCGGAGGCCGACGTCCGGGCCGCCATGGCGATCTAGCCTCCACCGCACTGTGTGACATAGCACACAGCATTGAACCGATTCGGGCGGAGCCGCGTTTAGGCGGTAGTGACCCAACTCAGCCGGCGCTCACTCCTGCTCGGCATCGGCGCGGTCGGCGCATTCCTCGCGATTGATCTCGGCGCCGTCGCGTATGCCAACAAATGGATCGGTCCGACCGCGGCGTTGACGCGCCAGACCTTCATGGACGGCTTTCGCAAGGTATTCGGTCTCCACCCCGGATTCCGGCGCAACCACGCCAAGGGCGTCGTGGTCAACGGCTACTTCGAGAGCAACGGCAGCGGCCGCGAACTATCGAAGGCCGCTCTGTTCAAGCC
>Ga0075364_10002114_pt1 | contig 11103 bp, 12 predicted proteins | sample EndMetdeltDD1764_FD_71517 | JGI IMG/M metagenome (GOLD analysis project Ga0075364, IMG submission 71517) | Populus endosphere microbial communities from Tennessee, USA - Endosphere MetaG P. deltoides DD176-4 | ecosystem: Host-associated > Plants > Roots > Endosphere | place: USA: Tennessee...
GAGGGCTTCGTCGTGGCGCGCGGAAACGCGACGAGCAGGCCCAGAGCAAGTTTCTGCATGAAGTCCCCGAATTGATCCGAGCGCCGAGCAACCGGGAAAAGATGGCAAATCTTGGCAACCAGCTGAAGGAAACTCGCCGATGCCCACAACCGGCTGCGTTGCATCGCGCGCGACTATCGCATCCGTCCTGCAAATTCCGCCCCGCCGAATAGCTTGGGCCGCTGAGCAGCAGCGCGCCGCCCATCTCGCCGACCAGGCTTGCGGTGTCGGCAAAGGAATTTTCGCTCAGCGCCTGGGCGCGAACTTTCGACAGTGCCGCGTCCGCCCGTAGCGCGCGACTGAGTCAGAAATAGCGGTCGCTGATGTAGACGCCGAGCAGGCCAAGGCCTGCTCCCGTTGCGATCGCCAGGAGAACGATGAACGCAGTTTCCATGAGATTGCACCGCCAGCGTTTTCAGCATGCACTTTTCGGGAAAAAGTGGCAATGCCGTTGCGTGACGGTCGGACGCACCCGGCTGGTATGGCGATAGGGCAGCAATTCTCGCGTTGTCGCTAGTCGTCGAACGCGACGCCGATGTCGTCGCCGTTGCGCCATATCACGCGGCACGAGCGCCGCCTGCTTCCGTCAAGGCTGAAGAACAACATGAAGCGCGCAGGAAGCACCGGCGGTGATCTGTGGACGAGGCGTGCGCCGCCTTCGGACATGTTGACCAGTTCGCAGGGGATCAACGGCGTGTCCTTGCCCAGATAGATCGACGGCCGGCTCATCGTCGGATGGCGCGGGTGCTTGCGGCGTTCCGTTCCCACGCGGCAATCCCTTCGATATGATTCGAGCGCCGAGATTAGTCCTCTTTCCGGCGCGGGAAATCCGTTCTGCTGCGCGAATTCCGGTGATGGTTGCACGCGCAGATAGCTTCTGTGATGCGCGGTCCCGCCCGACGAGGCGGCTGACCGGCAACGCTCCGTTCGCCGCGACAATGTCATAGTCCTGCCAGTAAGCTTCCTTACGTTGCGTTTCACGCAAACGGCAAAGTTTACGGAGATCGCATGCCGCTCCTGGTGAGGCCGCTCTACCAGCGCAATGAAGGCCGGGACCAAGATCGCTGGTGCCTCGTGTTCGACACCGACGCAAGACGCCTGTTCATCGAGCATGAACAAAGGCGCGGCGACATGCGCGGCCGCGGTTACGGCACCGACGTCGACCAGATCGATGTCAGCGAGTTCCTGAACGAGTACGGCCCGGGCCACGACGAGCTCACCCGCCTGCTGACCGGACTGTTCGAGGAGCAGAGAGAAGCGGCGGACGCCTGACGGCGCCGTCGTCGGCAGGGTTTGACCCGCGGCCCGGCAACGGCCCGCGGGTTTTGTTTTGCGCGACGCGTTGCCGCGCATTCACCAGCCTGCATCGAGCGGCGCGTTGAGCGGCACCCCCGGTACGCGGATGCCTGCGGGGCGGCCGTTCGCCGTCGCGCCTTGCCACACGCGCGTATAGAGCTCGGGCAACGTTGGTCCATCGGGGCAGGCGAGCCAGAGCCGGAACAGATGGCGGCGCTTCGCGGGCTCGGGGAAATCCTCATACGCCGTGCGCGAATGCATGATCCAGTGGTTTGAAACGAACTGCATGTCGCCGGGGCGGAAATCCATGTCGAGGTGAATGGCGGGATCTTCCGCCAGTGCGTCCATCGCATCGCAGGCCGCGATGAGTTGCGGTGAGAGCCGCGGCACTTCGGAAAAGCGTTGCGCCTTTTGCATCGCGCTTCGCACATAGGTCGCGACCATGCCGCCGTCCGGCATCGGGTTGAACACCGGCACCGCGTACCATGGCTCGGCGCCGTCCGGCACTTCGCCGCGGCGGTCGCGGTAGACCGGCTGCAGCAGTTCGCCCAGCAACTCGGGATGCCGGCGCAGCATCTCGTTGAACAGCGCCCAGCTCGAGACGATCGAGGATTTGCCGCCGGCCTTCGCCGGCTTCAGGCAGAGCAGGCCGACGATGTCGGAGGAGTCGCAGTGATAGGCGAGGCGGGCGGATGTCTGATAGCCGCGATGTTCGGGGCGCGCGTAGTCGGCGCCGATGTCCTTCACATGGCCGAGGATGTGGCCCATCGCGTTCTGCGACACCGGCTCGCCGAGCATCGTGCCGAGACCGAAATAGGCGATCGCACACTGCCGCACACTCCAGCGCTCGACCGGGATGCCGCGAACGAAGTGGAAGCCGCGGCCGTGCAGCACGGCCGTGCGAATCTCGTCGATCAGCGGCTGAAGCGCCGGCGCGTTCAGGTCGCCTGGTCCGATTGCCGCGATATCGATGCCGGTCGCATCGAGCCGCTTCACGGCGGCTTCGAGCTCGGCGATTTCTGCGCTCGTGAGCGGGCGGATCCAGTCGGTCCGCCTGGCCATCTCCGGGCCGTACCAGACCTGCGGTCCCTCGAGCGGCTTCAGTGCGGCGATCTTGCCCGCGACAATTTCGTTCATTCTCGTTCTCCCGGCATCGGCCGCCGCTTGCGCGTGGATGTTACGCCATACCTCCGGCGCCCGCTCGCCAAAGTGCGCGATTTCCGTATTACGGAAAACGCCGCTCGGGTTGCCTCGATACGCGTCGTCCCGGAACCTGGTTCATTGCAGCTGCGAGGAAGGGCTGCGGCGTGTGAGACGGAGCACATATTTCCACCTCGCGCAGGCGCATTGTCCCGGCCATGAGCTGCATGAGCAGCCATCACATGGGACCCCCAATCATGAAGACCTCTTCGCTTGCCATCTTCGCATTCGCCGCAGTCGTCGGCATCGGCTCGCTGACCGGCTCGGTTCAGCCGTCGCAGGCCCGCGGCCTGGGCCTCGACTGGCTCAGCAACAAGCCGTACGTCGAGTGCCTGCAGACCATGAACTTCCTCGCCAACTGGAACAGCGGTCGGCCCCAGTCCGCTTGGGAGCGCGCCGCCTCTCAAGAGCGCGGCCGCCACTGGTGTAATCGCAAGTACGGCTACGAATAAGGACGGCTGCGAATAGGTCATCCACGAACGTCGCATCGCAAGGCCCGGCCGTCCATGTCGATCGCCGGGCCTTTGCGGCATTTGACGCAGCGCTCGACCTCACGACTGAGGGCTCAGCCATTTTGCTTCCGCGCCGGCTGACACCAGCGCGCTGTCGCGCGCTTGCGCCGCGCCGTTGACGACGAAGCGGCGGAAAGCATCTGAAGGTCGCACTGATGCTGCTGTCGGTATTGAAGTTGTGCGCCCAGGCGGCGCGGCCGCGCAGGGGTGGGCGAAGGCGTTTACGCCGGAACGTGAGCCGTTTTTCGGTTTGCCGGTTCGACAAGTCACCTGCTAGACACCACTATCCGAACAAACGGCCCGCCTCAGGCGTCGTTCAAGGGGGGAGGAATGATGCTGCGCACGATCGAAGCTTTTGACCGGATCGGCGAGGAGAACGCTTTTGCCGTGCTCGCGCGCGCCAATGCGCTTGCGGCGCAGGGGCGCGACATCATCAACCTCGGCATCGGCCAGCCGGATTTCCGCACGCCCGAGTTCATCGTCGAGGCCGCGATCAAGGCGCTGCGCGACGGCCATCATGGCTACACGCCGGCGAACGGTATTCCGCAACTGCGCGAGGCGGTCGCGGCCGATCTTTTCAAGCGTTTCAAGGTCGAGGTCTCGCCCGAGAGCGTGATGATCATGCCGGGCGGCAAGCCGACCATGTTCATGTCGATCCTGATGTTCGGCGCGCCCGGCGTCGACATCCTCTATCCGGATCCCGGCTTTCCGATCTATCGCTCGATGATCGAGTTCACGGGCTCGCGCCCCGTTCCGGTGCCGATCCGCGAGGAGAACGGCTTTGCCTTCTCCGCCGAGGAGACACTGAAACTGATCACGCCGCAGACGCGACTCTTGATCGTCAACTCGCCCGCGAACCCCACCGGCGGCGTCACGCCGAAGGCCGAGGTCGACAAGCTCGTCGCGGGGCTCGAGAAATTTCCCGACGTCTGCATCATGTCGGACGAGATCTACGATCAGATGACCTATGACGGCGAGACGCACGTGTGCCTGTTGTCATATCCGTCGATCCGCGACCGGCTGATTCTTCTGAACGGCTGGTCGAAAACCTACGCGATGACCGGCTGGCGGCTCGGCTACGCGGTGTTTCCCGGCAAGCTCTACGACTATGCGCGCAAGCTCGCCGTCAACCTGCACTCCTGCGTCAACGCGCCGACGCAGTTCGCAGGTCTCGCGGCGCTGCAGGGCCCGCAGGACGAGGTCCGCAGGATGATTGCCGAGTTCGACAGAAGGCGAAAGGTCGTCACCGACGGCTTGAACAAGCTGCCCGGCGTCTCCTGCATCGTGCCGAAGGGCGCGTTCTACGCCTTTCCGAACATCAAGCGCACCGGCTGGAAGGCGAAGGAGCTCGCCACCGTGTTGCTCGACGACACGGGAGTGGCCACCATCGGCGGACCCGACTTCGGCGTGCTCGGCGAAGGCTACGTCCGGCTTTCCTACGCCAACTCCACCGAGAACATCCTGAAGGCGCTGGACCGGATGGGTGAGTTTCTGGCCAGGCGCAAGGTAGCCTGACCGTCGTTTCCGCGGTCTGTGCCGCGAACGACCTCGACCGCTCCGAACGCTTCGCGGACTTTGTCTTGCGCGGGTCAATTTTTCGGCACACGCAAACTGCGCGCGAGCCCGGCGTCCGTGCTTCGATGACCCGCGGCGTTCGTTCGGCGCGACCTTGCCTGCTCTCGCTTCGTCTATTTCGCCTGCCTCTGGGTTCTTGCACCCGCAAGATCGTCAATGTTGGGCGCACTCGCGCCGCGCAGCTGCTCGAAGTACTTGAGCACATAGATCGCGACGAATGAGATGACGAAACAACCCGCGCTCAGCAAGAAAGCTTGTCCTGCACCTGACGACATGGCGTGCTCCAATGGGTGGTACGCAGCACGCCAGAGCTTACGCCCGATCGTGTGATGCGGTGCTGCGCCTGATTGTCTCTATGGCCGCCGCGTTGCGTTGCAACGAGCCGGAAGGACGGTCTGGCAAGGGTCGGTGATCCGGTTTGCGACGTTAGGTCTTAACTGTTCACAGGCTTGAATTTTCGTTTTCTGGTCGGGCAAGACAGCTGCTGGAGACCGGCATCCGAACAATCCGCCCGCGACGCTTTGGCGCTCGCGGGTTTTGTTTTTTGCGTGCACACCTTGCGGCTCGCTGGCTCTGTGGGCGCGGCCGCGGTGAAGCGTCGCGCGCACAGTGAGTGATTTCGTGCGCAAGAGTGATTGCGTCCTCGGCGCGGCTCTGCAACCAGGTGGAGCCGCCGGCCTTCGAATACACGAAATGCGAGCTCGGAAAATACCAGCATCCGTTTGCGGGCGGATCGAAAAACTTCCGCTCGCCGCGTGTCAGGCATTGTCCATTCTCCTGCTTTGGATCAATCTGAAAAAGAAGGCGCGGGAGGAAGCGATGTGCAGCATTCACCTGGAAGCCGGAATGCTTCGGAGGCGGGCCGAGCAGTGTCGTCACCTTGCGGATGGCATGAAGAAGACTGCGGTACGGGCGCGGCTCGAAGCGATCGCCAGGGACTACGTGCGAATGGCGGCCGAACTGCAGAAACTGAAGCGTCCAGCTCCGTCGACGCGCAAAAGCGGGCCTGCGGTGGCAAGGGCCTCGCACCGTGCAATGACGGAGCGGGGACACAGCGCGTCGAGCGCTTGAAGAATCCATTTGTGGAACCGCAGTTCCAGGAACATCGGAAGCTCGAGGCCGACGATTCCATTTCGTAACGGCTGGCAGTAAAGCTTGGTGGCACGACGTGATCGCAACTCCGTCGTACAATCGGGAGTCCCGCCGCTCAAATCAGCGGCGGGCTCTTTCTTTTTAGTGCGGCATGCCGGTCGTGCGTGAGGACACAAGATGCTGATACTGTTCGTGAAGTTGGGATGATATTCACACTTCTTCACGGCCTCGTTCTTTTTGTTTGCTGGACCGGCAAAACAGTTGCTAGATACCAGCATCCGAACAATCCGCCCGCGACGCTTCAGGCGCTCGCGGGCTTTGTTCGAGGGGCCCTCGTCACACGGCAGTCGTCACGGTTCGGGCTGCCAGGTGAGGTGGCTTGGCGCACGGTCCGTCCCGCACGTGTGTGCCAAAGTGACCGAATTTCTCGGCCCGGTAGAGGGGCAACGCGGGCGCATCCTCGGAATCCGGCAACATCGCCCGGTAAGGCCTAGCCGATAGTCGGTTCGGGATCAAAATCCGCGCGTAAGCCATTGTCTTTGCTGCCGCTTTGGATCAAGCTGCGGCGGGCTTGCAGGAGGGAAAAGATGCGCTACGGGTATCCGGCCAAGTCGCTGCTTCAGAAGCGGGCCGAGCAGTGCCGTCATATCGCAGACGGCACCAAGGATCAGGCGGTACGAAAACGGCTCAACGAGATCGCGCGCGATTACGAGCGCATGGCGGCCGAATCGCCCAAGCTGAGACGCTCGGGTCCGATCGAGACGGTGCACTGAAGCAGGCGACCTGCTGCGACGGTCACCTCTCACGTCAATGAGTGACGGTGCGTGTCGCCGCTGATTGCGATTTTTGCTTTGCACGTGCGTTACGTATGCGCTTGCAGCTCCATATGAGCGCGATCGTTCGCACGCGATCAGGGCTGCAATGACATGTCGGGCAACGACTTGCGACGCTTTCATTCACAGTCATTCACACCTTGAATTCTTTGTTTGCTGGTCCAGCAAAATAGTCGCTAGACACCATCATCCGAAAAATCCGAGAAGCCCGCGGCGCGCAGCGTTCGCGGGCTTTGCTTTTCCCGCTTCCGCTTAAATCACCAATCGTCATGCCCGCAGGACCGCGGGCATCCGGTCGCTGCATGTTCCGGCGCGCAATTCGCGACGCGCCTGCGCGACCGGGTCCCCGCCGGAGGAGAGCCCGCGCAAACAAGCTCGGCCTTCACCCGAGTGCGCGCGCCTGCCGGCGGGGACGACGGCCACATACCACCGAAGACGGGACAACCTCACCATCATCACCGTTCGCGCGAGCTCACGGCACACTGGGACATCACAGCATGACAAATCGCCAGAAGATCCGTGCAGCTCGCGCGCTCCGTCACCAGGGACATGTTGGCGCTGATGCGCGACGCCTCGAGGCCGGAAGCGGCACCAGGCGCGCCATGTCCGAGAGCGAACTTGCTGGCGCTCAGCGTCGTGTCGACAATGCCGGCTGCGATCTGCTCGCGTCCCCGGCGAGGACTTCAAGCTCCCGCACCGACTCATCGTTCAGAGTTTCGTGGATGTCGGCTGGAGACATTGCCCGGATCGCCAATTCCGGCTGCGACTCGAACGCGTCCCCGGCGAGGTCTTCGAGCTCCCACAGCAGCTCATCGTCGATGGTTTCGCGGACTTCACGCGGGGACAATGCTCGGATCACTGCGGCAGCGCGCATGCGATTCGAGGCCAGCAATTCATCCAGGACTTTCGAGAGCGATTCATTGCCGCCCAGCGAATAGGCCCGCTGAAGCCTGCCCAGCTCCGTCCAATCAGCGTCCGAGAGGCCGGATGGGTCCTGGATTTTCAGCAACGGATACGAGTGCATTTGCATCGCGCCAAACTCCTGAAACACGCGGTTACTAGGCCGGATGGAGCCTCACCTCTCCGGCGCCGGCCCGGTTTCTATACCTCATTTCCGGACTTTGGTCTGCAATCTGGCGCACCAAAGGCGCTTTTTTCCCAGGCCGCGAAGAGAACCCGCGGGCCTGGGCGGTCGCGTTGCCGCCCTCGCGCGCGCAATCGATCCGCCGCCGCGCGGCGCTGGAAGCCTCTACGTGCCCGCCGCCGCGCCTTGAGATTAAAAGCCAAGGATTTAGTTCTCTGGATTTGCGACAGGCGGGATCAGACGAGCGTGGAAGCGAAGAACTGGAAGACCACGCTTCTTGTTTCCCGGCGCGTCGCGATCTATCGTCGCGCAGCGAGGTCCGCCCATGTTCCGCTTTCATCACATCCATCTGCGCAGCCCCGATCCCGAGGCGACGGCCGGCTACTATGAGAAGATGTTCGGCGCGGAGATCGCGCGATCGATCTATCCCGCGGGCTCGCAATATGCCGGCAAGCCGAAGATTGCGATGACCGTCGGCGGCCAGCGGATCCTGCTGGCTTCGGCGCATCCGAGCAAGCCGAACGGGGCGCCCGAGGCGCCGTATTTCGGCATCGAGCATATCGGTCTCACGGTGGACGACATCGACGCGGTGGTCGCAGAGCTCGAAGCGAAGGGGGCCGACTTCATCCAGAAGCCGGCAGCGACCGCAACGGGCAACCGCAATGCCTTCGTCCGTGCTCCGCAGGGCGTGCTCGTGGAAATCATCCAGCTCGGCGCAGGCGGCGAGCCGCCCGGCTGAGGGCCATCGGTCGTGTCGGGCGATGTTAGCGGATCATCGCGTTCATTGTGATGTTCGACGTACCGGTGCTCGTCATGCCGCGCCCGGTGGCCTGGATGACGAAGCTGTCGCGGCCCTTGTATCCGGCCTTCGATTTGTACTCCATGGTCGTCACGTCGATCATTCGTGCAGTTCCATGTTGCGGCTTCTTGAGAATTTTCGAGCCGCTGGCCGTACCTTCGAAGGTGAACCCATACGTGCAGCTTTCTCCGGAATTGACCTCGAAGTTCGTGTTCATGGCTTGACCCCAGGCAGCGCGCGTCCCGGAGCCGACGCAATCGGCAGCGTCGGCTGTCGAGGCAAAAGCCAGGCTCGAGGCGGCGAGGATCAGTCCCGGAATACGCGATCTCATCGTCTCCTCCTTTTTCTTACCCGCGAAAAACGAGGATAGATGTTGCTGTCGTGGTGCGTGGTTGACGTACGTCAAGGACGCCTCGGTCGAGGCGACCGGAGGCGCCCTTGATTGCTACGGCTTTATTGCAAAACCGGTCAGTGGCACGGATAGCCGCCGCGCGCAGCGAAGCTCGCGACACGCCGCGGCGTCGCTCGGGGAGCGACGATCTTGCGCGGCTGCGCGACCGGAGCGGCTGTGGCAACCGTCGCCGGAGCCGGCGTCGCTGCAGGCGTCACGGACTGCTGGGGCGATACCGCCGCAACCGTCGTCTGCTCCGGAGCCGGAACGACAGCCGCGACCGCGTTCGTGCGGTCGGCGGTCGAGAGGGCCGCGCGGCCGGGATTGGATAGGGCGGTCAGCATTCCGAGGGCGAGCGCAAATGCGAACACCGAACGGGAGATCTTGCAGGTCATTGTCTTAAGTCCATGTTTTTCGGCCCCGGGCCATTTCCCGGCGCCTTCGAGACAATGAAGCATCGGCGTTCTGCAAGCTGTCTCGCGGGGAACACCGGCGCATGGCTGCGTGACGTGTCGCACACGATGAAGGTTTTGGGCACACGGCGCCTGCCGTCCCGCTTCAGCGTGCAGCGAAGTCCATCCCTTTCCGGCGGCTCAGTGGCACGGATAACCGAACCGCGGACGGACGGTGAAGCGTCGCGGCTGTGCTTTGAGAGCGGACGACTTGCGCGGCTGATCCGGTTCTGCCGCCGGCTCGGGAGCCTGGGCGACCACCACGGCTGCGTCCTTGCGCTGCGTGGTCGAGAGTGCCGCGCGGCTGGGGCTGGATAACGCTGCCAGCAGTCCAAGTGCGGCCGCCATTGCGAACATCGAACGCGAGATTTTGCAGGTCATTGCTGTAGCCCATGCTTTCTGGCCCCAGGCCATCCGCTCTGGATTATGCGGCATCGCCTTTGTGCAGGCTGTCCCCTGGGTAACAGCGTGGCGTCGCGACGGTGCATGGCGCGCAATGCGAAGCCTCGCTGCCTGACGTGAGCGCCTCTCGTTCCCCGTCGCTTCCACATTGCACGGCGTCATGCCCGCCATAGCCGTTCGAAGAACGGCGTCGCTTCGCTCGCCCGTAGCCGTTCGAAGAACGGCGTCGCTTCGCTCGCCCGTAGCCGTTCGAAGAACGGCGTCGCTTCGCTCGCCTATGGAGGCGGGCATCCAGTACGCCGCAGCACCTGCGATCGAAACTCTGACGCTCTGGGATACTGGACCCCCGCCTTCGCGGGGGTGACAGCCCGATATTGGATTTCCGCCCATGCACACCACCACCACCGCCCAATCGCTCCTCGACGTCGCCGACCTCTGCCGCATGTTCGAGGAGAGCGAGAGCGCGAGCCTCACCGCGCGGAAGGACGCCGAGCGCGACCGCGACTATGTGGACGGCAAGCAGCTCTCCTCCGATGAGCTCGCCGAGCTGTCGCGCCGCGGCCAGCCGCCGGTGATCGACAACCGCATCAAGACCAAGATCGATTATCTCGTGGGTCTCGAGAAGCAGCAGCGCGTGAAGCCGAAGGCTTATCCGCGCACGCCGCGGCACGAGGCCGACGCGGATGCGGCGACCGAGAGCCTGCGGTACGTCGCAGAGCAGCAGGACTATGAGGCCAAACGCTCCGCCGTGTGGCGCAACATGCTGGTGGAGGGGATCGGCGGCTTTCGCGTGTATGCGGAGCCCTCGCGCTATGCGCCGCCGTTCGAGCCGATGAGCACGTCCGCCCTCACGCAACCCGAATACGACATCTGCCTGCAACGCATCGGCTGGGACCGGCTGTTCTTCGATCCGCATTCGGCCGAGACCGATTTCTCGGATGCGGCCTACGTCGGCGTCGTCACCTGGATGGATTTCGACGATGCGCTCATCATGTATCCGGATGCGAAGGACATCCTCGAGACCACACTTGCCGCGGCGCCGTCCGAGACCTACGACGACAAGCCGAAATTCTCGCACTGGGCCGACGGCAAGCGCAAGCGCGTGCGCATCTGCCAGATCTGGGTGCGCCGCGCCGAGCAGTGGTATTTCGCCGAATACACCGCCGGCGGCATCCTGAAGGCGGGGCCGTCGCCCTACGTCACTGACAAGGGCGAGAGCGACTGCGAGCTCATCTTGCAATCGGCCTACCTCGACCGCGACAACAACCGCTACGGCCTCGTGCGCGAGATGGTTACCCTGCAGGACGAGATCAACAAGCGCCGCTCGAAGGCGCTGCACCTTTTGAACACCTCGCAGGTCGTCTACGAGACCGGCGCAGTCGCCGACATCGAGGTGTTTCGCAAGGAAGCGTTGCGCCCCGACGGCAC
>Ga0075364_10002115_pt1 | contig 11101 bp, 8 predicted proteins | sample EndMetdeltDD1764_FD_71517 | JGI IMG/M metagenome (GOLD analysis project Ga0075364, IMG submission 71517) | Populus endosphere microbial communities from Tennessee, USA - Endosphere MetaG P. deltoides DD176-4 | ecosystem: Host-associated > Plants > Roots > Endosphere | place: USA: Tennessee...
GTCCCGACATGCGCGTTCGGTGCGTGGCATCACGGAAGCAGGGCCGTGGGACGCATCGCGCTGGGCCGGGACCGGCGTTTTTTGCTTAAATGCGGCGAGCGGCCTGGATGGTCGTCGCGCGCGCCCGGGGAGTCCGGCGCGTCGCCTGCTCCGACAACGTTCGAGGAACCGTCAATGTTCAAGCGCCTGGCCAATGTCTTCCGGGGTTTCCTCGCGTTGTTCGTCAAGGATCTCGAACGCCGCAATCCCGAGGCGCTGCTGGAGCTGGAACAGGAGAATCTGCGCAAGCAGATCGCCGGCTACAACCAGGGACTGGCCTCGCACGCCGGCCTGGCCGAGCGCCTGATGAGCCAGGTGCGCAAGCTCGAGGCCGAGGAGCGCGACCTGCGCGCGAAGACCACCGCGCACCTGCGCGCCGGCAACACCGACTCCGCCGGCCAGTACGCGCTGCGCCTGCAGACCATCGCCCGCGAACTGGAAGAGAACCGCCGCCAGCTGGAGCAGGCCGAGGCCACCTACCAGGATCTGGTCAAGGCCCGCGACGTGGCGGTGGCCGCGGCCCGCGCCAAGATCGAAAGCCTGAAGGGCGCGATCAACGACATGCGGATGAAGCAGGCCGTGGCCGAGATGAGCGAAATGGCCTCGGGCATGATCGGCCAGATCGGTGGCTCGGGCGACACGCTCAACCGGCTGCACGAGATGGTCGAGGAAGAGCGCACCCGCGCCGCCGGCCGCGCCCGTGTCGCCCGCGATTCGCTGGACATGGGCGAGGTCAACCTGAAGGAAGCCGAGATGAAGGCGCTGGCCGACCAGGCCCTGGCCGACTTCGCCGCCAGCGAGGGCATCAGCCTGGGCACGGCCGAGGCCGCACCGGCACCGCGCACGATGGGGGCGGCCACGCCGGCCCGCGCCAGCGACAGCGAAAGCTGAGCGCCGCACGCGGCGGCACGACATGAGCGCTTCCGATTCCACGCCTGCGTGGCTGGACGACCTGCGGCTGGCCTACGAGAGCGGTGCGCATGGCCAGTTCGTGCTGTACGGCAACGTCGGCGACCGCTTCCCGCTGGACGGCCGCCTGACCGGGCTGGTTCGCTATCTGGATGCGCGTTTGCTGGGCGGCTTCGATCTGGTCTTCGTCTACGACCCGGGCAACGGCCTGCAGCTGCTGCGCGGCGCCGAACGCTTCCATGAGTGGCCGGCGACCAGGGACCTCGGCCCGCTGCCGCGCGATCCGCAGGCGGCGGTCGAACTGGTCGGACGATGGCTGCGTTACCACGCCAACCTGGTCGCGATGGGGCGGGCCACGCCGCTGCATGTGGCCTGCCTGCTGCGCGGCGCCGACCAGGTGCTGCCGGCCGCGTCGGGCGCAGGCTTCGATGCGGCCAGCCTGGCCAGCCAGGTGCGCGACTGGGCGTCGGAACCGCCGTTTACCGAACTGAGCTTCGCCAGCATCCTGATCGCCGACAACCTGGCCGATCTGGACCAGCGCATCGCATCGAATCCGCGCGCGGCGAAGATCCGCGTGCCGCTGCCCGAAGCGCCGATGCTGGAGCAGGTGCTGGCGCAGCTGCGCATCGATCATCCGCAGGCGTTTCCGGCCGGGCAGGGCGATGTCGAGATCGCCGCCGCGCTGTCCGGCGTCGGCGTCAGCGCGCTGCAGAGCCTGGTCCGCACCCGTGCGCACCAGGGCCTCGAGCTGGCGCCATCGGACTGGAGCGGGATCAAGAAGCGGCTGGTCGAAGAGGACGCCGGCGAGCTGGTCGAGTTCATCGACTCGCGCCGCACGCTGGACGACTACCACGGCCAGGACGCGCTGAAGCAATGGCTGCTCCAGGACATCGCGCTGTGGCGCGGTTCGGACCTGCGCGCGCTGCCGATGGGTTACCTGCTCGGCGGCCCGGTCGGCACCGGCAAGACCTTCCTGGTCGAATGCCTGGCCGGCGAGGCCGGCGTGCCGGTGCTGAAACTGAAGAACTTCCGCGACCGCTGGGTCGGTTCCAGCGAGGGCAACCTGGAGAAGATCTTCCGGCTGATCCGCGCGCTGGGCCGCTGCATGGTGTTCATCGACGAGGCCGACCAGACCCTGGGCCGGCGCGATGCCGGCAGCAGCGACAGCGGCCTGTCCGGGCGCATCTATTCGATGATCGCGCAGGAGATGAGCCGCAGCGACAACCGCGGCCGGGTGATGTGGCTGCTGGCCTCGTCGCGACCGGACCTGATCGAGGTCGACCTGAAGCGGCCCGGCCGGGTCGACATCAAGATCCCGCTGCTGCCGACCACGAGCATCGGGGAGAGCGCGCTGCTGCTGGGCGCGCTGCTGCGCCGCTTCGACCTGCGGATCGACGCCGAGGCGCTGCGCGCGCTGCCATTGCCGCTGCTGCTGACCCCGGGTGCGGCCGAGGCGTTGGCGGTGACCGTCTACCGGCGCGCGAAGACCGGGCCGATGCCGGCGCTCGAGGCGCTGCGTGCCAGCCTCGACGGCTACCAGCCGCCGGTGCCGGCGGACGTGATGGAGTTCCAGATGCGCATCGCGGTGCGGGAGGCCAGCCACATGCAGTTCGTGCCGCCATCGCTGCGGCATCTGGGCGACGCTGGAGCCGGTGCATGAGCGCGCTGCGCTACCTGCGCGCGGCGTTCAACGCGCGGCCGCTGGGCATGCCGATCCCGCCGAACTGGCTGGGCCTGGCCGCGGTCGGCATGCTCGGCTGGGCGCTGAGTCCGGGCTTCCTGCTGGTCGGGCTGGGGCTGGAAGTGGCCTATCTCGCGTGGCTGTCGAGCAACCCGCGTTTCCGCGCGGTGGTCGATGCGGGTGAACCCGTGGCCGAGGATCCGGCCGAGCGCGAGTACCAGGCCATGCTCGGCCAGCTGGTGCCGCAGGCGCGACGCAGGCAGGAGCGGCTGGAAGCGCGCGCGACCGAGATCGTGCGCACGCTGGAGCGCTCGCCGGTGATGGCCTCGCACGTGGACAGCGTCGAGCAGCTGGTCTGGCTGCACCTGCGTCTGCTGGTCGCACGGCAGACCATCGCGCGTGTGGTCGAGAACGCGCGCGCCGACCGCGAATCGCTGCGCCAGCAGCAGACCCAGATCGGGCAGCGGCTGGAGCGCGAGGATGCCAGCGCCGAACTGCGCCGCAGCCTGGAGCAGCAGCTGCAGGTGATCGAGGCGCGCCAGGCCGCGCACGGCGATGCCACGCGCCGGCTGGAGCACGTGGAATCCGAACTCGAACGCATCGACCAGCAGGTCGCGCTGATCCACGAACAGGCGCTGCTGGCCACCGACGAGGAGCGCATCGGCACCTCGCTCGATGCGCTGGCCGCGTCCTACAACGAGGCCAGCCGCTGGCTGTCCGGCCAGCGCGACCTGCTGGGCGCGCTGGACACCTTCGATACACGACGTCTGCCGCGGCGCGTGCTGCACGGCGGCGATCGCCCCAACGCCATCAAGGAAGGAACTTGAAATGAGCCGAAACACGTCTCCATCGGGCGGCAGCCGCAAGAGCGGGCTGCTGGTCACCCTGGTGCTGGTCGCCGGTCTGATCGCGCTGGGCGTGTGGCTGATCGGGCGGGATGTGGGCGGCGAAAGCGGCGACAAGGCCATCGCCTCGTCCGGCGCCGCGCGCGCAGGCAGCGGCGAGGCGCCCGAACCGATCGAACCGGTCACCGGCGCGCCGACGCTGGACCGTGCGGCGGCCTACCAGCCGAAGGACGGCATCGTCGATGTCGACATCAGCGAGTACGCCGGCTACGCCGGCCTGATCGTCGCCAACGGCGGCCTCGAGCCGAATCCGGATTCGTTCTTCGCCCGCGAGTACGGCTTCCAGGTGCGGCTGACGCTGAGCGAGGAGGAGGGCTGGTCCAAGCTCAACAACGGCCGCGTCGCCGCGTCGGTGACCACCGCCGACACGCTGGCCGTGCTCGGCCGCCAGTTCGAGGTCGCGGTGCCGGCGCAGATCGGGTTCTCGCGCGGCGCCGACATGGTCGTGGTCGACACCGGCATCACCAGCATCAACCAGCTCAAGGGCAAGGTGCTGGCCGCCTCGCAGTTCAACGAAAGCGAGTTCTTCATCCGCTACCTGGCCAGCGAGGCCGGGGTGCCGGTCAAGGTGCTGCGCGACCTTGAAGCCCGGCCCGGTGCCAACGAACTGGGTCTGGTGTTCTACGAGGACGCCTTCGTCGCCTGCGACGCGTACGCGGTCGAGCTGGAAGCGCGCGCGCCGCGTCTGAACGGCTGCGTCGGCTGGGCGCCGCGCACCGACGAGGTGATCGCCGGTTCCGGCGGCCGCGCCAAGTCGCTGGTCTCCAACCGCAACCTGCTGATCGTGGCCGACCTGCTGCTGGTCAACAAGGGCTATGCCGAAGCACATCCGGAGCAGGTCAAGGGCCTGGTCCACGGCCTGCTGGAAGGCAACCGCCTGGTCCGCGAGAACGCCGAGCCGCACCTGGGCACGATCGGCCGCGCGTTCGGCTGGAACGAGGGCGATACCCGCACCGAGCTGTCCAAGGTGCACCTGTCCAACCTGCCGGAGAACCTGGCGTTCTTCGAGGGCACGATCGACGCGGCCGGCTCGTTCCAGGGCATCTTCCAGTCCTCGGTGCTGGCCTACGGCAGCCTGATCCGCAATCCCGCCGATCCGGCCCGCTTCGTCGATCTCAAGGCGCTGCAGGCGCTGAAGGGCGAGGGCCGCTTTGCCGACCAGCAGATCGCGATCGCGCCGATCCGTACCGGCGGCGCCAACATCGCACTGGAAGGCGACGCGCTGCTGAGCAAGGACATCCGCTTCTACTTCCTGCCCAACTCCGCGCAGCTGGACCGCGAGGCGAAGGAGAACGACGCCTACCTGGAGACGATCCGCAACTTCCTGCAGGTCAGCCCGGGCTCGGTGGTGGTGCTGCGCGGCCACGTCGACAACGCGCGCCTGGCCGAGTTCGAGCGCCAGGGGGGGCAGCAGCTGGTGCGCTCGATGGCGTTGAAGGCGATGGAGCTGTCGCGCCAGCGCTCGCAGGCCGTCAGCGACGAACTGCGTCGCAAGTATCCCAAGATCGACGGCTCGCGCGTCGAGGTGGTCGGGCGTGGCTGGGAAGAGCCTGCAGGGCCGGACAGCGACCTCAACCGCCGGGTCGAGGTGCAGTGGTTCACGCTGGAGTGACCGTCACGCATGGTCCGCCATGAAGCGCGGGCCATGCGGTCCTGGCGGGTGATTCATTCCGTACCGGTCGCCATGAACGCGTGGAACGGGACGTCGTCCTGCATCCACCACTGCGCGGCCTCGTCCAGGATGTCCAGCAGGGTCTGGCTGTCCTGCGGCCGCAGCGCATGCAGCTGGTCCGCCGCTTCGAACAGCAGCGCGTAGCCGCGGGCCGGCAGCCAGGACAGGTCGCGCAGCGCATCCGACAGCCCATCCCAGTTGCGGCCGATGCCCGACGGCAGGTCCAGCACCGTGGCCAGCCGCAGTAGCAGGCTCTGCTTGTCGCGGCAGCCGTCCAGGTCGATCCGCCGCACCAGCAGGCCGGCATCGCGCGCCGCGGCCGCCAGCGCCGGCAGGTCGCCGGAGTGCACTTCGTAGACGCCCGAGCGGCTGGCATCGCCCAGGCCGAGATCGAATCCGCCGCTCATCGGCCTGCCCCCGCGGTGCGCGGCTGGAAGCTGCGGAAACTGTCGTAGTGGTCGTCGGTGTAGTACCAGTCCCGTGGCGGATCGCCACCGGTCACGATGCGGCGCGCGCCGCGGTGCGACAGGCCGGGCGTGGCCACCGTGTACTCGCGGTAGTAGCCGCGCGGTCGGGCCGGCAGCCGGCCTTCGCGGTTCTGGAAGGTGGTGCCGTCCTGCCGGTGCGGGAAGGGGCCTCCGCGCTGGATCAGGCCGATGGTCTGCTGCGCCTGCGGCGGAAGGAAGGCATCGGCAGCGGCCGTCGCTCCGGCTGGCGATGCCGGTGCGCGGCCGGTCAGCGTCGGCGACAGCTGCGGCCACAGCACGCCGGCGGCGATCAGGACGATGGCGAGGAGGGCGAGCGTGGGCTTGCGCATGGACGACGGCATCGAGGCGGCCGGCCAGTATGCGCGCGTCGCCGGCGGCGGACTTGAACGCCGGCTGCGCCACGCGGTTCACCCCCACGCAACCCGCACGGTCGCAGACTGTGCGCAGTGGCGAATGCAGCCTGCCTACGCCGACGGGATGCTGATTCCCCGGCCGGGGCCTTGGTAAGCCCGGCACGCATCCCTACACTTGTTCATGCACCGTCCGGACCCCGCCGGGCGACCCATTCAAGGAGACCACCATGGCCTATACCCTTCCCGAGCTGCCGTACGCCTACGATGCGCTGGAACCGCACATCGATACGGAGACCATGAAGATCCACCACACCAAGCACCACCAGACCTACATCAACAACGTCAACGCGGCGCTGGAAGGCACCGAGTTCGCGGATCTGGCGGTCGAGGAGCTGGTGAAGAAGACCAAGTCGCTGCCGGAGAAGCTGCAGGGCGTGGTGCGGAACAACGGTGGCGGCCACGCCAATCACAGCCTGTTCTGGACGGTGATGTCGCCCAACGGCGGCGGCAATCCGGTCGGCGACGTGGCCAAGGCCATCGACAAGGACGTGGGCGGTTTCGACGCGTTCAAGGACGCCTTCACCAAGGCCGCGCTGACCCGTTTCGGCAGCGGCTGGGCCTGGCTGAGCGTCACCCCGGACAAGAAGGTCGTGGTCGAGAGCAGCGCCAACCAGGACAGCCCGCTGATGGACGGCAACACGCCGATCCTCGGCCTGGACGTCTGGGAGCACGCCTACTACCTGAAGTACCAGAACCGTCGTCCTGACTACATCGGCGCGTTCTTCAACGTGATCGACTGGAACGAGGTCGAGCGTCGTTACCAGGACGCGGTGAAGTAAGCCGCCGGCCCCGGCTGGCCGGCAACGGTCGCCGATGCTGATTGGACGCCCCCGCATGCCGGGGGCGTCTGCGTTTCAGGGGGCGCGTTGGTGGTGCGCTGCTGGCCGTCTCATGTACGGGCGTTGAATGTCGCGACGGATCCGACGGAGCAGGGCTGGCGGATGGGCGCGTGGCCCGCACGCATCCAATCCTCGCTGCGTGCGCCGCGATCGCGACCGTCGCGACTCCGCCAGCCGGACACGGCCGTGCACCCGGCGTGACGCGTCACGGATCGGGGCCGGCGAATGGTCCGTTCCTGGAAATCCCGAAGCCGGGGCAACTCCGGCACTAGGCCGCCGTGGGCACGGGGTGGGAGTCGACCACGGCAACGGTCGACCACGATCCGGCGCCGCCGCCCGGGGAGTGAACGCCACCGCCGCAATCTCGCGCCTTGCCGGACCACCCGGCAGCGCTCCGGATACGACACGGCCCCGGCGTTGTGCGCCGGGGCCGTGGATCACGAACGGTGATGGTCCGGATCAGTGCGTGGCGGGCGCCTGGCCTTTGCGCTGCTGCTCCAGGTACTCGCGCGAGGGCTCGTCCATCCGGTCGCCGAGCATGCGCCGGACCACGATGAAGAACACCGGGATCATCAGCAGGCCCAGGAAGGTGGCGAACAGCATGCCGCCGATCACGCCGGTACCGATCGCATGGCGTGCGTTGGCACCGGCGCCGGTGGAGATGGCCATCGGCACCACGCCCATGATGAACGCGAACGAGGTCATCAGGATCGGGCGGAAACGCAGGCGTGCCGCTTCGATCGTGGCCTCGCGCAGGCTCTTGCCGGCCGCCCGCTGCTCGACCGCGAACTCGACGATCAGGATCGCGTTCTTGGCCGCCAGGCCGATGATGGTGATCAGGCCGATCTTGAAGAAGATGTCGTTCGGCAGGCCACGCATCAGGCTGAAGACCACCGCGCCGAGCACGCCCAGCGGCACCACCAGCAGCACCGCCACCGGGATCGACCAGCTCTCGTACAGCGCCGCCAGGCACAGGAACACGACCACGATCGACAGCACCAGCAGCAGCGTGGCGGTGTTGCCGGCCAGGATCTCCTGGTAGGACAGGCCCGACCAGTCGTAGCCGAAGCCCGGCGGCAGGTCGTTGTCGACGATGTCCTCCATCGCCTGCATCGCCTCGCCGGACGCGCGGCCCGGGGCCGGCGAACCGACGATGTTCACCGCCGAGTAGCCGTTGTAGCGGCTCAGCGACGGCGCGCTGGTGGTCCACTCGGTGCTGACCACGCTGGTCAGCGGGATCATCTCGCCGGCGGCGTTGGGCGTGTAGAAGCTGCCCAGCGCCTCGGCACCCATGCGGTAGGGGGCTTCGGCACGCAGGTTCACACGCTTGATGCGGCCTTCGTAGAAGAAATCGTTGGCGTAGACCGGGGCCAGCATCAGGCCGATCGCGTTGTAGATGTCGCTGACCGACAGGTTCATCGACTGCGCCTGCACGCGGTCGACGTGCAGCTGCAGCTGCGGTGCGTCCTCGAGACCGTTCGGACGCACACCCACCAGCCCCTGGTTCTGCGATGCGGCACCCAGCAGCATGTTGCGCGCCTGGGTCAGGGCGGCATTGCCCTGGCCGGTGCGGTCCTGCAGCCACATGTCGAAGCCGCCGAACTGGCCCAGGCCCTGCACGGTCGGCAGGTTGACCACGAAGATGCCGGCCTCCTTGATGCCGTACAGCGCGCCATTGGCCTCCTGGATGAACTCCGGTGCGGTGTGGTCGCGGTCGGCCCAGTCCTTGAGCTTGATGAAGGCCATGCCGACGTTCTCGCCCGAACCGACGAAGCTGAAGCCGGCCACCTGCAGCATGCTCTCGTAGCCGTCCAGGCCTTCCAGCCGGCCACGCATCTGGTCGAACACCGCCTGGGTGCGCTGCAGCGAGGCGCCCGGCGGCAGCTGCACGATGGCCATCGCGTAGCCCTGGTCCTCTTCCGGCAGGAAGCTGCCCGGCATCCGGGTGAACAGGAAGCCGCACAGGATCGACAGCACAGCGAACAGGATCATCCAGCGCGGCGCGTGCTTGACCGCGCTGCCGATGTGGCCGACGTAGGTGTGGCTGATCCGGTCGTAGTACTTGTTGAAGACGCGGAACACCACGTTGGAGTTGGCGTGGTGGCTGGGCTTGAGGAAAGTGGCGCACAGCGCCGGGGTGAAGCCCAGCGCCAGGAACGCCGAGAAGCCCATCGCGATGGCGATGGTCAGCGCGAACTGCTTGTAGATCTCACCGGCCGCGCCGCCCTGCAGCGCGGACGGGATGAACACCGCCGCCAGCACCACGGTGATGGCCACGACCGCGCCGGTGATCTGACCCATGGCCTTGACCGTGGCCTCGTACGGCGGCAGGCCTTCCTCGGTCATGATGCGTTCGACGTTCTCGATCACCACGATCGCGTCGTCGACGACGATGCCGATCGACAGCACCAGCGCGAACAGGGTGAGCTGATTGACGGTGAAGCCGATGATCGACAGGCCCAGGAAAGTGCCGAGCAGGGCGACCGGGATGACCAGGGTGGGGATGATCGTCGCGCGGAAGTTCTGCAGGAAGATCAGCATCACCAGGAACACCAGGATCACCGCCTCGACCAGGGTCTTGATGACTTCCTTGATCGAGATCTTGACGAAGGTGGTGCTGTCGTACGGCGACATCCAGCTCACGCCCTGCGGGAACGTGGGCTGCAGCTCGTCCATCTTCGCGCGCACGGCGTCGGCCACGTTCAGCGCGTTGGCGCCCGGCAGCAGCTGGATCGCGAACGCGCCCATCGGCTTGCCGTTGTACTTGGTGTCGAACCCGTAGCTGCCGGGGCCGAACGCCACGCGGGCGACGTCCTTCAGGCGCACGGTGGTGCCGTCGCTGTCGGCGCGCAGGATCACGTTCTCGAACTGGTCCGGCGAGCTGAAGCGGCCCTCGGCCGAAACCGTGGCGGTGAACACCTGGCCTTCCGGCGCAGGGTCGGCGCCGACCGAACCGGCGGCGAACTGCACGTTCTGCGCGCGCACCGCGGCCAGCACCTGGCTGGCCGACAGGCCGTAGCCCTGCAGCTTCTCCGGGTTGAGCCAGATGTTCATCGAATACTCGGAGCCGAACTGCTGCACGCTGCCGACGCCGGGGATGCGCGAGATCTGCTCGATCACGCGCGAGCCGTTGATGTCGTTGAGCTGGTTGCGGTCGACCGCCGGGTTGTCGGAGATCAGGCCGACCACCATCAGGAAGCCGGCGTTGGCCTTGGCCACCACCACGCCCTGCTGGGTGACCTCGGTCGGCAGGCGCGGCGTGGCCAGCGAGACCTTGTTCTGCACCTGCACCTGGGCGATGTCCGGATCGGTGCCGGTCTCGAAGGTCAGGGTGATCGAGGCGCGGCCGTTGGCGCTGGACGAGGAGCTGAAGTACAGCAGGTGGTCGATGCCGGTCAGCTGCTGCTCGATCACCTGGGTGACGGCTTTCTCGACCGTGTCGGCGGAGGCGCCGGGGTAGGTGGCGCCCACCGTGACCTGCGGCGGCGCGATGTTGGGATAGGACTCCACGCCGAGGCCGAGGATCGCGATCACGCCCGACAGCGAGATCAGGATCGCCACGACCCAGGCGAAGACCGGGTGGTTGATGAAGAACTTGGGCATCGGGGCGCTTCCTTAAGCGGCCGGCTCGGCGGCCGCGTCGCTGCGTTCCGCTTCCGCTTCCGGGCCCGGCGCGGCGGCGGGCGCCTGCGCCGGCTTGGCGGCGTCTTCGGCTTTCCACGGCACGGCGTTGACCGGCGCGCCCTCGGCGGCCTTCTGCACGCCGGACACGATCACCTTGTCGCCGGCAGCCAGGCCGCCGGTCACGATCCAGTGGCCCGGGGTGCTGCCGCCGGTCTGCACCGGCTTGCGCACCACGTTGCCGTCGCCGCCGACCACGCGGGTGTAGGCGCCGGTGGCGTCGCGCAGCACCGCTTCCTGCGGCACCAGGAACACGCCGCTCTGTTCGCCCAGATTGACCTTCAGGGTCACGAAGCTGCCCGGCAGCAGCGCCTGCTGCGGATTGGGCAGCTGCGCGCGCAGCGAGACCGCGCCGGTGGCCGCGTCGACGGTGGTGTCGGAGAAGTCCAGCGTGCCGGTGTGCTCGTAGGTGCGGCCACCCGACAGCAGCACCTGCACGGTCGACTTGCCGGTTCCGGCCAGGGCGACGTTGCT
>Ga0075364_10002116_pt1 | contig 11100 bp, 7 predicted proteins | sample EndMetdeltDD1764_FD_71517 | JGI IMG/M metagenome (GOLD analysis project Ga0075364, IMG submission 71517) | Populus endosphere microbial communities from Tennessee, USA - Endosphere MetaG P. deltoides DD176-4 | ecosystem: Host-associated > Plants > Roots > Endosphere | place: USA: Tennessee...
AGGTTCACGCACGCCACGAGCAGCACCGTCGCGGCCGCCGCCAGCAGCAGCCACAACAGCGGATCCTGCCTGCCCGCCAGCTCCTCGCGCAGCGGCACCAGCCGCAGCTCGGACGAGCCAGGCGAGAGGTCCGGCGCCCGCAACGACGCGAGCTGCGCCTGCGCCGCGGCCGGCGTGATGCCCCGTTTGAGCCGCACGATCGGCGAGAAGATCCGGTCCGGCCCGCCGATCGGAGGATGGTCGAGCAGGTAGATGCCGTCTTCGCCGAACGTGGCGAGCGGCAGCCGCAGGCGCGGCGGCAGCACGCCGATCACGTGCAGCGGCGGATCGTCTTTCGTGGCGGTGTCGGTTGATCGGAGGACCGACGGAATCAGCGAGCCGACAATCGCGGGATCGCCGCCGAACCGCTTCATCCACGTCCGGTGCGCGAGGATCACGGCCCGTGTCCCGGCATCGGCGCCGGTGAACGTCCGCCCGGCGACGGCGTGGACGCCGAGCATGTCGACGTACTCACGCGACACCGCCGAGAGTGCCAGCGCGTCGAGCCCGTCCGCGGTACGGATGTAGGCGCGTGCGCCTCGAAATTCACCGGGCGCGGCCGCGACGCCGTCGAAGAGCCCGGTGCCGCGCGCGGCGTCCACGGCCTCGCCGGGTAGTGTGCCGTAGACCTCGCCCGTCTTCGGGTTGCCGATCCGGAGGACGAACAGGCGGCCGGCGTCCGCGAAGGAGAGCGGCCGGAACAGGACCGAGTCGGCCACGCTGAAGACGGCGGTATTGACGCCGACACCGAGCGCGATCGTCAGGATCGCCGTGGCGGCGTAGCCGCGGTGACGGTTGAACAGCCGCAGCGCGAACCTCAGGTCCTGCAGCATCGTCGATCTCCTGCTCGGCGCCAAGACGGGCCTGACGCGCCCGGCCTCCAGCGTTCAGACGACCGGGCGCGCCGGAAGGCCGGCGCTACTCCGGTGCTACGGCTGATCGTAGGTGGACGTCTGTCTCCCCTGCAGCCACTTGTCCATCCAGCCGACGATGTGCTGGAGGCGCTCGACGCGGTGCATCGGCTCGCCCGACCGCGACAGCTCGTGCGTCTCGCGCGGGAACCGCACCATCACCGTCGGCACTTTCAGGTACTTCAGCGCCCGGAACATCTGCTCGCCGCCTTCCCCTGGCGGCGTGCGGTAGTCGGCGTCTCCCAGCACCAGCATCAGCGGCGTCGTGACCTTCGCCACGTGCGTGATCGGCGAACGGGCGTGGAAGTCCTCGGGATCCTCCCAGGGCGCCTTGCGGAACCACGTCGGCTGAAACAGCGTGAAGTCGGCCGTGAACCAGAAGCCGTACCAGTCGGCGATGTCGCGCTGCGCGACCGCCGCCTTGAACCGCTGCGTCTGCGTGATCGTCCAGTTCGTGAGCAGCCCGCCTCCGCTGCCGCCGGTCACGCCGAGGCGGTTGACGTCCACATAGCCGCGCTTCACGACTTCGTCCACGCCCGCCATCAGGTCCTTGTAGTCGTCGCCCGGATACCGGAACTGGATCAGGTTGCCGAACTCCTGTCCGTACGACGTGCTGCCGCGCGGATTGGTGAAGAGGACGACGTAGCCTTTCGCGGCCATCCACTGGAACTCGTGCGTGTAGACGTTGCCGTAGGCGGAGTGCGGCCCGCCGTGGATCTCGAGGATCATCGGGTACTTCTTCGACGGATCGAAGTCCGGCGGTTTCAGGATCCAGCCCTGCACCTTCCGGCCGTCGAAGCTCGAATACCAGATCTCTTCCGGCGCGCTCTGCGCGATCTCGGCGAACAGCGCCTCGTTGACGTGCGTGATCAGCGCCGGCGGCTGCGGCGAGGCGCCTGGCCGGACGATCGCGATGTCGCCGATGTTCGTCTGCGTGGAGATGGTCGCGGCGATGACGCCGTCGCGCGACGCCGTGTAGGCGACGACGTCGTGCTGCCCCTGTGTGATGGACTCCAGCCCGCCCGTCCTGACGATCACGCGCTTCAGGTTCGAGCTGCCCTGCTCGGCGGTGGTGACGACCAGCGACGCGCCGTCCTTCGACCAGACGATCGGCTTCGGCTGCTCGCCCCGCGGCGACGACTGGTCGCCGCCGATGCCGCCCAGGACGTCGTTGTCGTACGCCTCGGTGAGGTTCTTCGGCGTGCTGTCCGGCGCGGCGTCGGCGATCCAGAGATCGGCCTGGCTGTACGAGCGCACCGGGCTGCCGTTGAACGTGCCGACGAACGCGACGCGCCGGCCGTCGGGCGACAGCGAGAACGTTCCGATCGGGCCGTCGATGCTGGCGACGCGCTGGATGGGGCCGCCCGCGGCCGGCACGCGATACAGATCGGAGTCGCTGCCGGTGTAGTAGGACTCGGCGACACGATCCGACACGAAGTAGATCGACGAGCCGTCCGGCGACCACTGCGCGCCCCGCTCGTCGAAGTCGCCGCTGGTGATCGGCTTCGGCTCCGGCTTGTCCCCGCTGGCGGGCGGCACGGCAATCGTCCAGATGTGCGCGTGCCGATCCGGATCGACGTAAGCCGGGTTGCCGTTCGCCCGGTAGACCGCGCGGGTGATCACCTTCACGTCCGACTTCCGCTCCGCCGCCGCGGCGGGGGCCGGCTTCTTCAGGTCGTCGGCGACGGCGGTGCTGCCGAACGCGATCGTCTTTCCGTCGGGCGACCATACCGGCGCACCGGCGCCTTTCGGCAGGCTGGTCAGCGCGCGCGCTTCCCCGCCCTCCATCGGCAGCAGGAAGATCTGCGGCGTGTCCTTGTCGTCCGGCCGGACGAACGCGATCCACTTCCCGTCGGGCGACCAGCGCGGCGAGGTGTCGCGCGTGCCGCCGGTCTGACGCTGCGGCACCGGCGCGCCGGCCGTGCGCACCGTGTAGATCGCGTGCTCGTACTTGTTGTCCTTCTGGTTCACCGTCACCTGGACGAACGCGACCGAGGCGCCGTCCGGCGAGATCTGCGGGTCGGCGATCCAGGTGAACCGGTAGAGGTCCGTCTCGGTGATGGGGCGCTTCGCCGCCCCGGACGGCGCGGCGGCCGCGAGTCCGGCGGCCAGGCACAGGAGAGCGATGGCTTTCATGGCCCACCACTCTGCCACAGGCAAACTCTTTCGTCTCTCCTTTCGTCAAATGCATTTATAGTAAATGTATTCAACGAGGATGTATGCCTGAACGCGACCCGCGGTCCTTCCTGCCCCTCACGCCCGCCGTCTTCCACGTGCTGCTCGCCCTGGCCGGCGGCGAACGCCACGGCTACGGCATCATCCAGGACGTCACCGCGGCCACCGGCGGCGCCGTCACCCTCCGGACGGGCACGCTCTACACGATTCTCAAGCGCCTGCTCGAGGAGAGTCTCATCGTGGAGTCGGAGCGGCGCCCCACGCCGGAGGAAGACGACGAGCGGCGGCGGTATTACGGGCTGACGCCTCTCGGCCGCCGGGTCGCGCAGGCCGAGGCGCAGCGGCTCGACCAGGTGGTCGGGCTGGCGCGGTCGCGCCGGATCCTCCCCTCGAAGGCAGGCGGCCGGTGATCCGCGCCTACGCCTGGCTGCTCCGGATGTCGCGGCCCGATCTCTCCCCCGAGCTGCGCCACGAGATGACGGCGACGTTCGCGAGCGTGCTGACGAGCGCCGCCGCCGGTGGTCCGCTCGCGGCCGTCCGGACGGCCGCCGCGGAGTGCGCCGACGCGGCCCTCGGCCGCTTTCGCCGCGATCCGCTCGAGCCGCCGCGTCGCCCGGCATCCGGCTCGCGCGGCGGCGGGCTCTGGCCGTCGCTGCAGGACTGGAGGAACGCGGTCCGCCGCGCCGCCGCGAACCCCGGATACGCGGCCACCGTCGCGGGCATTCTCGCGCTGGCGATCGCCGTCAACACGATCGTCCTCAGCGTCGCGGACGCGACGCTGTTCAGGGGCCTTCCCTATCCCAACGGTCCGCAGCTGTGGGATGTGGAGAACGTGGATCCCTCTGGCAAGTTCAGCTCGGCGGGGCTCGCGCCGGACACGTTCGCCGAATGGCGCGCGCAGACCGAGATCTTCGACGCGCTCGAGGGGTGGACCTACGGAACGTTCACCATGCTCGGTGGCGCCGAGCCCCGCCGGATCAACGGCGCGTATGTGACGCCGGGGCTCTTCCCCGCCCTCGGCGTCGAGCCGATTCGCGGCCGCGGGTTCGATCCCGACGACGGCGAACCCGGGCGCGACGCCCGCGTCATCATCAGCGAACGCCTGTGGCAGCAGCGGTTCGGCGGTCGCGACGACGCCGTCGGCCAGGTGATCGTGCTGGACGATCGCGCGTTCACCGTCGTCGGCGTCATGCCGGCCCATTTCCGTTTTCCGGCATCGCATCAGCTCGTGTGGCTGCCGGCCACCGTCCATCGACCGTCGGGCAGCCGCCTGCAGGGTTACGCGAAGATCAAGCGGGGCCTGACGCGCGACGCCGCGCAGGCGCGGCTCGACACGCTCGCCGCCGGCCTGACGACCGCGAAGCCGCGCGAGGACGGATGGCGGATCCGTCTGACGCCCGTGCGGCACACCGCGCCCAACGCGGCGATCTCCCGCGCGCTGCAGGTCCTCACTGCGGCGGTCGTACTCGTCCTGCTCGTCGCGTGCGCGAACCTCGCCAACCTCGGCGTCGCGCAGGCGCTGGCGCGGCGGCGCGAGCTGGCGATCCGCGCCGCGATGGGCGCGACACGGAGCCGCCTCGTGCGCGAGCTGTTCACCGAGCATCTCTTCCTCGCGCTGCTCGGCGGCGCCGCGGGCCTCGCGCTCGCCGTCTGGGGCGTGCAGCTCGCCATCGCGCTGGCTCCCGCGGAGCTCACCGTCTGGGCGCCGAGCGAAATCCGCATCGACGGCCGCATCCTGATCTTCACGGCGGCGCTCACGTTCACCAGCGCGCTGCTCTTCGGCGTCTTCCCCGCCTGGCGCGCGTCCAGGGCCGACGCCGGCGAGGCGCTGAAGGCCCGGACGTCGGGTGCGCTGGCGCACGGCCGCCTCCGCGCCGGGCTCGTGATCGTCGAGGTCGCGCTCTCGGTGGTGCTGCTGACCGGCGCGGCCCTGCTCATCCGCAGCTTCGTCGTCCTCGTGCAGCAGGACCCGGGGTTCGATCCGCGCGGCCTCGTCAGCGTCCAGTTCGAAGTGCCGACGGATCGCCACCCGGCGCCGGCCCGTCGCGCGTTCCTCGAGCAGGTTGCCGCCGAGATCCGGCGGATCCCCGGCGTGTCGGCCGTCTCGATCGCCAACGGCGTGCCCGCCTCCGGCGGCGCAATCTACTTCGGGGAGCTGGAAATCGACGGACACGCTCCGGAACAGGGAGAAACGGTGCTGCCCGCGATGTCGGTCGAGCCGTCGTACTTCACGACGCTCCGCATCCCCATCGTCGCCGGGCGCGGCATCGCCGCCGACGATCCCCTCACCTCCGTCGTCGTCAGCACCAGCCTCGCGGGCAGGCTGTCAGGCAGTGCCGCGGGCGCGATCGGGACGCGCTTCCGCCTGGCGTCGCGCGGCCCGTGGTACACCGTCATCGGCGTCGCCGGCGAAGTGCGGCAGGCGCGGACGATGGAGCGCAAGACGCTGTACGAAATGTACATGCCGATCTGGCGGCCCTCGACGCCGCCGCCGGCTCCGCCGTCCCCCGCCCGCGCCGCCGGCCGCTCCTTCGTGTCCTACACGATCGCGGTTCGCGCCGGCGCCGGCGCGACGCTCGCGCAGGACGTCAAGCAGGCGATCTGGCGCGTCGATGCCGCCCAGCCGATTGGCGACGTGCTGCCGGCCGAAGCGCTGCTCGCGCAGTCGCTCTCGGAGGATCGGTTCGCCGCCGTCCTGATGGGCGCGTTCGCCCTGCTGGCGCTCGTCCTCGCGGCGGCCGGCCTCTTCGGCGTCCTCGCGCACCTCGTCGCGCAGCGGCGCCACGAGATCGGCATCCGCATGGCGCTCGGCGCGTCGGTCCGTGACGTCGCGCAGTTGATCGTCGGCCGCGGAGTCGGGATGGCGTTGGCGGGCGTGGCGATCGGGCTCGCCGGCTCGTGGGCCGCCGCCCGTTTCCTGGCGAGCCAACTCTACGGCGTCGCCCCCCACGACCCGCTCAGTTTCGCCGGCGTGCCCCTCGTCCTGCTCGGCGTCGCGCTGCTTGCGTCGTGGATCCCCGCACGACGCGCATCGACCGTGGATCCCGTGGCGGCGCTGCGCGCCGAGTAGCGACTCGCTCTGAGTTGCGGCGGCACGCACCGCGATCTCGCGCTGAGAACGCGGAGGCGGAGAGAACGGAGAGGGCCGCGACAGACGCGCGTCACGTGGAGCCCGTGTGCGGGGCGGCCGAGGTTGACGTGAGATCGGGAGACGCGAACGCCGCGACGACTGAGTGAAGACGCTACGACTCCGGGAAGATCTTCCCGGGATTGAGCAGGTTGTCGGGGTCGAACGCGTGCTTCACGCGTTTCATCGCGGCGATCGTCTGCGGGTCGAGTTCGATCGGCAGATACTTCGCCTTGGCGAAGCCGATGCCGTGCTCGCCGCTGATGGAGCCCTCGAGCGCGACGACGCCTTCGAACAGCACGCGCTCGGCTTCGTGGGCGCGCCGCATCTCGTCCTCGTCGCCGGGCGTGACCATGATGTTGACGTGGATGTTGCCGTCGCCGGCGTGCCCGAAGCAGGGGATGCGCAGGCGGAAGTCGCGCTTGAGGCGCGCGACGAGATCGAAGAGCTGCGGAATGCGGCCCTTCGGCACCACGACGTCGTGATTGAGCTTGATCGGGGTGATCGTCTTCAGCGAGAAGGACAGCTCGCGCCGCACGCGCCACAGCTCCTCGCGCTCCGCCTCGTCGCGCGCGCGGAGGATCTCGGTCGCCCCCGCCGCCAGGCAGGCCTGCTCGCAGCGATTCGCCTCCTCGGCGACCGCCTCCGCGAAGCCGTCCACCTCGAGCAGCAGCAGCGCACCCGTGTCGGGCGGCGCCAGCGAGCGGCCTTTCAGGTACGCGGTCACCGCCTCGAGCGAGTCCCGATCGACCAGTTCGAGCGCGGCGGGCACGACGCGCGCGCGGATGACGTTGGTCACGGCGCGCGCCGCCTCCTCGACCGTCCGGAAGGTCGCCCGCAGCGTCGAGCGCGTCAGCGGCTTCGGCACCAGCCGCAGGATGACGCGCGTGATGATCGCCAGCGTCCCTTCGGATCCGACCAGGAGGTGCGTCAGGTCGTAGCCGACGACGTTCTTGACGACCTTGCCGCCGGTTTCGATCACGTCGCCGTTGGCCAGGACGGCCTGCAGTCCCAGCACGTACTGCTTGGTCGTCCCGTACTTGAACGCGCGCGGGCCGCCGGCGCACTCGGCGACGTTGCCGCCGATCACCGACGTCTTGAGCGAGGCGGGATCCGGCGGATAGAAGAGGCCGACCTTCTCCACCGCGTCCTGCAGATCGCCGGTGACGACGTTCGGCTCGACCACCGCCACGAGGTTGTCCTCGTCGATCTCGAGAATGCGGTTCATCCGCTCGAGCGAGATGACGACGCCGCCGCGGACGGGGACGGATCCGCCCGTATAGCCGGTGCCGCCGCCGCGCGGTACGAACGGCACGCCGTGCGACGCGCAGAGTCTGACGATGGCTGAGATCTGATCGGCGCCTTCGGGCGTGACCACCGCGTCGGCGGGGTGCCCGCGCTTGAGCGCGTCGGCGCCGTAGGCCTGGAGCGCGTCGGCATCGACGCGGACGTGCTCCGCGCCGGCGATGGCGCGGAGCGCGTCGACGAGCTCAGATGGAAGCGGCACGAACCGAGCGACTCGCGAGGAACTCGAGGATCCGCTGCGACCCGCGCTCGAGCTCCTTCAGCGACGTCGCGTACGAGATCCGCAGGAATCCCGGCGCGTCGAACGCCTCTCCCGGCGTCAGGGCGACGTGCGATTCGCTGAGGAGCAGCGCCGCCAGCTCTCCCGACGTGCGGATGCCGTCGGGCGAGAGGAATTCCGAGACGTCGGGGAACATGTAGAACGCGCCGGCCGGCTTCACCATCCGGATGCGCGGATCGGCCGAGAGCCAGGTGTAGAGCTGATCGCGGCGGCGGAGGTACTCGTCGAGCATCTCCGTCACGCAGCTCTGCGGCCCGCGCAGCGCCGCTTCCGCGGCGCGCTGCGAGATCGAGCAGGCGTTCGACGTCGAGTGGCTCTGGATCGCGTTGCACGCGCCGATCAGCGCCGCCGGGCCGACCACCCAGCCGCAGCGCCAGCCCGTCATCGCGTAGGCCTTCGACGCCGACCCGCAGAGCACGGCGCGGTCGCGCAGGTGCCTGGCCGCGACGCCGATGATGTTGTGCGGCACCGCGTCGTAGACGAGGCGGTCGTAGCACAGATCCAGGATCACCCAGATGCCGCGCTTCGCCGACTCCTTGGCGATCGCCTCCATGTCGGCTTCCGAGATCAGCGCGCCGGTGGGATTGCCGGGCGAGTTGATGATGATCCCCTTGGTGCGCGGCGTCACCGCCGCCAGGATCAGATCGGCCGTGATCCGGAAGCCGTCCTCCACGTGCGTGCGGACGATGACCGGGGTCGCCTCGGCGAGCTTGATCTGCTCGACCAGCGTCGGCCAGCCGGGCATGTGCGTGATGACCTCGTCACCCGGCCCGAACAGCGCGAGGATGCTGTTGTAGAGCGCCTGCTTGCCGCCGGCGCTGACGATCACTTCCGACGTCGAGTACTCGACGCCGTTGTCGAGGCGGTGCCGCTCGACGATGGCGCGCTTCAGATCCTCGGTGCCCGAGTTGGTCGTGTACTTCGTGAAGTTGGCGTCGATCGCCTTGTGCGCCGCCGCCGAGACGTGCGGCGGCGTGGGGAAATCCGGCTCGCCGGCGCCGAAGTCGACGACGTCGATCCCCTGCGCTTTCATCTTGAGGGCGTCGGCCGTGACCTTCATGGTCGGCGACATGGCGATGCGGGCGGTGCGGGCGGCAAGTTCCATCGATCAGACCCTCTGTGTCAGCCGGCCGTGGCGCTTCTCGCGCAGCCGGGACTCGACGAGCGCCGGCACGAGGTTGGTGACGGAGCCGCCGAGGGCGACGACCTCTTTCACCAGCCGCGAGCTGACGTAGGTGTAGGTTTCGGCGGGCATCATGAACACGGTCTCGACCTCGGGGTTGAGGTGCCGGTTCATGAGCGCCATCTGCATTTCGTACTCGAAATCGGAGATCGCGCGGAGACCGCGGACGATCACGCTGGCTCCCTTCCGCCGAGCGTACTCGACCAGCAGCCCGTCGAAGGTGTCCACTTCGACATTGGGATAGTCGCGGAAGACCTCGCGCGCGATCTCGACGCGCTCCTGGACCGTGAACAGCGGCGACTTCTCGATGTTGAGCAGGATCGCGATCACGATCCGATCGAACAGCTTCGAGCCGCGCTGGATGATGTCCACGTGCCCGTTGGTGAGCGGGTCGAACGAGCCGGGATAGATCGCGACGTTCTCAGGACTGCTCATAACGGTCCGGGGGCTTCGCCCCGGCGGTCTCCCCTGCACGCTCGCTACGCCGGCTCGTAGAAGGACAACGCGCTGTCGCCGGCCGTCACCGTCCGCCGAAGCCGGAGCGATCCTGCCGCGGCCGGCGCGGCATGCCGCTTGGCGTGCTCGACGACGACCCGCGTCGAGGGGCCGGCGAGCGTGTCCGCCGCCGTGAGCGCCATCTCCGCCGCGTCATGCCCGTACGGCGGATCGACGATGATCAAATCGAATGGCCCACCGGCCAGCCGCACGGCCGCGGCCGCGAAGCCTGCGCGGATGATAGCACGGCCGTACGCCCCGTCCGGGTCGAGCACGGCCAGGTTGGCTTCGATCAGGCCCGCCGCACGCGGGTCCTGCTCCACGAACGTGACGTGCGCCGCGCCCCGGCTCAGCGCCTCGATGCCGATCGCGCCGGTGCCGGCGTAGCCGTCGAGCACGCGGGTCCCGCGGACCGACGGGCCGAGGATGTTGAAGAGCGTCTCGCGCAGCCGATCGGACGTCGGGCGCAGTCCGTCCCACGTCGGCGACTTCAGCGTGCGGCCCTTGAACACTCCGGCGACGATTCGCATCGTCAGCCGATTCCCACCAGGCCGAACCGGCGCTCCCAGGCCGAATTCACCAGCCCGGCGAGATCCGCCAGGTGCATGGGGTCGTCCAGCGCGGCGACCGCTTCCCGCCGCGCCTCCTCCATCAGCGCGTGATCGCGCAGCAGGTCGCCCACGCGCAGCGTCGGCATCCCCGACTGCCGCGTGCCGAAGAAGTCGCCGGGGCCGCGCAGCTGGAGATCCCGCTCCGCGATCTCGAAGCCGTCGGACGTCTCCGTGAGCGCCTTCAGCCGATCGCGTCCCTGTTCGGTCAGCGGCGACTGATACAGCAGGATGCAGTACGACTTGTGCTCGCCGCGGCCGACGCGGCCGCGCAGCTGGTGCAGCTGCGACAGACCGAAGCGCTCGGCGTGCTCGACGACCATGACGGTGGCGTTGGCCACGTCCACCCCCACCTCGATCACCGTCGTCGAGACGAGGATGTCGAACTCGCGGCGCACGAACGCGCCCATCACGCGGTCCTTGGCGTCCTGCTTCAGGCGGCCGTGCAGGAGCGCGACGCGGAATTCCGGGAAGACGTCGTTGGCGAGGTGGTCGGCCATCTCGGTGGCCGCGCGGAGATCCACCTTCTCCGATTCCTCGACGAGCGGGTAGATCACGTAGGCCTGGCGTCCCTGCTCGATCTCGGCGCGGACGAACGCGTAGATTTCGTCGCGGCGCGATTCGGGGCGCGCGGTGGTGGCGATCGGCTGGCGGCCGGGCGGCATCTCGCGCATCACCGACACGTCGAGATCGCCGTAGGTCGTGAGCGCCAGCGTCCGCGGGATCGGCGTGGCGGTCATGACCAGCACGTCCGGATGCAGGCCCTTCGATCGCAGGTTGGCGCGCTGCAGGACGCCGAAGCGGTGCTGCTCGTCGATGATCGCGAGTCCCAGCTCGCGGAAGGCGACGTCTTCCTGCACCAGCGCGTGGGTGCCGATCACCATCTGCATCGATCCGCCGGCGAGCTCGGCGACGGCTTCCCGCCGCTTCTTGGCCGGCGTCGCCCCGGTCAGCAGCGTCAGCCGGAAGCGCGACGA
>Ga0075364_10002119_pt1 | contig 11095 bp, 5 predicted proteins | sample EndMetdeltDD1764_FD_71517 | JGI IMG/M metagenome (GOLD analysis project Ga0075364, IMG submission 71517) | Populus endosphere microbial communities from Tennessee, USA - Endosphere MetaG P. deltoides DD176-4 | ecosystem: Host-associated > Plants > Roots > Endosphere | place: USA: Tennessee...
GCTGACGCGCGAGCGAGCGGAGCGAAGCGAGCCCCGCGAACGGCCCGCGTCCCTGCCGGACGATCGCAGCAACGTGCTGACGCGCGAGCGAGCGGAGCGAAGCGAGCCCCGCAAACGGCCCGCGTCCCTGCCGGACGATCGCAGCAACGTGCTGACGCGCGAGCGAGCGGAGCGAAGCGAGCCCCGCGAACGGCCCGCGTCCGTGCCGGACGATCGCAGCAACGTGCTGACGCGCGAGCGAGCGGAGCGAAGCGAGCCACGCGAACGGAGCGAGCCGGCGAAGCGGCGAGCGAGTGAGCGTGCAGGGGAGTCCGAGGGGCGAAGCCCCTCGGATGAAGAAGACGTTCATAAGCCGCTTCGCGACGACGTCAGGCTGCTCGGGACGCTCCTCGGCGAAGTGTTGGTTCGCCAGGAGGGCCCGGCGCTCTACGAGCGCGTCGAGCGCGTGCGTGCGTGCGCGAAGCGTGCGCGGCGGGGCGGCGACGGGGCGGCCGCGGCGTTCGACGCGCTGGCGGCGGAACTCGCGGCGATGCCGCTCGACGCCGCCGTACCGGTGGCGCGCGCCTTCGCCCAGTTCCTCCACCTGGCGAACGTTGCCGAGCAGTACCACCGGATCCGCCGGCGCCGCGCGCATCAGCGTGCCGCGTCCGCGCGGCCGCAGCCGGGTTCGATCGAGGAAACGCTGCCCAGGCTGGAGGCCGGGACGACGCCCGAGCGCCTTCATGAGGCCGTCCGGTCGCTCGGCATCGAGCTGGTCGTGACGGCGCACCCGACCGAGATGATGCGGCGGACGCTGCAGCGGAAATACGCCGCGGTCGCGGACGCGCTCGCGGCGCTCGACCGCACCGACGCGACGCCGTGGGAGCGCCGGCGCGCGCTCGAAACGCTGACGCGGGAGATCACGGCGGCCTGGGAGACCGAGGAGGTCCGGCGGGAGCGGCCGTCGCCGACCGACGAGGCGCGCGCGGCGTTCGCCGTGTTCGAACGCACGATCTGGACGGCCGTCCCGGAGTATCTCCGCTCGCTCGACCGGACGCTGGTCGAGACGACGGGATGCGGACTGCCGCTCGACGCGTCGCCGATCCGGTTCGGCACCTGGATCGGCGGCGATCGCGACGGCAATCCCTTCATCACGCCGGAGGTCACGCGGCGCGCCTGCCTGTCGTCGCGCTGGCTGGCGCTGACGCTCTATGCGAGCGACGTCGCGGCGCTCGGCGAAGACCTGTCGATGACCGACGCCAGCGCCGCGCTCCGCGCCGCCGTTCCAGCCGCCGCGGAGCCGTATCGCGCCCTGCTCCGCCGCGTCCACCGCGACCTCGAAGCCACGCGCCGCGCCGTCGAGGATCAGCTGTCCACGCGCCCCGGCGGACGCGGCGGCTCGCGCGTCGGCGAGGTGTACCAGACGGCGGCGGATCTCGAGCGGCCCCTGCGTCTCTGCTACGACTCGCTGCACGCGACCGGCAACGGCGTGATCGCCGACGGCGCGCTCGCCGACGTGCTGCGGCGCCTGGCGTGCTTCGGTCTCGTGCTCGCGCGGCTCGACATTCGCCAGGAGGCCCGCCGGCACACCGACGCGGTCGATCTGCTGGCGCGCCAGGCGGGCCGGCCCGGCTACGCGACGTGGCCGGAAGCGGATCGCATCGCCTTCCTGATCGATGCGCTGTCGGACCAGACGCCCGCCACCGCCGCACTGCCCAACAGTCCCCGCGCCGCCGACGTCGTGCAGACGTTCCAGACGCTCGCGGCCATTCCCCGCGATTCGCTCGGCGCGTACGTGATCACCATGGCGTCGCGCGCGTCGGAGGTGCTCGAGGTCGAATACCTGCAGCGCCGCGCCGGCGTCACTCCGCCCTTGCGCGTGGTGCCGCTCTTCGAGACGGCGCGCGATCTGCGCAACGCGGGCGACGTCCTCGACCGGCTGCTGTCGGTCGAGTGGTATCGCGGGCGCGTGGCCGCGGCGGGCAACCGGCAGGAAGTGATGATCGGCTACTCCGACTCGGCGAAGGAAGTCGGACGCGTGGCCGCGGCGTGGGAGCTCTACCAGGCGCAGGAAGCGGTCGTCGAGGCGGGCCGCCGTCACGGTGTGGCCGTGACGCTCTTTCACGGCCGCGGCGGCAGCATCGGCCGCGGAGGCGGGCCGACCTGGCTGGCGCTTCAGTCGCAGCCGCCCGGGTCGATCGACGGCACGCTGCGCGTGACCGAGCAGGGGGAGATGATCCAGGCGAAGTTCGGCCTGCCGGGGATCGCCCTCCGGACGCTCGAGGTCTACACGACCGCGACGCTGGAGGCCACGCTCGCCCCGGGGTTGCCCGTGCGCCCCGAATGGCGGGCGGCGATGGACCGTCTCGCCGTGTCCGCGGCGCGGGCGTACCGCGGCGTCGTCTACGAGGACGAGCGGTTCCTCCGCTACTTCCGCGCCGTGACGCCCGAAGCCGAGCTCGACAGCCTGCACATCGGCAGCCGCCCGACGCGCCGCGGCGGCGACGGCGTCGGCGGCCTTCGCGCGATTCCCTGGCAGTTCGCCTGGATGCAGACGCGTCTGCTCCTGGCGTCATGGCTCGGCGCCGAGGCGCTCGCCGCCGACGGCGAGGCGGGCCTCGAGCTCTATCGCGCGATGTACCGCGAATGGCCGTTCTTCCGATCGCTGGTCGAGCTGCTGGAAATGGCGCTCGGCAAGGCCGACGCGCGGATCGCGGCCGAGTACGACCGGCGGCTCGCGCCCGACGATCTGCAGCCGTTCGCCGCGTCGCTGCGCGCCCGGCTGCAGGCGGCGACGAACGCCGTGCTCGCCATCACCGGGCAGGCGGAGCTGCTCGCCGACAACGACGTGCTGCGCCGCTCGATCGAGGTGCGCAACCCGTACGTGGACCCGATCAACCTGTTCCAGATCGAGCTGCTGCGCCGGCTCGCCGCGATGCGCGGCGCGCCGCCGGCGCCCGGAGTGCCGGGGCCGGCGCCGGACGCCGACGAGGCCGAAGCCGTGCTGCGCCAGGCCCTGCGGATCACGATCGGCGGCGTCGCCGCCGGCATGAGGAATACGGGGTAAAGAAGACGATGTCCGCCTCCATCACGTCCGAGTTGCCCGCGGGGCGCAGCCGTCAGTACGACGCGGCCGGCGCCCGGCCGTCCGGAGAGATCCGGAAGCTGACTTCGCTGCTGGAGGCGAGCCAGGCGCTGGCCAACGCGACCAACTTCAAGGCCTCGCTGCACCGTGTCCTCGAGATTCTCGAGCGGTCGCACGACGCCGTCTGCAGCGCGGTGGCGCTCGAGGCCGGCGACCAGCTCCCGCTGCACGTCGCCGCCTCGCTCGGCCCGCGCGACAAGGCGTGGGCGGCCAGCGTACCGACGGGCGTGCTCGCGCGCCAGGTGTTCGCGACCGGGCGGCCGGTCGTCATTCCGCGCGTCAGCAGCGAGCCGGCGCTGGGCGAGCGGCGCGCCGGGGAAGGGGAGCGCAGCTTCGTCTGCGTGCCGCTGCTGCTCAATCGCCGCGCCACCGGCCTGCTCTGTCTCGAATTGCGGTTCAAGCCCGAGCGCGACTACGAACGGACCGCCAAGTTCTTCGGCGTCGTCGCGTCCATGATCGCCCACGCGGTGAAAGTGCAGAAGCTGCTCGAGGCCGACCGCGAGCGGCTGGTGCAGGAGAACGTGCGGCTGCAGGGAGAGCTGCGCGAGCGCTACGACTTCTCGCACATCCTCGGCACCAGCCGGGCGATGCACGCGGTGTGCGAGCAGATGGCCCACGTCGCGCGCACCAACACGACCGTCTTGATCCGCGGCGAATCGGGGACCGGCAAGGAGCTCATCGCCCACGCGATCCACTACAACTCGCAGCGCGCGTCGAAGCCGTTCGTCAAGGTGAGCTGCGCGGCGCTGCCCGAAACGCTGATCGAATCGGAGCTCTTCGGCTACGAGAAGGGCGCCTTCACCGGCGCGACCGCGCGCAAGGCCGGACGCTTCGAGCGCGCCGACGGCGGCACGCTGTTCCTCGACGAGATCGGCGAGATCAACCCGGCGGTGCAGGTCAAGCTGCTGCGCGTGCTGCAGGAGCGCGAGTTCGAGCGCCTGGGCGGCGCGGAGCCGGTCCGCGTCAACGTCCGGCTGATCGCCGCCACCAACAAGCCGCTCGAGGACGCCATCGCGACCGGCGCGTTCCGCGAAGACCTGCTGTACCGCCTGAACGTCTTCACCATCTTCGTGCCGCCGCTGCGCGAGCGGAAGACCGACGTCCTGATGCTCGCCGATCACTTCCTCGAGCAGCTGTCGAGCGATCACCGCAAGCGGATCCGGCGCATCTCGACGCCGGCGATCGACATGCTCATGGCGTATCACTGGCCGGGCAACGTCCGCGAGCTGCAGAACGTGATCGAGCGGGCCGTGCTGGTCTGCGACGGCGAGGTCGTCCACGCGCATCACCTGCCGCCGACGCTGCAGATGGCCGACACCAGCGACGCCGCCTCGACGCAGCCGCTGTCGGCGGCGCTGGCCGCCTACGAAAAGGACATAATTCAGGACGCCTTGAAGATGGCACGAGGCAACCGCGCGAAGGCGGCGCGGCTCCTGCACGCCACCGCGAGAGTCGTCAACTACAAGATTCGGAAATATCGGATCGATTGGCGTCGCTTCCGATAGTCCGAATGTCCCTACCGAGTATAAAATTTGCCCGGCAGCTATGTCGGGCGGTGTCTCGCCAGGAGCCTTCGATCGTCTGTTGACCGCGCTCGACTCCGACCGCGATCGCGCCGGCGCTGCGTACGAGCACCTGCGCGAGCGGACCATCGGTCTCCTGCGCTGGTGGGGCGCGGCCGACGCCGAGGAGCTGGCCGACGTCACGCTCGATCGCGTCGCGCGCAAGCTCGACGAGGGCGCGACCGTGGCCGAGGGGTCCTTCGGCGCCTACGTCCGCGGCGTGGCCCGGATGATCTTCTACGAGTCGCGGCGCCGGCCGCAGGTGCAGCCCGGCGACGGCGCCTACCTCGCGCCGCCCCCCTCGAGCGACCCCGACCTGCTCGGCTGTCTCGAGTCGTGTCTCGAGGGCCTCGAGCCGGCGGATCGCCATACGGTCCTCCGCTACTACGGCGAGGGCAAGCTGTCCGAGGTCCGCAAGCGCCTGGCCGACGAGCTCGGCGTCACGATGACGGCGCTCCGGATTCGGGCGCACCGCCTGCGTGTGCAGCTGGAACGATGCGTCCAGGGCTGCCGCGCCCGAGGCTGAGCGCTCCACGCCTGGTCAGGCGACGCGGGCGTAGCGGCCACCAACTTTCGGCCCCGCGCGGTGTATTCCCTCTTGACGGACGAGCCATCGGCCGTTCATCCCAATGGCCCGGAAGTGTATTGCGACGAGGGAATCATGAGGAAAAAGGGCACTTTCGCCGATACCGCGACCCTCCTGGATCGACCTGACGCGGGACCGGGCGGCTCCGGCCACGCCCCTTCCACGCGAGGTCCTCTTCGGGGTGTCGTGCGGATGTATCCGGGAAGGGGCGCGGTGGGGGCCGTCCGCGATGCCGCCGAACCACGCTCCCGCCAGCAGCAGACGATCGCGGCCCTCGATCGTCTACTGGCCGCGCTCGACGCGGATCGTGACCGCGCGAGTGTTGCCTACGGCCAGCTGCGCGAGCGCACGGCGGGCCTGCTGCGGTGGTGGGGCGCCTCCGACGCCGAGGAGCTGGCGGATCTCACGCTCGATCGCGTCGCCCGCAAGCTCGAAGAAGGGGTGTCGATCGCCAACGGCTCGTTCGCGGCCTATGTTCGCGGCGTCGCTCGCATGGTCTTCTACGAGTCGCGGCGCCGCCCGCGCCTCCAGCGCGCCGACGCCTTGTATCTCGCGCCACCCACCTCCAGCGATTCCGATCTGCTGGACTGCCTGGAGTTGTCTCTGGCCGCATTGGATCCCTACGATCGGAATCTCGTGCTGCGCTACTACGACGAGGGCAAGCCCGCCGAGGTGCGCCGCCTCCTGGCAGAGGAGCTCGGCCTGACGCTGCCGGCGCTGCGGATCCGGGCGCACCGCCTGCGCGTGCAGCTCGAGCGCTGCATGCAGGGCCGCCGCGCCCGCGGTTAGGGGAGCGCTCGTCCGAGGACAGCCGCTTCAGAACTGCAGCTGGAAACCGAGATCGATCTTTCTCATGTCGCGCACGGCGGTCGGCCGCAGGAAGAACGGCGAGGGGATCGTTCCGCTGTACGCGACGTAGTTGGCGCGATTGGCGAGATTCGAAGCCTGCACGAAGAGCAAGAGCCGGTACCGGGCGGTGCCCTGATCGAAGGTGCGCACCTGCGCGGCGTTTCCCCCGCCGAAGACGCCGATGCCGGGCGGCAGCGCCGCCGTGCGGCCGAACGCGAACTGGTAGCCGACCAGCGCATTCAGGTTGATCTGGCCGTCGGCGCGCTGCGTGTTGCGGCCGATGCTGTCCGGACGGTCGTTGAAGAGGCCATCGCCGTTGTCGTCGCCGCCCGTCAGCACCGTGTAGGCTCCGGCGCTGGCGGCGTTGACGTTGAAGCTCATGATCAGGTTCCGGACGACCTGGTTGTTGAGCGACAGGTTCAGCCGGTGACGGATGTCGTCGACCGCGGGCCCGCGCTCGAGCGCGAGCGTTCCCGTGGCCGGCACGGCGAACGGACCATCGGTGTCGTTGTCCACCGTGAGCAGCGAATAGTTCAGGAACACCGTCGTCCGCTTCCAGCTGACGCGAGGTCCCTTGAACGCCGGCAGCAGCGCTCCGGGGTTGACGTTCGCGTCGATCTGCAGCTGGTGCTGCCATGACGAGGCGTCGGAGACGACTTCGACGAGGTTGCGAAACGACGGAAACGGCCGCACGCCGTCGACCGGCGCGTTGAGGTTGAGCCCGCGCGCGAGGCGCGCCCCCCGCTGATAGCTGTAGGTGCCCGACACGCGGATCACCTTGAACAGCGCCTGATCGACGCCGGTGCTGAAGCGCGTCGTGCGCGGCATGTCGTACGAGTCGCCGAGCTGGTAGCGGTTCGTCGGAGGAATGATGCCGACGACGCCGGGATCCGGGTACGACGGATCGAAGATGTTCAGCTCCTGCTGCTTGAGTCCGTCGACGCGGAGCGTCTGCTCGTACACGGGGTTGGGCAGCCAGTCGTAGAAGATGCCGGCGCTGCCCCGGAGCGTCGTCTGGCCGCTCTTGAAGGGCGCCCACGTGACGCCGAATCGCGGACCGAGATTGGTCCTGTCGTTCACGTGGGTCTGGATCTCATAGCGGACTCCGGCGCTCAGCGTGAGACTCTTCGCCGGACGAATGTCGTCCTGCACGTAGAACGCGGCCTGGAGCATCCGGTAGGAGAGCCTGGGATCGCCGACGCGCTTCGTGTAGTTGGTGGGGCGCCCTGCGTTGAATGCGTCGAGGCTGTCGAACGTGTACGTGCCGAGATAGTTCGCGGCGGAATCCGAGTGGACGAACGCCGTGTCCAGCGCCGCGCCCGTGCGGATCGAGTGGCGTCCGCGGACGTAGTCCAGATCGGATCCGACGTTCACGCGCCGTCCGTGGTCGCCGCCGGACAGCTGCGCGCCGCCGCTCGTGAACGCGTCGTTCACGCGCAGCGTCGGCGCGTTGGTCGATGCGCGGGTGTCCGAGTCCATGAGGAAGAGCTGAAGACGCGATCGCGTGAAGGCCCTCCTGCCGACGGGGCCGTAGTGCTGCACGCGGATGTTGTGCTGCGTGTTCTCGTTCGCGAACGCGCGATCGGGCAGATCGTAGCCGCCTACGCCCAGGTTGTCGTTGGTGAAGCGTGTCAGGTTGTAGCCGAATCGCAGTGTCTGATCCAGCGTCAGCGCGTAGTCCATCTGCCCGTTGACGAACAGGTTGTCGCGCAGCGTGCGAATCGGCAGCGTCCGCGACACCGTGCCGTCGGGCAGGGCGGCGTTGAGGTTCGGCGTCTCGTACGCGTTGCCGCCGAAGACGTTCACGTTGAAGGAGCTCTTGTTCTTGATCAGCCCTCCGCCCATGCCGAATCCATAGCGCAGGTTGTTCTCCGGCCCCTTGCGGGGCACGAACGGGCTGCGCGCGCTGAGATCGCCGCCGCGCGACTGGACGTTCGTGTTGTAGCGGAGCGGTCCGAGCCCCGGCTGCGTGATGATCTCGATCGAGACGCCGCCGGCGCTGTGAAACTCGGCGGCGAACTGATCGCGCGAGATGCGGATCGATCGGATCTGCGCCTTGGCGGGGAGCGGGCTGCCGTCGAAGCCGTCGACCCGGATGACCGCGCCGGGGCCGGCCATGTCCTGCAGTTGCTGCTGCAGCGTCGCCGGATCGTCCGAGAGCGCCTCGATCTGCTCCCGCGTCAGCGTCGTCCCGAACGCGGCTCCCCGCGGGTCGGCCGCCGACCGCTGCTTGTCCTCGCCGACGGTGACCGACTGTTCCAGTTTCGGGATCTGCAGGACGGCGACCTGCTTGTTGTCGCCCGGCCTGACGCGGACGTCGGCCAGCACGCGCGTCTCGAAGCCGGGAAATTCGGCCTGGATGCTGTAGCGCCCCGGCGCGAGGCCGGCGATCGTGGCGACTCCGCTGTCGGTCGTCTGCGCCGGCGGGATCTTCGCGGCGCGGGTCGCGTCCTCGGCTCCCGTGACGGTCACCGTCGCGCCGTTGATCACCGCGTTGCTCGGATCGACGACGGTGACTTTCAGCGTGCCGGTTGGCGGCTGTGCGAATGCGGGCACTGCGAACAGTGCCGCGATCAGAACGAGGCCCAGGCGAAGACGCGTCACGGTTCCTCCATCGGATGTCGTGGGGACTATCTGAACGTGAGACGGGCCGAGGCCGCGAGAGGTTCGCTCCTGGGGTGAACGGCAGGGGACCAAAGGCTGGACGGGCACGGGGCGGCGCCCGCGGTATGCTCGGCGGATGACCTTTTTCGTTCGGTCCGCTGCACTCGCATTGACGCTGACGCTCGCGCCGACGCTCGGCGCCGGGCAGGCCGCCCCGTCGGCGCCGCCTGCCAAAGCCGCCGCGAAGGCCCCCGACACGTCACCGGACGCCCTGCCGCCGCTCCCTGCCGACGCGCACGTCGATCAGACGATGCAGCTCGCGGGCAGGACGCTGAGGTACGTCGCGACGGTCGGGACGATCCCGGTCTATGCCGCCGACGGCAGCAAGAAGACCGGTGAGGTCGTCTACACCTCGTACGTCATGGACGGCGCCGATCGGCCGGTGACGTTCGCCCTCAACGGCGGTCCCGGCGCCTCGTCCGTGTATCTCAACTTCGGCGCCATCGGTCCCAAGCACCTGGCGTTTGGCAGCGAGGGCGACAGCGCCTCCGCGGCGCTGAACCTGACCGACAATCCCGGCACGTGGCTGGACTTCACCGATCTCGTCTTCATCGATCCGATTGGCACCGGCTTCAGCCGCGCGCTCGAAGGGCCGGAGGAAGCGAAGAAGGACTTCTACAGCACCGACGCCGACATCCACTATCTCTCGCGCGTCATCTACGACTGGCTGCTCGAGAACCGGCGGCTGCGGTCGCGGAAGTACATCACCGGCGAGAGCTACGGCGGCTACCGCGTGCCACGCATCACGCACTACCTGCAGACGCAGCTCGGCGTCGCGATGAACGGCGTCGTCGCCGTGTCGCCGTATCTCAATCCCACGCTCGACGAGAACGCCGGCGTCTCGCCGATGGCGTGGGTGGTCTCGCTTCCCTCGATGGCGGCCGCCAACCTCGAGCGCCGCCACAAGCTGACACAGGAGTCGATGGCGGCGGTCATCGCGTATGCGCGCGGCGAGTACGTCGTGGATCTGCTGAAGGGACGCTCGGACCCGCAGGCGACCGATCGCATCGTGCAGAAAGTGACGGAGCTCACCGGACTCGACAAGGCGTTTGTGCGGCGGTCCGGCGGACGCATCGAGATCGGCGCGTTCCTCCGTGAAGCGTTCCGCGAGGAGGAGAAGATCGGCAGCGTGTACGACTCCAACGTCACCTCCTACGATCCGTTTCCGTATGCGCCCGACCAGCGGTTTGCCGACCCGCTGCTCGAGGGGATCGTCGCGCCGACGACGTCGGCCATGGTCGACTTCGTGACCCGCGTCGTCGGCTGGAGGGTGAGCGGGCCGTACAAGGCCTTGAGCTACCAGGTGAACAGCCAATGGGATTTCGACAGCGCGGCGCTCCGCAACGGCGCCACCACCGACCTGCGGCAGGCCGTGGCCGCCGACGCCCGGCTGCGCGTGCTCATCGTGCACGGGTGGAACGATCTGTCGTGCCCGTTCATGGGATCGGTGCTGACCGTCGACCAGATGCCGATCATGGGCGACGCCTCACGGGTCACGGTCCGGATGTACGCCGGCGGGCACATGTTCTATTCCCGGCCCGACAGCGCGGCGGCGCTTCGCAAGGACGTGCAGGAGCTGTTCGCGAAGCACTGAATTGACAGGGGGGCGGTCCTTCCTCTACCATAAGGGTTTGCGCTAGAGACGTTTAGCGCAGCCCGTGCGGCCATGTTCGAGTCCCTTTCCAATCGTCTGCAGGAGGCGTTCCGCAACATTCGCGGACAGGGACGTCTCACGGAAGAGACCGTCGAGCTGGCGCTCCGGGAAATCCGGCGGGCGCTGCTCGAAGCGGACGTCAACTTCAAGGTCGTCAAGGCGTTCGTCGATCGCGTGCGCGATCGCGCCGTCGACCAGGAAGTGCTGAAAAGCCTGACGCCCGAGCAGCACGTCGTGCGGATCGTCCGCGACGAGATGGTCGCGCTCTTCGGCGATGCGAAGGGCGGCCTGGCGCAGACGAACGAGCGGCCGCGCGTCGTGATGCTGCTCGGCCTCCAGGGGTCGGGCAAGACGACGACGTCGGGCAAGCTGGGGAAGTGGCTGGCGAAGCAGGGGCGGCATCCGCTGCTCGTCTCGACCGACGTGCGGCGCCCGGCGGCGATCCAGCAGCTGTCGATCGTCGGGAAGCAGGCCGGCGTGCGGGTCCACGAGGCCCCCGGCGAGATGGATCCGGTGAAGCGCGCGGCCGGCGCGCTCGCCGAAGCGAAGAACGGCGGCTTCGACGTCGTCATCGTCGACACCGCCGGCCGGCTGCACATCGACGACGAGTTGATGGGGGAGCTCGAGGCCATCAAGGCCGCGGTCAAGCCCGTCGA
>Ga0075364_10002120_pt1 | contig 11094 bp, 12 predicted proteins | sample EndMetdeltDD1764_FD_71517 | JGI IMG/M metagenome (GOLD analysis project Ga0075364, IMG submission 71517) | Populus endosphere microbial communities from Tennessee, USA - Endosphere MetaG P. deltoides DD176-4 | ecosystem: Host-associated > Plants > Roots > Endosphere | place: USA: Tennessee...
AAAAGCTGTTGCATCGCCTGCTGGTGCAACAGCACTAGTCTTCTTGTTGCGTAAGGGTGGAATGCCAATGGGCATAGCCGGTCGTGTGGACCATGTGCCTGTTCAAGTCCGGCGTGCCATCCGTCCACCAGACTGGACCGCGTTCGCCCAACCCCCGTTTGGCCGCGTCCACCTGTGCACGCGCTTCACTCAATGCCTGGGGGTCGTTCGCGCGTTTGGCGCTTGCGACTGCTCGCCTGGCAGCCATCAACTTGTTGACCCATGCTTGGCGCTGCCCGGCGTCCAGCGACGGATTTGCGGTCCGCCAGAGCCGTCCGCGCACGATCAGGTAGCGACCATCCGGGGTAAAGAGCGGCTTAGCCATGTGTACGTCCACGGAGCGCACGATCACGAGGCGCTACGCAGTGGTGGAGCGCCATGTGTCGCGACGATGTTCAGTTCCTGCGATCCCCGCCCAGGATCTCGGGCAGAATGCTGTCGCTCCGGTCGCGGTGACGGCGTTCGTGCTTGCGATCCCGCTTGCGGGCCTCCGGCAGCCCATCCGCGCGTCGCCTGTCCGCACGGTTCTCGTAGTGACGGCTGCGTCGGTCTCGGTCGGCGCGAGAGTCGGAGTGGGCGGGGTATTGGTCCAAATCGGGACCACCGCCGCGGCGGGCGTCCCGAGGATCTGCTCGGGGCAGGCCTTGGGCGGCAGCCATTGCGCTGGCGGCCAGCAGCACGGCAGTCAGCGCAATCGATAACGCTTTCTTTTTCATGATGAATTCCAGTCGCTCACGGCGCAGGACGCCAGTGCAGTTATTTTGCACCGTGGCCGACACCCTGAGTACAGCGATCTGGAAAGCAGGTATTGCTGGGAAGGATTGATTGCTTCAGTTGGTTTCCGAAGCGGCTTTTCAGCTGAAGACTGCAGGGTTGCGCACGTTCACGGGTCGACGCCCGTCCAGTGCATCAATGATGCCGACTGCGCACTGGCGCGCGGTTTCCTCCAGTGCCTCTACGGTTGAACCGGCCAGGTGGGGCGTCAGCACGACGTTGCTCAACGTGGTGAGCGGATGGTCGGGCGACAAGGGCTCTTCTGCGAAGACATCCAGGCCTGCGCCTGCAATCTTTCCGGATTGCAGTGCAGCAAGCAATGCGACCTCGTCGATCAAGCCACCTCGCGAGGTATTGATCACCATTGACTGCGGCTTCATCCATGCCAGGGATTCCGCGTTCAAGGTGTGTCTCGTGTCGGGTCGCAGGGGCCGATGCAGGCTCACCACATCAGCCTGCGTGAGCAGGTCCTGCAGCGATTCGGCGCGCGTCACATCGCCCAGGTCATCCGGCGATGCACTGGGAGACCATACGTGCACCTTCATGTTCAGGCCACCGGCCGCCATGCGAGCGATCCATCTGCCGGTGTGGCCGAAGCCCACGACGCCCAGCGTCTTGCCCCATAACGAGGTGAGTTCGTGGTCGTATTTGAATCCCCATTCACCTGCTCGCGTGGCGGCATCGGCAGCAGCCACTTTACGTGCAGTGGCCAGCATCAGCATGAGCGCGTGCTCGGCCACGGCCTGCACGTTGGCTTCCGGGGTGTATACCACCGGAATGCGGCGCTCGGTGGCGTGCGCCACGTCCACGGCATCGGTGCCCGTGCCGTGGTTGGCAATGACCTTCAGACCAGGGGCGCGATCCATCACCCACGCGGGCAATGCATCGCGAATGAGCACGGCGTCCGCATCGACGATCTCGGCGGCAAGTGTGTCCAGGTCAGGCGCGCTGGCGGTGCGCACGGAAAAGCCCGCCTGCTCGAGCAGCGCCGTGCCGATGGGATGGATGGGTTGTGCAATCAGACAAAATGGCATTCAGAATTCCAGGTCAATCAGGTTCCAATGCGCAGCGGGGCGGCCAGCTTGCGCAGCGCAGCGATGGCAGACAGGGCGGTGATGCGGCCTGTCTTGGGGTTCTCGCTGGGCACGTTCTGAATCTCCATGCTGAGGCGGGCTTCATCCGAATCCACTTCGATGCGATGGATGTTGCGGGTGATGGTGGGGTCGGCCCAGATTTCCAGCAGCGTGCGCTCCGGCCCTACGCCGGCCAGTGACAGCGAGACGGCAACGTTCAGGTTCGCCGGAAATCCTTCAGCCGCTTCGCGCGCGGTGCCGCTGTAAATACGGGTAGGTTCGGTAATGGCGGCCAGATCGATGTTGTGCTTGACCACGTAGGGCGCACCCGCGAAGCCGATCGGGGGCTTGCGGCTGACCATGCGGATTTCGCGGATCGTGCCTTCGGCCGCTGCGGTGACGGCATCCAGGCCAAGCAGGGCGCCGGTGGCCACGATGATCTGACCGCCGTGCGCGCGGGCGACCTCGATCAGTTGTTCGTTCAGCAGCAAGGCGCCGGAGCTCAGCACGAGCAGTTTCTTGCCGGCTTTGAGTACGGGCTCGGCGATGCGGGGCAGCAGCGCAGCAGGGGCGCATTCGACGACCACGTCGCAGTGATCGACCAGATGGTCGATGTCGGTGTAGACCGGTGGGCGCTGGAAGGTATGGGCAGCGCGCGACTTCTCGATATCGCGCACGCCCAGGGCCGTGAGTTCGAGGCCGGGAACGCCTGCCTCGAGTTTGATGGCAATCGCTTTGCCTATGGCACCGAAGCCGGCAATGCCGACGCGCAAAGGGGGGCGAGCTGATGACATGAAGACTCCTGATGATCCGAGGGGACCGTAATGGCTGCTAGCCTAAGCCAGACGTGCCGGTCCTGACAAAAGATTAATTTTGCTGCCGTGCATTAGCGTGGGTAATGGCCCTTGCGCCGCGCGGCAATCACGCCCGTTCGTCCAGACCGAATTGCAGCCGCGTGGCCTGTGCTTCTTCCACAAGCCAGTGGCGCACGGCCTGGATGGCGGGCGAGGCGTCCTGCGATTCGTGGGTGAGCACGTAATACTCTCCGGCACTGCGCACAGGCGGTAGCCATGCGGGCACCAGATCGGGTGACCGTTCACGCGCCTGATGGTAGATCAGTTCGGGCACCACGGCGATGCCGCGATGTTCCAGCGCGGCCTGCATGGAGATGAAGATGTGGCCGAACTCCAGATCGTGTTCGCGCGGCGTAAAGCCCAGCGACTGAGCCTGGCACCAGTCCTGCCAGGCGCGCTGACGGCTGATGGTGTGGATCAGCGGATAGCCCAGCACATCGGCGGGCGACGCGATGGCAGGCCCCTGCGCCAGCAGCTGGCGCGAGGCGACCGGTACCAGCGAGTCGGGAAACAGCTCATCGGCCACGATGCCATCCCAGCGCTCGGTCATGACCAGATCGATGCGCGGTCGGTCACGACGGTATGCGCGCCCGGGTAGCTTGCCCACGCGGATGGCCACGTCGACGCCGCCGGTGTGCAGGTCGGCCGCGTCGATGGACGTGGTCAGACGCAGGTCGATGTTGGGCCGGCTCGCCGTGAAGGTCGCCAGACGCGGCATGAGCCACAGCGACGCAACGGTGGGTGTCGCGCTGAGCGTCAGGGTCTCGCGTGCGCCTCGAGCGACGATGCGCGTCGTGGCGCGTTCGAGTTCTTCGAGGGCCCGCTGTGAGGCCGTGTAGAACTGGCGACCGTCTTCGGATAGCTCCAGGCGGCGGGCCTGCCGGTCGAATAGCCGCACCCCCAGATAGTCTTCCAGGTTGCGCACCTGCTGGCTGACCGCCCCCTGTGTCAGGGAGAGCTCCTGGGCGGCCAGCGTGAAGGAGCCCAGCCGTGCGGTGGCTTCAAACGGTCGCAGTGTGCTCAGTGGCGGCAGGCGTCGGCGCATCTCGCGAGTGGAATCAGGGGCGGGCCCTGATTCTACTGCGTCGGGATGTTCGCTTCTTTGATGACCTTGCCCCACAGTGCATGCTCCTGGCGCAGATAGGCAGCCATGTCGGCTGCGGGCAATGGCATGGTCTGAATACCGCGCGCTTCGAAGTTCTTCACGATCTCGGGGGCGGCCAGCACCTGCACCAGCTTGTCGCTGAGCAGGGCGACCGTGGCCGGATCGGTTCCCGCGGGGGCCATCAGCGAAAACCAGGTGCTGGCGATGTACTCCGGCAGCCCCGCTTCTTCGAAGGTCGGCACGTCGGGCGCAAGGGGGGATCGGGTTTTCTGCGAAATCGCCAGCGGGATGACCTTGCTGCCGCGGATCTGGGGCAGTGCCGTGGCCACGGGCTCCATCATCAGATCGATCTGTCCGCCCACCAGGTCGGTCATGGCGGGCGCACCGCCACGGTAGGGCACATGCATCATCGACAGGCCGCGCTGCAGGTTGTACTGGGCCATCTGCATATGCTGCGAGGTGCCCACTCCGGCCGAGCCGTAGGTCATGTCGCCCGGCCGGGCCAGCGCAGCGGCATGGACCGCTTTCAGATTCGGATACACGTCGGGCTTACCCGCGACCAGAATGCTGGCGACCGAGGCGATGCCACCCACCGGCGTGAGATCCGTCAGCGGGTCATAGCCCGCCGCGGCGTTCATCTGCGGCACGACTGCGAGCGTGCTTGCCGCGCCCAGCAGCAGCGTGTAGCCGTCGGGCTTGGCGCGCGCGGCCTGGCTGCTGCCAATCATGCCGCTGGCACCGGGTTTGTTTTCGACGATGATGTCGGCCCCCAGGGCTTCGCCGAGTTTTTGCAGCACCGGGCGGGCAATGGTGTCGTTGATGCCGCCCGCAGGAAAAGGCACCAGCACGGTGATAGGACGTTCGGGATAGGCTGCCTGGGCAGAAGTGCCCAGCAGGCTGGTCAGGACGATCGCGGCTGCGGCGGCGGTGCGCAGTGCCGGCGCCGCGTGCAACCGAATGCGGTGGCGAAACATGGACTTCCCCTTGATGGTTTTTAGGTCGCCGTGATGGTGTCCGGCGTGACATCAGCCTACCGCGCTGCAGCAAATTGCCGCAACTCAGATTTTCTGGGGTTGTCTATTAGCTCGGCTAATTGAGGTCAACCGGCATCGAACGATGACAGTGCGCCGGTCTGCCCGATCGTTGGCGGGGGCCGCGACGGGCTTGCGAATCGGCGGGGTCGGGCAAGCTGGGGCGCTCAGTCGGTGTGCGTCAGCATCGATTTGGGCAGATTGATCAGGAAGTCGGCCAGCCCCTTGGAGCTTTGCGCCAGACTGATGTGTTGCGCCATTCTGTCCTGCGTCAGCGCGGCATCGCCGGCTTCGATGGCTTGCACCAAGGCCTCGTGCTGCTCGTACGAGGCGCGCAGGCGCCCCACGGCGGTGAACGCGTGCTTGAGATAGGCGCCAGTGCGCGCGCGCAGGCTGAGCAATTCCTTGTGCAGATAGGGGTTGCGACAGCCTTTGTAGAGGATCTCGTGAAAGTCGTGGTTGGCCTGGCGCCAGCCCTCGGCGTCCTCGGCCTCGATCACGGGCAGGGCGCGCGCGTGCACACGCGCCAGTTCGGCGCGTTCCTGCGCCGTCATGCGCTGGCAGGCCATGCGTGCCGCGATCGCTTCCATTTCGCCCAACAATTCCCAGACCGCCAGCAACTCCTGCACATCCATCTTGGCCACGGTCATGCCGTTGCGCGGCATGCTGTTCAACATGCCCTGGATTTTCAGCTGCAGCAAGGCCTCGCGCACAGGGGTACGCGACACGCCGAATTGTGTCGCAAGCTCTTTCTCGTCGATGGCGTCACCGGGTTGGAGCACCCCATTGCGGATGTCGTCCTCGACGGCTAGCCGGATTTGTTCACTGATTTTCACGGCACGGCATACATACAAACACTAATGTCCGGAAATTATAGGGTGGTTTATAAATATATTTAAGAAACTGGAAAATACATGGAAATCGATACAGACCTGTCGGGCAAGCATGTTCCCGTGGCCACCGCGCCGCAGGACCTCTGTATCTCGGCCGTGCGACGGACACTTCACGCACAGGGTGTCGAGGCCAGCGAGGCCGAATGTTTCGGTATCGCGAAATTCCTCAAGCGCGTGGCGCCACCGAGCGCCCCGCAAGGGCGCGCAACCGCCACCACGATGGCCAATCTGGACGGCGCCGCGTCTGGCCCCTCAACCGCCGAGGCTGGCCAGATCGCCGGCCAAGCTCTGCCTGGGCGAACGCCGTAATGACCTCTGTTCGCACCCAGACGCCTGCAGGACTGCCCCCCAGCATCGATGGGCTGCGCCACGCCATGCTGCGTGGCGATATCACGGTCGCCGATGCGCTGGCACGCCAACAGCAGGCCTTGCGCAAGGACCGCTGGCACTGCGTGGCACGCATGGGCGAGCTGCCTGTTTCGCTGCCCGAGATATCACTGCCGCTGGCCGGCATCGGTTTGGCACACAAGGATATTTTTGTCATTGGGCAACGTCTGCCCGCTTGCGGCGCTGGCGGCCCCCCTTCCGGTTGGGCACCCGCAGGCGAGGCGACGGTGCTGGCGCGGCTGGCCCGGCAGGGAGCTGCGCCACTGGCTGCGCTGAATATGGCGCCCTTCGCATGTGGGGCGACGGCTGAAAACGACGCGGCGCCGGCCATGATCAATCCCGTCGATGCCGACGCTGCCGTGGGCGGTTCGTCCAGTGGGTCGGGCGTGGCAGTGGCAGCGGGCCTGTGCTACGGCGCGCTGGGCACGGATACGGCGGGATCGGTACGCATGCCGGCAGCCACCTGCGGCGTGATCGGCTTGAAGACCAGCGCGGGCTTGCTGCCCGAGCGCGGGGTGGCGCCGCTGGCACCATCGCTCGATACTGTGGGCGTGCTGGCACGCAGCAGTGCAGATGCCCTGGCGGTGCTGGCCGCCACGCTCACGCACGACGACGCCCGGGTGTTGCACGAGACTCACCAGGGCTCTGGCCAGCGAGAACTGCGCATCACAGCCTGTTTCGATCATGCCGACCCGGCCATCGTTGTGCGCAGCGACGTGTCGCATGCGTTAAATGCCCTGGCCACCGATCTTCATGCCATCACGCAGCCGCAGGTCGCTCACATGCGCGAGCTGCAACGCCTCGCAGACATCGTGCTCTACACCGAGGCCGCGCGGGTGCACGGTGCCGCCCTGCGGGCGCAGCAGGCATTGCCGCGGTCGGTTCGCCACTTGGCGCTGACCGGGGCAGCCATTCCGTCTGTCTGGTACGAGGCGGCACGCCGCGAGCGGGCGGCCCATCGGCAGGCCTTTCTGCGCACGGTGCTGGGCGACTGCGACATGTTGCTGACGCCGGCGTTGCCTGGGGGGGTGCCGGATGCGCGCCACGTCACCACCACCTCGCCCGATTTTCAGCCCCGCCAGTTGTTGGCCATGTTCAGTTGGATGTCGTTCGTCAACTATCTGGGCCTGCCTGCCGTGGTGGTTCCCATCGCGACTGACGAACGCGGCCGACCGATATGCGTGCAGGCCATTGGCCGACCCGGTCAGGAGGGCAGCCTGCTGGCCTTTGCCGGCATCGTCGAACAGCGCTGGCCCGATGCGTTTTCATCCATGACTTCCTTTAAGCAGAACAACGAGACATGCCTCAACTGACAGCTTCAAAAGCCTTGCAGCGTTTTCGGGTGCTCGACCTCTCGCGTGTGCGTGCTGGTCCCACCTGCGTGCGCATGCTGGCCGATTTCGGTGCCGATGTGATTCGTGTGGAACCGCCTCGCGGCATCGACCCGAACGAGGCGATGTTTGCCGCCGACCGCTGGAGTGGTGACTTCCAGAACCTGAACCGCAACAAGCGGTCGTTGACCCTGAACCTCAAGACGCCCGAGGGTCGCGAAGTGCTCAAGCGGCTGGTGGTCGATGCGGATGTGCTGGTCGAGAATTGGCGACCCGATGTCAAAGCGCGACTGGGGGTGGATTACGAATCGCTTCGCGCCATCAACCCGCGCATCATTCTGGCCAGTATTTCCGGGTTCGGGCAGGATGGCCCCTATGCGAAGCGGCCGGGATTCGATCAGATCATCCAGGGCATGGGGGGCATCATGTCGGTCACCGGGCTGCCGGGCCAGGGGCCGGTCCGGGCGGGCCTGGCCGTCGCCGATTCCAGCGCCGGGCTCTATACCGCATTGGGAATATTGACGGCGTTGCTGGAGCGCGAAGTGTCGGGTGAAGGACAGTGGCTGCACACGTCGCTGCTGCACGCGCAGATCGCGATGATGGACTTTCAGGGGGCCCGCTACCTCAATGACGGGGATGTCCCGCGCCAGGAAGGTAACGATCATCCCACCAGCAGCCCCATGGGCCTGTTCGACGCGCGTGACGGTCAGTTCAATCTGGGCGCCTCGGGCGAAGGCAACTGGGTGCGACTGTGCGATGTGGTGGGGCGCAATGAATGGATGGCAGATCCCGAGTTTGCCGACGAAAAACTGCGGGTCAAACATCGGCCCCGTTTGAACCGGATGCTCCAGGAGATCTTCATGACTGCCGATGTGGCGCACTGGGTCCAGCGTTTGAACGATGCCGGTGTGCCCGCTGGCCCCGTCTACACCGTGCCGCAGATGTTCGAAGACGCGCAGGTCAGGCACCTGGGCGTGGCCAAGACCGTGCCGGCGTGGCAAGGTGGCGAGCGCACACTGATCACGCAACCCGTCAAGCTCGAACGCACGCCGGCGGACATCACCCGCACGGCGCCCGGCTGGGGCGAGCATACCGATGAGGTGCTGCGCGAGGTCGGTTATGGCGAGGCCGACATCGAAGCGCTGCGCAATGCGGGCGCGGTTTGATTCAAGGTGAAAAACATGACTGAACAGGACAGACAACCCGGCTACCTGAAGGCCGACGAACGCGACGGCATCTTGACCGTCACGATCAGCAACGTCGCGCGCTACAACGCCATGTCGCTGTCGATGTGGGTGCATCTTGCCGATCTGGTCGGCCAGGCCGAGCGCTCGGAGACTGTGCGTGCACTGGTGCTGACCGGCGAGGGCGACCGCGCTTTCGTGTCGGGCGCCGATATTTCCGAATTCGGTGCCTTGCGCAAGGACCCCGCTCAGGTGGCACGCTATGACCTGGCTGTGGCCAATGCGCAGCGGGCGCTCAGCGAGTCACGCCATCCGGTCATTGCCGTGATCCGGGGCATCTGCATGGGCGGTGGCATGGGCCTGGCCCTGGCCTGCGATCTGCGTTATTGCACCGACGACTCGCGCTTTCGCATGCCGGCTGCCAAGCTGGGTCTGGGCTACAGCCGCAGCGGCATGCGCCGCATGCGCGAAGTACTGGGCAGCGCCCGTGTTGCCGATCTCTTCCTGACTGCGCGCACGTTCGACGGTATGGAAGCAGGGCGTATCGGCATGGTGCACGAGGTTCTGCCACGCAGTGATTTCGAACAGGCGGTGACCGCGCGCATTGCGGCGGTGGCGGGCAATGCACCGCTGACCGTGCGTGCCGCCAAGCTGACCCTGCGTCATCTGGGCGGTGATGCGCCCACGGCAGATGAGGTCGATGCGGCGGTTCAGGCGTGTTTCGATAGTGACGATTATCAGGAAGGGCAGCGCGCCTTCCGGGAAAAGCGCGCGCCCGAATTCCAGGGGCGATGAATGGTGGCGTGGCAGCTTCCGATGCCATTCGGCTGGTCGGCCCGCTCTGGACAGGGTGTGCTTACGCCTCAATGACGCAAGAATGAATCAGTGCCAATCGGTTGTGTTGTTCTTCATAAATGATCAGGGGAAATGATAATGAACGAGTTCAAGACGTTAATGTTGGTCGCAGCGTTGGGCATGTACGGCAGTGCCGCTTTTGCCGTGGGGCCTCAGCCGCCCGCCGCGAAAGAGAAGCAAGTCCTCACGGTCGGTTTCGTCAAGGTCGGGCATCTTGCCCCCATTCTCGATGTGCCCGAGGCGGTGAAGGCGTGCAACGTGGAGATCAAGCCGATCGAGTTCGTGCGCTATGCCGACGCCCGCACGGCGCTGCTATCGGGGTCGGTCGATATTTCCGGCATCGGCCCGGCCGATCTGGCCATTGCGCTGGCCCAGGGCAGCGACAAACTCGTTGGCCTGACGGGGGTGGCACAGTCACCCAAGTATCCCGTCACGCGCAAGGGCGTGAAGATCGAGCAGTGGAAAGACATCGAAGGCAAGCGCATCGGCATCGCGCCGGGTTCGGCCGTATGGTTTCAGTGGGCCGCCACGCTGGCCGAGAAAGGCATTCCCTACACCAGCTTCACCGCCGTGAACATCCAGGGCGGTGGCACGGCGTTCGTGCAGGCGCTCAAGCGCGGCGACATCGACGCGGTCGCGCTCTGGGAGCCGTTCGAGTCGCAACTGGTGGCCGATGGCACCGCCACGTTCTCCAAGAACCTCGAATACAGCCAGTCCAAGGCCGTTGGCGCCGAGCTCGGCCTGCTGGCCGCCACGCGTGAGGCCGTGACGACCAAGCGCGATGCCGTGAAGTGTTTCCTGTGGGCGTACAAGGCATCGGAAGAGAAGCTGGCGGCCGACCCTGAGCTGTTTGCGCAGACCTATTCGAAGTACACCGGCCTGCCTATCGACGTCACGCGTGAGTCGGCCAAGCTGATCAAGCTGGGCGGCGTGCTCGATCTGGAGCAGTTGAAGCGCCAGGCCAAGACCTTCAATGATCTGGGTGTGATTCCGAAGGATGTCAGTGCCGACATCAGCAAGGCCTGGGATCCCAGCCTGCTGAAAGAGGTCATGTAAATGCTGCGTCGTATTGCCCCTGCGGCCCATACGACTCTAGGAGTAGCGTGTGAGTGAATTAATCGAGAAAGTCCCTCCCACCTCTGGCGGCACCCGGGGCGGGCGAGTCTATGGCGAGGCAGTCAAGCGTGGTGCGCTGGCTCTTCTGGTGCCCGTGCTGGTGCTGATCGCCTGGCAGTTGGTGGGGCAGTCGTCACAGTTTGCCGGCGCGGTTCCCACGCCTGCCCGGGTGGCGTCGGCCTGGTATGACTGGATCTTCGCGGCACCTGGAATGGGATTGAATCCTTATCTCGGCACCTGGGTGGCCAACGTGCAGTATTCGACCATGCGCGTGATTCAGGGCTTCTCCCTGGCGATGCTGCTGGGTATCCCGCTGGGCCTGGCCATCGGCTGGAGCCGGCTGGCGTCCCTGACCCTGGACCCCCTGGTGCAGGGGTTGCGCCCTATCCCGATCACAGCCTGGTTGCCCTTTTCGATCGCGGTATTCGGCATTCGGGACATGGGATCGATTT
>Ga0075364_10002121_pt1 | contig 11093 bp, 7 predicted proteins | sample EndMetdeltDD1764_FD_71517 | JGI IMG/M metagenome (GOLD analysis project Ga0075364, IMG submission 71517) | Populus endosphere microbial communities from Tennessee, USA - Endosphere MetaG P. deltoides DD176-4 | ecosystem: Host-associated > Plants > Roots > Endosphere | place: USA: Tennessee...
GAACAGAGCGCCCTCGTCTCCGAGCACGACATGCGTCTGACCGCCCTCCGCGGCCGTGCCGAGGCGGCGGAATCGGCCCTGACGGCCGTCCGCACCGCCGTGGAACGGCAGCAGAAGGCGCTCGATGCCGCCGAGGCGCGTCGCGACGCCGCGGCGGCGGAGCTCGCCGGCGTCGGCCCGGACCTCGTGCCGGAGGAGTCGTCCGCCCAGCACGCCGCCGCCTACGACGCCGCCCAGCGGCACGCCGCGGATGCGGAGACCGATGTCGCCGGCATCCGGGAGCGTCTGCACTCCGCCGAGCGCGAGCAGGACGCCCTGACGGCGCAGGTTGCGACGCTCGGCCGGGCGCTCGACGTGCGCACGGGCGCGGCGGAACTCATCGGCTCCGGTGGCGCCGGCATCCGCGGACTCGTCGGCGACGCCGTCCAGGTGGCCTCCGGCTACGAGGCGGCGATCGCCGCCGCACTCGGGGCGGTCGCGGAGGGCGTGCTGGTCGACAGCCGCGCCGACGCTCTCGACGCCGCGCACGCGGCACGGTCGGGCGAATACGGTGTCGTCGACATCGTCGTCGCCGAGGTCTCCGCCGACCCGCCGTCGCTCCCGGATCTGGGATCGGCCGTGCCCGCGCGCGAGGTCGTGACCGCGCCGGACGGCATTCTGGGGCTGCTCGCGCGGGTCGTCGTGGCACCGGACCTCGCCGCGGCGCTCGCGCTGGCCGAACGCCCGGATGCCGCCGACCTCACGGTCGTCACGCGCTCCGGGGAGGTCGCGACGCGCTACACCGTGCGTGCCGGGTCCGGACAGGGGCGCTCCCGCCTCGAGCTGGCAGCCGAACGGGATGCCGCCGCCGACCGCCTCTCCGAGATCACCGTGATCGCGGACTCGCTGCGGGAGGCTCTCTCCGATCGATCCGTCGCCCTCGCGGAGGCGCGCAGTCGCACGAAGGCGACGCTCTCCGCGCTCCGCGAGCACGACGCGGCGCTCGCGGCGCACGCCGAGAAGGTCAATCGGGCGACCGTGCGGCACGAGTCGGCCGCGGCGGAATGCGAGCGCCTCGTCGCGACGCTCCGTCAGGCCGAGGCCGCCGTCGCCGAGGCCGAGGACTCCGCCCGCGTCGCGCGCGAACGGCTCACCGTCGCACAGGAGGCTCCCCGCCCGATGCTCGACGTGTCGGCCCGCGAAGGGCTGCTCCTCGCCCTCGAGACCGCACGCGACATCGAGATGCGGTCGCGCCTGGATGTCGAGACCCTCCGGGAGCGCATCCGTGCGGGTGAGGCGCGGATCGTCGGGCTGGAACGCCAGCGCGAGCGCGAGCGCACGGCCGCCGAGGAGGCGGCCCGGCGCGCGGTGATCCGCCGTCGTCAGCGCGACATCGCCGCCGCCGTCTCCGGTCAGCTCCCCGCGCTGCTCGATTCGGTCGACCGCTCGGTCGCCCAGGCGCGTGTCGAGCTCGCCACGGCCGAGGCCGCGCGTACCGCCGTGACGTCCGAGCTCGCCGACGCCCGCCGCGAGGAGACCACGCTCCGCGAACGCCTGGCCGGGCTCACCGAGAGCGTGCACGGCCTCGAGTTGCGCAGCCATGAGAAGCGTCTTCACGTGACGTCGCTCCGGGAACGGGCGCAGAGCGAGCTCGGTCTGAGCGAGGATATTCTCATTTCGGAATACGGCCCCGATCAGCGTATCCCGCGGTCCGCGGATGCCGAGGACGGGACGGGGGACGGGGGCGACCTCGAGGGTGAACCGTTCGACCGTGCCATGCAGAAGCGGCGCCTGCAGGAGGCGGAGCGCAAGCTCGCGCAGCTCGGCCGCGTGAATCCGCTCGCGCTGGAGGAGTTCGCCGCCCTCGAGCAGCGGCACACGTTCCTCACCGAGCAGCTCGCCGACCTCACCCAGACGCGCGCCGACCTGCTGACGATCATCGCCGAGCTCGACGAGCGGATGCAGACGATCTTCGTCGCGGCGTTCGAGGACACCCGGGTGGCCTTCACCGAGGTGTTCCCGATGCTCTTCCCGGGCGGGACGGGCAGCATCACGCTGACCAACCCCGACGATCCGCTCCGGACCGGGATCGAGGTGAGCGTGCGGCCCGTGGGCAAGAAGGTCGAGCGGCTGTCGCTCCTCTCCGGCGGGGAGCGCTCGCTCGCGGCCGTCGCGCTGCTGGTCGCCATCTTCAAGGCGCGGCCGAGCCCCTTCTACATCCTCGACGAGGTGGAGGCGGCGCTCGACGACGCGAACCTGGGGAGGCTGCTCAGTGTCTTTGAGCAGTTGCGCGAGACGAGCCAGCTCATCGTCATCACGCACCAGAAGCGCACGATGGAGATCGCGGACGCCCTGTACGGGGTCTCCATGCGGCAGGACGGCGTCTCGGCGGTCGTCGGCCAGCGGGTGCGCGAGCCCGAGCGCGAGAGCGCGTAGGACGCCGGCCGCCGGAGCGGCCGCACCATCCCGCGTAGGCTGGGGGCATGGCCGAGAGATCGTGGTCGCTGGGGCGTGCCCTGCGCGGGATGTTCGTGAAACCCGTCATCGACGAGACCACCTGGGACGACCTGGAGACGGCCCTGCTGACGGCCGACTTCGGACCCGAGATCACCGAGCGCATCGTCGATGAGCTGCGCGAGAAGGTCGATCGCTACCGGACGACCGATCCCCGGGACCTGCAGCGGATGCTGAAGGAGACCCTCGAGGAGCACTTCGCGAAGTTCGACACCACGCTGCGGCTCACCGAACGCCCGGCCGTCGTGCTCGTCGTCGGGGTGAACGGCGTCGGCAAGACCACGACCATCGGCAAGTTCGCGCACTTCCTGAGGCGTTACGACCGTTCCGTCGTGGTGGGGGCGGCGGACACCTTCCGCGCCGCGGCCGTCGACCAGCTCGCGACCTGGGCGGAGCGGGGCGGCGCGGCGATCGTGCGCCCCCAGCAGGAGGGGCAGGATCCGGCATCCGTCGCGTTCCAGACCGTCGAGTACGCGAAGAACACGGGCACTGAGATCGTGCTCGTCGACACGGCAGGGCGCCTGCACACCAAGGGCGGCCTGATGGACGAGCTCGGCAAGATCCGGCGCGTGATCGAGAAGCAGGCGCCGATCAGTGAGGTGCTGCTCGTTCTCGATGCCACGACGGGTCAGAACGGCGTGCTCCAGGCGCAGGCGTTCCTCGAACAGGCGGGCGTCACGGGCCTCGTCCTCACCAAACTCGACGGATCTGCGAAGGGCGGCTTCGTGCTCGCCGTGCAGGAGCGCACCGGCATCCCGGTGAAGCTGCTGGGACAGGGCGAGAGCATCGGCGACCTCACCGGATTCACCCCGCACGTGTTCGTGGAGGCGCTCGTCGGCTGACTCCCGGCGGATCGTCGGCGCGTCGCCTGCGCGTCGGACTACCGTCCGGGCGGACGTGCTGGTTTCATGGGGGGATGGCGATCGAGCACGACTTCTTCGGACTCCTCGAGTCCGGTCCGGACGGATCGATCTTCTGGTCGGAGAACGTCGAGTTCGGCGACCAGACGGTGACGGTGGATCTCACCGCACCCGACCAGGAGGACGTGTCAGAGGCGGCGCTCGATGTCGCCGCCGGCCTCGTGTCGTCGCTCGAGGCGCTGGACATGATCGCGCGGAACGCGATGATCGCGGAACTCGACGACCGGACGAGCGAGGTCACCGAGTACATCCTCCAGCAGCAGGCGTCCTTCGGCGAGCTGCTCACCGGCATGCTGGTCGATCTCTCGGGCGACGTGCACGTCGACGTCATCCGGTCGCTGCAGCTGACGAGCATGACGATCCTCGCCGACGAGCACGGCGGCTCCGACCCCTTCGCGGTGATGGAGTACGCCCTCGATGCCGATGAGACCGACGACGTGCTGCTCGTCAACCTCGATTCCGACGGCGCCGTGCAGTCGGTGACGAGCGCCGACTGACGCGGGTCAGCCTCCCCCGCCGGCCCGGATGAGCTCCCGGGTGAAGGGGTGCTCCGGGGCGGCGAAGACCCGCTCCGTGGCGCCCTCTTCGACGATGCGTCCGTCGCGCATGACGATGACGCGGTCGCTGACCTTCCGCACGACGGCGAGATCGTGCGAGATGAAGACGACCGCGAGCCCCCGATCCGCCTGCAGCCGCACCAGGAGGTCCAGGATGCCGGCCTGCGTGGTCACGTCGAGCGCCGACACCGGCTCGTCGCAGATCAGCAGGTCGGGGTCCGCGGCGAGCGCCCGGGCGATGGCGACGCGCTGACGCTGCCCGCCGGAGAGGGTGGCCGGCCGGCGCCGTACGAGGTCCGCGGCGAGTCCCACCTGCGCCAGCAGCGCCTCCGGGGTGTCTGCGGTGCGCGTCGACGTGCGCAGGATGCGCCCGACGGTCCAGCGCGGGTCGAAGGTGGCGAACGGGTCCTGCGGGATCAGTCGGATGCGGGGCGGCGGGGCGGACGTCGAGACCGTGCCCTCGTCGGGACGCTCGGCGCCCACCAGCAACCGGGCGAGCGTCGACTTGCCCGAGCCGGACTCGCCGACGATCCCGACCGTCTCGCCGGCGTGGACGCTCACCCCGACGCCGTCGACGGCGGCGACCGACCCCCCGCCGGGTGCGCGGTAGCGGCGCACGAGGTCCCGCGCGGTGATCAGCTCCGGCCCCGGGCCGGCGGGCGCGGTCGCCTTGGGGCCGTGCGGCGCGGCCGCGATCAGGGCCCGCGTGACCACGTGACGGGCAGACCCGAGCACCTCGGCGACGGGTCCGGTCTCCACGATCCGGCCCTGGTCGAGCACCGCGACGCGATCCGCGACGCGGGCGACGACGTCGAGGTCGTGGGTGATGAGCACGAGCGACCGGCCCTCGTCGCGGAGTCGGCCGAGGAGGTCGAGGATGCGGGCCGCCACCGTCGAGTCGAGGGCTGTCGTCGGCTCGTCGGCGACGAGGAGGGGTGCGCCGCCGACGAGGGCGGAGGCGATCAGCACGCGCTGACGCATCCCGCCGGAGAGGTCGTCGGAGCGCTGCCGGAGGCGGGCGGCCGCGTCCGGCAGCCCGGCGGCATGCAGCGCCTCGAGCACCCGCGTGCGGCGCTCATGAGCGGGCACCCGGCGGATGGCGAGCGTCTCACCGACCTCCGCCTCCGTCGTGCGCAGCGGGTCGAGGGACTGCAGGGCGTCCTGCAGCACGAGCGAGACGTCGACGCCGCGCAGCGCCCGCCAATCGCGCCGGGGGAGCGTCCGCACATCCCTCCCCGCCACCTCGAAGGTGCGCGCGATCACCCGGGCGTGGCGGTCGTCCTGCGTGAGCCCGAGGAGCGTGCGGGCGAGCACCGACTTGCCGGCGCCGGACTCGCCGACCACGGCGAGGCACTCGCCCGCCGCGACGGTCAGGTCGACGTCGCGCAGCACGTCGCCGGTACCGGGCAGCGCGACGGTGAGACCCCGGATCTCGAGCGCGGGACGGCCGGTCATCGTCGTCCCCCGCCCGCGGCCGTGCGGCCCAGCACCGTCAGGGCCGTCGCGGTCACGACGATCGCGAGGCCGGGGAAGATCGTCATCCACCACGCGGTCGAGATGTAGACGCGGCCCGCGTTGAGCATGGCGCCCCATTCGGGCGACGGCGGGAGCGTGCCGAAGCCGAGGAAGCTGAGCGCGGAGACCCAGACGATGGCCTGACCGATGCCGAGGGTCGCCACGCCCACGAGCGGCCAGAGGGTGTTCGGGGCGATGTGGCGCAGGAAGACGCGCGTACGGCGCGTCCCCTCCAGGCGCGCGTACTCGACGTAGCCGCTGCCGGCGACGGCGCGCACCCGGGCGCGCAGGATGCGGGCGTAGCCGGGCGCGGTCGCCGCACCGATCGCGAGCACGGCCGCCCCCGTCCCCGGCCCCATCACCGCGACCAGCAGCAGCGCCATCACGAGGGTCGGCAGGGCGAACAGCACCTCGATGACCCGCCCGAGCGCCGCATCGAGCGCCTTCGGGCCGAGCCCGGAGGCGAACCCGAGCACGAGCCCGGCACCGATCCCGATCCCGGTGGCGGCGAGACCGATGCCGACCGACGGCGCGGTCCCGTGCACCACGCGGGTGAAGATGTCGCGCCCGGACTCGTCCGTGCCGAAGAGGTGGGCGAGCGACGGCGGCGCGAGGGCGTCGGTCGGGGCGATCGCCAGCGGGTCGCCGGGGGCGATCAGGCCGGGCCAGACCGCGGCGACGAGGATGGCCAGCACGACCACGAGCGCGACGACGCCCGCGGGGCGCAGGCGCGCGAACGCCGCGCGCAGCGAGGGAGCCGCGACGGGGTTGCTCACGCGCCCACCGCCACATCGGCTTGACGCACGATCGTGCGGGTGCGCCGGCGCAGCCGCGGGTCGACGAGGAGCTCGAGGGCGTCGCCGATCACCAGGACCACCACGTAGACGAGGGCGACGACGACGACCGCGCCGATCACGAGGGGCACGTCCCGCTGCATCGCCCCGTCGATGAGGAGACGCCCGAGGCCGGGCCGCGCGAACAGCGTCTCGACGACGACCGCGCCGCTCAGGAGGCTGCCGTAGGCCCATCCCGACAGGGCGAGCGCGGGAAGGCTCGCGTGGCGCAGGGTGTGGTGCAGCAGCAGTCGCGTGTCGGAGGCGCCGCGGGCGCGTGCGGTCACGGCGAACGGCGCGGCATCCGCCTCGGCGAGCGAGTCCCGCATGATCTGCGCGAGGAACCCGGCGATCGGGATCGCCAGGGTGACCACCGGCAGAACGAGCCCTGCCGGGTCGGCGCCGCTGCTCGTGGCCGGCAGGACCCCGAGGGTGGATGCGAACACGAGGATCAGCACCGCCCCGAGCCAGAACTGGGGCATGACGGTCGCGACGATCTCCGCTCCGCGCAGCGACGCGGTCACCGCGCGGCCGGCGGGCCCGCGGGAGGTGCGGGCGATGATGGCGCCGCAGAGGGCCAGCGCCCAGGCCAGTGCGAGCGCGAGCGTCGCGAGGAGGAGGGTCGAGGGCAGCTGTGCGGCGATCAGGTCGATGACCGGTTGCCGGCGCGCGTAGGAATCGCCGAGCTGCAGCGTCCCCACCCTGCCGAGCAGCAGCAGGTACTGCCAGAGGAGCGGCTGGTCGAGACCGTAGGTCTCGCGCGCGACGGCGACCGCCTCCTCGCCCGCCTGCGATCCGGGACCGCCGAGGATGGCCTCGAGCGGATCGCCGGATGCGCGGAGGGCGAAGAAGACGATCGTCGTGACGACCCAGACGACCAGGAGGGCCGATCCGATGCGGGCGAGCGCCCAGCGCGCGATCCGCACCGGCCCGGCTCAGCCGTCGAGACGGGCGTCGACGAACGTCGGCGTCGCCACCGTCCCGAGCGTCCGCACCCCGGTCACCCCGCGGGTGAGGAAGTGGTTCTGCTGGTCGTAGAGCGGGAGCACGGTGTAGCTGGCGAGGATGATCTCCTGCGCCTGGGCGTACAGGTCGGCGCGCTCGTCCGCGTCGGAGGTGGCGGACGCGGCGTCCAGCAGGGCGTCCAGCGCGGGGTCCGACAGCTGGGCGTGGTTGGCGAAGTAGCCGGACGGTGCCGGCACGATGCCGTCCGAGTGGTACAGGATGCGCAGGACGTCGGGTCCGACCTTCGTGTACGGCGCGCTCACCGCCTCGTACTCGTTCGCGCCCAGCGCCCCGTACCAGCTGGAGAGGTCCATGGGGGTGAGGACGACGTCGAAGCCGACGGCGGCGGCGTTCGCCTGGATCTGCTCGAACAGCGACTGCTCGGCGGCCACCGACTGGTTCGTGCTGACGGGGAAGCGCACCGTGAGGGGCTTCCCGTCCTTCGAGCGGACGCCCGAGGCGTCCTCCGTCCAGCCCGCCTCGTCGAGCAGCGCCGCGGCCGCGGCCGCATCCGTCTCGAAGAGCGCGTCGTCGGAGATCGCCACGGGCTCGGTGCTGGCCAGCGGTGACGTGGAACGCGTCACGGTGCCGAGGTACAGCGATTCGATGCCCGGTTCCGGGTCGGCGGCGCGGATGAACGCCTCGCGCACGCGCACGTCGTCGAAGGGTGCCTGACCGGAGTTCAGCTCGATCCGGTTGGACGACCCCGGTCGGGGGGCGTCGATGTGCGCGATGTCGTCGGACTGCTCGGCCGCGACGATCGCGTCCGGCTGGGGGTTGTCGATCACGTTCACCTCGCCGGACTGCAGCGCCGCCCAGCGGGTCGCCGCGTCCGGGATGAACCGCCACTCGATCGTGTTGAGGTGCGCGGGGCCGTCGTTCTCGGTGCCGGCGTCCGGGGTGTTGTAGTCGTCGTTGCGCACCAGCGTCACCTGCTGCTGCGGCACCCACTCGTCGACGAGGAACGGTCCCGTGCCGATCGGTGCCGCGCAGTTCTCGTCGGTGCCGCGGGCGATGCCGGCGGGGGACTCGATCGCGGTCCACTGCTGGCTGAGGGACTCCAGCAGGGCGGAGTCGGGTGCGCTCAGGTGGAAACGGGCGTGGGTGGCGTCGACGGCCTCGACCTCGGCCACCTTCGCGACGGCGAGGTAGCCGGTGGACGAACCCGTGTCGGGGTTCTGCAGGTGCTCGATGTTGACCTTCACCGCATCGGCGTCCAGCGGGGTGCCGTCGGTGAACGTGACGTCGTCGCGCAGCGTGAAGTCCCACGTCAGGCCGTCGTCGGAGACCGTCCAGTCGGTGGCCAGCCACGGCGTGATCTCGCCGTCGGCGTCACGGCCGACCAGCGGCTCGAGGTACTGGGTCGAGATGAGGGCCTGCGGGTAGTTGCCACCGACGTGCGGGTCCAGGCACGTGGGCTCCGCGTCGCCGCTGGCGTAGACGAGCGTGCCGCCGTCCTGTGCGGCGGGGGCGTCCGGGGCGGCGCAGGCGGCGAGGGCGAGAGCGGCGGCGGTGCCGACGGCGAGGACGGAGAGGATGCGGCCGCGAGGCGTGAAGAGGGCGCGATGCATGGGGTGCCTTTGCTGTGGTGGCGTTGCGATGAGACGGGGATGACGGCATTTCCGGATGCAGTCCAACAATAGGATCCTAGAGCCTCGTGGGAGGAGGTGGCGCACGTTTCGTATGCTGAGCGCATGCCCGCATCCGCCCGTCCGGGTCGACCTCGCGCCTCGTCGCGTGAGGCGATCGCCGAGGCGGCGAGCGAGCTCTTCCTCGAGCAGGGGTACGAGGCGACCTCCATCGTCGACATCACGCGCCGCGCCGGAGTGGGACGCTCGAGCTTCTTCAACTACTTCTCGTCGAAGGCCGACGTGCTGTGGTCGGGATTCGACGAGCGGGTGACGGCCGTGGAAGCGCTGCTCGACGACGCCGGCACGCCGGTGCCCGACGCGCTCGGCGCGGTGGCGGCCGGGTTCGCGCCCGACGCGCTCGCGCTCGCGATCACCCACGCCGAGGCCATGGGCGTCGCGCCCGACCTCGACCGCGACCGGGCGCTGCGCCAGGCGCGTCTGCAGCGCGCCGTCGCCGCGCGCCTGCGCCGGGACGGCGAGGGCGTCCTGGCCGCCGAGGTGGATGCAGCCGCGCTCGCCGCCGCGGTGCTCGCCGCCGTGTGGGCGTGGGCGGACCGCTCCGGGCCCGCGGTGAGTATCGACGGAACGCTGGCCGAGGCGCTCGCGCTGGCCCGGCGCGCCTGACGGGCCGCGCGACGGCCGGCGGCTCCGCCGCGTAGAATCGGGGCATCATGGCGACTTTCGGCACCCTCTCCGACCGGCTCACAGAGACCTTCCGCAACCTCCGCACCAAGGGCAAGCTCACCCCGGCGGACGTGGACGGCACCGTCCGCGAGATCCGCCGCGCGCTGCTCGACGCCGACGTGGCGCTCACGGTCGTCAAGGAGTTCACCGCCAAGGTGCGCGAGCGGGCGCTGGGTGACGAGGTCAACCGCGCGCTGAATCCCGCGCAGCAGGTCGTGCAGATCGTGAACGAGGAGCTCGTCGCGATCCTCGGCGGCCAGCAGCGCCGCCTGCAGTTCGCGAAGAACCCGCCGACCGTCATCATGCTCGCGGGGCTCCAGGGCTCGGGCAAGACGACCTTCGCCGGCAAGCTCGCGCGCCTGCTCGAGAAGGACGGTCACACCCCGCTCCTCGTCGCGGCCGATCTCCAGCGCCCGAACGCCGTGAACCAGCTGCAGGTGGTCGCCGAGCGCGCCGGGGCCGCGGTCTACGCCCCCGAGCCCGGCAATGGCGTGGGCGACCCGGTCTCCGTCGCGCGCGACGGCGTGGAGTACGCCCGGCGCCATCAGCACGACACCGTCATCATCGACACCGCGGGGCGCCTCGGCGTCGACGCCGAGCTCATGAAGCAGGCCGCCGACATCCGCGCCGTCACCTCGCCCGACGAGGTGCTGTTCGTGATCGACGCGATGATCGGCCAGGATGCGGTCAACACCGCCAAGGCCTTCCAGGAGGGCGTCGACTTCACCGGCGTGGTGCTCTCCAAGCTCGACGGCGACGCGCGCGGCGGCGCTGCCCTGTCGGTCGCCTCGATCACGGGCCGCCCCATCATCTACGCGTCCACCGGCGAGGGTCTGGAGGACCTCGAGCCGTTCCACCCGGACCGCATGGCCAGCCGCATCCTCGACCTCGGCGACATCCTCACCCTGATCGAGCAGGCGCAGCAGGCCTTCGACGAGACCGAGGCCATGAAGGTGGCCGAGAAGCTCGCGAACGAGCAGTTCACGCTCGAGGACTTCCTCGACCAGCTTCAGCAGATGAAGAAGATGGGCTCGATGAAGAAGATGCTCGGGATGCTCCCGGGCATGGGCCAGATGAAGCAGCAGCTCGAGGACTTCGACGAGCGCGAGATCGACCGCACCGAGGCGATCATCCGCTCGATGACCCCGGGCGAGCGGCGCAACCCGAAGGTGCTCAACGGCTCGCGCCGTCTGCGCATCGCCCGAGGCTCCGGCATGACCGTCACCGACGTCAACCAGCTCGTGCAGCGTTTCGAGCAGGCCGCGAAGATGATGAAGACCGTGGCTCGCGGCGGCACCCCGAACATCCCCGGCATGGGCGCGGTGCCCGGCATGGGTCGCCCCGGAGCTTCGTCGAAGCGCGGGAAGAAGGGCAAGTCGTCCGGGGGCTCGCGGTCCGGGAACCCGGCCAAGCGCGCGGCCGAGAATGCGGGTATCGCCGCGACGTCGGCGCCGA
>Ga0075364_10002122_pt1 | contig 11093 bp, 10 predicted proteins | sample EndMetdeltDD1764_FD_71517 | JGI IMG/M metagenome (GOLD analysis project Ga0075364, IMG submission 71517) | Populus endosphere microbial communities from Tennessee, USA - Endosphere MetaG P. deltoides DD176-4 | ecosystem: Host-associated > Plants > Roots > Endosphere | place: USA: Tennessee...
GAGCATGGCTGCGGTCGCCGCCAGCGCTGCGCCGCCGCCGAGAATGCGCCAGTCAATGCTGCGCCCGACGCTGGTCTCGAGACGGATGAGAAGGGCGCCGGCCATCGACAGCACCGGTACGGCAACGCCGATCAGGAACACGCCGGCATAGGGTTGCGGGCGCGGCGTGCCATCGGGTCTCGCATGTGGCACGACCTCGGCGCTCATGGCGTCGGCGACAACCTCCTGGATGACGCCACCGATCACCACCAGGAACTGGGCAAGCACGTAGACGTGCTCAGGCTGCACGGAGCTGATCCAGCCGGCTGCTGTGGCGGCCAGCAGCAGCAGCCCGCCAGCCGTGAGCATGCCCCCGATCACCGTGTAGACGCGGCGCTGCGACCCGAAGATCGGCACGGCATCGACGAACTCGCTGAACACCATCTTGGCGGTCCACGGCAGCTGCAACCAAACCGCCAGGGAGGCGAGATCCGCAGGCGAGAGCGTCAGCGACGACTTCACCCAGAAGCTGTCGGCGACGGCAACCAGGCCGAGCGCGCCCGAGGCCAGGTAGATCATTACCAGCGGCAGGTAGGCGAGGCGGAAGGCCCGGATCGGGGCCATGATCGGCCCCTCGAGGCGGCGGCGAAACATGGCAAGGCGTGGGGCCAAGTCGTCCGCGACATCGAGCTGGGTCATGGCCTAGTGTCCCGATTTCGAAGTTCGCCGGTGCTCAACGCCAGGTTCAGGAGCGAACTTCGAAATCATGAGGCACACTAGAATCATAGGTTTGCTAGTGTGATTCAGATCGAGAAATTCGCTCCGAACCCATCCGCAAACTCCGGCGAATTTCTCGATCATCACACCTAGTGCGATATCCGATGCAGATCTGACGGCACCTACCGGTCAGGAATACTTAACCCTAGGCCAAGAATGTTCTTTGCGCACCTGTTGCAGCTTGAGGCTTGGCTGACAATTTAAGTAGAGAATCTGGACACTTAGCGCGAATGCGCTGGAGAGTGTCTTTGAACACGTGTCATGGGCCCGGAGATCAGCAACGACAAGCCAACCGCCGACCGTCGCCTCGCGCCGCGTCGACGCGTGCTGAAGGGCGGCATCGTCGCGTTCAACGAGCACTATTCCACCCTGCCGTGCACCGTGCGCGACATCTCCGACACGGGCGCGCGGCTGCGCATTGACGGCTCGATGAATGCGCCCGACAGATTTGATCTGATCATCGAGATCGATGGCCTCGAAGTGCCTTGCGAGGTGGTGTCGCGGAAGGGGAGCGAGATTTCGGTGCGCTTCATTTCGCCGCCATGCATGAAGGCGCCGCGGCGCGTGCAAATCGTGAAGGCGCTGGTACCCAGCAAGCCGCCCACGCTTCGCCGGCAGCCCAAGCCGGTGACCAACTCCTGAATTTACCACTGATCACACTAGGCCGCCGCGCTGTTGTGCTCGCGGTTGCGCCGGTGCGTCCGCAGCAGCTCGTCGACTGCGTGTGCGGACAGGGGCTTGCTGAACAGGAAGCCCTGCATCTCCGTGCAGCCTTCGGCCCGGATCATCTCCAGCTGCTCGGGTGTCTCGACGCCTTCGGCCGTGGTGGTCATGCCGAGGCCGCGGGCCATGGCGGTGACGGCGCGCACAATGTTGAGCGAGCCGACGCCATCCGTGATGTCCTTCACGAACGAGCGGTCGATCTTGATCTTGTCGAAGGGGAAGCTCTGCAGGTAGCTGAGCGAGGAATATCCCGTGCCGAAATCGTCCATGGCGATGCGTACGCCGAGCTCGCGCAGCTGGTAGAGCATGCCGAGCGTCGCTTCGCTGTTCTGCAGCAAGCTGCTTTCGGTGATTTCGAGCTCCAAGCGGTCCGCCGGCAAGCCTGAAGCGGCAAGCGCACTGATGACGGTATCCACCAGGCCCTGCCTGCGGAACTGCGCGGGCGAAAGGTTGACGGCGATCTTGAGATCCGCCGGCCACTGGGCGGCACGCGTGCAAGCCTGCCTGAGCACCCACTCGCTGATCGGCTCGATGAGACCCATCTCCTCAGCCAAGGTGATGAAATCGGAGGGCGGGATCATGCCCTTCTGCGGATGGCGCCAGCGGATCAGCGCTTCCACGCCGCTGATCTCGTCGGTCGCCAGATTGACGACCGGCTGGTAGAGCAACTCGAATTCGCCCGCCGCCTGCGCCTTGCGCAGGTCGGTCTCCATGGCGCGTCGCGCCTGCATCAGGCCGTCCATCTCCGGCTCGAAGAAGGAGAAGGTGCCGCGGCCCTCACCCTTGGCCCGATACAGCGCGAGATCGGCGTTGCGGATCAATTCGTCCGGCGTCGCTCCGTCCGTCGGGCCCATGGCGATGCCGATGCTGGTGCCGATCACCACCTGGTGCCCGTCGATGTCGTAGGGCTCGCCTACCACCTCGATGACCCGCTGGGCGAGGCCGGTCGCTTCCGCCGGCTGGGCAAGACCGCTCTGCAGGATGGCAAACTCGTCGCCGCCCATGCGGGCGATGGTGTCGGTAGCGCGCACCAGCGTGCGCAGGCGGTCGGCGACCTGGCGCAGGAGCTTGTCGCCGGCCGGATGCCCCAGCGTATCGTTGATGTTCTTGAAATCGTCGAGGTCGAGCAGATGGCAGGCAGCTACCTCACCCTGACGCGCGCGCGCCAGCGCGACCTCCAGCTTCTCGTTCATCAATACGCGATTGGGCAGATCGGTCAGGGCATCGTGATGGGCCATGTGCGCGATGCGCGCTTCCCGACGGCGGCTCTCGGTGACGTCCTCGTGGGTGGTCACCCAGCCGCCGTCCGGCATCGGCCGACGCGCAATGGCAATCGAGCGGCCGTCGCTCAGCTCGTGCACGGTATTGGAAGGGGCGAGCACGGGAGCCATGCGCTGGCGCATGTACTCCTCCGGCCCTCCGTCCGAATAGAGGCCCTTGGCGATGCGGTGTTGAATGATGGTCAGCAGGGAGGTGCCTGGTTTCACCTGCTCCATGGTCATGCCGTACATCTCGGCGTAACGGGAATTGCAGGTCACCACGCGTTGCTCGGCATCGAACATGCAGAGACCCTGCGACATGGTCTCGAGGGCCGCGTCGAGGATCATGTTCTGCGCCTTCTGCGCCTTCTCCTGCGCGCGCAGGCGATGGTTCTGCTCGCCCAGCCGCGTGTTGAGGCGCTCGTGCTCGGTGACGTCCTCGTAGGTGGTCACCCAGCCGCCGTCCTGGCGCGGGCGCAGTGTGATGGCCAGCGAACGGCCGTTGCCCAGCTTGCGCACGAAGTGGCTGACGGTCTTGCCGGAGACGTATCGGCGCACTCTCTCGAGCACGTCGTCGACAGTCAGGTCGACGTAAAGGCCGCTCGCAACCCGGTGCTCGGCGACCTCCCGCAGAGTCGTTCCGGGCTTGAGCTGGTCCGGCCGCATTACGCACAGGGCCGCGCACCGGTCATTGGCGAACACCAGGCGCTCGTCGGCATCGAACATGGCCAGGCCCTGATGCATGTTGGTCAGGGCCGTGTCGAGAATGAAGTTCTGCTCCTTGAACCTGGCGTTGGCCACTTCCAGCTCGCCCAGGGACCGATCGAGAGCCTTGAGTGGCAGGGTCGTGAACGCGAAATATACGGCGATGCCGAGCCCGAGCGTGACGAGGGCGAGCAGGGTCACTTCCGTCAGCAGCGGCTGCAGAGTGCCGACGGTCTCCACCCAGCCGACCGTCGTGCCGTTGACGACAACCGGTGTCACGAGACGCGTGGTAGGCGCGGGCAGCACCTCGCCCCTGTCCAGGACGACCGCGCCGCCGACACCGAGCAGGCGTTGATTGAACGGTTTCGGAGTCTGGCTGCGCAGGCCTGCGGCATTGGCGAGGCGCTCGGAGTCGGCCTGCCACTCGTCGGGGGTGCCATGGATGAAGCGAGCGACGCGCGCCGCCGTAAGCTCGGCACGGAAGTTCAGGCTGGCCTGCTCCTTCCGATAGCCGTTGATGGCATAGCTGATCGGCGGGCAAACAGCCGTGATGACGGCGACAATCGCGCCGAGCAAGCCGATCAGTTTGCGAACGGGTACGGCCCTAACGCCGCCCCGCGCCGAATTCGGCATCTCTGGTCTCCTCGCAGCCCCGCGAGGAATACCTATCGCCGCTGGGCTAACAGTCTCTTCAGGAAGTGCGATTTGCCGCAAAACGCGGGGATTTGTGGCTAACCACGGGTAAACGCCAGCTTCAGGCGGGATCAGTCCGGCCGGTCGGGGTGCTGGCGGCTCTTGAGGCGCGCCATCTCGGCCGGTGGAACGTCGTCCTCGGTGCGCGTGCCGGGCAGGCTGGTCAGCGTCGCCACGAAGGCGAGCCGACCTTCGATGCCGAACTGTTTGGCCGGCACCACGCGCGCTGGATCATCGAGGCTGCCGAGCGAGACCGAGATGCGATCGCGGTCGGGATAGCGAAAGAACAGCGGCGTGCCGCAATCCCGGCAGAAGCCGCGTTCCGCGGCTTCCGAGCTCTTGAACACGCCGGGCGCGCCTCGGGTCCACGCAAAATCGCCGAGGGGCACGCCGGCGAACGGCGCGAAATAGTTGCCGAGGGCCTTCTGGCACATGCGGCAGTGGCATACGTGCGGATTGGTCGGCTCGGCATAAAGAGCGTAGCGGACGGCGCCGCATTGGCAGCCACCGGTATGCAAGGGCGTGCGGGCGTTGTTCACCGGACCGTTCCATCGGTAGGTTCCAGCAGGCAGCTTAGCACGTCGCCGACGGCGCTCGGCCTACGGCTTCACCATTGGTGCGATGCGATCGATGCGGTTGGTCCAGATCCCGCCCGAATATCCGGCGGGTAGGTTGCGAAACTCGTCCGCGCTGTCGAGGCCGCGCGAGAATTCGTCGCCGTCCCACGGGCCGAGGAGGTATACGTCCGTGTGTGCCCGCCGCATGCGCTCCAGGAAGCGAACCGGCCAGCCCCACAGCCACGGCGCGACGTTGATCGGCACGAGCAGCATCGAGTTACTGCACGTGGCCGGCACATAGCCGGTCCAGCCCAGCACGAAATAGCGCAGAAGGCAGCTCTTTAGGCTCGCCTTACTCATTGTTCGCACAGCCGGCAGCTTGACCGCGAAAGCTGCGACCGGCGCATTGCCGCCGTAGACGATGAGATCGGCGAGCCGCGAGGGCGGCAGCCTGGCCAGCTTGGCAGCGAGTTGCTCTTCACGTGGATGAGGAAGCGTTTGCCGGGGAACGCCGACAAGACCTCGTCGAGGGTCGGCATCAGGCCGACGCCCTTGCCACGGAACGGGAAGGTCCGTCCGCCGTCCGCGCTATAGCCGTAGCCGATGTCGAGCGCCTGCAAGGCCGCCAGTGTGTGCGAGCGCGTCACTCCCTTGCCGTCGGTGCGGCAATCGACCGTCCAGTCGTGGAAGACGACGAAGGCGCCATCGGTCGTCGGGTGAACGTCGAACTCGACGATGTCCGCGCCGGCACGGAAGGCCGCGTCCATGGAGGCAATCGTATTCTCGAGATAGGGGTGCTCGGGCGGATCGATGCGCGAGGCCGTGCAGGTGTCGGCCTTTACGTCGACGTGGCTGAAGGTCTGCGCCAAACCGCGATGGGCCAGCAGCGTCGGACGACCGATGCCCGCGGGAGCCAACAGTGCGGAATTGTTGAGATACGCGAAGGCCGCCAGCAGCAGAAACCCCACCAACAACAACCGCATTGCCCGTCGCATGGCGCCTCCCTCGCAGGCGCCACACAAAGGATGCCAATGCGGCATCGGCGGGGCGGCTGTTCGGCGCCAGCATGCGCTGCATCGCAATGACGCAGCGCCGTCGTTACGCCGACATGGCCTTGCGCAGGTTCTCGTCGATCTTGTCGAGGAAGCCGGTGGTGGACAGCCACTTCTGGTCGGCTCCCACCAGCAGGGCCAGATCCTTGGTCATGTAGCCTGCTTCCACCGTGTCGATGCACACCTTCTCCAGCGTCGCCGCGAACTTGGCGAGCTCGGTGTTGTTGTCGAGTGTGGCGCGATGAGCGAGACCGCGCGTCCAGGCGAAGATGGAGGCGATCGAGTTGGTCGAGGTCTCCTTGCCCTTCTGGTGCTCGCGGTAGTGGCGGGTGACGGTGCCGTGCGCGGCTTCCGCCTCGACGGTCCTGCCGTCGGGCGACATCAGCACGCTAGTCATCAGGCCGAGCGAGCCGAAGCCCTGCGCCACGGTGTCGGACTGCACGTCGCCGTCGTAGTTCTTGCAGGCCCACACGTAGCCGCCGGACCACTTGAGCGCGGCCGCCACCATGTCGTCGATCAGGCGGTGCTCGTAGGTGATCTTCTTGGCCGCGTACTTGTCCTTGAACTCGGCGTCGAAGACCTGCTGGAAAAGTTCCATGAAGCGGCCGTCGTACTGCTTCAGGATGGTGTTCTTGGTGGAGAGATAGAGCGGATAGCCGCGGTTCAGCGCGTAGTTCATGGAGGCGCGCGCGAACTCGATGATCGAGTCGTCGAGATTGTACATCGCCAGGGTGACGCCGCTGCCCGGCGCCTTGAAGACCTCCCGCTCGATGACCTTGCCGTCCTCGCCCGTGAACTTGAGCGTAATGGTGCCCTTGCCGGGGAACTTGAAATCGGTGGCGCGATACTGGTCGCCGTAGGCGTGGCGGCCGATGATGATGGGCTGCGTCCAGCCGGGCACCAGGCGCGGCACGTTCTTGCAGATGATGGGCTCGCGGAAGATCACGCCGCCCAGGATGTTGCGGATGGTGCCGTTGGGTGAGCGCCACATCTCCTTGAGGCCGAACTCTTTGACGCGGCCCTCGTCGGGGGTGATGGTGGCGCACTTGACGGCCACGCCGTGCTTCTTGGTGGCGTTGGCGGCGTCGATGGTGACCTGATCGCTGGTCTTGTCGCGATACTCGACGCCGAGGTCGTAGTACTCGAGATTGACGTCCAGGTAGGGGTGGATGAGCTTGTCCTTGATGAGCTTCCAGATGATGCGTGTCATCTCGTCGCCGTCCATCTCGACGACCGTTCCGGCGACCTTGATCTTCTGCATGGGAAATCCACCTCGCTTTGGGCGCCCCGCTGCCTCTGCGCGAAGCCACGCGCCCCTATAGCACCGGGTCAAGTGGGCGCAAAGGCGTGCGCTGTCGCAAGGCTGGGCCTGCCTCGACAGATGCCCGCGCTTTGGGCAGGTTGGGTCGGCACCGCCTTCCGGGCGGCCTTGGAGACCATTCATGCGGCGCACGACCATCCGGGCCAACGGCATCGACCTCGACGTGCACGCGGCGGGCGATGCGGGGGCGCCGCTGCTGCTGTTCCTGCACGGCTTTCCCGAGCATGCCGACAGCTGGTTCGACGTGCTGCCCGCATTCGCCGGCCGCTGGCATGCCGTGGCGCCCAACCAGCGCGGGTATGGGCGTTCGAGCAAGTCGGAGGGCGTGGCGGCCTACGCCATCAAGCATCTGGTGCGCGACATGCTGGGGCTCGCCGACCAGCTGTCGCCGGAGCGGCCGGTTGCGCTCGTCGGGCACGACTGGGGCGGTGCGGTTGCCTACGCCATGGCGATCGCGGCGCCGCGGCGTGTGGAGAAGCTGGCGGTCATCAATGGGGTGCATCCCGGGCCGTTCCAGCGGGCGTTGATCGGGGACGAGGCGCAGCAGCGGGCCAGCGCCTACATGCACGAGCTACGCGCGCCCGATGCCGAGCAGCGGCTGGCGGCGAATGGGTATGCGGGACTGCTGCAGATGGTCGGGCGGTTCGGTGATCTGGCCTGGCTGACGCCGGACAGGCGAGCCGTGTACCTCGAGGCGTGGTCGCAGCCGGGCACATTGACCGCCATGCTCAACTGGTACCGGGCGAGTCCGCTGGCGGTGCCGAGGGCCGGCGAGGTGGTGGACATGGCCAAGGTGCCCAAGCTCGATCCGGCGCAGCTGCGCGTGCGCATGCCGCACCTGCTGATCTGGGGCATGGGCGACCCGGCCCTGCTGCCTGCCTCGCGGGCGACGCTGCCCGCCTATTGCGACCAGCCCGTGATAGTGCGCGAGATCGAGGACGCCGATCACTGGGTGGTGCATCAGAGGAGCGACGAGGTGATTGGTTACCTGCGGGAGTTTCTCGAATGAGGCTGCTTCGCATCGAGCCTCGGAGCATCAGCGCGTGAGTGCACAGCACACATTGATCGCCGCAGTCGGCGAAGGCGATGCGCGAACGCCGATGCTGACCGATCGCGGCGTTCCGGTCGGCCGGATCGTCGCGGATGCGCACGAGCAGGCGGTGAGTGTGGCGTCCGAGAGTTTTGCCGGTCTGGATCGCGCGGCGCTGGAGGCGATCCTCACCTATTGCGCCGAGCGGCGCTGCGAGGCGGACGATGCCACATGTCCCGGCTGCCGGCTGCGCACGCAGAAGCTCGGCATCCAGTCGTTTGATGCGTTTGTCGCCCGGCAAGGGCAAATCGACCTGGCGGATACCGGCATTCGCCTGTCCGGCCAGGGAACGGAGTTGCTATCGGCACCCAGCCTCGAGCATCTCGCCAAGACGTGGGCCGGCGAGGAGTACTGGTTCTGGGCGCGCCGCGTGCTGCGCAAGCTGCGGCATGGCATCCGCCGGGCTGGTCGAAGTGGCGGCCCGGACGAGGAGGGAGGCAATAGGCCGGTGGTCATCCTGGTGCGCCCGCAACTCGCCGACAACATCGGCATGGTGGCGCGTGCCATGGCCAACTTCGGCCTCGAGGACCTGCGCCTCGTCGCTCCCCGTGATGGCTGGCCGAACGAGAAGGCGCGCATTGCCGCCTCCGGTGCCAACTTCATCATCGATGGCGCACGGGATGCGGCCACGCTCGGCGCCGCGCTCGAAGGGCTGAACTGGGTGTGCGCGACGACGGCGCGCCAGCGCGATCTCGCCAAGCCGGTCCTGACGCCGGAGCAGGCGGTGGCCGAGATGCGGCGACGCCTGGCCGACGGACAGCGCTGCGGCATCCTGTTCGGGCCGGAGCGCAACGGCCTGGAGACCGAGGAGGTGGCCAACGCCGATGCGGTGGTGATGGCGCCGGTCAGCAGCAACTTCGCCTCGCTCAACCTGGCGCAGGCTGTCCTACTGGTCAGCTACGAATGGATGAAGCAGTCGGGCCACGGCTCGATCGGGCGGGTGACGACGTACGAGGAAGCTCTGCAACCCGGGCCGCGTACGCGCGGCTCGCCGCCGGCCTCGAAAGAGGAACTGCTTGCCTTCTTCGAGCACATCGAGCGGGAGCTGGAGCGCAACGGCTTCTTCAGCCCGCCCGAGAAGCGGCCGAGCATGGTGCAGAACATGCGCACCATGTTCACCCGCATGGGTGCAACGGAGCAGGAAATCCGCACGTTGCGGGGCATGATCAAGGCGCTGGTGCAGCCCAAGCGCGGCGGGAGGCCTCCGCCTTAGTTACGCCGCGATTTGCCACGAGCGATGGACCCCTGCGAGGGCTGTTGGGGACGGCCGGTCCACGCGGTATAAGAAGAGCGCACAAGCGCTGGAGCGAAGGGGCTTCAGATGACAGGCAGGCGCGCGAAGGATGGCGTCACGCTGCTGGTGACGGCGGCGGTGATTGCCGCGCCGATGGCGGTGCAGGCCCAGGCCAAGGGGCAGAGCGACCGCGCCGTCACGATCCTGATGGAATTTGCCTGGAACTCCCTCCCCAGGCAGTTCCGGGGGTCGGATGGCGAAGTGATCGTCATCGATCGCGCCAACAAGAACGAGGTCATGGTGCCCCTGGAGAAGGCCAGGCAGATCGTCAACGTCGGCGACCTATCGGCCAGGGCGCAGTATTGCGACCTGCCGGAAGAGCAGACCGCCAACTTCCAGAGCATGATGCGCAGGGAGCTTGCGTCGGAGAAATGGACCAAGCAGCAGGTGGTGTTCATCACGCTGCTGCATGCGACGACGGTGGCCTACCTGACCGGCACCATGAAGGTTCTATTCCAGGGCGAGGGCGATGCGGCGCCCGAGATCGTCACCAAGGGACCGGTTTGGACCGAACCGTGCACCGACAAGGTGCGTGCGGACATCAAGTCTCGGATAACGGCCTATGTCGGCGAGGTTCCGGCCATTCCGGCCGCCAAGGACGACATTTCAGGCAAGCGCGCAGAGCCGGTTTTCGGCACAGTGACGAAATAGCCGGTTCGCGGTCGCCCTACGCATTGACGCGGCTCGACTTTCCACTATAACCGCCGGTCGCGGGTCAGTGATCCGCATTCACGCACACCTGCGGCGTCCATTTTGTCGATGGATGCCTGTCGGCCTGCAGCATACCTGCGGGCAGAGGAGGGGGTGCTCCAACTGCAACGATCGCCCCTCGGCGACACTGGAGTACTATCGCAATGACCAAGCGCATCCGCGCCAAGCACAAGATCGACCGCCGCCTCGGACAGAACATCTGGGGTCGCCCCAAAAGCCCCATCAACAAGCGCGAGACGCGCCCCGGCCAGCACGGCGAGCGGCGCAGCAGCAAGCTGTCCGACTACGGCCAGCAGCTGCGCGCCAAGCAGAAGCTGAAGGGCTACTACGGCAACATCGGCGAGCGCCAGTTCAGCCGGGTCTACAAGGAGGCCGCGCGCCTCAAGGGCTCGACCTCCGAGCATCTGATCGGCCTGCTGGAGCGTCGCCTCGATGCCGTCGTGTATCGCGCCAAGTTCGTGCCGACGGTGTTCGCTGCCCGGCAGATCGTGAGTCACGGCCATATCACGGTCAACGGCCGCCGCGTCAACGTCGCGAGCTATCGCTGCCGTGTCGGCGATGTGGTGGAGGTGCAGGGCAAGGCCAAGCAGCTGGCGCTGGTGCTGGAAGCCATCAAGAGCGCCGAGCGCGACGTGCCGGATTACGTCGAAGCCGACCATAACAAGATGACGGCCAAGCTGACGCGCATCCCCGCGCTCTCGGATGTGCCCTTCCCGGTGCACATGGAGCCGAACCTGGTGGTCGAGTTCTACAGCCGCTGATCAGGCTGCACAGCCGACGAATGCAAAAATCCGCTCCGGTCGCTGCTCCGGGGCGGATTTGTTTTTTTGGCTGGTGGCTGCGCCTATTGGGAATTCGAGAGGGCGTTGCCGTTTGCCGAGGTCCGGCTGCCGGTGGCCGTTGCGCAGCGGCTCGACTGCTCGCTGCTGAGT
>Ga0075364_10002123_pt1 | contig 11092 bp, 10 predicted proteins | sample EndMetdeltDD1764_FD_71517 | JGI IMG/M metagenome (GOLD analysis project Ga0075364, IMG submission 71517) | Populus endosphere microbial communities from Tennessee, USA - Endosphere MetaG P. deltoides DD176-4 | ecosystem: Host-associated > Plants > Roots > Endosphere | place: USA: Tennessee...
TCAGTACCGAGAACGCGCTGCACCTGAGGGACGAGCGGACCGAAGCGCTGAAGAAGCTGGCGACGTTCGTCGACATCCAGACCACCGAAGACAAGCTCGGCTCCGTGACGGTGTCGTTCGGCCAGGGCTCGCCGCTCGTGACGGGCAACGAGTCCTACAAGGTCAGCATCGTCGACGAGCCGACCACCGGCTTCGCGCGCATCACCTCGGCGTTGGGCAACGATGTCACGACGCAGGTCACGGGCGGACGTCTCGCCGGACTGATCCACACGCGCGACACGCTGATTCCGAACTACAACGCGCAGCTCGACACGCTCGCCTACGAAGTGGTGCAGCAGGTGAACACGCTGCACGACGCTGGCTTCACGCTGGGCGGCGTCGATGCGCCGGTGTTCTTCAACGCGCTCGGCTCCGCGACCGACGCGCGGAAGCTGATCGGCGTGAACGCGGCGGTCGCCGGCAATCCCTCGCTCGTCGCGGCGGGCGGCGTGGCCGGTACGCCAGGCGACAACACCGTCGCGCGCAACCTCGCGAACCTGCGCGACGCCAAGGTGCTCGCGGGCAACACCGCCACGTTCGGCGATGCGTGGAGTCAGCTCGTCTACCGCGTCGGCCAGGACGGCGCGACGGCGAAGGGCGAGGCGGAGAGCCGCGGCGAAGTCGTGCGGCAGATCGAGAACCTGCAGGACAGCGTCGCCGGCGTGTCGCTCGACGAAGAAGCGGCCGCGATGATGAAGTTCCAGCGCGCCTACGAGGCGAACGCGCGCTACTTCTCGGTGATCAATTCAGCGCTCGACGTGCTGATGAACCTGGGCCGATAGCGGAAGAACGAAGACGGAGAGTTCACCATGCGAGTTACGTTCAGCCAGACCTTCCGCAACGGCCTCCTCGACGTCAACATGGCGGCGTCGCGTCTCGCCGAGCGCACGCGTCAGATGTCGTCCGGCAAGCTCATGCACGCCGCGTCGGACAATCCGGGCGCGATGGCCTCGTCGGTCACGCAGCACACCGAGATGGCCGTGCTCGATCAGTACGTCAAGCAGAACGACTCGGTCGAGTCGCGCCTGACGGTCGCCGACTCGGCGCTCACCGACATCATCAAGCAGATCACCGCGGCGCAGGGCCGCGGCGTGGGCGGCCGCAGCACGGTGCTGACGCCGACGCAGCGCACGGCGCTGGCGCAGGAGATTCGCGGCTCGCGCGATGCGATCCTCCGCGGCATCAACACGAGCTACAACGGGATGTATCTGTTCGCGGGCGGCCGCTCGACCACGCCGCCGTACGCGCCCGGCCCGCCGATCTCGGGGTATCAGGGCGATTCGAACACGACCTTCGTCGACGTGACGCGCGGCCGCGCCGTGCAGGTGACCTACGACGGCGACACGATCATGCAGGGCTCCGCGGCCAACGATCTCTTCACGACGCTGTCGAATCTCGCCGATGCGGTGGAGACGGGCAACATGACCGGCATCGATACGTCGATGGCGGAGCTGAACACCGCCTTCGATCGCGTCACCACCGCGCAGAGCGGCATCGGCGTCGAGCTCGCGTCGCTGGCGGACGATCGGTCGCGCACGACCGAGCTGCGCCGTGCCGCGGACAAGCGCCGCAGCATGCTCGAGGATGCGAACCTGGCGGAATCGATCAGCGCGACGGAGCAGGCGAGTCAGGCCCACCAGGCGGCCTTGACGGCGTTGAACACGGCTGGCCGGCTGTCGTTGATGGACTACCTGAAATGACGAGCATCTCGCGGGAGCAGTCGTCCGGGCCGTCGACCCGGGTGCAGACCGGGTTCGGCGACTTCGACGTCCGTCCGCAGGACGTGCTCACGTTCCCGACCGGCGTGCCTGGCTTCGAGCGGTGCCGGCGGTTCGTGCTGCTCTCGTCCGAGGACCTCGCCCCGCTGCAGTGCCTGCAGTCGATCGACGGCCCGCAGGCGTCGTTCCTGGTGATCGATCCCCGTCTCGTGCTTCCGGCCTATCGCGCGGTGCTCAGCACCGTCGATTGCATTCGCCTCGGCGTCGCCCCCGACGCTTCACTGCTGTGGCTGGCCATCGTCACGCCCGGGACCGAGACGGACGAACGTCCGACGGTCAATCTCCGGGCGCCAATCGTCATCAATCCGCAGACGATGGTAGGCTATCAGCTCATGCCGTCGAACAGCTTGTACCCGTTGCGCCACCCGCTCGGCGGCGAATGAAAAGGGGTACACAGTGCTGGTCTTCACCCGTAAACGCGACGAGGCGATAGTCATCGGTGATGGCGTCGAGGTGCGCGTGCTGCGTATCGGCCGCGATACCATTCGACTGGGTGTGACGGCGCCGACCACCGTGCCCGTCCACAGGCTGGAGATCTACGAGCAGATTCGCGCGGAGAACCATCGCGCGGCGGAAGTGCTGCGCTCGCCCGAGCGCCTGCAAGCGGTCCGCAAGCACACGATCAAAGGGGAGCCGGAGCGCGCGTGATTCGCTGCGAGGATTGGCGCAATACGAGCGCGGACGCGTTGCAGGCGCTCTATCGCCTCGAACGCGCGCGCTGGGCGTCGCGGCTGCACTGGGACATCGATCCCACCTACCGCATGCTCGAAGACGCGCGTACGCGCGGCCACGCGCCAGGCCTGATCGCGCTCGACGGCGCCGGCCGGCAGGTCGGCTGGGCCTACTACGGCCTCGCCAATCGCATGCTGCAGATCGGCGGACTCGTCGCCTCGAGCGGCGAGGTGACGCGCGCCCTCCTCGACGGTATCCTGCGCAGCACCGAAGCGGACATGGCGTCCGATCTCATGTGCTTCGCGTTCCCGGCGTCGGCGGCGCTCGAGAGCGCGCTGGCGCGGCAGCGGTTCGCGATCACGAAGTATCTGTATTTGAGCCGCGAGCTGAAGGCCGGAAGCGAGCCGTGGCGGCTGCGATCGGCAATGCGGATCGCGCACTGGCGCGAGATGGACGCGGTGATGTCGGTGCGGCTGATGGCGCGCGCCTACGCCGGCGTCGCCAGCGCGCGCGTGTTCGCGCCGCGCGGCACACTCGAAGAGTGGGCGACCTACCTCGCGCAGCTGATCAAGATGCCAGCGTGCGGACAGTTCATGCCGAGCGCGAGCCTGTCAGCAACGGAGCAGGGGAACAGGCCGGGGGAAGAAACGCTGCGCGGCGCGCTCATCGCCACGACGCTGCAGACTGACACCGCGCACATCGCGCAGATCGTCGTCGATCCATCGCTGCGCCGCCAGGGCCTCGCGCGCGACCTGATCGAAACGGCCTCCGCCATCGCCGCCGCGCAAGGCTGCTCGCGCATCACGCTGCTGGTGTCTGCCGACAACGCGCCGGCCTGCGCGCTCTACGCCGCAGCGGGGTTCAAACAGACGTCGCATTTCGTCTACGCGACGCGTCAGGCGCCCAACAGGATGCGCGGCACGATCCGCCCGGCGCGCATGCCCGCGTCATCGCCGGCCGGCGTTACTTTGTCTTCCCGCCCTTGATCCGATAGAGCTTCGTCTGCGTCCGCACGTAGAGACTCTCGCCATCCGCGGCGGGCGACGCCAGGCTCATCTCGCCGAGGCTGTTCTTCGCCAGCTCCTCGTACTTGTCGCCCGCGCGCAGCACGAACGCGTCGCCATCTTCACTGAGCAGATACACCAGCCCCTGACTCGCAAGCGGCGAGCTCGAGAACGTGTTCCCGCCGCCGCCGACGCGCGCCTTGTAGACCTCCGCGCCCGTCTTCGCATCGGCCACCTGCAGAATGCCGTTGTCGTTCACCGCATAGACACGCCCGCGATACACCAGCGGTGATGGCGTGTAGCCCGAGAAACGCGGCTGACGCCACACGACCGAGTCGTTCGTCTCCTGACCCTCGGTCAGCGTGACGTCGCCGGACGCGCCCGGCTTGATCGCATAGAGCGGCCGGTTCGATTCACCCTGCGAGCCCGATCCGACGTAGAGCAGACCGTCGCCTGCCACCGGGCTGGGCGTCGCCTGCGTCATGCCTTTGAGCCGCCACAGCTCTTTGCCGTCGGGGTCGTAGCTGATGACGAAGCCGCGGCCGATCGTCACGATCTCGGTCCGCTTGCCGTTCTCCCACACGAACGGCGTCGCCCATCCCGACACCAGACGGCTCGCTTTGAGGTCGCTGCGCGGCACCGACCACAGCTCCTTGCCGGTCTTCGCATCGAGCGCGGCGAAGAACGACTGGCCGTCGTTGTCGTGCAGCTGATACACGCGGCCGCCGTGGACGATCGGCGACGACGCGGTGCCGAAGTCGAGATAGATCGGCTGCGGCGGCCAGGTGTGCTTCCACAGCAGCTTGCCGTCCATCGAGTAGCAGAAGACGCCGACGTTGCCGCCGAACGAGGCGTAGAGGCGTTCGCCGTCGGTGGCGGGCGTCTCGGACGCGTAGGTGTTCTTGCGGTGGCGGCCGCCGGCCGGCTCGCCCTTGTGCGCCTCCTGCTGCCAGATCACCTTGCCGGTCTTCGCGTCGAGCGCATAGACCATGTAGCTGATCGCGCCGCTCTCGCTCTTCAGCTCGATGTCGCGGCCGACGACCTTCTTCACGATCTCTTCCTCGGACAACCCCTGCTTCTGCAACTCGGCGGCGTAGTCGTTGCCGAAGATGCCGGTCGACGGCGCTTTGAACGCTCCCGGGCTGACGGCCGAGGTGATGAACACCCGGTCGTGCCAGACGATTGGGGAGGACCACCCACGGCCGGGGATGTCGACCGTCCAGGCCACGTTCTGCGTAGTGGACCAGGTCTGCGGCAGCTGAGACTGATCGGCGACGCCCGCTCCGCCCGGGCCGCGGAACTGCGGCCATTCGTCGGGACCGGCGGCACGGAGCGCCGGGACGAGCACAACGGAGGCGATCAGGGCCGCCAGGGCCGGCATGGGCGTTCGCATGAGCCACTTTCGCACGGAATGTGGGCGCTAGGCGACCTCGGCGTGGGAATTGTGATGGGTGTGTCCGTCTAGGATGCGGGGGGGCCCTGTCCTCCCGGTTGGTTGACCGTGTTCGCCCCATGCCTGTGTCCGTCTGCTCATGCGCCACGCTCATGGCCAAATCGCACGCTTTCGAACCAACGGCCCTCGGGGCCTTTACCACTCCCGCTCTGGGGCTGAGCGGGGGCTATACATCGTCGATCGACGCCCTCTCGCCACCGGATGTCGCCGCGGCTTCGCTGGAGCTGATCGTTACCGCTATAATCGGCCGCGGATTTCCGCAGATGGTCGATCGATCGGCTCCCGATCGGAGCAAAACAGGCGAAGCACTATTCCTCGCGCACCTCGACGTGGTCGAGCGCGCGATCGACTTCGTCTGCGCGCGGCATCACCTCTCGGCCACGGATGCCGACGATTTTTCCTCTTATGTCACCCTGCGGATGGTCGAGGACGACTACCAGGTCTTCTCGCAGTTCCAGGGACGCGCGAGCCTGCGCACCTACCTCACCGTCGTCATCCAGCGGATGCTGCTCGACTACCGCGTCCGCGCCTGGGGACGCTGGCGGCCTTCGGCCGAGGCGAAGCGCTGCGGGCCGCTGGCGATCAGGCTGGAGGAATTGCTCGTCCGCGACGGATGCCTCCTCGACGAAGCCTACGAGGTGTTGAAGACGAATCATGGGCTGACCGTGACGCGCGACGAGCTCGAGCGGCTCGCTGCGCGCCTGCCGGCCCGCGCGCCGCGGCGGTTCGAGTCGGACGACGCGCTGGCGACCATGGCGTCGGACGATCGGGCGGCGGACGAAATCGCGAAGGAGAACGACCGTCAGGAGCTGGCGGCGCGGGTGTCGCACGTGCTGCGGGGCGTGATGGCGGGGCTGTCGCAGGAGGATCAGTTGATTCTCGTGCTGCGATTCGAAGATGGGCGAACGGTCGCGGAGATCGCCGCTACGCTGCGGCTGGAGTCGAAGGCGTTGTATCGGCGCGTCGAAAAGCTCCTCGGACGGTTCCGTGAGGGGCTCGAGGCGGAGCGCATCGACGCGGAGGCCGTGCGGGATATCCTGGAGAGTCCGGCGCTGTCTCTGAACTGGACGCGCAAGCAATAGCGAGGCGCAAGGAATTCATCATGAACAGACCGTCTATGACGGCAGTCCCGCGCCCGCGGGCGGACGCGAGGGGGATGGGAGCGGGCGAGTGACGCTGAACGAGCGTCCCGATCGGCCGAACGCAGAACGTGCCCAACGGGACTGTCCCGACGCCGAGCGGCTCGCCGAGTACGCCGATGGCCTGCTCGACGCGGAGGCGCGTGCGGAGATCGAGGCGCATCTCCTGACGTGTCCCGACTGCCGCGCGGTGCTCGTCGAGACCATGGCGTTCCTCGGCTCGGAGGCCGCGCCGCTCAGCGACCCGGAGCCGGAGGCGAGCGTCACGGCGAGCCAGCCGCCAGCCGTCGTGTCACCGGCGCAAGCCCCGGATGCCGGCGTGTCTCCCACGGCGACGGACGCGCCCGCGCGCGTCATCCCCTTTCGAACGCGATCCTGGGTGACAGGTGTCGGTGGCGGTCTCGCTGCCGCGGCGGCGCTTTTCCTGATCGTGCGGATCGCGTCGCCGGCCTGGCTGCCGTCATGGCTGCCACCGTGGCTGGGCGGGGGACCGCCGCTCGAAGCGCTGGTCGCCGCGCTGGAGACGCAGCCGGTGCGCCCGGTCGAAGGACGGTTGATGGGCGCGGGCGGCTTCGCATACGCCCGGCCGCCGTCACCGACGCGCGGGGCTGGAGACCCGTTGGGCCGCAAGTGGTCAGGCGAAGTGATGGTCGCGACCATCAACATCCACAAGTTCGCGGAAGGCCATTCGTCGGCTCGGGCGCGCGCGGCGGTCGGCGTCGCGCTGATCGTCGAGGGCGATTTGGAGGCGGCCGCCGAAGCGCTCGAACAGGCCGCGAAGGATCTCCCCGAGGATGCGGCGGTTCAGAACAACCTGTCGGCGGCCTGGCTGGCTCGCGCCCGCTGGTGGAATCACCCTGAAGGCTGGCAGAAGGCGCTCGACGCCGCCGATCGCGCGATTCGGCTCGATGCGAAGGCGCCCGAGCCGTACTTCAATCGCGCGCTCGCGCTCGAAGGTCTCGAACGGACCGAGGCCGCGACGCGCGCCTGGAGCGACTACGCCGCGCTCGATCGCTCCTCCGGTTGGACGCGCGAAGCCGACGAGCGCAGGAACGCGCTGGTCGGAATCACTCACGCGCCGCAGCCAGAGCCTCAGGCTCTACGCCCGCCGAAGTAGATCGTATTTCACGAGCCAGAGCAGCGTGAACCAGGCGCGATCGGCCGGATCGCCGGCGAGAGCGATCAGCTCCGCGGCGGTGACGGGCGTCGCGGCGGCGTGAATCATCGCGGCGAGCGCGTCGTGCAGCAGCGGACGCGTTTCGTTGTACGCGGCGTCGACATGAGGCGCGCGTCCGGCGTCGCTCCTGGCGGTAGCGACGAGCCGATCGTCCGGCGAGATCGTGCGCGTCGCGTAGTGATTGAAGAGGCGCGCGGCGCCGAAGTTGTACGGGTTGACGGCGGTCGCGGCCCTCGAGCCCGTCGAGGCCGACGAGGCTGCAGAGGGCAGTCCTACGCGCGCGGCGTCTTCCGCCAGATCGTCCCACAGTGATTCGTAGCGCCGCACGATCGCGCTGAAGCGATAGTCGCGATCGACTTTTGCGCGTCCGCGCCGTCCCATCTCCGCGCGCAGCGTCTCGTCCGCGACGAGTCGCAGCACGCGATCGGCGAGCTGTGGCATGTCCACTGCCACGCTCTGCGCCTGCAGGAGCTGCGCGACGTTCGGATCCATCAGATCGAAGAACTCCTCGACCGGGTCCGGCTCGCACCACCACGTATCAATCAGAAAGCCATCGACGCCATCGTCGACCAGGTCCTTATAACCGTCGAAGCGCGACGCGACCACCGGCAGGCCTGCGGCTTGCGCTTCGAGCAGGCTCAGGCCGAAGGTCTCCTGCGTGTTGTCGACGGGGGAGAGCAGCATGTCCGAGGCCGCCAGCAGATCGGGCTTCAGCCGCAGCATGAAGTTGGCGTGCAGGCGGACGGATGCGCGTACGCCGTACGCGTCGATCAGCGCATCGAGCAGCTTGAGATCGCGATCGTCGGCTCCTCCCGCGATCAGCAGAATCACCGGACGAGACGCGCGCGGCAGGATCTGATGCGCGAACGTCTTGAGCAGCGGCGCGAGGTCCATCTTCTGCGCCGGCGTGATTCTGCCGAGCACCAGCATCGTCACCGCATCCGCGGGGATCTGCAGGCGGCGGCGGGCGATCGCGCGATCGCCGGTGGCGGTCAGCAGGTTGTCGTCGATGCCGAGCGGCACGTGCTCCAGGCGTCCGGCGAACGCGCCGCCGCTGATCGCCGAGGCCTCCGCAAGGATGCGCCGCATCGCTTCGCGTCCATCGCGGCTGGTGCAGCAGATGGCGTCGTAGGGCATCAGGCGGGCGTGGGTCAGGCGCACGGCGTGATCGACGACGTCGCGGCCGTTGAGCGAGTGCGTCACGCCGGTGATCGGCCACGCCTGACGCGCGTGCTGGGCGCGCAGGTAGTGCAGCCCCGGCATGAAGTGGCCCCAGCCGCCGACGTGGAAGACGTGGAAGGGCTCGTCGCGCATCACCTCTGGCAGCGATCGCCACGAGCAGAGCCGGACGCGCCGGCGCGCCGCCGCATCCAGGTCCCACGACTCGAGCACCTGCTCGAAATCGCGCTGATTGGACGCCGACGGCGTGCTGAGCGCGTATTCGTCGTAGGCGCCGTAGGTCAGCAGCGCCTTGATGAAATCATGATTGGCGACGAGCCGGCCGATGCGCCGCTCGGTAGCGCCTTGTTCGAGGAAGGGAAACAGCGATCCGAACCGCTTCACCGCGCCAGTCTACCAGGAGTGTTTTTTGAGAGGGTCGAGAGGGAGGCCCTCTCTCACGAAAAATATAAGCCCCTCTCCTTGGGAGAGGGGTTTGGGGAGTGGGTGGCTTATCCGCGGCGATCGATGAGACCGACGCTCGCCACCGCGGGAGCAATCACGCGGCGGTAGGCCGCCAACGTCACTTCGCCCGCCTCGATCGCCTGCGCCGCTTCCCGGCGCGCCTGTTCGGCGGCCTGGAGCTGCGTCAGGAGCTGACGGTCGGATTCGAGGATGCGTGCGACCAGGTCGCCGGCCTGGCGATGGCGCACGAGCGTGTCTTCGAAGAACGGCAGTTGCCGCACCACTGAGAGATTTGCCGCGATCAGCTCGCGCACTGGTTTGAGGTCGGCCTCGATGCGTACCAGCGCCGTCATCAGGCGCGTCCGTTCGTCGCCGACTGCGGTCAGGCGATCGAGCTCGTTGGCTGCCGAGGCGTCGTGCTGCGCGAGCGCGAGCCCTTCGAGCTGATGGAGGAGTGCGAGTTCCGCCTGGAGCCCCGCCCCGTAGGTCGTCAGGCTGTGTGCGAGTTCCTCGGCCGTCACGCGGGCCAGTCCTTTCCGATCGTAGCTGGGGTCCGACTCCGTCGTCCGTCGCCGTCAGTCGTCTCGTCGTCGGGGCCGCCGCGTCCGGGCGGCCCGCTCTCGGAAAAACCGGAGGGAGTTACGCGGCAGGAGGCGGGGCTTGCGCGATCTGTGACCACGCATCGCGGAGGCCGGTCATCAGCCGCATCACCTCGGCCACCGGGGCCGGATCGCGCTGCTGATTCGCGGTCGTCAGTCGCTCCATCATATACGTATAGAGCGATTCGAGCGAGGCCGCCACCTCGCCGCCCTGCTCGAGATCGAGCATCCCCTGCAGCTCGGTGACGATGGCCATCGCCCGGCTGAGCGAATCACGCTTGGCGACCAGGTCGCCGCTGTGCATCGCGTCGACCGTCTGCTGGAGAAACCGGAGCGCGCCGTCGTAGAGCATGACGACGAGCTCGAGCGGCGACCGGGACTGAATCTGCGTCTGATAGTACGCCTGAGCGCCGCGGGCCAACGTCTGTTGCATGTGTCACGGATCCTGCGAACCGAACCGAACCGACCGAACCGAACCGACCGAACCGATCAGAAGAGCTGATAGTTGTTGTTCAACTGCGACAGCGAGCTGCCCTGCTGATTCAACTGGCTGATGGCCAAATCGGCCGCAGTGAACTCTTTCTGCAACTGCTGGCGGCGAATCTCGAGCCGGCGCTCCATCTCGGCGATGCGCTCCGCGTTCTTCGTGACCAGATCGCCCAGCCGTTCCTTGGCGTTCGGGATCAGGCCGTCCGACTTCGTGTACGACGTGACGACATCCCTGAACGCGCCGAAGATGCCCGAGTTGTTCGCCGTGCCGTCGCCGCGGAACAGCGCCTGCACTTTGGCCGGATCGGTGCTGAGCGCCTTGTCGAACTCCGACGAGTTGAACTGCACCTGGCCGGTCCGGTTGAACGACAGGCCGACCTGCGACAGCGAGTTGAAATCGCCCGTGCCCAGCTCCTGCAAGAGCGTGCGGCTCAACTGCGTGCGCAGCCCGCGGACCAGCGGATCGCGGCCGATGTTGTTCGTTTCCTTCCGTCCCGCGGCCGCCTGCTGATCGTCGATGAACTTGACGATGTCGTTGTAGGCGTCGGCGAACTTCTGGATGAGTCCCTTGAGCGAGGAGGTGTCGCCGGTGATCGTCAGGACGACGGCGTTCAGCGGATCCTTCTTCGTCAGCGTCAACGTCGCGCCGGGCACCGCGCCTTCGACCTGGTTGGTCGTGCTGGTGAAAGCGATGCCGTTGACCGTACCGGAGGCGTCGCTGGCCGCCTGGCCGCTCGCCAGGTTGAAGTTCACGTCGGCCGTGCCGCCGGTCAGGTTGTCGGTGATCGCGAACGCGTTCGCGGCGCCGGGCTGGTTGCCGGTCAGCACCAACTGGAAATTGCCGTTGTTCTGCACGACCGCGGCCGTCACGTCGATGCCGGCGGTGCCGTTGATCGCGTTGGCCAGGCCCTGCAGCGTCACGTCCCCTGTCAGCGTGACGGTGGTGTCGCCGATCACCAGCGAGCCGCCGGACGCGACGATGGTCGTGTCCTTGTCGGCGTGCGTGCTGTTCGTGCCGGTGACCTGCGCGCGCGCGAGCTCGTTGACGAAGATCTCGTAGCTGCCAGTCGGCGTCGACGTGCCGGTGGAGGCGGTGAGCGCGGACGGGTTGGAGACGGA
>Ga0075364_10002124_pt1 | contig 11087 bp, 13 predicted proteins | sample EndMetdeltDD1764_FD_71517 | JGI IMG/M metagenome (GOLD analysis project Ga0075364, IMG submission 71517) | Populus endosphere microbial communities from Tennessee, USA - Endosphere MetaG P. deltoides DD176-4 | ecosystem: Host-associated > Plants > Roots > Endosphere | place: USA: Tennessee...
GGCTTCGACAACGGCAGTCGCGACGCCCCGTCGGCGCTGCGCGACTTCTTTGCCAGCGGCGAGCGGATCAGTTCGGGCCGGGTGGACACGCAGGCCATCGCCTCGCAGCTCGTCCGCTTCCGCAGCGCGGTCGTGCAGAAGGTTCCCAACCTGCCCGCGAACTTTTCTGCAACGATCTCGGGCGGCAAGTCGTTCACCCTCGGGGCGAGCGACCTCGGCGTGATCGTCGCAGCGGGCTTCAGCAACAAGTGGACGAACCGCGACGCGGTCCAGCAGACTTCGCTCTCGACCGACCTGTCGTCGGTGGAATCGGACTTTCGCCGGGTCACCACATCGAACCGCATCGTCGCCAACGGACTGCTCGGCCTCGGCCTCGAATTCGGCGAGAATAAGCTGCGCTGGACCAACCTCTATATCCGCGACACCATCAAGAACACGCGGCTCGGCCTCGGCAACCGCCAGCAGACCACGACCGACATCATGCGGCAGGACACCGCCTGGTACGAACGCCAGCTGATCGACACCCAGGTCGTCGGCGAGTTCAAGCCCATGACCGGCTTGTCGATCGACGTGCGCGCCGCCTACGCCAATTCGCAGCGCGAGGCGCCCGGCGAACTGACGCTGGAATACGTCCGCAGCAATGCCGCGGCGGATCCCTACGGCGCCTATTTCGTCAATCGCCTCAACAACGGTAACGGGGGCGACGCGCAAATCAGCTACTCGAAGCTCAACGAGGACCTGTGGTCGGGCGGCGTCGACATTTCCTATCTGGTAACGCCCGAGATCACCGCGACGCTGGGCGGCGCCTATGCCAACACCAAGCGCACCAGCTCGCGGCGTGACTTCCAGTTCACCGCGCCCGGCGATTTTCCCAGCGGCGTCGCGCTGCTTCGGCCCGACCTCCTGCTCGCGCCGGGGATCATCGACTACTACAAGATCTTCCTGATCGAGACCAACGAGAGCAACCCAGCCTTCCAGGCCAAGCTGAAGAACTATGCCGGCTACGGCAAGCTGAACTGGCAAGTCACGCCCGAGATCAGCATCGATGCCGGCGTGCGCTACGAGACCGCGACCGAATCGGTCGATCCGCTGCAGGTGTTCAGTACCGGCGGCACCGCCGATGCCAGCACCCGGCTGAAGAACAGCTATTGGCTGCCCGCCGCGACGGTTACCTGGCAAGTGCAGCCCGACCTGCAGATCCGGCTCAACGCCTCGAAGACCATCGCCCGCCCGCAGTTCCGCGAGCTGATCTTCCAGTTCTACTTCGATCCGGACACGAACCGGCAGTACCAGGGCAACCCACTGCTGACCGACAGCCAGCTTACCAACGCCGAAGCGCGCGCCGAGTGGTATTTCGCTCCCGACCAGCGGCTTTCGGTTTCGGGTTTCTACAAGAACATCAAGAAGCCTATCGAAGCCTTCATAGCCGGCGGAGACTTCATCACCAGCTTTGCCAACGCGCCCAAGGCCCAGCTCTATGGCGCCGAGTTCGAGCTGCAGAAGTATTTCGACCTTCCCGGCGGCGGCTGGTTCACCGGCCGGCGGCTGGTTGCGATCGCGAACTACACCTTCACCAAGTCGAAGCTGAAAGTCGGGGCCGATGATCCGGTCGCGGTTTTCGCCGCCTCGTCGACCAAGGCGAGTGACTTCTTCCGCGACGGCGCGCCGCTGACCGGGCAGTCCGATCACGTTGCCAACCTGCAGTTCGGCGTGGAATCGACCGATCGGCTCTCGCAGCAGACGGTGCTGCTCAACTATGCGAGCAAGCGCGTCGTCAGCCGCGGCATCGCCAACCTGAACCAGCCCGACGTGATCGAGCGTCCGGGTATCCAGCTCGACTTGGTCGCGCGTGAAGGCGTGCAGTTCCTCGGCGAGGAATTCGAGCTCAAGCTCGAAGCGCGCAACATCCTGGGTACGAACCACCAGGAGTTTCAGAAGGCCGGCGCCAACCGGATCGACACCAACACTTACGATGTGGGCACGAGCGTATCGTTCTCGGCTTCGATCAAATTCTGAGCCCGACGGAGCGGTCCTGCCGTTCCGGAATAACTTGGCCCGGCCTTCGATCCGAAGGCCGGGCCGTTCTTTTTCATCGAGCGAGATAAAGCGCGAGGCCGTGCGCCGGCACCATCAGGTTTTACTGGGCGTCGAACACGTAGCCCAGCGAGCGCACGGTGCGCAGCGGGTTGCCGGCGCCGGCCGAACGCAGCGCGCGGCGCAGGCGGCCGATCCAGACGTCGACCGTGCGTTCATCGACCGGCGGCTCCTGCTTGCCCAACGCGGCGATCAGCTGCGCGCGGGTGAAGACGCGGCCGGGGTGCTCGACGAAATAGCGCAGCAAGCGGAACTCGTTGGGCATCAGCGGGACCGGCCTGGTCTGCCAGCGGGCCTGGAAGGCGGGGAGGTCGATCGTCAGGTCGCCCTGCTGCAGCGCGCGCAGCGCTACCGGCTCCTGATCGTGGACCTTCACCGCCAGGATGCGGTCGAGTAGCGCGGTGCGGTCGACCGGCGCGAGCATATAGTCGTCGGCGCCGGTGCGCAGCGCCCGACGCTTGGCTTCCTGGTCGTCTTCCTCGAGGATCATGGTGACGTGAGCCTCGGCGGTCAGCCGGTCGCAGCGCAGCCGCCGGCACAGCTCCAGGCCCGAGATGTCGGGAAGGACCCAGTCGACGAAGGCCCATAGCGAGCCGTCGAGCAGCGGCAGCTCGTCGAGCCGGGTCCATTTGTGGAAGACCAGCTCCAGCTCGCCGTGGGTGAACGGCGCCATGCCGCCCGCCAGATCGCTGGTCAGCAGTATGTCGATCCGCCGCATCGTTTCTCCAGCCCCAGTTCCGGGAGCCTCCTGCCGCAGAGGTATGACGCCAAGGTGACGGTTCGATGACCTTTGCGTGAAATCTTGAACGGGGGGCGATAGCGGCGCCCGCTGTCATCGAACTGTCCCGGTTGCGTCATCGCCCCGAAACGCGCGGGCGCTATCCGCAGGAATGCAAATGGCGAGGGTGAGCAGCCGATGCTATTCGATGAAAGCGGCCTTCTGGCCAGGAAAACCGGCCTGGCCGAGCCCCAGGGAAGCATTCCCGACTGGCTCGACCTGCCCGATCCCAAGTCGTTCCGTCCCAAGCGCAAGTACCGGACGGTCTGGATTTCCGACGTTCACCTCGGCACGCGCGGCTGCAACGCGGCGATGCTGGTGGACTTCCTGCGCTCGATCGAGTGCCAGACGCTCTATCTGGTCGGCGATATCGTCGACGGCTGGCGGCTGCGCAAGGGCTGGTACTGGCCCGATGCGCACAACGAGGTCGTCCGCCGCGTACTCAAGATGGCGCATCGCGGCACACGCGTGGTGTTCATCGCCGGCAACCACGACGAGATGCTGCGCGACTATGCGGGCATGAACTTCGGCGGAGTCGAACTGGCGCTCGAAGCGATCCACGAGACCGCCGACGGCCGCCGCCTGCTGATCACCCACGGGGACAGCTTCGACGGCGTCGTGCTCTATGCCCGCTGGCTCGCCTTCCTGGGCGACAAGGCCTACGGCCTGCTGCTGCGCGCCAACATCCTGTTCAACGCGGTTCGCCGCCGGCTGAAGATGCCGTACTGGTCGCTCTCGTCGTACATGAAGAAGCGCGTCAAGAACGCGGTCCAGTACATCGGCAACTACGAGGAAGCGGTCGCGCACGAGGCGCTCAGCCGCGGCCTCGACGGCATCGTCTGCGGTCACATCCACTGCGCCGAAATCCGCGACATCGGCGGCATCACTTATTACAACGACGGCGACTGGGTCGAAAGCTGCACGGCGCTCGCCGAAGACGCGCAAGGGAAGATCCGCATCGTCGACTGGGCGCGCGAAAGCACCGTACCCGCAGGCGTGGCCATGGAAGCCTCTGCGTGAGGCCTGCGCCGATCAGGCTGGCCATCGCCACCGACGCCTGGTTCCCGCAAGTCAACGGCGTCGTGCGCACGCTTTCGGCCACCGTCGTCGAGCTCGACCGGCGCGGGCACGAAGTGGAGCTGATCACGCCGCAGCGCTTCCTGACCGTGCCGATGCCCGGCTATTCGTCGATCCGGCTGGCGATGGCGCCGCGCTTCCGCCTGCGCCGTATGCTCGACGCCTATGCGCCCGACGTGGTCCATATCGCCACCGAAGGCCCGATCGGCTGGGCGGCACGCGGCTGGTGCCTGTCGCGCGGGGTGCCGTTCACTTCCGCCTTCCACACCCGCTTTCCCGAATACGCCTCGGTCCGCACCGGCATCAGCGCCGAGCGGTTCTGGCCGATCATGCAGCGTTTCCACGCGCCGAGCCGTGCGGTGCTGGTCTCGACCGACAGCCTCGCCGCCGAACTGGCGACGCGGGGCATCGCCCAGACCGCGCGCTGGACGCGAGGCATCGATCATTGGCTGTTTCGCCCTACCGGTGAAAGCCACCCGGCGATGGAAGGGCTCGCGCGCCCGGTCCTGCTCAATGTCGGCCGGATCGCCCCCGAAAAAAACCTCGCGGCCTTCCTCGAAGCCGATGTCTCCGGCACCAAGGTCGTCGTCGGCGACGGCCCGGCATTGGAGGAACTGCGCCAGCGCTATCCGCAGGCGGTGTTCCTCGGCGCGCTGTCGGGCGAGGCGCTCGCTGCCGCCTATCGCAGCGCCGACTGCTTCGCTTTTCCCAGCCTGACCGACACGTTCGGCCTCGTCGTGATCGAGGCGCTCGCCAGCGGGCTGCCCGTCGCGGCCTATCCGGTGAGTGGGCCGGTCGACATCCTCGGCGAGGACGGCCGCGGGCTCGATGGCGACTTGCCAGCGCCAGCCGGTGCGCTCGACCATGATTTTGCTGCGGCCATTCGGATGGCGATCGCACTCGACCCCAACGATGCGGCGATGCTGGGCGAGCGCTTTTCCTGGGAGGTCGCGACCGACCAGTTCCTCACCGCGATCGAGCGCGCGCTGAAACCTGCCGGATCCGCCCCGCGCGAACTGGAACCGACCTGATCGGCGCAAGCTACTCGGAGGTCTTGCCGTCGAAGTGCTCGTGTGCGGCGCCCGCTTCGGCGCAAGTCTTGTGGATCGTGCCGTCCTTGTGCTCGGGCGGGCCGTAGATGGTATAGAGCTTGAGCGCTTCCTTGCCGGTGCTCGTCACGTTGTGCCGTGCGCCCTGGGGCACGATGATGGCGTCGTCGGCCTGGACCTTGTGCACCACGCCGTCGATCGAGACTTCGCCTTCGCCCGCCTCGATGCGGAAGAACTGGTCGCGGTCGTCATGGACCTCTTCGCCGATCTCGTCGCCGGGTTCGATCGACATCAGGACGAGCTGCAGGTTGTGCCCGGTATAGAGCACCTTGCGGAACAGCGCGTTGTCCTCGGTCAGCTTCTCGATATCGTCGACGAATCCCTTCATCATGTCTCGGCTCCTTTCGCTGCGGGCATACTTCGATAGGGGAAATCCACGGGCATGGCGATGGTTGCAGGCCGGGCCGTCAGCGTTTGCGGAAGACCACCGAGAGGTTGTTCGCCGGCATTTGTGCGACCGTGATCCGCTCGAAGCCTTGTGCGGTCGCACAGTCGGTCACGTCGCCCAGCTCGCGCAGGCCCCAGCGCGGATCGCGCCGTTTCAGATCGAGATCGAAGGCCGCGTTGCTCGGTTCGAGGGGATGGTCCGCACGGCGGTAGGGTCCGTAAAGATAGAGCGGCGCGCCGGGCGCGAGGATGGCGGCCGCACCCCGCATCAGCCCCTCGGTGGCTTCCCAGGGACTGATATGGATCATGTTGATGCAGATGATGGCGTCGGCATGCGCGATCGGCCAGTCGCCGCGCGCCGCATCGATTTCGAGCGGTGGCAGCAGGTTGGCCAGCCCCTCCGTTCGTTCCCAGGCGGCGATCGACCGCAATGCGTCGGGCGAAGGGTCGGACGGCTGCCAGGCCAGCCCGGGCAGCGCACGGGCGAAATGCACGACATGCTCACCGGTGCCGCTCGCCACTTCTAGCACGGTGCCCGTGGCGGGCAACACGCCGGCAAGGACATCGACGATCGGCCCGCGATTGCGCTGCGTGGCGGGCGCGAAACGGCGGTCGTCGCGGGTATCATCGCTGGGCATTGGTTATCCTTGTAGCGGGAGCCAGCTGTGCCGTCGCCCGATCGGGCCGATGTAGGATCACGTTCAGTCCTTCCTGGGGACTGGGAGGGATGAAGCCGCGCGCGACCAGATCAAACTGCCGGTCGCTGACCTGGAACGGGTGCGACTGGTCGGAATTGCGCTTGGCCAGGCGGGCCTTGCAGACCTCAACCGGAACGTCCAGGAAGTGCACGCAGTGCATTGCGCCGCCCCTCTCGGCGAGCCCGCGCATCCAGCGGCGGGTGCCAGGCCTGTAGGAGGGCACGTCGAGCACCACCGATATGCTCGCCTGCAGCAAGGCGATGATGTGGCCTTCCCATATGCTGCGAAGCCGGACCGCAAAGTGCAAATAGTCGTTCGTCGTTTTCATGTAGTCGCCGAACAGGCGGATCAGCCAGACGTCCTGGTCGATGACGATTGTACGCGGCATGCTCCCCAGCTGGGCCGCCAACGTCGATTTTCCGGATGCTATATAACCGCAGAGCATGTGCAGCATTACCCCATCGACCGCCATGAATCGCGCCTCCGCTATCGACCACCCGCCGGGTGGCCTTCAATTCAAGCCGGGATCTGATGCAATGTCCAATCGTTCGGAAAACCATGCCTTCGATTGCCAGGGTTGCAGTCGCTCAGGGCATGGCTACAGCGGAAATCCAACGACGAACGGAAGGACTGAATCTTGTCGATCGAACATTGGAACAAGCTGCCCGACGGCAATCTGGCGCTGGGCTCGCTGACGAGTTGGCAGACTGGAATGGCGCCGAACCGCGGCCTGATCCGCCTGGAATACGCGTTTACCGAAGCCCAGATGAAGGCGGGCGAGACTGAGACCTGCCAATTGATCCTGACCCTGCCGCAGATGCGCGAGCTGGCCGAGCTGTTGCTGCGAACCGCCCGGCTGGTGGAGGAGCAGGAAGCCAAGCTGGCGAGCGTCGGCCTCACCCGTTGAGCGGCTGGTTCGGCGGCATCCGCCGAGATGCGAAGCTGCGGTGCTTCGGATTGATGCTACCGCCAGGCAGTTGGCAGATTACAGGCGGACCCCGACGTATTTCGGTTCGCAGCCTCAACAGCATGGCGGCAGCACCGCACATAAAACGCACCCGCTTGTCTGGTTCCGTAACAATATTATCTTTGTGGACGGAGCGTCGGATCGATTCCCCCAACTGGAAGGTCTGGCGCTCCACAGTTCACGGAGTCTAACGGCCGCGCCTTGCCTCCGGCCAAAGCGGCAGCGGCCGGCCGAAGTGATCCGACAGGCCATTCGAGTTCGCCGCCTCGGCGTCAGGCGGCCGGGTTATGAGGAAGCTATGGATCGCCTCGTGCAGCGGGCGGTCGAACCGGATCCCGACCGCACCTCGGCGGCTCCAGACCACCGTCCCTTGAAGTCCGCTGAGCTTCTCGATGCAGATGACCGCGCGGTTGCCTTCGAACAGCAGGTTGCCCTTGGTCTTCAACCGGCAGCCGGTGCGCGACACGTCCGTCACCCACATGTCGGGCCACGTGCCGGGTGTGATGAGGCACTGCGTATCGACCGGCAGGCGCGATCTGGGAGCACCGCGTTGTTCCGCAAAACCCGTCACTTGCATTCCTTTGCCTTTGCCGGCGCATTGCCCGCGGCCGTTATCGCCTGGCCGGGTGTCGCGAAGGCTAAGGATGATGGTTACGAAACGATATTCGCGGACTGTCCGCGGCCGGATCGACGATTCATCGAGTTCGGCGGCAACCTCTCGACAGCTGGGCCGCCCTCCGCCATCAAATGCCGGGACTTTGACGGGGGTTGGCTTTTGGTCGCGCTGGTTTCGACGGTAGCCTATCTGGGGCTGGAGGCGCGGGCGGTCGAAGTGCAATGCCAGATCGCGCCGGGCATGCCCGGCTTCGCGCTCGTCGGCCTGCCCGACAAGGCGGTGGGCGAAAGCCGCCAGCGCGTGCAGGCGGCGCTTTCCGCGATGGGCCTGTCGCTGCCCCCCAAGCGCATCACCATCAATCTGTCGCCCGCCGATTTGCCCAAGGAAGGATCGCATTACGACCTGCCGATCGCGCTGGCGCTGCTCGCGGCGATGGGCGTGGCCGACGCTGAAGTGCTGGCCGATCACGTCGCGGTGGGCGAACTCGCGCTCGACGGGCGGATCATCCCCTCGCCGGGCGTGCTGCTGGCGGCGATCCATGCCTCGGGGCTCGACAAGGGGCTGATCTGCCCCGCCGCGCAAGGATCGGAAGCGCGCTGGGCGAGCGGCATCCCGATCCTCGCTGCGCCCGATCTCGTCAGCCTGCTCAACCACCTCAAGGGCACGCAAGTGCTCGCGGTGCCGCCGCCGGGCGAAGCCGCACCGCCCGTGCGCGGGCCGGACCTTGCGCAAGTGAAGGGCCAGGAAGTCGCCAAGCGCGCGCTGGAGATCGCCGCGGCGGGCGGGCACAACCTGATCATGGTTGGGCCGCCGGGCGCGGGCAAGTCGCTGCTCGCCAGCTGCCTGCCGGGCATTCTGCCAGAGCTGACCCCTGCCGAAGCGCTCGGCATTATGTAGCAAACGCACCAGCGTAAGTACAGACATCATCGCCTATGATGCGTAGTGTCATCGTATGACGGACTACATGATAACGGGCCTTGTGAAGCGCAGGGCTGAGATAGCAGGCGAACTGACAGTGGCGCACGCTCAGGTTGCCAAACTGGCCCAAGACCTGGCCGCGATCGATGCCGCGCTAGCTGTCGTCGCCCCGGATATGGAAGTCGAAGCCATCAGGCCGAAGCTGTTCCGCCCGCCCGACGATTGGGCCAACCGGGGGCAGATGTCGCGATTGGTGCTGTCGATCCTACGACAATCGCGCGACCCTCTGACAACGCGCGAGATCGCGGCGCAGATGATCCTAGAGCGCGGGCTGGACGCTGGCGACCGGAAGCTGCTGCCGTTGATGACGAGGCGCGTAGGGAGCGCTCTGAGGCACCAGCGCGACAAGGGGCTGGTGCTGTCGAGCGAGGGGCCGGGGAACTATCAGTTGTGGACGATAGCGCGATAGGCCCGTATCATTCAGGATATGAGCGACAGTGAACCAGCGCAAAGGCGCAGTACCTATCAGGCTTCCGGGATGCTGACGCCCTCCGAACTCGCATCGCTAAAGCAAGGTCTGATCGAGACAGCCGACTACGCGCAAAAGGCATTTCAGCGCCTAGATCAACAGTCCGTACAGCCACGCCAGCACGGGGAGCGCAGCAAGGGCGATTAGTAGGGCTAGTTCGGTGCGGGCGGGCAATAGAGTCCAACCGTGCAAATTTCGAGTCAGCATGATTTGACGGCTAAGCCGCCGGGATTCACAAGGAACCCCGGCGACCGTTAGCGGATTAGAACGGCTCAGTTACGAGGCCGACCGTTCTTATCCTTGTCGAAGGTTTCGACGATCGCAGTTTTCTTGCGACGCTCTGCCTCCGGGACGGGGATGAATTGGCCGCTTTCAGCGTCCCTTCCCCGTTCGCCCTTCTTACTCATCGGATTTCTCCTTGAATGAGCCGAGCGGTTGGGCCGCTCGCCCTGAGACACTTAGTGCGCCTCGCCAATTTCACAGGCGCACTAGCTTCAGAGATTTAGGGCGGTGGTTGCATCTGCTCTTGAGCTATTGGAGTCCAGTCCCGAAATCGAGTTTTACCCAGCCCCGTCGCTGGTGTCGTCTTCGTCCTCAACCGCCTCTAGCGTTGCTTGTCGATGGGCAAGCTCGACTTGAAGAAGCCGCATACCATGACCTGATAGATGACCTATAATCGGCGATGTGTAGGTGGGTAAAGTTGAGAACCATTCATCTGCCCACGGTACCCATGCCACCTTGTCGAGATCAAAGCGCGTTGCCTTGTTCAGCCCGCACGCATCCATCTCGGCAACATTCGTCACAAAAAAGTCGCGCGGACGTTGGAGCAGCTTGAGCTTGGTGGTGCCGTAAACAAGTTGGACCTCCCCTTCGCCCTCTTCCACGTCCACGGCAACATTGAGCACAATTGCAGGACGCGATTTGAGGCCAGGGTTGCCGAGATCGTCGTGGTTAGGAAAACGGCACCATACTATGTCGTATGGTGCCGGTAGGGTTGATATCGGGAAGAACGTAGGTGTCACACCAGTGACGGATATAGAATCACTCGCTTAGACGCACGCTTCCCGTCCGGATCAGCCAGATGACGGATTGTGTCGATCTGAGCTTCCGAGATTTCATCGTCGTAGGTTGGATGCGGCGGGGCCGCCTTGGGATTGCGACCTGGCCGGGGATGCTTCCGTGAAGACATGGCCATGCTTTCTGTGCAAGTGGTGTTCATAAAGATAGTACGTTTAGGCGTGCTGAGGGTTGCACACGATGATTGAAGGCCGGGTTAACGAATCAACCCAGCCATCGCTTTGACTCTCGTCAAATGCCATCATGCATGATGCTAATGTAATCACCCCTCTGGCGCTTTCAACGCATGTACTCCTTGTAAGTGACAAACTAAGGCGGAATCAAGCTGATTTCTGCTTGCCACTCACGAAGCAGACGTACTGCGTGCAGGGGACCCGTAAAGCGCACTTAGCGCTGCCAGTAGCCCTTCCACTGGCGCGACACCGGCGAAGCCATAGCAGCGTTCACCACCATGCTAGCCTGCGAGCCATTATCGACGCGGCGGTTATCTTCGCGCCATGCGGCCTCGCGCGCATACGCACCGATGTACGGGCCAGCGATGTGATGATGCGTACCAACTTCCATGCGGCGGAGACGTGAGAAGTACGACTCAGCCTGATTGGTGCAGACGCCCTTGTCCATGAACTGGATCGAGTGATTGACGCGGTGCGTATCCCAACCGGCGTGCAGCGCGTCCCAGCCCGAACCTTCGTCCGCGTGGATCGTCGCCAGCGTGCCGACATGATCGCGTACTAGCGGAACGGCCTCGCCTTCGCTGGCCACCACGAAGGGCAGTGAGCGGCCCTTGCGCTCGCGCATGATGACAACGCACTGGCGCTTGCCGCTGCGGTTCTCAAG
>Ga0075364_10002125_pt1 | contig 11086 bp, 10 predicted proteins | sample EndMetdeltDD1764_FD_71517 | JGI IMG/M metagenome (GOLD analysis project Ga0075364, IMG submission 71517) | Populus endosphere microbial communities from Tennessee, USA - Endosphere MetaG P. deltoides DD176-4 | ecosystem: Host-associated > Plants > Roots > Endosphere | place: USA: Tennessee...
AAGTGGACCTACAACGGACCGAACGCGTACACGTTTCGCCCCGGTGATCAACCATGGGACCCGACCAGCGACGTCGCCTGGCACGGCGCGGAGCGGAGCACGCATCGCTGATGTTGAATCGTCAGCTGATCCAATCGGCGGAACACGTCGGTGCGGTCCTGCGCGAGCGCCAGCAAACCGTGGCAGTCGCCGAGGGTTCCGCCGGCGGTTTGATCTCCGCCGCGCTGCTGGCCGTCCCGGGCGCATCGGCGTATTATCTCGGTGGCACGGTGATCTACACCGCGGCCGCCGTGCGGGCGTGGATCAGCGGCGCGGTGGAGACACCGCCGCGGCTGCGTGGCGCGACCGAGGGATTCGCGACTTACCTCGCTCGTTCAGCGGCGGTCCGCCTCGGTGCGACGTGGGGTCTCGGCGAGGCCGGTGCGGCGGGCCCACCCAACCCGTACGGCGACCCTGCGGGGCACAGCTGGCTGGCGGTCGCGGGGCCGGTCGAGGCCACCCGCAACATCCTCACCGGTCTCGATGACCGCCAGGACAACATGGTGGCGTTCGCCGTCGCGGCGCTTGCCCTGTTCGCCGAGGTGCTGGCCGACGCGAGTTGAGCTCGACCGAGGACGCTTCAGATCCGTGCGGCCTCTCCGGCGACCTCGTCATCGATGTCGGGGCCGAGGTCGAGGTGACACTCGATCCGCAACCCCGTGTCGAGGTGGCGCACCGGTGGCGCCGTCGTCGCACACAGACCCTCGATCCGCTGCGGGCACCGGTCGGCGAACACGCACCCGATCCGTTCACCGGCCGAGCGCGCCGTTCCGCCGCCGGCGGAGAAGACCGGACGGCTTCCCGTGTCCATCGCGCGGTGATCGCTGGCCGCCAGCAACTCCGCGGTGTACGGGTGATGAGGACCGGCGAGCACGGCCTCGGTCGGGCCCTCCTCGACGATGCGACCCGCGTACATGACGGCGATGCGGTCGGACAGGTAGCGAACGACGGCGAGGTCGTGGGAGACGAACAGCAGCGCGACGTCGCGGTGCTCCTGCAGTTCGACGAGGAGGCGCAGGATCGTCGCCTGAACCGAGACGTCGAGCGCGGACACCGGTTCGTCGCAGACGACGAGCGCCGCGTCGCCGGCGATCGCGCGGGCGATCGCAACCCGCTGCTTCTGTCCGCCGGAGAGGGTCGACGTGAGCTGGCCCAGCTGTTGGGCATCGAGCCGGCAGGAGGCAGCGAGCTGTTCGACTGTGCGCGACCCGCCCAGTTTGAGCAGCGCCCGCTTGAGGACGTCACGGACCCGGTGCCGTGGGTTGAGGGTGCTGTCGGGGCTCTGGAAAACCATCTGAATCGAGCGCCGTACTGCTGAGCGACGACGGGCGAGATCGGTGGCGATCACCTCGCCGCGCAGTCGGATCTCGCCTTCGTCCGGCACGGTGAGCCCAGTGATGATCCGCCCCAGCGTCGTCTTCCCGCTGCCGGATTCGCCGACCAGGCCGACGACTTGGCCGGCGTCGATCCGTAGTCTGACGCCATCGCTGGCGACGACGGCGCCGTAGTGCTTGACGACGTTGGACACCTCGAGCAACGGCGACCCGGCCGCGGTCGGCACGTGCTCGATCTCCGGCACAGCGGCGCGGAGGACGGCATCGTTGTGCTTCGTGCGCCCCGGTGGGATCGCGCAGGCCAACAGCTCGCGCGTGTACTCGTGCGTCGGGGCGACGAGAACGTTGGCGACCGGGCCGTGCTCTTTGATCTGCCCGGCCTGCAGGACGGCGACGCGCTCGCACATCCGCTCGACCAGCCCGAGGTCGTGGGTGATGAACAGCACGGCGGCCGACAGCTCAGCGCGCAGGTCGGCGATCAGCTGGAGGATCTCTCGCTCGACGGTCGCGTCGAGCCCGGTCGTCGGCTCGTCGAGGACGAGCAGCTGTGGCCGGATCGCGAGCGCCATCGCGATCACGACTCGTTGCTGTTGGCCACCCGAGATCTGGTGCGGGTAGCGACGAGCGATCGCAGCTGGGTCGGCCATCGCCACCCGCTCGAGCAGGCTGATCGCCTCGCGGTCGGCAGCCTGCCGGTCGAGGCCTTTGACGCGCAGCACTTCCGCGATCTGGGCACCGACACGCATCGTCGGATTCAACGCCGATTGCGGCTCCTGGTACACCATCGCGAAATCGCTGCGCCACCACTGTCGCAGCGACGCTCCCGCCAAGGTGGCGACATCGGTGCCACCGAGGTTGATCCGCCCCGACACGCGTGCCGTCGGTGGCAGCGACCGAGCGATCGCGAGGGCGATCGTGCTCTTCCCGCAACCCGACTCGCCGACCAGCCCAAGCGTCTCGCCGGCGTCGACGTGGAACGACACGCCGTCGACCGCCGGTGGAACCACACCGGCGGCAGCGGAGCGCGGTGATCGGTAGGCGACGGTGAGATCCGCCACCGTGAGCAGGCTCACGCGGACCTCCGTTCGCGAATCACGTCGGCGAGCAGCGAGACCGAGATGACCAGGCTGGCGACAGCGACGGCCGGGAACAGGACCGTCCACCACGCGAACTGGAGGTTGACCCGGTTGTCAGCCACCTGCGCTCCCCAGTCGGGCGATCCCGGTGCGGCGCCGAGCCCGATGAACGCAAGCGTCGCGATCGAGAACACCGCGTCGGCCAGCCGAACGGTCGACTCGACGATGATCGAACCGGCGATGTTGGGCAGGATCTCCCGCCCGAGGATGTATGCCGTGCTCTCGCCGCGCAGGCGAGCTGCCTCGACGAACTGCTTCTCCCGCTCGACCAACGTCGCCGAACGGACCGTCCACGTGATGAGCGGTGTGAATGCAAAGCCGAGCACCACGACGAGCACTGTGGTGGAACGACCGAGCAGGGCCACGGCGAGAACCGCCGGGAACAGCGGGGGCAGGATCGCGAATGACTGCAGGATCTTCATCGCGATGCTGTCGGTGAGCCCGCCGAAGTAGCCGGTGATGAGACCGAGGACCGTGCCGGCAACGGTTGCCAACAGCACGGCGAGTGGCGCGATCGTGAGCACCGGGCGCGCTCCGGCGATGACGCGAGAGAAGACATCGCGTCCGAATCCGTCGGTGCCGAACAGGTGGTGCACGCTCGGATCGGCGAACTTCAACCGGGGCAGTTGGGCGGATGGCGAGAACGGTGCAAGCAACCCAGCGAACAGCGCGGAGGCGATCCACACGGCGAGGACCGTGACGGCGATGACGAGCGTGACCCGCCGGCGCGATGGGTCGCGAGCAGCGCGGAGGCCGATCATCGCGCCTTCCCAACGCGCACCCGCGGGTCGAGCCAGGCATAGATGGCATCGGTCAGCACGAATGTCAGCATGATCACGACACCGGTCACCATCGTCGCCGCCTGCAACGTCGGCAGGTCCTTCTCCTGCGCCGCGCCGAGCAGCAGCGAACCGATGCCCGCGTAGTTGAACAGCAGCTCGACGGTGATGAGTCCGCCGATCAGGTAGCGCAGCTGAACGCCGAGAGCTGTCACGGGGACGACGAGGGAGTTGCGCAGCACGTGCCGCCGTACGAGCGCGGCAGTCGTGATGCCCTTCAACCGCGCCGTGCGCACGTACGGCCGTTCAAGCGTCGCCACGACGCTGGCGCGCACCATGCGCGTGATGTAGCCGACGCACACGATGACGAGGCAGATGACCGGCAGGACGAGCCCTTTCAACCCGTACTCGTCGCGCGCTGACGACGGCAGCCAGTTGAGGCGCACGCTGAACAGGATCAGCAACAACACACCGCTGACGAACTCGGGCGTCGCCGTGCCACACAGCCCGAGCACCGTGATCGCCCGATCCGTCCGCGTGCCGTTGCGCAGGCCGGCCAGCAGTCCGAGGCCGAGTGCGACTGGCACCACGACCGCGAACGCGATCAGACCCAGTTCGAGCGAGCGCCCGAGGTGGGACAGAACGAGCTCGCGGACGGGTTCGCCCTTCGTGTACGACTTTCCCCAGTCACCGCGCAGGAACCCGCCGAGCCAGCTTCGGTATTGGACGAGGATCGAGCGATCGAGACCGAGCTCCGCGCGCTTGGCGTTGACTGCCTCCTGCGAAGCCTCGCGGCCGAGGATCCTCCTGGCGACATCGCCGGGGATCACATTGGTGAGCGCAAAGATGAGGATCGAGGTCAGCGCGAGCGTGAGCAGGAACCCGCCCACGCGTCGCGCCAACTGGCGAACCACGATGCGTCGATCAGACCGGGGCGACGTCGTTGAAATCGACGAACGACGACGGATGAGCGGAGATGCCGGTCCACTTCTTGCTGTTGTACGGCCGCACCGACGCCGACCAATCGGTGATGATCACCGGCGTGTCCTCGTGCATCGCTTCGGCAATGATCTTGGCCTGCTTCTTCTTCTCGGCCTCGTCGGTGGTCGCGTCATAAGCGTCTGCGGCGGCGTCGAGGGCAGGGTTGGCGTACTTCGAACCGTTCCAGATCCCGTCGGACTTGATCATCGGGATGATGAACTGCGTCGGCACCGCGCGGCCCGCCCAGCCGACCAGGTTGGCGGTGGTGAACAACCACGGCGTGTCTGTGGCCTGGTCGCCGGCATAGAACTCGTCGGATGTGCGCTGATCCAGCTCGACGCTGATGCCGGCTTGCTTGAGCTGTTCCTGGAGCACGACGGCGAAGTCCTTCAGCGGCGGCTCGAACGTCAGCTTGAAGCTCACCGATTCCCCGGCCAACAGCTCTTTGACCTTGTCCAGATCGATCTCGCGCTGGGGGATGTCAGTCGGCGAGGCGGGATACGCCGGGGCGAGCAGGTGATCGTTGCCGAGCGCGGCAGCACCGTTCGACAACGTGTCGTTGATCGCCTGCCGGTCGAGCGCGGTCGCGACGGCCTGGCGGATGTTCTTCTTGTCGAACGGCGCCTGGTCGACCCGCATCGTGAACACGTTGACACCGGTTCCGTTGACCTGATCGATCGTGAAGTCGGGGTTGTTCGCCACGGGGGTCAGCAGCGAGATGATGCTCGTCACCTGCGTGTCGACCTCACCGCTCTGCAGCCCGAGCACCTGTGCCTGTGGGTCCTTGTAGAACTTGATCTCGACTCCGTCGAGGCCGGGCTTGCCGGTGTCCCAGTAGGTCTCGTTGCGGCTGAACTTGGCGCCGTCGGTCGCCGAGAACGACGTCAGCACGAACGGACCGGTCCCGATCGCATGGTCCTGATACGGAGCGGTGTAGTCCTTGGGCAGGATGACGGTGTTGTACGTGTTGGCCGAGATGAGGTAGGGGAAATCGGCGTACGGTCGCACGAGGTCGAACACGACGGTCGATTCGTCCTGTACCGTGATACCGCCGGCTTCGAGTACTCCGTCGAACGCCGACAGCGCAGCCGACTCGGAGTCCGGATCGAGGAGCCGGTCGTAGCTGGCCTTCACCGTGTCGGCGTCGAGCGGCGTCCCATCAGAGAACGTGACACCCTTGCGCAGTGAGACGACCCACCGCTTGCCTTCCTCCTCCGGCGCCCACGACTCGGCCAGTTGCGGGCGAAGCGTGAAGTCGGGGTTGAGCCATATCAGGTACTCGTGAGTCAGTTGGAAGATCGCGATCGAGGCCGCGTCGTACCCGATGACAGGATCGACCTCGGTGCTCGGCGTCAGCGCCCCCACCGCGAGGATGCCGCCTTTGCCCGCCGGCGTCGATCCAGAAGTCGATGCGGACGTTGTCTCCGAACCGCCTGCTGTCGTGCCGGCGCCGGCCGCGGTGGTCGGCGACGCTGATGTGGTGTCGGCGGACTTGTCGTCATCGGAGCCGCATGCCGCGAGCACCGCGCCGATCAACGGGATCGAGAGCCCGAAGACGCTCGCTTTGCGCAACACTTCGCGGCGACTGATCGCGCCGGATCGGGCGAGGTCGGCGAGTTCTCCCGCCCACTGTCGTTGGAGTTCATTGTCAGACATCTGGCTTCCTTCGGTCGCGGGTGAGACGGGATCTCGACGAATCTACATTGCCTTCCGGCAATTGTCGACTAAGATGGTCAACAATAAGAACGCAATGTTTCCAACCGATTTCTCGGCTTGCAAACCAGATCGATTCAGGCAGGATTGAACCGCGGGGGCGCGAGGAGGCACGATGACCGACACCGAAACGCAGCGCGAGACAACGCAACGCGAGACACAGGCCGAAACGCAACCGGCGGGGCTCGCGTCGTGGAGCGAACTGGCGCTGGCGCTCGGGCTCACAGTCCGACCGGCTCCACTCCGGCGATGGGTGCAATCCCCCAACGCCGGGCACTTGAGCGGATTGGTCTGGGGTTCGCCGCGGTCAGATGTCGTGTTCGTCCACGACCTCGGCGACAGCTCCAACGGCTGGGACGCGGTTGCGATCGCATCGGGGCGCGACATCGTCGCCCTCGATCTCGTCGGTCATGGCCGGTCGTCCGCCGCGTCGACCATCGCGTCACCCGCGCGGCAGGCATCGGCGTTGATCGATGCGGTGCGCTCGCTCGCCCCGACGGCGCGGCTGGTGGTGGCGAGTGGCTTCGGCGCAGCCGTCGCATTGCACGCTGCGGTCAAGCGCCCGGCGACGATCCGCGCCGTACTGGTGGTCGACGGCGGCACTGTTGCCAGCGGGGCGAGCCCCCTGTCCGACCCGGGCGGATTTGCGGACCTCGATGAGGTGGTCGCTCGCCTGAGCACCGTGGCGCCGGGCCGGCATCCCGCCTTCGTGCGCCACCTGGCCGCGGAGACCACCGCGCCGGACGAAGCGGGTCGGCTCCATTGGCGCTCCGCACTGGGGCCCGTGCCGGACGCTTACGACGAATGGCTCTCCATCGACCGGCTCGGCAACCTGTCGGTCCCGATCGGCGTGGTCACCGCGAAAGGCGGCGATCCGATCGATCCGGTCGTGCGTTCCGTCCTCGAACGTTGGCCGATGACTCCGACGTTGATCGCCGCCACCGATGTCGGCAGCGATCTCGTCGCCTGCGCCCCGGTCGCGGTCGCGGTCGCAGTCGATGCGTTCATCGCCCGACTGAGCGAGAGCACCGAAGGAGTGAGCGGATCGTGAGCATCCCCGATCTGCAGGCGGTTGCCAACGACATCGACAACAGCGACCTCACCGGACGGCCGGTTCGACTCGAGCCGAACCACCGCCGTGTTCGCGCCTTCGTCGACGGCATTGCGATCGCCGACTCGGTCCGCTCGCTGTACCTCTTCGAGAAGGGACATCTCCCGGTCTACTACTTCCCCAAGACCGACGTCCGCTTCGATCTCCTCGACGCCAGCGACCACACGACGCATTGCCCGCGCAAGGGTGACGCTGTGTACTGGACGATCGCGGTCGGCGAGCGGCGGATCGAGAACGCTGTGTGGGGCTACCCCGTGCCGCTCCCGGGCGCACCGGATCTGGCCGACTACGTCGCGTTCTACTGGGATCGCGTCGACAACTGGTTCGAAGAGGACGAAGAGGTGTTCGTCCATCCCCGCGACCCGTACAAGCGAATCGACGCGATCCGGTCCAGCCGGCACGTGGAGGTGCGAGTCAACGGGCAAACCATCGCGGAGACGCGCCGGCCCGTGCTGTTGTTCGAGACTGGCCTACCGACGCGCTACTACATCCCCAAGCTCGACCTCCGCCTCGAACTGCTCGTGCCGTCGGCGAAGACCACCGCCTGCCCGTACAAGGGCGTCGCCTCGTACTACTCCGTCGTCGCCCCACCGGCCGACATCGTCGAGGACATCGCCTGGGTGTATCCAAATCCGATTCCGCAGATCCCCACGATCGAGAACCACATCGCCTTCTTCAACGAGCACATCGATCTCATCGTCGACGGCGACCCCCAGCCCCGACCCTCCACGCCCTGGTCCTGAATCCCCCTGTCCAACCTCGAACATCCACGCCACGTCAGGAGCCACATCATGCCGAACAACATCCCTGTCATCGATCTCGGTCGCGTCGTCGACGGCGTTGCCCCACCGGAGGTACTCGACCAGATCCGCCGCGCCGGCGAGAACGTCGGCGTGATCCAGGTGATCAACCACGGTGTGCCGTTGGACCTGATCGTCGAGCACGACCACCGCACGACGGAGCTCCTCGCCCAGCCCCGCGAGCGCAAGGCCGATCTGGCCAGTCCGACCGGCCATCCGTATCGCGGCTGGCGGCAGTGGCCCGACGACTTCGGCCGGCTCGAACTGGAGCGGTTCATGGTCGCTCGCTTCGACAACGCCGACGAGGCCATCGCTGCCGGAGTCGACCCCGAGATCGCGCGCATCGAGTACGAACACGAGAACGTGTGGCCGGACAGCGACCCGAGCTACCGCGATCTCGTCGTCACCTACCGAGCCGAGATCGTGGCCCTCGCCGAACGGATGCTCGGGCTGTTCGCGCAAGCATTGGGCGTACCGGCCGATTCGTTCCGCTCGGTCGGGCCCGACACCACCAAGGTGACGTTCAACAAGTACCCGACGTGGACATGGCCCGACGACGCGACGGACGAGGACAAGCTGCTCTTGCTCGAACATGCCGACGGCAACGCGATCACGATCCTGTATCAGGACGGCGACTACGCCGGGCTGCAGGTGCAGCAGCCGGACGGCTCATGGGAGCCGGTGCCGATCATCGACGGCGCGCTCCAGGTCTTCTTCGGCGGGCTGATGCCGGTGTGGACCAACGACCGTTGGGTGCCCGGCCGCCACCGGGTGGTGTCCGGTGGCACCGCGGTACGGCACTCGACCGCCATCTTCTACAGCCCCGGCTTCGACACCGTGATCGCCCCCATTCCCGAACTGCTCGACAGCGGCGAGGAGGAACTGCACGACCCGAACACGATCTGGGGCCGCGAGGAGAACTGGGTCGACGACTACCTGCGCGTGTTCGCCCGACCCGATCAGCTGGAGGCGTTCCAGAACCGCACCAAGTTCGTGGCCAAGGTCCGTGAGGAAGTGAGCGCAGCACCCTGACTCGTCGCCGACCTGCTCCGTAGACTGCGCCCTTCGGAACGGCAGCAAAGGGAGCCAGGATGCGATTGACGACGGTGCGTACGGCGGCGGGCACCAGCGCCGGCCGAGTCGAGGACGACAGCGTCGTCCTGCTCCCTTTCACCGACGTCAACGAGTTGCTGGCCCGGCCCGGTTGGGCCGAGCTGGCAACGGCCGAGGGCGATGTCGTCGCGCTCGACGAGACCAAGCTGGCCCCGGTCGTGCCGCGGCCACCGAAGATCATCTGTCTCGGCCTCAACTACATGCGCCACATCCGCGAGATGGGGCGCGAGCCGCCGGCGTTCCCGACGATCTTCGCCAAGTACACCAACGCCCTGATCGGGCCGCGCGACGAGATCACGATGCCGGCAGTCTCAGAACGGATGGACTGGGAGGTCGAGCTCGGTGTCGTCATCGGGTCAGCGGCGCGCAACGTCTCGGCCGAGGCCGCGCTCGAGCATGTCGCCGGCTACACCGTCGTCAACGACATCAGCGCGCGGGATTGGCAGAACCGCACGACGCAGTTCCTGCAGGGCAAGACGTTCGAGCGCACGACACCTGTCGGCCCATTCCTCGTCACCGCCGACGAGCTGCCCGCCGGTGCCGCCGGGCTGGAGGTGCGCTGTGAGGTCGACGGCACGACCATGCAGCAGGACACGACCGACGAGCTGATCTTCGGTGTCGCCGAGACGATCGCCTACCTGTCGCAGATCTTCACCCTCGAGCCCGGTGATCTGATCGCGATGGGCACACCCGACGGTGTCGGCGCGGGCCGCACCCCGCCGGTGTGGCTGCAACCGGGCCAGACCGTGCGCACCTCCATCGAAGGGGTCGGCGAGCTCGTCAACGTCTGCTCCGCGCGCCGCTGACAGCGCCCGCTGGCATCAGCGGGGTCGTCGCGACGCGCGAGGATCGCGGCGTGGAACCGTCCGACGTCTACTCCGCTTCCCGTTCCAGGCTGCTCGAGCTCGCAGTCGATCTCTCCCCCGAGCACCTCGCCGCATCGCTTCCGGCAACGCCGCCGTGGGTGCTCGTCGATGCCTACCGTCACCTCACCGGCGTGTGCGCCGACGTCCTCGACGGGGCGATGGAGAACGCCGGGACGCCGCAGTGGACCGCCGCGCAGATCGCCAAGCGGTGCGAGCGCGGCCTCGCCGAGGTGTGCGCCGAGTGGGCCGAACGAGGCCCGGAGCTCGACGCACGAGTCGCGCGGGCGGGGCGGGCGATGTCGTTCGTCGCGTTCGACGCATGGACCCACGAGCAAGACGTGCGCGCCGCGGCCGGCATCGGTGGCGCCCGTGACGAGATCGCCCGCGATCTCGCCCTGATCGCGGTGGAGACGTTCCGACCGCGCTATGCGAAATCCGGCGCGCCGGCGCTCATGATCGACATCGGCACCGAGCCACTAGTGCTCGGCGAGATCGACGGCGACACCACCCCGCCGGTCACGCTGACGACAACGCCGTACGAACTGTTGCGGATGATTTTCGGGAGACGCAGTCGCAGCCAGATGGAGTCAGCCGACTGGACAGGAACACTCGACGACAGGAACGGCGCGATCGATGCGCTGCACCTGTTCGACACGCCGCCGATCGACATCCACGACTGAGAGTCAGCCCGCTCCGAAGAGGTGTCGAGTCGCGACGAACGGATGCTTGCCGAACGACAGCACCTTCGACGGCCTGACACCGAAGACGAGAGCCCCGCCGTGCCCACTGCTGTCCTCGAATCGTCCGTCGGCAACGTCGAACTGCCATTGCCCCTCCCACTTCTTCCGCCACTCGTCGGCGAGGCGGCGGAGCATGGCGTCGTCGGTGATGCGCTCGGCGACACCCTCGATGACCACGTCGAGACCCTGGTCCCAGTGATTGCATCCGGTCATCAGGATCACGTTGCGGTTGCCGCGCAGGTTGACCGCCTTCTGCTCGTTCTCCCCGGTGCAGAAGAACCCCTCGTCGTCCAGCCAGACGGCGACGAGGGGAGTCGTGTGCGGACGACCATCTGCGCGAACCGTCGTCACCCAGAACTGCTGGGCTGAGATCAGCTCCTCACGAACCGCTGTCCACTCCGTCGCCGCCGTCCCGTCGTCGCTGAAGCGTTCGTCCAGTTCGCTCACCGGGGACACGACGCATCGGCTCCCGAG
>Ga0075364_10002126_pt1 | contig 11084 bp, 16 predicted proteins | sample EndMetdeltDD1764_FD_71517 | JGI IMG/M metagenome (GOLD analysis project Ga0075364, IMG submission 71517) | Populus endosphere microbial communities from Tennessee, USA - Endosphere MetaG P. deltoides DD176-4 | ecosystem: Host-associated > Plants > Roots > Endosphere | place: USA: Tennessee...
GCGGCGCTCAGGGCCGGACAACACTTCTATCTTAGGCATATGACTGGTCATAATGGGCACATTACTCCTAACACTTAACAAGTGGGAGATCGTGTCCGGGGATTTAGGGGGCCACTACAGGTTTGGCTTTTTTGAGCGCGACAAGCGCGCCGAAGTTTGGGCAGAGGACACCAATGGCAATTACGTTGCAGCATGGTGTTGGTCGATACAAGACTTTAAGATCAATGGTTCAATTGCCGGAACAGGCAACGACGATGCAGACCGCTCCTCTGCGCAGGTGATCGCTGCCCATGCTTTCTTGGATGCGCGGGATCTGACTTAAATTCACCAGACAGTTTCAAAGGAAAGAGGACCTTTGGCGACACGGTTGCTTCCCTCGTCACGCATACTCACGATAATTCTTGCGTTGGAAGTACCGATGAATTCGTCACGAGCAATGTCGATAAATATCTTGCCTACCTGCCGCCCACGCATTCAAACAACTAATATTCGGAGCCGATGTCGTCGCTTTTGGGGCCAACGCTGTTTTCGATGTCAAAGTGCTATCAAGAGCTTAATCACGTCCAGGTTTGTCGTTTGGTCCGATCAAAGCGCAATTCTATTTGGATCGCAAAAGGAGATATCGCTATGCGACTGGCAAGATGCGGATGCGCTCGCTTAGCCGTTGCCTGCGAGGGGGAACCAATGCAGGTTTCAGTGTGCCACTGTCTGGAGTGCCAGCGTCGCACCGGAAGCGCATTCGGTGTCCAGGCTCGTTTCCCAAGAGCGAACGTGACAGTCGAGGGACCTTACAAAACTTATGAACGGGTAGGAGAGGGTGGACTATGGGCGAGGTATCACTTCTGTCCAGATTGCGGGTCGACGGTATTCTATGAAAACGAAGACGTTCCTGACGCATTCGCGATCCCGGTCGGTGCCTTTGCAGACCCTGGCTTCCCGCCGCCGACAAGATCGATTTTCGAAAAGCGCAGGCATGAATGGGTAAAGGTCTGCGAGGAAGGAATCGACTGTCAGCCCTGAACCACATCCTGTGGAGAAATGCATGCGTGCATTCGCATTCGCTGATGCCTGAGCTATCAATCCGTCGCCGCTGGCGGCGGCCCGTACCCCCGGCTCGAAAAGCTGCGGGCCTCCAATAAAGCCCCCGTTGCGCGGCTTCCCGTCCCGGGTTGTTGCGCAGCCGCCACACTCTGACATTCTATCTGTTTCGGTCGCCGAACAGTGGGAACATCACTATCTGCGGGCTGTTGGTTTAGGATCGCGCTCAAATTATCCGAGGCCACGACATGAAAAGTTCGCAGACCTCACGCATTGTACATCTAGAAAATATTTCTCTCCACATCGTCGAAGAGGGGCCTCCCCATGGAGAGCCAGTCCTTCTGCTCCATGGATTTCCCGAATATTGGTGGGCTTGGAGAAACCAGTCGTCAGCCCTTTCCGAGGCCGGGTTTCGGGTCGTGATGATCGACATGCGTGGCTATGGTCAGAGCAGCGCACCGCCTGATGTTCCCGACTACCGGATCGCCAATCTCGTCGACGACGTGGAGCAACTTGCGTCGCATCTCGGGTGGCAGAGTTTCAATATCATCGGCCACGACTGGGGCGGCATAGTTGCGTGGGCCGTCGCTGCCTTCCATCCAATGCGCGTGAAGCGACTGGTCGTGCTTAATGCGCCTCACCTCGATGTCATGGCGGACGTGATGCGCAAAACGCCGTCTCAAATGATCCGCAGCGCATACATCGCGTTCTTCCAGTTGCCGTCGCTTCCGGAAACGATCCTGCGCGCAGGTCGCTTCAAGTTGCTGGCCGACGCTCTCACGAAAACGGCGCGTCCGGGCATCTTTTCCGCCGATGAATTGGAGCAGTATCGATTGCAGTGGCAGCGCGGGGGTCGCCTGAAGGCGATGCTCAATTACTACCGCGCTTTAGTAAGGGAACCCCGCCAGACGCTCGGCCGGATCGTGCCGCCGGCGCTCATCTTGTGGGGTTGCAAGGATCGCGCCCTGGATTTCAGGCTTGCCAAGGAGAGCTTGGTTCAATGTGCCAACGGCCGTATGTGCGTACATCGGAGCGCCACGCATTGGGTTCACCTCGAGGAGCCCGAGTGGACAAACGCCCACATCCTACGTTTCCTGGAAGAGGATCACGAACTCGACCGACCCGAACCAGGCCTTTTCGAAGAAACCGCGTAGGGCGCACCGCGACTTGGTGCAACCATTTCATGCGACGGCGCGCTCGACCGTCGTGAATGGGAGAACAAGATGAGCAAGAAGCCTAAGGTGATGTACCACGTGGATACCGATCGCGGCACGATTTGGCAATATGATTATGATGGCGAGACCGGCACCGTTTCCGGCAAACGAGTGCTGGTCAAAATTCCGGAAGGAAATCCAGACGGCCTGTGCACCGACCAAAATGGGAACATCATCGCTGCCATGTACGGCGACGGTTGCCTCAAGGTATTTTCCTTCAGAGGCGATGAAAAAGCGCAAATCGATCTGCCGGTGTCAAATCCGACAAGTTGCGTTCTCGTTGGTACCAATCTGTACGTCACAACAGCCTATGATGGCCTGACCGAAGAAGAGCGTAAGCAGGCGCCAAACGCGGGGCGCGTGTTCGTCGCACGCTACTCTCTACCGAACGATGGATGATTGGAGTGGGGACGGGGACGCAGCACTTCCGCCCCAGCCCGCGTAACATTTCACTCACAAGGGTTCGCTGCTGGGGCGGAAGGTCAAAAGCCTTAAATCATGATTTCTCCGCCCGTTACCGGGATGACCGCACCCGTCATGTAACTGCCCAAGTTGGACGCGAGAAGAACATAGGCACCTGCAAGCTCTGCGGGCTGACCGGCGCGTCCAATCAGTGTCTGCTCGCCGAACTTCGCCGCCTTTTCGGCCGGCATGGTCGAGGGGATAAGTGGTGTCCAGATCGGACCTGGAGCTACTGCATTGACGCGAATACCCTTTTCCGCGACCATTTCCGCCAAGCCTGCCGTGAAATTCGAAATCGCACCTTTCGTCGAGGCGTAAGCAAGAAGCTGAGGTGACGGTTGTCTCGACTGAATGGATGTTGTGTTGATGATCGAGCTGCCGGGTTTCATATGCGGAATGGCCGCCTTTGACAGAAAGAAGGGCGCATAGATATTCGTGCGAAACGTCTCGTCCCACTGTTCGGCTGTGATATCGGCAATGTCGGCGTAGGTCCGCTGGAATGCTGCGTTGTTGACCAGAATATCGACGCCACCTAGTTCGCTCACAGTTCGCTCCACAATATCGATGCAGTGAGCTTCAGACTTGATATCGCCGGCAAGCACGAGGGCTCGTCGCCCTGCCTTTCTCACCCAGCTAGCCGTGTCTTCGGCGTCCTCGTGCTCATCGAGATAAGACAGCACGACGTCCGCGCCTTCTCTTGCAAAGGCGATCGCAACTGCACGCCCAATGCCGGAATCGGCGCCTGTGATGACCGCGACCTTTCCATCGAGTTTGCCGTCACCGCGATAGGTCTGCTCTCCGTGATCGGGGACGGGCGTCATCGCCTCGGTCTTCCCAGGCGGCTCCTGATGCTGCGCAGGGTAGGGTGGCTTCGGATAGTTTGTTTGATCGCTCATTGTTATCTCCTCGCTTCTGATCGGTTGTTAACCTTTCAACCGCGTCGGTGGTTCCTGATGAGGCAAGGCCAGTTTTTGGACGTGTCGTTAGTCGGCGATTTAGGTGTCAGTCACGAGGCGGTCCCGAGTTGTCATTGGTGTCCTAGGTTTCGCAGTCGAAGACTGCTACCTCAGATGCGATCGCAGCTTCCTGTAAAGAATGTAGCCTGCCAGGAAAAAGCACGCAGAATTGGTGAGAATGATGGGCCATTCTTGCCGAAGTATTCCGAATATGAACCACAGGGCAAAGCCGATCACCGTCACCGTGTACATGCGCGCTGAAATCGCTGCGGTATCGCCGGATCTTACCACTTTCATCACCTGGGGGACGAAACTCGTGACGGAGCAGGCCGAAGCGAGGTAACCGATGGCAAGTGCATAATCCATTCATGACTCTTCTAGCTTGCAGTGCGCTCGAGGGCGCGGAGATCTAACGGCAGCCGGTAGCCTGAGTTCTACTCCCCTGAGCCGAGGCGTTTTAATTCGACCAATCGGCCGAAAGTGTTAATGTCGGTCATCGTCATCCAATTGCCAGTGGGCGGTGACGACTGAGAGTTACCAAGCTCCCGCCTGCCAGAACAGCGAGCACCTTCATGCTTCAGTCAATTGGCATGCAGCCGGGATTATCAGATATCCTGCTTGAACGAGCAAGCCGCTACACGCCCGATCCGGTCGAGCAAGCCAAGCTTGCGGATCGCACGATCGCGGTCGCCCTCGACAATGTCGATTTCATCGACGACCCTCACCCGGAGCTGGCGCTCTACAGCGCAATGCATCGTCTTGTACGCTACGACGCTGTGACGGCTACAAAGCCCGCCGCTAATGGCGACGGGCCGGGATGAGATTGCTCGCAAAGCAAGGGGGTCAATCTCGCCGCCCGTATAATCTCACTCCGAGCAGACCGTAAATGTGCGCTAGTATAGATTATTATTAGGCCTTTGAGTGGAACAACGAGCGGCTTTGCTGCTTTCCTCCAAAGATGTGGAGGAGCAATGCCTAGATATTATTTCCATTACCGCGTCGGCGGCGTGCTGGAACACGACCCCGAGGGGAGCGAGTTGCCAGATGAGGAAAGTGCAATAGAGGAAGCTGCGGCTGCCGCTCGGGAACTCCTAGCCACGAAGGTGCTCGCCGGCGAACTCGTGGATGGCGACGTGTTCGAAATCACGACCGACGATGGCAGAGTGATCAAAACGCTTCCTTTACGTTCGGTTTTAAAGCTCGAATGAAGAGGAAGCGCCGGATCTCCGGCATCCGTAAATTCGGCTGGACGGTAGTTGATAGGATTATCTGGCTGATGCCGTTGGGGACGATCGTCGTTGCTGGATGCTACGCTACGTTTGAGTAGTGAACCGCCTCTGGTCGCGCTCTACCGTGCGGCGCGCTCCGAGCCGACCGACAGGTAGTCGCGTTCTTCTACTTCGGCCGGAGCGTCAGCTGGCTCATGATCCACAGATACGTAAACACGGGATTGAGGCGGTGAGTTCTGCGTCTGCATAGCGGCAGCAGCTCCTCCCATCCCTAACATGAGCAATACCAAGATCAGACTGAATCCTGACGAAGATTCTGATTTCGTTCTATTCTGCACGCGTATTCTCCCGTTTCTTGGAGAATGCGGCGGACGCAGAATAGTTGCTTTTGATCGGGCATCGCGATCTCCAACAAGCTTGCCTAATTTAGGATCGATCTCGAATCTTATGGGCTTGCCCCACGGAAGATGGAGCTCCTATATCAGATCGGAGCGTAACAATCCTCGTGTCGAGGATGCGCCCACGATGAAAAAGGCCCGGTTTGAACCGGGCCAATTCTTGATCAATGGCTGTTCTTGTGGCTTTGTTTGCCGGCATTCACGTGCTGCTCGTGGGAGCCACCCTGCTTGCCGGATGACGACGACGTGCCCGCCGATGCCTTTTGCTTGGAGCCGGCGGCAGATTTGGTGTCGCCTGCGTTCTTGTGGCTCTGCTGCCCTGCCTTGACGTGCTGTTCGTGCGTACCGCCCTGATTGGCCATGATGAATTCCTTTCAGTTGAGTTTCGAGACGCTCGTCTCAGGTCGTCCAACCGCTAGCCGACGCGTGTGTTCCTTAGATCTAAAGATTTCAGGAATGGAGTTGCCCAGCGCCGACGTCTGGCGAGATTTGGAACGGATGACGACCCGCGTCGGTAGATCGCTGACGCTGAAAGTCTTAGGAAAAAACAAATTACCGCCGCCATCGTCGGGACGGCACAGAAGAGCCATGGCTTTTCTGTTCCTGCTCTGCATCGGCATGTGCGCGCTGGTGTTCCTCGGACAGTGGTGGATGACAGAGCCGAATGGGAACGTTGATGGCCAAACGAGCGTTGTCGATCCACCGCAATAGGTAGCTTGGATTAGGCATCGCACGCGATGGAAAAGGATCCACGGTGCCCTATGTTTTCGATAGGGAGACCGATCATGAAAATTCTCATTGTTGAAGACGAAATTCTCATTGCACTGGAACTTGAACGCATCGTTGCCGAAGCTGGTCACATGGTCATCGGGCCTGTGGCTACTCTTGAGCAGGCTTTGGCCTACGCCGTCCAATCTGAGCTTGTGCTATTGGACGTAAGGCTTGCGGACGGCCACACGGGCGGTGCGATCGGACGCCGGTTGATGGACCGTTTCGGCGTTAAAGTGATTTTCGTAACCGCAAACCCAGATAGCATTGGCTATGGCCTTGAAGGTGCAAGCGGGGTGATCATGAAACCCTTCACCGACAGCGATATCATCTCAGCGATCGATCATGTCCTGGCAGAGGGCCGACCAAATAGATCGGGCCCTAGCGAAACTGAGGGCGCTATGAGCGTCGTGTCAGCAACCAGCCGCTAGCCCATGTTCGAAAACCTTACGCTCGGTATGATCGAGTTGCCTGAAGCGACGCTCGGGGTGCGATACGGCGGCCATGGGTCGCCGCATCCGGCCTTGCATGGGCATCCGCGCACGCACACCACACTCGAACGCGAAACGTAGGTTTCGCATGAAAGAAATCACTGATCGCAATTTCGAAATCGCGGCTGCGCGCCAATTAGGGGAGCCATTAAATACTTTGGCGCTAAAACACGGACTTCATATTAAGTCGGTCAGCCGAATAGCCCAGGAAAACGCCGTTCTGGTGACACGAAGAAACAACCGTCGTCTCCCGCAGGGCTTAACTGTCAGGGCGGCCGTAGCCCTCGAAGACGCGCTCGGCATCTGGCCTACCGAAAAGGATCGTAGGCAAATTGCTGAGCGCTTTCCCGACATTTTAAGGAGCCCGATCCGTCGTGCAGTGTTACTGGATATAAAAGATTGGCTGCGCACTCCACGCCCAGGTTCCGCCTGAGAGTGAACAATAGTCGACGGGGTTCTCGGCCATGTTGCTACGATGTGGCTATGCCGCCGGCTCAAATCTTTCAACGGCTTGCTTCTTCGAGAATGGATGGGGCATCGGTCATGATCTCATCAAGACCCGCGATTGTCTTTCCCCCCTAAACCTCAGGTGCCAATCTCCTTAGACGACAGCCACCCTGCTCATGCAACAAAGAGCCGACCGGAGTTTCAGACCTGCGGAATCGCCTGAAACCACTTGCTCCGCGTTCGCCACCTCCTATGTCTATCTGGCATGGGGAGGGATTCATGAAAGTTTTGATCGTCGAAGACGAGTTGCTGATTGCGGTCGAACTCGATCGCATCGTGGACGGTGCAGTCCATGAAGTCGTCGGCATGGTCGCTTCGGTTGACCAAGCACTTGCCTATGCCGCCAAGGCCGAGGTTGCCCTCGTTGATCTCCGTCTCGCGGACGGACCAAGCGGCGGGTCTCTTGCCAGACGTCTTATCGACCGATTTGGTATAAAGGTCATTTTCGTGACCGGAAACCCGAATGAGGTGGGCTACGGACTGGACGGCGCGATCGACGTTATTGCAAAGCCGTTCACCGACGAACGCATCATCGCGGCGCTGTTCAAAGCAGAAGAGGCGCTCGTGACGAATATGCCTACTGCGATCAGTCGCTGAACAAGCCTACTCAGTCACCCTGCGATATTCCAGTCGATGCGTCACTGAGTGCTTTGGCCAGTGTGTCGAGCGAGACTGGTTTTCGCACGACGGGAACTTCCGAAAATTCATCCGGAATGTTCATTCCGTCGCGATATCCCGTTGCGAACACATAGGGAATTCCGCGACGACCCAGTTCGCGGGCTACGTCCTCGGAGGTCGTCGCGCCCAGATTAAGGTCGAGTACGGCAATTTCCGGCGGCCGGGTGGCGATTGCCTGGAGTGCAGACGCAACGTTGGCCACGATCCTCACTTTGCCAGCCCCAATCGTAAGCAGCAGTTCTTCCGTGTCCATCGCGATCAGCGACTGGTCTTCGACAAGAAGCACGTCCATTCCCTCCACCGGTCGGGCCGCCGGCGGAGCCGCTGTTTCCGCCACTGTTGAGCTTTCTGCAATAGCTCGCAGGTGAGAAGCTGGAATGACGATTTTCGCCCGCAATCCCTGTGCCGGGTACTCGATGTGGACGGTACCCCCAAGGTCGTGGTCCACGGTTTTCTCGATGAGGTTCGACCCGAAACCACGCCGCGTCGGAGGCGTGACCTCCGGTCCGCCGCTCTCGATCCAGCTGAGATGACAGTCGCCATTGTCCGCAAATTCCCAAGCGATGTCGAGCCGCCCTGAAGGGACTGACAGGCTCCCGTATTTCGCGGCATTGGTCATCATCTCGTGCAGTAGAAGGGCGAACACGCCGTAAGCCCGTTCCGTCAGCCCAATTGGTTGCCCGGTGACCTCGACGCGATCGGGCGTCTTGTTGAAGCGATGCATTTTCGCCTCTGCCTCGATCAGGCTCTTCAAGTCCCCGCCGTCTGACGAGCCGAACGTCTGGTCATGGGCGAACGACAGGGCTCGCAAGCGGCCTTCGAACGACTTGGCGTAATCGTCAACGGTGTCGGCGTTAGCACCGGTCTGGAAGGCGATGGACTTCACCAAAGCCAGGATGTTCTTGACCCTATGGTTGAGTTCCGAGTTCAGGAGCTTGCGTTGATCCTCGTTTCGCTCCCGCTGCTCCTCTGTGGCGTCGCTATGCGACAGCATCACATCCCGCGCGTAGCCGCGTACAGATTCCGCGACGGCGAGGTCCGCTTCCGTCCACGGCATTGATTTGTGACGCACGTCTTCTCGCCAGGTTTCGAAACTGCCGCGCGGTGTAAGTCGCCCTCCAGGCTCGGCTGATCCACCCTTTTTGATCGGCTCTCCCGCCCATTCGATTTCGTGCGCCTCCTCGCTGCGGAAGAACACGAGGAAATCCTGAGCCGACATCGAAATCGGAATGGCCAGCGCCCCAGCCACCCTCGACCCGTATTCAGTTTCATCGCCGGTCTCGGCCAAAAGGTCCTGGGTATCCCATATCTGGCGGCCGGTCTTATTCGACACAAGTGTCATCAAGTCAGGAACGGCCTTCTCCGAGGGGACAGTGCCGAAGGAGAACCAGCGCCCGCGCGACCATAGGCCTGCGCCATCGCTGGCGATTAGTGAGGAGAATTCGCGCAAGCGTGCCTGGAGCGTCTCCTCGACCGGATCGTTCGGATCGACGCCGGCGATAATCGCCTCGAGCTTGCTCCTCGTCGCCGCGGCCGTCGCTTTCTGCTCGCGGTTCTCGATCGTTGCAACGTGAAGGGACAGGAACTGGGCGAACAGTTCCGTCGCCACCCGAAGCGGGATCGAGAGTGTCTTGGGTGTGTTGTGATGACAGGCGATCAACCCCCACAGCTCTCCATCCACCACGATGGAGATCGACATCGAAGCCGCGACACCCATGTTGCGCAGGTACTCGCAGTGGATCGGCGAAACGCTCCTGAGGTGGGCATGAGAAAGATCGACGGGCTGCTCACCCTCCGAGAGCGTCGGAACGAGCGGAACAGGGGAAAAAGACGCGTCTCCAATGATCCGGACCCAGTTTTGAACGTAGAGCTTACGGGCCTGGACCGGAATGTCGGAAACCGGGAAATGCTGACCAAGGAAGCTGTTGAGCGACGGCTCCCTTGCTTCCGCAACGACACGCCCGGCGCCGTTGTGCAAGAAGCGGTAGACCATGACCCGGTCATATCCGAGCATGGCGCGGACGATGCGGGCAACTGCTTTAAAGAGCGTATCGAAATCCTTGACGCCGTCGACGCGCCGCACCAGCGATTGCGTCAGGTGGAGCGCCACTTCCGTGTCGTCGGCGGTGGCCGGAGGCTCGAACTCGAGGAAAGTGCGCTCGTCGTAGCGGTGGGCCGTTATATCCGCGGCGTAACGGCCGTCTGAAAGCTTTGCCTTGAGAACGACACCCGCAACATGGCCGGGTCCGACCTTTGCGATGGCGTTCGCGATGTCGTGGGCGACCGAGCCGCCGACAACGTCCGCGAGCTGCGCGCCGACATAGTCACGGTTGGTGTCACCTAAAAATGTGTCGATGTTCTCCGAAACGAAGGAGACAACGCCGTCCTCATTGAGGACGATCATCGCACCGTGGGGCTGAATGCTTCCCGGGATGTGGATAGGCTCGCGATCGCAGTTGGTAAGATCGATCTGAGACCTGTCGTAACTCAACTTCAAAATCCTGATTATCAACGACTAAAGGGTTTGCCACACTGGAAGCGCATGGAAAATGCAAAATGACTTCAGGTCAAGGAGAACGCGAATCGATTATCTCGATTTCCTGTTGTCAGTCATCACCTGTTGCTACAGCAAGGAAAGATGGGAGGCGATCTGGTCCGCGGCGAACGGTTTCTGCACGACGAACGCCTTGCGGTGACGCTCGTTGAGCCCCGCCGCGCCGTAACCGCTCGCAAAAATGAAAGGTATGCCGCGGTCGGCCAACAGATCGGCGACAGGGAATGACTGTTTGCCCGCAAGGTTGATATCGAGGATCGCAAAATCCAGATTTTCGGTTTCGACGGCCTCCAGCGCCGTCTCAAGGCGCATCGCGGGCCCGACCACCTCGTGGCCAAGGTCAAGGATGACATCCTCGATCAGCATCGCGACGAGCATCTCGTCTTCTACGATCAGAACGCGGGCCATTATTCGCTTTCGGTCATCGGGCGGTCGCTGATTGCCTCAAGCGACGTCGCGAGACAGAAGACAATGCCTTCAGGTCGGTAATCGACATGGGCCGTCCCCTGAAGTTCTCTTGGAAGGACCTGCAGAATCAAGCGCGACCCAAAGCCCTTCCGGTCTTCCATTAACACAAGCGGTCCGCCCTTCTCCGTCCAGATGAGTTCGAATTCATTGCCTTCAAGAGCCCATCGAACGTTAACCGTCCCGCTGCTATCGGAGAGTGCGCCATATTTCACGGCGTTGGTCGCGAGTTCGTGCAGGGCCAATGCTATCGACATGGCCGCATGCGGCCATGTCGATAGCATTGGCCCTGCACGAACTCGCGACCAACGCCGTGAAATATGG
>Ga0075364_10002128_pt1 | contig 11081 bp, 12 predicted proteins | sample EndMetdeltDD1764_FD_71517 | JGI IMG/M metagenome (GOLD analysis project Ga0075364, IMG submission 71517) | Populus endosphere microbial communities from Tennessee, USA - Endosphere MetaG P. deltoides DD176-4 | ecosystem: Host-associated > Plants > Roots > Endosphere | place: USA: Tennessee...
CACTCCCCAAGAATGAAGAAGTTGCTACTGCTTTGGGGAATTTTATCAGTGAAAAACTCTTTATTAAAGCGCAAGTGGAAGAGAAGGTGAGCGATGCTTTACCACCCCGAGCGCAGTTTCTGGCCGCACCTTTAACCAGTCAGCTTCAGGAACTTACCGCTCGCACCTCACAGCGGTTAGTGGCAAGCGATCAGTTCCAAACTATCTGGGAAGGGGCAAACCGCTTAACACTCAACCGGCTCTTGGCAACCGCCAGAGGACAAACGCCCCCGTTGGAATCCAAGATCAATGAACGCTTTGATATCGACCTCAGTGACGCCACTCAGCGTCTGCGAGCCGCCCTTGGCTCAGTTGGCGAAGCCATTCCCACATTGCAACCTGCGGCAGAGCGCTCGATTGCCATCTCTACAGATCTCCGCATGCGGGCAGAGCGTGTCCGTCAGTTTATTCGTACCACTGATTTTCTGGCCAGCATCTTGCCGCTCACCATAATTGTCAGTTTGCTTGGCACCTTAGCCTTGTCACGGTCACGTTACCAAAATGGTCTACGCATTATTATTGGCACATTGGTCGTATTATTACTGGAATTAATTATCATCCGTTGGTTACACCAAGAAACACTCGATCAAGTGCGAAATCCTAGCAACATTACCGCCGTGAGTTATATCTATGAAGCCCTGGTCAATGGCCTCAAGCAGATCATCTATATTACCGCCATAGGCGTAGGCCTAATAGGATGTTTTGTGGTCTGCGCCGGACCAGCCCCATGGGCTGTGGCTATGCGATCATACATTCATCTGGATAGGCTGCGCAAAACGCAAATCTTCTATTGGTGGCGACTCACCAGGGAGGGGGCAAGAAAGTGGGAACGACTATTTTGGATACTAGCCCTCATCGCCGCTCTGGGCACGATGGCATTATTTGCCACCCTCACCGGCCAAGCAATACTAACTATTATCTTGCTTGCCGCTGGATTTGTTGCCTTAGTGCATATTATCGCAACGCCGCATGGGCATGTGCTTAAGCGAACTTCGTAGAACTAGGCACTACTTTATGTGACACTTCAGCCGTATCAGGCGTATAGTAGAGATATAACTAGTGGGGGCGATATGAAATATGCTAAACTCTTAGGCATCGGGCTGGTGGTCGTAGTTTTTGGCGCTCTACTCGGGGCGCCGATGGTGGCACATGCCCAATCTTCTTTTCGGAGCGGTAATGATGTCACGGTGGCCAAAAACGAAATGGTTAACAGCACGCTGTTCACGGCCGGTCGTAGTGTGGACATCGACGGAAGCGTTGATGGTGATATTTTCTGCGCCGGTCAGACTGTCACCATTAGCGGGCAGGTGCACGGTGATGTCATATGCGCCGCCCAGACTATTGTAATTTCGGGTCAAATAGATGGTGACGTGCGCCTGACTGGCCAAACTGTCACCATTAGCGGCAATATCTCTCGCAACGCCTCGGTGGCCGCCCAGAGTTACACCAATACTGCCGAAGCAGTTATCGGCGGCGACCTAAGCATCGCTGGCGAAAATGCCACTTTGGGCGGCAAAGTTGGACGTGATCTTGCTTTTGCTGGCAGCGAGCTGATCATTAACGGTGAAGTAGGCCGTAAACTCACCGGCAATGTGGAGCATCTGAGCGTCAGCAATCATGGGACCATCAAAGAAGGAGGTAGCTACACCAGCCATAACAGCGCCCAAGTAGCCAATGGAGCGGTAGTGGGGGGCGAACTCAAGCAAAGCATTCCTCAAGATGAATCGACCAGCAATGGACCAAACTGGGCAATGCGTCTGTACTTCTTCCTTGCCTTCCTGCTTGGCGCCTTCGTCTTAGTGCTCATTAAACCAAAGCTTTTCCAGCAGGCCAGCCAGGCAGCTATGGATGCACCGCTCAAGGTTATGCTTGTTGGCTTCATCGCATCTGTAGCAGTTCCACTCGTCCTGGTTGCGGTACTCTTCACGGTTATTGGTATCCCCTTGGGATTGCTCCTATTACTCGCGTGGGGCTTAGTAGTTACTGTGAGTGGCGTGTTTGCCGCCTATTACTTGGGGAGATTGTTGCTGGCGCGTACCCATTACACTAACGCACTTTTATACATATTGCTCGGCGGAGTAATACTTTTACTCCTTAGCTACATTCCAATTATCGGTATTATTACCTTATTGCTCGCGCTTTGGTTCGGACTAGGCATAATCGTCCTGCACTGCCACAAGCATTACAGCCGTCCACGCTATGCCATGCGCGAAACTGCCAAAGCAGAGAAGTGATTACTTTTTGCGGACAATAATCCGCATCCAGTTGGCGTTATTGTGAGTAGTGTGGCCCTCGGTCATGCTCAGCCATTCAAAACCACACTCACTGAGTAGTTTCTGCAGCTCATCTGGCTGCCAGTAATAAAAGTACCGAGGCGCGTCCAACTTCTCATTGGACCACTGCGGACCGTTACCTCTCTTCATATTGAGAGTAAAGATGCCGTCATCATTAAGCGCTGTCCACACCTTCTCGGCAATCGTAGCTGATTCTTCCGGGGCAAAGTGGAGCAGTACACCATTGGCGTGGACCATATCGTAACCGGTGCCCAGATCGTCGGTCAAAATGTTCAGCAAGCGGGCGTCAAAACCTTTCTGCTGCAGAAGTTCAACAAAGTGAGGTACCGCATCGCTGCATTCCACGGCAAAGCCTTTTTGTTGGATATATTCGGCGTCACGGCCAAAGCCGCTGCCTACTTCTAGAATCTTGCCTTCTTGGGGTATAAGCTTGAGGGCCGTATCAAGCCACTTTTTTACTTCGTCATCGATAGGTGGAGTGCCTTCAATGTAGGCTTGCGTTTTATCTTGGTAGCTTTGTAACGTGCGGGCGTTATCATTGGCAAAATCTTGTACAGTCATGTGCGCAATTATACACATAAACGGAGCATAACCAATTTTCTTCCAACCCTCCCTCTGGTACTCTCGAGGTAGAGGAGAGATTATGTGGTTTGATATTATCGGTGGCACGCTTGCCTTTCTAAGCTCAATCATCTTCAGTGCGGGGCTTATTAAACCTCGCGAACAAATTCGCGACGAAAACGCGACCTATTTTGACGAAAATAGCTTTACCATGGATTCGGAAATGACCAGCCAGCCATACTTTATTGCTGCCTTTGGTCTGATGATCGCTGGGTTTGCGACCGTCCTCGGAGGGCAATTAGGCCAAATGTGGACAGAGGGTAAAGTACTGCCTTCTGTGTTATTCGCCGTAAGTATCACTGCAGTGGGGTACTTGGGCACGGCGCTCTTGTTTATCCGTAAAACAAATGCGCATACCCGCCGGAAAACAGCATTCCGAAAGCGAATCTTCCTCAACGCCGCTCGCACCTACCTTAGTGAGCTTCGGGGCTTTGCCGAAATGAATGCCAAGCCAAATGCCGAATACAAAGAACGTAAAGAGATGTACCAAAAAGATCTCTTAGAAAAAGCCCAGCAGATCAAAGAACCAGATAACGAGCAAGAAATCTGGTTGATTCAAGAAATGGATGCCGCCACTTCGCCTCGACTTCTTGTAGAAGCGCTGACAGCCTATGTCGATAGTGCCGAAGATATATTCAAAACCAGGTGAGTAACCTTCCTTAGAGATATTTGACTTTATACGTTAATAATGAAGGCCAGCTTGCACTTGCCATACGACACAACAAAGCCGCGAGCAAAGGCAAGGGACGTTGTCCTGCGACATTTTCCAGAATAGAAAACAATCCCCAAGTGCCCCCCTTCTGGACTCCTAGCTGTAATGAAAAGCGTAGGCAATGTCGCCATTGCGGAAATCTATCCGCAGATGTTCAAAATTGAAGCCCCAAACTAAGCAGTTAGATTCGCCCATGCTTTTGACCGCGATAGGCACCAGCATACCCTTTAGTAGCCGGGCTACTTAATCTTACAAAAACCACTTTTACGATCTTCATTCCCGCATGTATGAGGATGGGCGAATGACTAATATTAGTTATCTCCAGGGTTTCATGACTCTTGCTCTGCCCAGGTTCAATATGCGTGGAACCTTGCAAAACATTTAGTCCTAATCGGGCTAGACTTGTTCGTGCGTCAAGTCGGGCAGCAAGTGAAGTAGCGATACCGAGCTGTTCGGCGGCCGATCCTAACAAGAATACACCAGGCTCCACTAGATAACCATCTTGGGGGATCTCAATCTCTTCATATGCCACTCGGGGGTTAGTCGAGTCAATCATTTTGCTTGGTGTAGGTATAAACAGGCGGCTACCTAGGGTTAATGTGTAGCTTGCGGGATTAAGGTGTGGCAATTTGAATGGGTCAATGCTTATAGACCCAGTCGTAATACCCTGGCGAATATCTGCATCAGAAAGTATCATATCCTCATACTATCATTCTGAGGAAGGTTACCATGAACAAATTAGTTGAGAGTTTTCGCCATCCAATAGAGACATTCCGCACTGCGCCCTTTTGGACGGCAAAAACGTTAGGAAGTGTTAGTTCGACACTCTGCGGGATCTATATTGCCACCGCCGGCGTACAAATGGAAGGTGCTCCAGAAAAGCTGCTACCAGTTGCTGGTACCGCAATAGCCATAAACGGCCTGCGAAAAATATGGTCAAACAGCAAGGCGACAGCACACTACCTTACCATGCGTGATCGCATGGAAGAAGCCTTGAGCAGGCAAGGATACAGCGATCGCCTTGTAGCACCGAGACTAGATCCATGGTGTGCCAGGCAAGCAACGTATATGGCTTGTAAAAATTTTGATCCTCAAGCCGGCGTACAGTTCAGAGCTTTGATCGAAGCTAATAGGGAAGAATTGTTCTTAACAAGCATACGTTGTTAAATCGTTCCGTTGGCATGGCTCCACGAAATTATATTATTGACGACACAAGATCCGTGATATAACATTTAACCATATGGTTAAGCGTTCATTACAACTCTAGAGTACGATCAACCGTGAGACCATAATCATAATGCTAGGACTAGCCCGGCAGAAAGGGGACTATGCTAGCTTCGACAACCCAACAGGGGATGAGCGATACTTACAAGTATCTGCAACACTATCAACACATATGGCAGAGTCGATATGACAAACTTGCCGCATTACTACAAGAAGGGAAATAGTATGGACAAAACTAAAGTCACTAAGGATCTGGAAAATAAGACACTTATTGTGGAACGCACCTTTGATGCTCCCAAAGAAAAGCTCTGGCGCGCCTACGCCGACAAAGAATGGTTCGAAAAATGGTGGGGGCCGGAAGGCTGGGAAACTACCACTACGGAATTCAATTTTACTCCCGGCGGCCGCATTCAATACGTGATGAAATGCGTGGACAAAAACCAAGGTGAATGGTTTGGCCAAGAAGCAGGCGGCATTATGGAAATCGAATCGATCGATGAACCTCACAAATTCACTGCCAAGGACTTCTTTGCCGATGCTGATGGCAAAGTAAACAATGAGATGCCCACCCAAAAATTCATTGTTGAATTAGTTGAAGATGGCGGCAAGACCAAGTTAATTAGCCGAAGTGTCACTGAAACTGTTGAGCAATTAGAGGCAGTTCTCAAGATGGGCATGGTGGAAGGCTTTACCAGCCAACTCAATCGCCTGGAGAAGTTACTGGCCGAATAGGTTATACTCACCCCACAGCCCAAAAGACGAGCCACCGCGCTCGTCTTTTGGGCTAAAATTCCTGAAGTGGAGCAAAGCTGCTATAAAAATTACATCATTGTGATTTTGATCACGGTGTTTATACGGCGGATTCTTTACGATAAAAGGAGTAAGGGAGGGCATGCCATGCGAGGGCCAATAGATTTTATACTCGTCGGTTTCGAGGGTAATAACTTTAAAGGAGAGGTGCTCCATGCTCTCAGTGAAGCCATAGAGAAACAGATCATTGATTTACTCGCCCTGTCAGTAATCCGCAAAGACCATGGGGGAGTAGTCACTACCCTTGATGCAACCAAGATCAATAACACGATACTAGTTGATACTAAGCTTCATGTCCCCAACAATGACCTAATCTCCGATGAAGATGTAGAGGAGGCAGGTGACCTACTCGAAGATGATACCGCTGCCGGATTGTTAGTAATCGAACACCTATGGGCGAAGCCGCTCAAACAAGCACTCATTGACGCCGGTGGGGTTTTGGTCGCGGAAGGGCGAATTCATCCCGATGCTGCCGTTGAACTAAATAATCAAGCATAGGAGGAAGAGATGGGATTATTACGAGGAATGGCACGAACGGCAGTGGTAGCTGGTACCGCAACGGCTGCCTCAAACCGAGTATCACGCCGGCAAGGACGGCGCTGGGCGTCCAAAGAAGCATCTCAGGCCCCGAGTCCAGACCAAGACACCAATGAGCAGATTGCCCAGCTCGAAAGACTAGGACAATTGCGCGATAAAGGAATCATTACCGAGGCGGAGTTCGAAGCCAAGAAAAAACAGATCCTCTGACTTTATCCTTTGCGGGCAGCTTCGAGGGCGGCGAGGTCAATCTTCTTCATCTTCAGGAAGGCATGAGTAACTCGCTGGATTTCTTCAGGTGAACCTTCGGTCATAAACTTATTGAAGATATTTGGTGTCACTTGCCACGATACCCCATACTTATCTTTGAGCCAACCACATTGTTCGGACTCAGGCACGGCCGAAAGTTTTTCCCAGTAGTAATCGATGTCTTCTTGGGTCTCACAGTTAATCAAGAGCGAGACGCCTTCCGTGAAGGTAAATGGCTGATCAGTACCGGAATCCATGGCTGCAAACCATTGGCCTTCTAGGGTAAAGTCAGAGAACATGATTGAATCTTTCTTCGCTGGACCGGTATCTTCGGTGTAACGAGCTACCATGCCCTGTTTGGCATCTTTGAATACTGACAAATAAAACTTCATGGCTTCTTCGGCCTTGTTGGTATTGTCACCAGCAAAAAGTAATGAAGGGGTAATGAAAGGCCGTGGCTCACCGTCGGGGTCAGTAAGAATAAACTGCCACGATACCCCATACTTATCCTCAACCCAACCATATTGTTTACTAAACGAATATTCTTGCAAAGGCATGAGCACCTTGCCGCCATCGGATAACTTTTCCCATAGTTCTTTGAGATGCGGCGCCGCTTGATCGTCTTGCGCAGTATCAAAATTGAGAATAAACGAAATCGCGGGGGTGGGCTTAAAATATGGCCCGGCGCTAATGGCCATGAAATCTTGACCGCTAAGGTTGAAAGAGACGATATCAGCATCACCAGTGGGGGTGTCATGAAGAACGCTACTATGGGTTATTTCAGCTTTCGGGAACACTGAACAGTAGAACTCGGCGGCTTCTTTGGCTTGCGTATCGAACCATAAATGGGGGACAATTTTTTGCATCGTATTTCCTTTGCGTTACTATGCTCTATTGTTCGGTAATTTACCCGTTTAGGCAAGTTAGGAAAAGTTACTTGGGTATAGGAGCGGCCAGCGCTCACGCGTATATGGAATATGCAATCGCGCAAACTCTCTCTCAACCTTTTTAGCCATAGCTATGTGGTGAGGACGACCTGCCGCAAAGAGGACATCGTTACCAGCTTCTATCTCATGGCAAACCTCTTCTTGAAATGTAAGCTGCCGCATCATATTGAACAGGATGGTAGTATTTTGCAAAACACTCCGCTCTTCGGCAGGTACTGCCAAAGCCGGCATGAGCGTAGTTTCGCGGCGGAGAGCAGCCACTACCTCGGGAGAGGGACGGCCTGGGTGTAGCTGCAGCATCTTTGGATATCGATTATTCCAATCAGCACGCATACGGAGAGAATCATACGATTCAGGAAACACTGAAGACATATCCAACATGTCTACTTTTCGGCCATGGAGCAGGTAGAGCAAGGTTGCCGCATAGGGGAATTGCCAACCGCCATCAATTTGTTGAGGGAGTTCTCGCAACGTAAGGTACCACAGTGTTTCGATTAGCCCATGCATTTTGGCAAAAGCCTGCACATCCTCTTTAGTCGGCTCGATCCATCGCAGCGCCGGCTCTTGCATACCAGCCTGACGAAGTTTGGATTCAAGCAGTCCAAGCTCGCCAAAGCCAGAAAAGACATCCTCATCTGGACCAACAGGTTTTTTAGGACTTCCTTCTATTCGTACTTGTAGCGTATCTCGGCGAGTAGTATCTAGCACGTATTTCGCCAATTGTTGCGTCGCGGACAGTAATGAATCCTCTTTATTAAAAGTATGTTCATACCCACTGAATAGTACGACTTGCTGCACGCTCTCTGCACCCAATCGTTGGAAAGTATAGATATTTACTCGCGACCAATGCTCTGGGCGAGTAGCGCGATTGTATTCCGGACCAATCACTTCCTCGGGAGAGGCGCCAAAAACTTCCTGATACTGTCTGGACAATTCTTGATCCGCTACTGATGGCATGGAGTTATTATACTGATGAGCATTTTACTGAACTAGCTGCATAGCTGCTTACAGAATGCGTGTTTCTACATCGAGAGGCTAGGCGCAATATGCAATGAGTAGGGATCAGCCTGCGAAGCGCTCCGCGAAGCTTTGTAATACCCGAGTGTGGCCACCATTGCGCCATTGTCGCCGCAGAGTTTGAGGCTAGGATATTCAATCGACTGGGGTAGTTTTTCGGCTAGTTGCCGGCGTAGTTCACGATCGGCTGCCACACCGCCGCCGATAATAACACTTTTAGGCTGATACTCTTCGTAGGCTATGAGGACTTTATCGACGATAGTTTCACAGGCGGTACGAGCAAAGCAGGCAGCTACATCAGCCTTCTGCTCATCATCTAAGAGATGGGGGATTTCAATTGAGGGTAAGGTATAATCTTGGCCGACAAGCTTTTGGCACAAACGAAGCACTGCCGTTTTGAGGCCAGAAAAACTAAAATCATATTTACCTTCGAGCCGAGCTTTCGGTAGTTTGTAAGCCTTGGCATTACCCTCTGCCGCTAAGCGGGTTACGTGGTAGCCACCAGGATAAGGAAGGCCGAGGAGTCTCGCTACTTTGTCATAGGCCTCGCCAATTGCATCATCTTGTGTCTGGCCAAGCATGATGTAATCAAAGTGATCGCGGAAAAAAACAAGCTGCGTATGCAGCCCACTCACAATAATACCGAGCATCGGGAAGGTAGGCTGCTCTGAGCGAGGGACAATAGCCTCAACTTTACTCTCTGTCAGGAAATTAGCGTACAGATGCGCCTCAACATGATTGACTGCATAGAGCGGTTTGTTCTTCAGAATAGCAAGTGTGCAAGCCATGAGGACGCCGATGAGTAGACCACCGCTCTGACCAGGACCATAGGTCACCGCAATCGCATCAATGTCGTCCCAGGTACATGCAGCCTCAGCTAATGCCTGCTTGAGTACTGGTATGATTACTTCGATGTGACTCCTGGCAGCAATCTCAGGAATAACCCCGCCGTATTGGGCATGCAAATCCATGCTGCTTGCAACCACATTAGCAAGTAGTTCCTTGCCATCGCGTACAATGCCAACTGAGGTTTCATCACAACTAGATTCGATACCAAGAATAATCATTTTTATAAGCTTAACAGTGAAGGTTATTGTTTGACGAGGTATTCGGCTGGAATAATCGCTGCCCCTTGGCGGATAATCTCGATACCATTGTCAGTGATACGAGCAATTGTTGAGGGCGGGCGACCTGATCTATCACCGCCATCAACATAGAAGTCAACTTGATCGCCAAAGGTATCCTGAGCATCTTGAATGGTAATGGCCGGCTCTTCGCCAGGTTGATTAGCGCTTGAAGTGACCAACGGACCTGTTACTTCTAGCATGCGGCGCACTCGTTCATCAGCCACCACGCGAAAGCCTTGGCGACCAGTGTCTTGATGTAGATAGGACAGTTCCGGACCAAGGGGCGTCTCAATGCTCAAAGGAGCTGGCCAGAGTTTGCCTACACGCTGCAAATACTTGTCTTCGATACCTAGTTCACGCAATTGGGCCACGCTGGCAGCAATCACTGTGCCAGGTTTGTGTTCGCGCTGCTTGAGAGCGTAGAACCGGCGGACTGCCTGGGGATCAGCGGCTCGAGCAACCAATCCGTACAGGGTATCCGTAGGAATAATGCCCACCTTGCCTTCAACCAGTGCTGTTGCTGCTTGAGAATCTTCCAAAATCATTACATAATTGTAACATACAATAGGTAATTTGGTACAGGGGTGGGGAGGTTAAATACCCTGCCAGCTCACATACTTACTCTGGGTCTGCTCAACGCCATTGATGTACACATGCACCTTGGATTTTACCGAAGTAGTATTAGTAAGGATGATGATCTTGCGCTTAGGTACCTTGCTTGCATCAGAGAAATAGAAGTTCACTCGACTGTCATGACCACTGTAGGGAGTGTAGGTAACATCGTGACCGACCTTAGGCGTACCCAAGTTTGGATCATAGAGGTTTACTGTGGCACCCAAGCGTTCAATACCCAGGGCGCGAGCATTGTTGATCGAAGAGAAGTTGCGCACATTCACGGTTCCGGTTTGCTGCCAGAGAGCAATACCCGCAGAGTATCGTAGATCAGTGGTGTAAAGTCCATCAATATTAATGGTCGATGATGCCGAGTTAGCAGCCAGGCCACCAGCCCCGACGCCCTTACCATTAATGGTCACATTGGCAATTTTAGCCGTTCCAGAGGTGCGCTGCAGATTGACAGCAAAGGTCTCGCCAGGATTGGCACTGGAGTTACCTGGGATACTCTCGACTACCGAGTTAGTGAATGTAGGGTTGGCAACATTGTCAAAGCGAAGGCCATTATAAAGGTGTCCTTGGCTTGTGCCCCGGATGGTTACTCCATCAACCTTAGCATTCGCGCCATCTATGCGAACCAAGTAGAGGTTATTAGTTGGGCAACCAGTCCCACCGCCACAATTTGGCGGTACATCGCCTTTTTTACCAGAGGTATTGGCGTTCATTTGGATGATAGTGTGACTACTCCCTGCGCCTAAGATACCTTTTACTTTCAACCATGCTCCATAAGCTGATTTCTGAGGCGCAATAGCCTGTTCGCCATCTTTGAAGTCCGAGAAAGTGTAGGTCTTTGGCTCTAAGGACACGAGCGAACCACTACCCGCAGCGTTAA
>Ga0075364_10002129_pt1 | contig 11080 bp, 5 predicted proteins | sample EndMetdeltDD1764_FD_71517 | JGI IMG/M metagenome (GOLD analysis project Ga0075364, IMG submission 71517) | Populus endosphere microbial communities from Tennessee, USA - Endosphere MetaG P. deltoides DD176-4 | ecosystem: Host-associated > Plants > Roots > Endosphere | place: USA: Tennessee...
GCGACGCCGCGTGACGGCCGCGGGCGCCGTCGAGCGCCCGGCTGATCCCGTCGCGCAGGCTCCGCGCGTCGACCGGCTTGGTCAGATACGACGCGATGCCGAGATCCCGCGCGCGCGCGGCGCCGTCGTACTCGGCCGCCGACGTCAGCATCATCACGGCGAGGTTGGCCAGCGCCGGGCGGCCGCCGATCCGCCGCGCGACCTCGAAGCCGTCCATGTCCGGCATGCTGGCGTCGAGCAGGACGATGGGAAAGGGCGCGCCGGCCGCGGCGGCGGACTCGAGGGCCCGCAGGCCAGCCTCGCCGGTCGCCACGCAGGTCGGCTGGGCCCGCCAGCGCGTGAGCTGCGCCGAGAGGATCCGCCGGTTCACCGGGTTGTCGTCGATCACCAGCACCGGCAGGTCGGCGAGCGCCGCGTCGCGGGCGCCGGTCTCCGGGACCTCGGCGAGATCCAGCGCCACGGTGAAGTGGAACGTGCTGCCGCGTCCGGGCTCGCTCTCCACCCACATGCTGCCGCCCATCAGCTGCACCAGCGTCGACGAGATGGTCAGGCCGAGCCCGGTGCCGCCGAACCGGCGCGTGGTGGATCCGTCGGCCTGGCTGAACGCCTCGAAGATGGTGCCGTGCTTCTCGGCGGGAATCCCGATGCCCGTGTCGGTGATGGAGAAGTGCAGCATCGTGCAGCCGTCGCCGCGGGCCCGCTGCCTGGCGGTGAGCAGGACGTGGCCGGCCTGCGTGAACTTGGTCGCGTTGCCGATCAGGTTCGAGAGCACCTGGCGCAGACGGCCGGGATCGCCGGCGACGCCGTCGGGCGTGGCCGGATCGATCTCGCAGAGCAGCTCGAGGCCTTTCTGATCGGCCTTGAGGGCCAGCGGCTTCAGGGTCTGCGCGATCACCTCGCGCACCGAGAACGGAATGCGCTCCAGCTCCAGCTTGCGCGACTCGATCTTCGAGAAGTCGAGGATGTCGTTGATGATCGCGAGCAGCGAGTCGGCGGACGCCTTGACCGTCGCCAGGCAGTCGCGCTGCTGCTCGTCGAGCTCCGTGTCCAGCGCCAGCTCGGTCATGCCGATGATGCCGTTCATGGGCGTCCGGATCTCGTGGCTCATGTTGGCGAGGAACTCGCTCTTGGCGCGGCTCGCTTCCATCGCGTGGTCGCGCGCCGCCATCAGGTCGGCGTTCTTCTCGCGCAGCTCCTGCGTCCGCGCCTGCACCGTCTGTTCGAGCCGCTCCTGGTGCTCCAGCAGCTGGGCGTCGCGCGTGCGCACCTCGCGGACCATGCCGTTGAACGCCTCGACCAGCTGCCCGATCTCGTCGCCGCCCGCCGCCGGCACCTGCACGTCGTAGCGGTGCTCCGCGGTGATCATGCGGGCGGTCTCGGTCAGCGCCAGCAGCGGCCGGGAGATCGTCCGCTGCAGCACGGAGCCGAGCAGGAACGCGCCCGCGAAGCCGACCAGGAGGCCCAGCACCACGGTGCCGCCGAACTGGCCGGCGCGCTGGTAGATTTCCCCGACGTCGGACACGACCACCAGCGTGCCGAGCAGCTCCCCCTTCACCGAGACCGGCCGCGCTTCGATCAACGCGTTCCAGGTCAGCTCGTGCCATTCGACGCCGCTGGCGACCACGCCCGGCGGCGGCAGCGCCGGCGCGGGGGCGCCGGATCTGCGGTAGGTGGCGAACGTCCGTCCGTCGGGCAGCAGCAGCGACGCCGACAGGATGTGCTCGTTGGCGGCAGCGGAGCGCAGCGTGTCGGAGGCGTTGGTCGCGTCGCGGAACGCGAGCGCCGCCGTCGAGTTCGTGCCGACGACGTCGGCCAGCAGCCGGATGTCGCGCACCAGGCGGGCGCGCGCCGTCGTGACGTCGTAGACGATGATCGTCGCGCAGATCGCCAGCGCCGTCGCGCCGCTCGTGGCCAGGCCGAGCGCCACCAGCTTGCGCGCGATCGGCAGATCGTCGAACCAGCGGCTAGCGCGTGGCATCCGGCACATCCTTGACGAGTGTGGCGAGACTGAGGAGCCTCGCGTTGAGGGCCAGGCGGCTGCGCTGCGCCGCCGCCGCGTTGATGGCGAAGCGCATGCGCCCGCGTTCTTCGATCAGCTGCGCCACCCCGCCATGCTCGGCGAAGCCGTCGCTGTCGGCGACGGTGAAGACCGGCAGCCCCTTGACGATCTCGGTCAGCTGCGCCGCCTGCCTGCCGTCGATGCCCGACGCATAGAGCAGGTGGCAGTGGGTGACACCGGCATCGATCTTGACGACGGCGACGCGCATCGAGAGGGGCGACGGATGCACGCGGATGGTCTGCTCGAGCGCGGCCGCGACGCCGCGATCGCCGACGACGCAGAACTGGAACGGATCGCCGTCGGCGCGCGCATCGGCCGGCCAGTCGGCGAACCTGGCGAAGTTGATGAGGAACGCGGCCTTCAGCTCCGCGGCGCTGACCTGCTGCGCCGCGCCGTCGCGGCCGACGCCGAGCACGCCGAGCGCGAGCAGCCACGATGCGAGCACGCGGACCGGGACCCGGCGCAGCAGGACAGCCATGCGATTGGCCACGTCAGTCACGCCTTCCGGCGCGAGCGCTCACTTGCCGCTCCCGAGCAGCACCGAGACGCCGACGGTCAGCCGCCGGGGATTCTGCGGCGATCCGATCAGCTCTTCAGGATTGAAATACGCGCGCGCGTTGATATGGCGGTAGCGCACGTCGAACGCGTTCTCGACGGTGGCGAACGCCGCGAGGTAGGGACCGATCTGCCGCCGCGCGTGGACGTCCACCCGCGTGTACCCGGGCAGCGTCCGGCGGCGCCCATCGTCCTCCATCGCCTGCAGGCGCTGCGGTCCCTCCACCGTCACGCGCGGGGCGACGCTCCAGCGCCCGTACTCCAGGTCGGCGCTGAAGCGCGCCTGCAGGGGCGTCATCGCGCCCATCGGCAGCGACGCGCCGGCGTCGTCCGACCCCGACTCGTTCGCGACGCCGTCGACGAACGCCAGCGTCGCATTGGCGCGGAGCCGCGCCCCCGCATCGAACACCCGGAGGTAGTCGGCGCCGACGGTGCCGCCCGCCAGGCGGGCCCGGCCCTCGTTGACGGCGAAATCGATCGTGTTCACCGGCCAGCCCAGGAACGTCCCGCTGTAGGCGCGGTCGGGATCGGATTCCCTGATGAGCTGCGTGAACCGGGAATAGAACGCGGAGACCGAGACCTGCAGTCCTGACGCGATGGTCTGCGCGACGCTCGCCTCGAGCGTCGTCTTCCGCTGCGGCTCGAGATCCGGATTCGGCACGTGCCAGTACTCCGAGGAGTAGGTCGCGCCGCCGTCGGTCGTCGTGAACGAGCCCCAGTGCGCGTAGGCCTGATACGGGGACGGCGCCAGGTAGGCCCGGCCGGCGAGCACTTTCACCGTGGTGGCGGAGGTCGGCGCGAAGACCAGCCCCGCGCGCGGATTCATCGTCGTCCCGTAGCGCGTGTTGTGGTCGACCCGCGCGCCGACGGTCGCCGTCATGCTCGGGCGGATCGTCCACTGCGCCTGCCCGAACGCGCCGGTGTTGAAGTAGCGCAGCTCGACGAGGAGATCCGGGATGTCCGTGTTGAGGATCGTGCCCGGCAGCGTGCCGATGGTGACGGGTGCGTTCAGGTCGGCCCCTTGCGGCACGGCGAAGAACCGCTCGATCGTGCCGCCGGCCGTGATCCGCACCGTCGGCGCCGCTTTCCACGACAGCTGCTCGTCGAGCTTCATCATCGATCCGAGCGCGATCTTGAAGCTGCGCGTCATGCCGCTGTAGACGTTCTGGTAGCCGGAATCGGGATCGAGCGCATGCCGGCTGTAGGTGTAGGTCGTGGTGCTCGTCGCCGCCCGCAGTCGTCGCGTGTAGCCGGCCGACCCGACGAACAGCGTGTTGCGGTTGAAGATGCCCGCGTTGTAGATCGCGTTGTCGGGCGTGTAGACCGGCGAGGTCGACGCGCGCGACTCGCTCTGAAAGAGCACGAACTGCCAGCCGGCCGCGTGCACCACCGACTGGATCGAGTGCGCCGTCAAGGGCATGCTGAACCCGGGCGACACCGGCCCCGGCGCGGTCATCGGTCCGAAGATCGTGTTGAACGTTCCGGTCCGCTGCGCCGCCATGTCGCCGAAGTCGGCCGGATAGTACCGGCTCAGATCGGGCTGCGCGTCGTGCTGTGCCTGCGCCGCGACGAGCACGCTTGCCGATCCGATGCGGCCCGTGAACGTGGCGGCCTGATCGTAGAGACCGAACTGCCCGAACGACATCGTGGCCCGCACCTCCGGGGTCGCGCCCGCTTCGCGGCTGATGATGTTGATCACCGCCGAGAACGCGTCCGCGCCGTAGAGCGCGGAGGCCGGTCCGTAGACGATCTCCACCTGCCGCGCGGCGTGCACCGGATAGTTGGCCAGGATTGGCAGCGGCTCGTTGGTCGGCGACGAGATCCGAACGCCGTCGAGCAGCACGACCACACGATCCGATCCTCGCGATCCCTGGATCACGATCTGCGATGGATAGTCCTGATCGCCGCGCAGATCGACCTTGACGTCGGGCAGATCCTGGAGCAGTTCCATCAGCGAGCGGTAGCCGCGGCGCTGGATCTGGTCGGCGGTCACGACCTGCACGCGCGCGGGCGCCTCGGCGGCCCCTTCGGCGTTCAGCGTCGCGGTGGTGATCGTGACGTTGAGCAGGTCTTCGAGCGACTTGGTCGCCAGATCGGACGTCCGCGTCTGCGCGGCGGCGGGGGCCGCGAGCGACAGGACGAAGGCCATGAGGAGAGCGGTGATCAGTTTCATAGGAATGTCAGGCAGCCATGACTTTCAGCCGCCGGAAGACGGCGTGCACCCGCGAGAGCAGGACCTCCGGATCGAACGGCTTGATCATGTAGTCGTCGGCGCCGAGCTGGAGCACCCGGTGCTCGACGCCAGGACCTTCCTCGGACGTCAGCACGACGATCGGCAGCGTGGCCAGCGACAGATCCCGCCGGAGCTGCGCGATCGCCTCGTAGCCGTCGGTGCCGGGCATGTGGAGATCCATGAACATGAGATCGGGCCGCTCGCGCGTGGCGATCTCCACCGCGTCACGTCCGTTGGCCGCCTCGAGCACCTCGAACTGTTCGCGCTCCAGCAGCAGCTTGACCAGCATCCGCGTGATCGGATCGTCGTCGGTCACCAGGATGCGCGGCCGCTCGCGCGCGGCGCGCGTGCTCTCGTCGTCGGCCAGCACGCGATTGACCTCTTCGATGGAGGTCACGCCTGCCGCGACCAGCCGAAGCGCCTGCTCGCGCATCGTCGGATATCCCGCCGCGCGCATCGCGGCGCGGATTTCGTGCGCCGTGGCGCCGCGCGTGATCGCGTCGCGGAGCGCCTCGTTCGGCGTGAGCAGCTCGGCGACCGGCATGCGGCCGAGGAAGCCGGTGTGATTGCAGTGCGGGCAGCCCGGTCCGGCCGACGCCGGGATCGAGGGCAGCGTGTGGGTCTCGCCGAGACGCCGCGCCTCGCCGGGCCCGTGCACCTGCTTGCAGCCCGGGCAGATCGTCCGGATCAGGCGCTGCGCGAGCACCGCCGACAGGCTCTCCGCGATCTTGTACGGCTCCAGGCCGAGGTTCGCCAGCCGCGTCACCGCGGTGGCCGCGTCGACCGTGTGCATCGACGAGAGCACGAGGTGTCCGGTGTAGGCGGCCTGCCCGACGATCTGGGCGACTTCCTCGTCGCGGATCTCGCCGACCATGATCACGTTCGGATCCTGGCGCAGCAGCGAGCGCAGCACCGTCGCGAAAGTGTTCCCGCCCTTGGGATTGACGGGAATCTGCGAGACCCCTGGCACGCGGCGTTCGACCGGGTCCTCGACGCTGACGATGTTGGTGCGGCCGGTGCGGAGATGGCCGAGCGCCGCATAGAGCGCCGTCGTCTTGCCGGAGCCGGTCGGACCCGTGACGAGGACGAGACCGTCCGGACGCGACAGGCTCTGGCGCAGCCGGTCCATCGTGTCGTCGTCGTAGGCCAGGCGCTCGAGCGTCTGCATCGGGCTCCAGCTGTCGATCACGCGCATGACGAGCTTCTCGCCCTGCACGGTCGGCAGCGTGGACAGGCGGACGTCGATCGGCCGCCCGTCGAGCGAGACCTGGAACGCGCCGTCCTGCGGACGGTGCTGCACGGCGATGTCGGCGCGCGCCATGATCTTGAAGCGGTTCAGAATCGGACGTGAGACGCTGCCCGGCAGCGTCAGGACCGGCTCGAGCACGCCGCAGATGCGGTACCGGATCGAGGTGCAGTCCACGCCGCACTCGAGATGGACGTCGCTCGCGCCGACTTCGACCGCGCGGGCCAGGATGTGATCGCAGAGCGCGACGACGGTCGAGACGTGCGCCGGAGCGCTGCTGCGAGCCGGTTCGTTGGGCTGCGGCGCGCGCTCGCCGGACAGGCGCTCGGCAAGCCGGTCGAGCTCGCGCAGCTTCGGGTAGCAGCGTTCGAGCGCTTCGACGAGCGCGCTGCGCGACGCCACGCTCGGCCGCGTCCGGCGCCCCGAGGCGAAAGACAGGTCCCGCTCGATCTCGGGATCGAACGGCCGGAACGTCGCGTAGGTGAGCACGCGATTGTCGACGCTGAGCGGCACGACTTCGTAGCGGCGCGCGAGCCGCTCCGGCACGAGGCGGATGGCCAGTTCGCTCGTCGCCATGTCGACCGGGTTGACCAGCGGCAGACCGGCGGCTTCCGCCAGGACGGCATAGCAGGTCCGCTCGTCGAGCAGGCTGAGAGCGACGAAGGCCTCGGACAGCTCCAGGCCCAGACCCTCGGCGTGCTGCTGCGCCACGACGAGATCGTGGCGGCTGATCAGACCGCGCTCGAGGAGCAGCGCCGGAAACGCGGCCCGCCCCATGCCGGGCGAGACGGTCGGAAACGACGTCGACGACACGTTAGACATCGAGGGCCTCACGGACGCGCTTCGCCAGCGTGGCGGGTGTGAACGGCTTCTGCAGGAACTGATCGTCGGGCGTGAGCAGGCCGCGCTCGACGAGCGAGGACAGGGAGTGACCGGACATGTAGAGCACGCGCGTATCGCGCGCGCGGGCCTGCACGGCGCGCGAGACCTCGGCGCCGTTGGCGCCCGGCAGGATCACGTCGCTCAAGACGAGCGCGAAGGGTCGAGACCCGGCGTGCACCGCCGTCAGCGCGTCCTCGGCGTCGCGGGCGCAGACCACCTCGTAGCCGAGGCTGGTCAGCATCCGCTGCACCAGCGCGCGGACCCGGTCGTCGTCTTCGACGACGAGGATGGACTCGCGTCCGGGATAGGCGCGCCAGGACGGCGATTCCGGCACCGCGGCGGCCGCCGGCGCGGCAAGCACCGCCGGCAGCGTGATCTCGAAGATCGATCCGCTTCCCGGCTCGCTGTCGAGGCCGATCTCGCCGCCGCACTCCTGGATGATGGCGCGGGCCGTCGCCAGCCCGAGGCCGGTGCCGCGCCCCTGCGGCTTGGTGGTGAAGAAGGGCTCGAAGGCGCGGTGTCTCGTGTCCGCATCCATGCCGCAGCCGGTGTCGCTGACCGTCACGCGCACCGACCCGTTCGGCTGGAGCTCGGTCGCGATGGCCAGCGTCCCGCCATGCGGCATCGCGTCGCGGGCATTCACCGACAGATTCACGATCACCTGCTCCAGGAGATGCGAGTCGGCGTGCACGCTCGGCAGCGCGGAGGCGAGCCGCAGGACGAAGACGACGTCCTGCCCGATGAGGCGGCGCAGGAGCGGCTCGACGTGGCGCAACACCTCGTTCAGATCGATCGGCCGGGGCTCGAACGTGTGCCGCCGCGTGAACGGCAGCAGCTGGCGCGTCAGCGCGGCGGCGCGCTCGGCGATCTCCACCGCGGCCGTCGCCTCGGCGCGCCGCGGATCATCGGGCTCGCAGGCGTCGAGCAGCAGCGTCAGGTTCGCCAGCATCGCCGCGAGCATGTTGTTGAAGTCGTGGACGATGCCTACCGTGAACTCGCCGACGGCTTCCGTCTTCTGCAGGTGGCGGATCTGCTCGATCAGCCGCCGGCGATCCGTGACGTCGACGAAGACGGCGTCGATCGTGGGGACGGTGGCGCCCGGCCGCAGGACGGCGCGGCCGCGAATCCAGATGGTGCAGCCGTCCAGCCGCTGCCAGCGGTACTCGTGATCGAACGGGACGCCCGTCAGCTGCAGTCGGCCGAACGCGTCGGCGACCCGCTCGCGATCCCCCGGATCCGCGCGATCGACCCACACCGTGCTGGCGCTCTCGAGCAGTTCGTCGGGCGAACAGCCGCAGACACGCTCGACGTTGCCGGTGCAGGTGAGGCCCCGTCCGCCGACCACGCCCGCCCAGACCATCTCGGTGGTGGTGTCGCGCAGAATGCGGCCAAAGGGATCACTCAGGTCCGTTGGGGTCATCGAAAGTCCTACAGCGGTCGCGGCCATGTGTGCGATGACTGCGAAAGCCACGCCCAGCCGGGCTGTCCGGACCGCACACCGCAACCGCTTGGCCGCGGTAGAGTTACGGGTATTCGCGCGAGCGGGCGCTATGGTATGGTCGCCATACCTGTGGCGCACTCGCCATGGTGCGCACTGGCGATCGCCATGACCTCTCGCATCCTGGTCGTCGACGACGACCCGCCCACGCGACGTCTGATCACCGCGTTCTTCCGCAACGAGTCGATCGAGGTACTCGAGGCCACGGACGGCGAGTCGGGACTCGCTCGGGTGGCCGCCGACAAGCCGGATCTGGTCCTGCTGGACGTGCACATGGACGGCATGAACGGCATGGAGGTGCTGGAGCGGCTGAAAGCGCAGTGGCCGGACCTCCCGGTCGTCATGCTCACGGGATCGCACGAGATCAAAGACGCGGTCCGCGCGATGCACCTCGGCGCCTTCGACTACCAGACCAAGCCGTTCACCCGCGAGGAGCTGGTGGTCGTCGTCCGCCGCGCACTCGAGAGCGCGGCCATGCGGGCGGAGCTCGAAGAGCTGCGCCGCCGTGCCCGGTCGAGCGCCGCCGACGACCTGACGGCGCAGATGGGATCGGGCGCCGCGATCCGGGAGGTCATCGCACAGGTGGCGCTGGTCGCCGCGTCGCCGTTCACCGTGCTGATCCTCGGCGAGACCGGCACCGGGAAGGAGCTCGTCGCGCAGGCCGTGCACGGGCTGAGCGAACGGCGGCGGCGGCCGTTCATCGCGCTCGACTGCGGCGCCATTCCCGAAGCGCTGATGGAATCGGAGCTCTTCGGCCACGAGAAGGGGGCGTTCACCGGCGCCGAACGGCGCAAGGAAGGACGGTTCCGGCTGGCCGAAGGGGGCACGTGCTTCCTCGACGAGATCGGCAACCTGCCGCTCGCCCTGCAGGCCAAGCTGCTGCGCGTCCTGGAGTCGGGCCAGGTCCTGGCGGTCGGCGCCGATCGCGCGACGGAGCTGAACGTGCGGTTCGTCGCCGCCACCAACAACGATCTGCAGCAGCGGGCCGCGGCGGGCGCGTTCCGATCCGATCTCTACTTCCGGCTCGCGCAGTACTCGATTCGGCTGCCGCCCCTGCGCGAGCGCCGGGAAGACATTCCCTACCTGGCGACGCGCTTCGTGCAGGAAGCCGGCACGGAGCTGCGGCGGCCGATCGAGACGATCGTGCCGGCCGCGCTCGACCTGCTGCTGGGGCACGACTGGCCGGGCAACGTGCGGGAGCTGCGCAACGTGATGCGGCGCGCCGTGCTGCAGACGGATGGACTCGCCGTCCGCCCCGAGACCCTGCGCTCGCTGCTGCAGCATCCCGCCGCGGAGCAGTCGACCGCCCGGCTCCCCCCTGGCGCCTCGCTTCGCGAAGTGGCGGCGCGCGCCGCCGAGAGCGCCGAGCGCCACGCCATCTGCGACGCGCTGCGCGCCGCGCGCGGCAACAAGGCCCAAGCGTCGCGCGCGCTGAAGACGGACTACAAGACGCTCCACCTCAAGATGAAGACCCTCGGAATCCAGGCGAAGGATTTCTCGGGATAAGACCGCGCCCGTGGGTCAGCCGCGCAGCGCCACGTGCGGGTCGCGGGCGTGACGCGTCAGCGCCATCGACAGCACACGTGCCGGCGCCAGTGCGATGAGCGTGCTGCGCAGCGCGATCCGCGCGCGGCTCGTCGTCGTCGTCATCGCGGCAATCCGCGGACCGGCCCTGACGACAGTCTTCGTGCGCGGCGCCCGGACGCTCTCGTAGCGGCGCAGGGCCGCCTCGACGTCGGCTCCGCGCAGCGCGAGTCCCAATGCCACGGCATCCTCGAGCGCCAGCGCCGCCCCCTGCGCCGTATGCGGCAGCACGGGATGCGCCGCGTCGCCCAGCAGCGTCACCCGTCCTCTTCCCCAGTCGCCGATCGGGTCGCGATAGAACAGGCGATCGGGCCGCAGGTCGTCCGGCTTCGCGGCGCGCATGATCGCGAGAGCGTCCGCGTCGAGTCCGCGCGTGCACCGTTCGAGCGTCGCCGCCACGTCGGCGCCCGCGAGCGCGTCGACGAGCGAGATGTACCAATACACGGCCGAGGCGCTCGCGCGCGAGAAGCCGATCTCGACGCCGTCGCCGAGATAGATCGCCGCGTCCGCCGTGCCGAGCCGATCCCCGGCGCCATGGCTCACGCCGCGCAGCGCCTGGTATCCCGAGGGCTTCGGCGGCGGCTCGCCGGGATGCAGCGCCTGGCGTACCGCCGATCCGACGCCGTCCGCGCCGACGACGACGTCCGCGCTCAGCCGCGTCCCGTCGTCCAGCACCACCGCGGCGCCCGGCGCCGGATCGACGGCGGTCGCGCGGCGGCCGAGCACGAGAGTTTCGACGCCGGCGGCGGACAGCAGCGCACCGTGCAGCGCGGGTCGGAGCGTGACCACCGACTGCACGGCGTGCCCGCGCAGGTCCACGCGCTTCAGCACGCGCCCATCGGGCCGGCGAAATTCGAAGGCCTTGACCTCGATGCCCCGCGACACAATCTCGTCCTTCAGTCCGAGCTCGTGCAACGCGGCGAGCGCATTGGGCGCCAGCGCGAGCGCGAACCCGAGCTCGCGCGGGTTCTGCGCCTGCTCGACGACGCGCACGTCCCACCCCGAGCGCCGGAGCGCAACCGC
>Ga0075364_10002130_pt1 | contig 11077 bp, 12 predicted proteins | sample EndMetdeltDD1764_FD_71517 | JGI IMG/M metagenome (GOLD analysis project Ga0075364, IMG submission 71517) | Populus endosphere microbial communities from Tennessee, USA - Endosphere MetaG P. deltoides DD176-4 | ecosystem: Host-associated > Plants > Roots > Endosphere | place: USA: Tennessee...
TCGACATTGACGCAATAGGGAACCCGTATTGTGTTGCGCGACCACCGTCGCACATTCAGACTGCCCCGCGATGCCCAGCGGACGGCATCGTCTTTTTTCAGAAAGGAGAGGCCTCAACGATTTCGACGCAAGAGTCTGTATGGACAAATGGGGCCACTCGGTCGGCATCACGTTCACGAAGGGAGACGTTACATGAATGCACATCCCTTGCGGAAACGCCTGACGGTGTTCGTCACTGCGTTCGCGACAGTCTCCGGGGGCATTCCCTACTCGGTCATGGCGGCGCCAGCGAACCCGCCACAGGCGGTCCCATCCTCCGCCCCGCCAAACGGTGTCAGCGCGGCCGACATCGCCCGCGTTCGTACGGGTCTCAACGGCCTGCCTTTCGACATCGATCGCATAAAGGCGGAGTTGGTCAGCGTCACGAAGGCGCCAGGGTCGCGACCCATCGACGCTCTCCTGGCCGCGAGGGCCGCCCAGGCGCTGAACCTGCTCGATATCGTGACGACCAAGAATGCGGCCGAGCGCCACAACAAGATTCGACAACTGCCTGTCAAGATCACGCAATCGGCGGCCACTGACGGGCGCACCGGGACGATCAAGAGATTCATTGTCGACGGTACGCCGCAGATAGAGATCTTCGTCCCTGCGACACCGCTCGAGAGGAGCGTGACAGGCGCGTTCGAATCGGAGCGTCCGACCGGGCCGGCGGCGGCGAAGGACGACGACTGTTACGACGGTCCGGCCCCGTGCTCCTCGCAGCAGGACATGGACGATCTCGGAGCCGCGATCGCGATGGCGCAGGCCCAGGTCGACCAAGGTTGGTCTGACTACTACTCGGCGTGCAACGCGGATCCGTCGGACTGTATGAACGAGTCCGAAACCGCCTCGGGCCCATCCGCCGACCCCCGCTGCGGTCCTTGTGCCTCAGAGGCAGGGCAAGCGCTCGCCGCGCTCGCCGGTGGTGCCGGGTCGTTGGCGCTGACCTACGTCGGCTACGAGAGCGCCGTCGCCTCCGGGCTTACGTTGACGACCGCTGGAGCCGCCGTCATGCTGACGGGCGTCGGTCTCGTCGGGTTTGGAGTCGGCTATTACGTCGGCTACTGGGCGGCATGCGCGTGGTACGCGGTCGCACCGAGCCTCGCTCAGGGGCCGATGGGTCTCGACCCGTTCGAGCCGGTGCCAATGTTCTGAGACAGGCGGCCGCCCGCGCAGCGCCGACTGCGCCGGCGGCCACTTCTCCGGCGTTGTAGAAGGGAGGGCCTGTGACCACCGGTTCAATAATCGTGATCGGCGTCGGTCTTCTCACTGCGGCCTGTGGAATCGCCCTACAGCCAGCACTCCGTCGGCCGCTGCTGATGATCGGAGCGATCCAACTGAGCTTTGGCGCATACCTGGTGCTGCAGGACATCGGAAGCCCCGCGAAGTACGCGGCAGTGGCAGCTGTCACTGTCCTGGTGTGCATCGCCTTCGTGAGCGCGGGTACATCTGTGCTCCGCCGACTGCGCCCGGAACTGTCGTTGGCGGCAGCCGCCGTCATCGGCATCCTGGCGTCGACATTCTGGCGTTCCGCTCCGCTGCACGTGCAGAGGACGCTTGCCGTCGCTGTCGTCTGGCTGACGGCGGCGTTCATCGGTCTGACGCTTCTTCGGTTTGGCAAGATGATCCTGGTGGACCGAAGGAGCCTCGAGTAACGCGTCTATCGGATGACTCTCCATCCGAAGGACGGAGCCGCGGCACGGACTCGCCGGACGCGTTCGCCGTGAAGCCGTCCGCGCGCTACGCCTTCTTGTGGCAGTCGGCGCACTTCACCGGCGTCTTCTTCCCTTTCGCGTTGGCCTCCTGATGGCACGCGATGCAGGTGCCCTTCTTCCCCATCGGGTCGTGGAAGGCCGCCTGCCGCTTCGTCGTCATCGGCGGCGTGGCGGCTTTCGTATGGCAGTCGCCGCACTTCTGGTGCGGCGTCTTCAGCGCCTTCTCCGGCTTGGACGGATGGTGGCACGCTTCGCATTTGGCGCCGTAATTCTTCGTATGCGCCTGGTGATTGAGCGTGACGGCGCCGAGGGGCGCGCCGGTGAGGACGCTGGTGGAGGGTTCCTTGGCCGTTTGCGCCAGCGGCGCGGCCGCGGTCACGACGGCCGCCAGGACGAGCCCAACCAGAAACGCCAGGACGAGACGAACGGGGGTAGTCATCACGTGTCTATCGGGGACTGCCGGAAATGCGGCAGGCGCCCGCTCCTGCACGTGATCGCAACAACCTTCGTGCCGCCGGCACTCGCAGGAACGCCAATGTTCCGCGGCGAGGGGTGACGGTTACTCGGCGCGCAGCGTCGAGGCCGGATCGAGGCGAAGCACGCGCCACGCCGGGATCAGGCTGGCGACCAGGGCGACCGACAGCAGCAGGATCGCGACGCCGGCAAACGTGATCGGATCGGTCGCCTCGACACCCCAGATGAAGGCGCGCATCAGGCGCGACGTCGCGGCCGCCGCGGCCGCGCCGATAACGACGCCGATCGCCGCGAGCGTGATGCCGGGCACGACGACGTTGGCGACGACCTGCCCGCCGGTCGCTCCCAGCGCGAGGCGGATGCCAAGCTCCCGCCTGCGCTCCGTGACGGAGCTCGCGATGAGGCCGTGGATCCCGATCGCCGCCAGCATGAGCGCGACCGCGCCGAGCCCGCTGACCAGGCTCATCATGAATCGCTGGCTCGCCAGCGCGGCGGACTGCACGTCCGACATGGACTCGATCTTCGCGACCGGCAGCAGCGGATCCACACCGGCCACCGCCTGCCGGACCGCCTCGGCGACCGCCGCCGTCGGCGCCGACGATCGGATCACCCACGCCGGCGAGAACCACGTGTGGACCTGCCGGAAGAAGCCGCTGCTGCTCTGCGCCGCCGGCACGTAGGCGACGTACGGCACGATCAGCGGCGAGTTGTCGCCGCCGAGCCCCGACGAGGTCGCGCGCGCGTTGGCGACGATGCCGACGATCTCGCGCGTGACGTCGCCCATCTTGATGTGCATGCCGACGATGTCGGCCCCCTTGTAGAACCGCCGGGCGAACTCTTCGTTCACGACGACGACCGGATTGGCGCCGTCCCGGTCGCTGTCGGTGAACGCGCGGCCGCGACGGAGCGGCACGCGGAGCGCCTCGAGGTAACCCGGCGTGACGTAGCTGACGTTGGCGTTGAGATACTTCTCGTTCGGATCGAATCCCTCGACCCGCTTCCATCCAAGGTTCAGGAGCCGCGTGTAGGGCAGACCGAGCGTGACGCCGGCGGCCTCGATGCCCGGCTGCCGGCGGATCCGCTCCAGGCTCTGCTCGAACAGCTGGTTGACCTTGGCCGCGTCCTCGTAGCGCTTGTCCTGCAGCGACACCGTGGCGGTGACGACGTGCGACGGGTCGAAGCCGGGATTGAGCGAGCGCAGGTGCACGAACGTGCGCACCAGCAGCCCGGCGCTGATCAGGAGCACGACGCCGAGCGCGACTTCGGAGACGACGAGGATGCGGCGCGACCAGCGGCCGGCGCCACCCGCAACCGACCGCGTCCCCGACGCCGCGAGCGTGCCCTGCACGTTGACGCGGCTGGCATGGATGGCGGGCGCCAGCCCGAAGAGCACGCTGGTCGCGACCGCGATGCCGAGGCTCGCCGCGAGCACGCGGCCGTCGAGCGACATCGGATAGCCGAAGTCGAACACGTGCGCGCTCAGCTGCTTCAGCCCTTCGAGCACCAGCCAGCCGACGCCGATGCCGGCCACTCCGCCGGCAAGGGCGAGCACGGCGCTCTCGACGAGGAGCTGGCGGATCACCGCGCGCCGCCCGCTGCCGAGCGCCATCCGCGTGGCGATCTCGCGCGAGCGCAGCCCCGTGCGGGCGATCAGCAGCCCCGCGAGATTGACGCACGCGATGAGCAGCACGATGCCGACGGCCCCCCACAGCATCAGCAGCGGATTGCGCAGCTCGCTCGTCTCGGCATTCTGCAGCGCCACCACGCCCGCGGTGATCGACGTCTCGGCGGCCGCCTTCGGGTCCTTCGGCAGCCACAGCGGCGGGACGATGAGATTCATCTCGGCACTGGCTTGTTCGACCGGCGCCTCCGGATGGACGCGCGCGAACAGCTGGTAGTTCGTGCCGCCGCCTTCCCGGTCCGTATTCGGACGCACGGGCGTCCAGACGTCGGTCGGGGTGCCGGTCGTGAAGCCCGCCGGCATGACGCCGACGACTTCGTACGACTCCCCGCGCAGCATGACGGTCTTCCCCACCGCCGCCGGATCGCGATCGAACAACCGGGCCCACAACCCGTGGCTGAGGACCGCGACCGCCGGCCCGCCGACGCGATCTTCTTCCTCCGTGAACTCGCGGCCCATGAACGGCGCGATGCCGAACACCGTGAAGAAGCCCGCGCTCACGCGCGCCTGGCTGACGTTCGCGGCCTGGTTCTGCGCCACCAGGTTGACGCCCACGCCCCATCCGCCGCTGCCCTGGATGGCGACCGCCATCGTCTTCGCGTTGTCGCGGAGCGCCAGGAACGTCTTGCCGTCGACGCTCGACTGCCGCACGAACGTGCCGCGCGGCGTACGGATCGTCGACTGGATCGTGACCAGCCGACCGGGATCCGGGAATGGAAGCGGCTTGATCAGCAGCGCGTTCACCACCGTGAAGATCGCGGTGTTGACGCCGATGCCGACCGCGAGCGTGACGAGCGCGACCAGGGTGAACCCCGGCGTCTTGCGCAGCATGCGCAGCGCATAGCGGACGTCGCGGACGAGCGTCTCCAGGACGGGAACGCTGTTCATGCGGTAGATCTCCTCGCGGATCGCAGTGGGATTCCCGAACCGGCGGCGCGCGTCGCGCAGGGCGCGGTCGCGCGGCACGCCGGCGGCAATGAGGTCGTCGACGAAATGATCGAGGTGGGCCTGCATCTCGCGCGCGCGTTCCGCGTCGAGACGCCCGCGGCGGAAGAAACGGCGCATCATCGGGCCGCGCTCGTTCGCTTCACGGTCTATTCCTCCACCGGCCGCATGACGAGACCGATCGCGCGCACCAGCTGCGCCCACTGCTCGGTCTCGAGCTGCAGTTGACGGCGCCCTTTCGGCGTGAGGCGGTAGTAACGGGCGCGGCGGTTGTTCTCGGAAGTGGCCCAGTACGAGTCGACCCAGGCGCGATCCTCCAGCCGGTTCAGGGCGGGATAGAGCGAGCCCTGCTCCACCTGGAGGAAGGCGTCGGACCGCTGCTCGATCAGCCGCGCGATGGTGTAGCCGTGCGCGGGGCCCAGGCGCAGCGTCTGCAGGACGAGCATGTCCAGCGTGCCCTGGAGCAGATCGGCGCCCGGCCGCGCCGGGGTGCGCTTCAGTGTCATCGGGGTCCGTCCCACTCCATCAGAATGTCTGGTGGAATAAGACGGTAGCTGAGCCGGAACGGTTTACTTGCCGTCGTCGCTTCGTTCGTCCCAGACGTCGGACTGGGCGATCTCTCGAACGATCGGATGGTTTCGGGCCTGGCGGACCATCTCGCCGCGGGGGTCGGAGAAGCCCCACTCCCGCACGTCGATAGCGAAGCTGAACCGGGAGATGAGCGTACCGCGCGTGACGTCGGCGTCCTCCTCGTCACGGCCGATCGCGGCCCGCGCCTGCTCGACCAGCTGCTCCATCACCCACGACGGCACATTGCTGCGGTACCCGGGATAGACGAAGCTGAACGTCTGGAGCTGCGCGAGCAGCAGCGGCCAGTGCGGCCCGACCCGCGCCATCAGCCGCTCCCAGTCGAGACTGTCGCCGACCGTCAGAATGAGATGGACGATGTCGGACATGTCGTGACGATGGCGTTCGCTGATGAAGAGGCGATGCCAGATCAGCTCCTCGGCCGGCGCGATGCGGACGGGCTGCGCCGCGAGGACGCCGGGACGGCTGTGCTGGCGCCACTCGGCGTCGATGAACGCCACCGCGTTGCCCATCCCGTAAATAAGGTCCACGAACTTGTCGCCCACGAACGCCTTCGCGAGCCAGTGCAGGTCCTCGAGGCGCATGACGAACCCCGCGTCGTGCAGCGCCCGCGCGGCGCTCACGACCGTCGACGGCTCGACGAAGAGATCCAGATCCTTGGTCTGGCGATAGATGCCGGTGTGCTCGTAGATCGCGTAGGCGCCCGCGACGACGTAGGGGATCGACGCGTCGTTGAGCGCCTGGAGCGCGCGGCGATAGACCTCGCGCTCCTCGTCGGGAATCCAGAAATCGCCATGGGTGAGAGATTTGCGCTCCTCGGGCGACAGGCGCCGGGGACGCCGTCCATGCAGGCTGGGCAACGAAGCCTCCGGTGCAGAGTCGGAGCAACTCTGCTGCCAAGCGCAGGTGCTAAAGGTGCTAAAGGTGCTAAGGAGCTAGCCCGCGAGCTCGTCCTGGAGGGGGAAGCCGTGTTGTTTGCGGCCTTCGTCGCCTTCGTGCTCGGCTGTTGTCTTGTAGCGTTCGAAGCGGCCGTCGGCGGCGACGGCGGCGGCCTGGCGGCGGAGGCGGTCCATCCGGGCGTCGGAGAGCGGCTTGAAGTTCGACGCGATCCGGACGTTCTGCTTGAGGACGCGCATCGAATCGATGCCCGAGACCGTCGTCGCGACCGGGAGGCTCATCGCGTAGCGCAGCGCGTCTTCCGCCTTCACTGCGCGCTTCTTCACGGGATGGCCGCTCCCGCAGAGGCTCTTCATGCCGAGCGGCGCGATGCCCTGACGCAGCAGCTCGGGCAGGACCTGGCGTTCGAAGCTCCGGAACGTCGCGTCGAACACGTTCAAGGGCAGCTGGCAGGCGTCGAACGGATAGCCCTGCGCCAGCATGCGGAGATGGATCTCCGGATCCTTGTGGCCCGTGAATCCGGCGAAGCGGATCTTGCCGGCCTGTTTCGCGCGATCGAGCGCCTCGATGACGCCGCCCCGCTCGAAGTGCACCTCCGGCTCGTTGTAGTAGACGACCTCGTGCACCTGCCACAGGTCGAGATAGTCGGTCTTGAGGCGGCGCAGCGACTCGTCGAGCTGGCGCATCGCGACGTCCGCGCCGCGTCCGTGGGTGCAGACCTTCGTCATGAGGAACACCCGATCGCGGCGATCGGCGATGGCGCGCCCCATGCGGATCTCGCTCTCGTGCTCGTTGTACTCCCACGCGTTGTCCATGAACGTGATGCCGGCGTCGATCGCCGCATGGACGATGCGCACGGCCTCGCGGGCGCTCGTCATCGCGCCGAGATGATAGCCGCCGAGACAGAGCGCCGAGACAGCCACGTCGGTGTGCCGGCCGAACGGACGAAGCGGAATGGACATGAAGACTCTTTCGAAGCAAGCGCCGCGCCTAGGCGCGCGACTGCCAGACGGCGCGGCCGACGAAGAACGGCCCGAGACGGTCGAGGTAGAGCGAGGTCTGCTGCGTCTTGCGCATCGACTGCACGACCGCCGACAAGGGGAACAGCGCCTTGCCAATCAGGCCGATGACGAAGTCGTTGTCGTCGCGATCGAGCCCATGGCACGCGAGGCGGATGTCGTGCGCGAGATCGCCCGCGCCGAACGCCATGCCGATGGCGCCGTGCTCGGCGAGGATCTTCCGCTGCTCCTGTTCCTCGAGCTGCGCGAACCGGCCGCTGCGGCGCAGCGGATACCAGACGGCCCAGCCCCAGTCGGGATTGAGCACGGTCCGCCGCGGCCGATCGACGAGCGTCTCCTGTAGATCGGGCTCGTAGCCGATGGCGTAGGTGCGCCCGAGCATCGTGTACTCGGGCTTGAGCGCCAGCGCGGCGCAGGGCCCGCCGTTCAGGGCCGGCCGCACGCGCTCCACGAACGACTCGGGCGCGCGCGTCAGCGTCAGGACGGCAATCCCCCGCGGATCGTTGACGTCCTCGTAGACGGCCCCTTCGACGCCGGCCTGCGCGAGGTGCCGCGCGACCGCGGCGGAGTCGGTGCACCCGCCGAACGCCAGGAGCTGCATGAAGAGCCGCTCGTCGGATCGCTGCGGCTCGCCGTCCTTCAGTCCGCCCTTCTCGCTGAGATCGGGCGGTTCGATACGGGCGCGTCCCTTCTCCATCCGCACACTGTATCGCACCGCCCGTGTCCGGGGAGACGGGGCCGCCCCTCGTCATCTACAATCTATGGAGCCATGTCCACTGACGATCGCCAGGCGGCGCAGGACCGCCTCAAGGGCCTGCTCGCGCTGCTGACCGCCGCGCAGCAGCCGCAGCTGACCCGCCTCATCGAAGAGACCGAAGCTCTCAGCCGCGCCATCGCGGCGTTCCATCTCGAAGGGATCCGCTTCCGCATCTACAACGTCGATCGGATCGTGTCGCACCCGCCGGTGCCGCTGCCGGTGGAAGCCTCGGCAATCGTCGCCGACGTGCGCCGCCATCTCGAAGCGGCCGGCTTCCACACGCGATCGCACCAGGCGCCGACCTAGCCGCGCGGGATGCGCGGGGTGCGCGGGGTGCTCAGGGTGCTCAGGGTGCTCACGGTGCTCGGTGCTGGTAGTGCTCAGGTGCTCGCGGAGCGGCAGGCGGGTTGCTACAATTAGGTTTCCAATGAAATCTCTGGTGCCCTTGCACGACGTCGAGTCGGTCGACGCCGCGATCGCGGAGTCGAGCGAACGGCCGGTGCTGCTCTTCAAGCACAGCCGATACTGCGGTGTGAGCATGGAAGCGCTCGACGAATTGCAGAGCCACATCCAGGCCCAACCGGTGGCCGGAGCCGCCTACAAGATGGTGACCGTGCAAACCCATCGTTCCGTCTCCGACGCGATCGCCCAGCGGCTCGGGATCCGCCACGAGACCCCGCAAGCGATTCTCCTGCGCGACGGCAAACCCGTCTGGAACGCCTCGCACTTCCGGATCACCAGCAGCCAGCTCGATCAGATCATCGCCGGCTAGCGCTCTTTCCCTCTCTGTAGTTTCCGCCTTGGGCGGAACTTCGCGACGGCATTCCGCCTGGAGGCGGAAACTACAGATGGGAAGAAGGTCTAGCACCCCGAGCACCCCGCGCGCACCTCACGCACCCCGCTCTTCCGGCCACAGCCACGCCGCGCCGCGGACGCCGCTCGAGTCGCCGTGGCGCGCGCGGACGAGCCGCGTGTCGACGCGGTCCGAGAACACCCAGCGCGTCCACTCCTCCGGCACCCGCCTGTAGAGCGCGTCGATGTTCGACAGACCGCCGCCGACCACGACGACGTCCGGGTCCAGGATGTTGACGACCGTCGCGAGCGCCTTCGCCAGCCGGCGCGTGTAGACCGTCAACGCATCCGAGGCGCGCGCGTCTCCCGACGCGGCCGCATCCGCAATCGCGCGCGCCTCCGGCGCGTCCGCGCCGTACGCCAGCTGGAGTCCTCGCCCGCACAGGAACATCTCTATGCACCCGCGGCGGCCGCAGTAGCACGGCGGGCCCGGCCACTCCTGCGCATCGGGCCAGGGCAGCGCGTTGTGTCCCCACTCGCCGGCGATCGCGTTCGCGCCCGTGAGCACGCGCCCGTTCACCACCACCCCGCCGCCGACGCCCGTTCCGAGGATGACGCCGAAGACGAGCGGCGCGCCCGCGCCGGCGCCGTCGGTCGCTTCCGACAGCGCGAAGCAGTTGGCGTCGTTCGCCACGCGGACGGGCCGCCCGATCGCGCGTTCCAGGTCGAGGTGCAGCGGACGTCCGATCAGCCACGTCGAGTTCGCGTTCTTGATGAGACCCGTCGCGGGAGAGACCGCGCCCGGAATCCCCACGCCGACGCTTCCCTCCTCGCCGACCTCGCGTTCGACGGCGGCGACGAGCGCGGCCACGGCGCGCACGCTCGCGTCATAATCCTCCCGCGGCGTGTCGACCCGCCAGCGGCAGCGCTCCGCGCCGTTCCGATCGATCGCGATCGCCTCGATCTTCGTGCCGCCGAAGTCCACTCCGATGCGCATGTCTGTGTCTGGCGCTCGCTCGTCTCAATCGTCGCCGAGGAGTACCGGCAGCACCGTCTCGACGGGCGTCAGCGAGAAGACCTCCGCCACGCCCGGCGGATCGGCCGGACGCGGCTTGCGCAGTGGATTGAACCACACCGGGCGGATGCCCGCTCGGGCGGCGCCGACGATGTCGGCCGGCCACGAGTCGCCGAACATGACGGCCGATTCGCGCTGCGCGTCGAGCCGCTCGAGCGCGATCGCGAAGATCGCCGGGTCCGGCTTCGGGATGCCGGCCTCCTCCGAGACGACGAGGACGTCCACGAGCGGCGCGAGTCCGCAGAATCGGAGCTTCTCCTGCTGCTCGTCGAGCAGATTGTTGGACACGATCGCGATGCGCGCGTGCGGCCGGATCGCTTCGAGCAGCGCCGCGGCGCCGTCGAGCGCGCGGCGCGCCGCCATGTAGGCGCGGCGGTAGCCCGCCGCCACGGTGTCGATGCCCAGCTCGTCCAGCACGACGCCGACCCCGCCGAAGACACGCCGGAACCGTTCCCGGCGGGCGTCGTCGATCGATCGCGCGCCCGCGAGCACCTCCAGGTGCAGCGCTTCGAGGTGGTGCATGTGCTGCCGCTCGAAGTCGGCGAAGTCGACGTGCGCCGCGTGACGCCCGTGCACCTCGGTCAGCGCGGCGCGCGCCGAGCCGCGGTGGTCGAACAGCGTGTCGTCGAGATCGACGAGCACCGCGCGCGTCGTCACTGCGGCACGTCCGCCGGCGCCGGCGCCCGGCGGCCGCGGAAGGCGACCATGGCGAGCCGCGGCAGCAGTCTCGGAAAATGCCAGAGCAGCCGGCGGCGCGCCGCGCGGTACGAGAGGCGTCCGCTCGCGTAGTCCACCAGGATCTCCGAGAACTCGGGACGCGTGTTCGCGCCGCGGACGACGCGGTCCATCCGCTGGGGGCTGTGGAACAGGTACTTCTGGACGAGCACCGAGTCGCGCAGCTCGGGGCCCAGCTCCCGGCGCCATGCCCGGACGTAGGCGCGGCGCGCGCGCGCGGGATCGATCGCGCCGGCCGTGCGCGCGGCGAGCACGGCCGCCGCGGCGAGATCGCCCGTGGCCATCGCGTAGTAGATGCCCTCGGCCGAGAACCCGTTGACGAACCCGCCGGCGTCGCCCGCCAGCAGCACGCGTCCCTCG
>Ga0075364_10002131_pt1 | contig 11075 bp, 12 predicted proteins | sample EndMetdeltDD1764_FD_71517 | JGI IMG/M metagenome (GOLD analysis project Ga0075364, IMG submission 71517) | Populus endosphere microbial communities from Tennessee, USA - Endosphere MetaG P. deltoides DD176-4 | ecosystem: Host-associated > Plants > Roots > Endosphere | place: USA: Tennessee...
CCGGCTTGCAGAACGTGCGGCGGCGCAATCTCGAAACCTACTTCCACACCCATGGCATCGCGGTCGCCGAGCTGATCGAGATGGACGCGATGACCGGCACACTGGAATTCGTCGCGGCCTCCGACTGGGCGACCGTGTTGCCAAGCCTCATCTGCGTGAACGACATCGCCGGAGACATCGTCGTCAGTCCGATCGATCCGCCGCTGCACGCCGAATTCATCGTGATCGAGCCGGCGCGGCGTGTGCTCAGCGTTCAGGCGCGGCTGTTTCTGGAGCGGCTGGAGGCGGAGGTGGAGCGGATCAAGGGCGTGTGGCGGACGAAGTTGCGCGCGCGCTAGATCGTCACCCACGCGCCGTTGTTCTCCGCCGAATTAAACACCGCCTCCAGCGCCGCGACCGTGTGCACGATCCCGGCGTCGTCGATCTGGTACGCGCTGTGCGCCAGTGCGGCAGCGGCGAACGAGTCGAGATTCGCCCCAATGTGATTGGTCTGCGGCATCTCGATCTCTTGCGGCTTGCCGTCACGGCCACACACGATGACCTTGGTTTCCGACAGCGACTCCGCCCACATGTCGGAGCCATAGACCGCGCAGCGCCAGACGAAGCCCGGCGTCTTGAGCGAGGTCGCAATCGTCGCCGTCGCGCCGTTCGCGAATGACAGCATCGCCTGCGTGGTGTCGCCGGATTCGAACGGCAGGATGCGCTTGCTCGACAGCGCACTGACGCGCGTCATCGGGCCGATCAGGAAACTGTAGGCATCGAGCAAATGGATGCCCATCCCGGTCATGCCGCCGGCTTTCGTCTCCTGCGGCGCGGAGCGCCAGTTGTCGAGCGGCGTATTGGCCAGGATATCGTGGCTATAGTTGCCTTCCGCGAACATGACAGTGCCAAACGCGGGTGAACACATGATCTCCTTCAGTTTCACGATGGAGGGCCAGAGCCGCCGATTGTGCCCGACACCCAGCGCCACACCCGCCTTGCGGCAGGCCGCGATCGCGGCTTTCGCGTCCGTGACGGTCAGCGCGAATGGCTTCTCGCAGAACACGTGCTTGCCGGCCGCCGCCGCGGCTTCGACCTGCTTGCGGTGCGCCGAGTGCGGCGTCGCAAGCACCACCGCATTGATGGACTTGTCGGCGAGCACGTCTTCGTACGACATGCCGAGACTGATGTTCATCTCGGTCGCGAAGTCGCGCGCGGTGTCGGGCTCAAGCGTCACGCCGCGGGTGAAACGCATGAGCGCGCTCGTCCGTTGCGCGCGCACCAACTCCTTGCCCCACCATCCAAGCCCGATCATCGCGGCGTTGAGCACTGTTTATTCCCCCGTCATGGCCGGACTTGTTCCGGCCATCTCGCTTAGGCCAGCACGGAGCGTCAATAAGCGAGATGCTCGGGACCAGCCCGGGCATGACTAACTTTCATGTTGTCGAAATCAGTGCCCCACACTCGCGGGCGCCCCCGGCTGCTTCAGCGGATGCGCCTTGGCAAACGCGTCCATCGCCATGCAGGCCCCGGTGATGCGCTCGGCGGTCGGATATGGCGACGTATCGACGTTGAAGAATCCCGCGCCGGTCATGCCGCTGACGAGGCAGATGTCCGCCATGCTTACGCTGTCGCCGTGCACGAACTTAGCCGTCTCGTTGTCGCGCACCAGATGCCCTTCGAATGCCGCAAGCCCTTCCTTGATCCAGTGCTGGATCCATGCGTTGCGCGTCGCCTCGTCGAGCTTGAGCTGGGCTTCCATGAAATTGCGCACGCGCGGCACCATCAGCGGGTGCGAGTCGGCCGCCACGATCGCCGCCAGCGCGCGCACGCGCGCGCGGCCGCGCGAGTCTTTCGGCAGGATCGGCGGATTGGGATGTGTCTCGTCGAGGTATTCCATGATGGCGACCGACTGGAACAGGATCGGTCCGTCGCCGTCGACCAGCGCCGGCAGCAGCATCTGCGGATTGACTTGTCTGTAAGCCTCCTGCCGCTGATCGCCTTTCATCAGGTCGACGGTGATAATCTCGTCCGGCACGACGCCTTTGAGGTTCATCGCAATGCGCACGCGGAACGCCGCAAGCGAACGCCAGAAGGAATAGAATTTCATAACGCCTCCCTGAAATTTTGCCGCAAGCTTAAGGGTGGCACGTATGCGGCCGCAAGGCTGGCGCGACCGCGAGGCATGTTGTAACTGCTGCCCGACAATCTCCGACTGAAGGAAACGCCATGTCCCGCATGCCCGAAATCGACTATGCGAAACTCTCACCCGAGCAGAAGAAGGTGCACGACGCCGTGGTCGCGGGGCCGCGCGGCAAGATCGTTGGGCCGATCAAGGTGTGGCTGAAGAATCCGGGATTGGCCGAGCATGCGCAGGCGCTCGGCGCCTACGCCCGCTATGGCACCAGCCTTGAGCCGCGCTTGTCCGAGCTTGCGATCTGCACCACGGGCGCATTCTGGAAGGCAAACTACGAGTGGTTCGCGCATGCCCCGCTCGCCCAGAAGGCCGGCATCGATCCGGCCGCGCTCGAAGCGATCCGCATCGGCGGGAAGCCGGCGTTCACGAAGGCCGACGAGCAGACGATCTACGATTTCGTGTCCGAACTCACCGCGAACCGCCGCGTGTCGGACGCGACCTTCGCGCGCGCCAAGACAGCGTTCGGCGAGACCGGCGTGATCGATCTCGTCGGGATCGTGGGCTACTACAGCCTCGTGTCGGTCACGCTGAATTCGTTCGAGCTGCCGGTGCCGGAGGGCGAGCCGGTGCCGTTCGGGATGAAGTAAGCGCGGCGCTACGCCCCCACCACCGCCTTCAATCCCGCAGCCTCGATCCCGGCGACCGCGCAGGCCTCATCTTTGTCCGACGTGTCGCCGGAAATCCCGACCGCGCCAAGCACGGCGCCGCTTGCGTCCTTGATCAGCACGCCGCCCGGCACTGGCACGAGGCGGCCTTGGCTCACCGTCGCGAGCACGCCGAAGAACACCGGGTTCTTCGCCGCACGATCGCCGAGCTCGCGCGAGCCGAAGCCCATGCCGAGCGCACCCCACGCCTTTCCGTAAGCGATGTCGTAACGCAGGATCCCCGATTTATCCTCGCGCTTGAACGCCACCATGTGCCCGCCCGCATCCAGCACCGCGACAGTGAGCGGCGCGCAACTGGTATCGCGACCTGTCTTCAGTGCGGTGTCGACGATCGTGGTGGCTTGCGCCAGTGTGACGGACATGCGTGCTCCCTATTTTTTCGCCCAGTAAACCGAATGCGCCGCGGCCTCTTTCCCGCCGAGCCCCTTGGAGGCCGACTCCTCCATGCAGGCCAGCGTCATCTGCACCAGCGGCAATGACAGCTTGCGCGCCTTGGCCTCGGCCTGCATCGATTGCAAATCCTTCATGCAGCCTGCGATGTCGAACGTGACTGGCGTCTCCTCGCCCTTCATGAGCTTTGCGACTGACGGCCCGCGCTGCTTCATCATGTTTGGCCCGCCGGAAGAATCCGCGATCATATCCATCAGGCGCTCGGGCTCGAGTCCAATGTCGCGCGCCATCGAGAGCGCTTCACCGAGCGCCTGATAATAGATCATCAGCGGCATATTGATGGTGAACTTGGCAAGCGCGCCGTTGCCGACCGCGCCGACATGCTCCAGCCGGCGGCAAAGCTGATCGAGGATCGGCTTGGCGAGTTCCGCGTCGCCCTCCTCCGCGCCCATGAAACCGAACAGCTTGCCCTGCCGCGCCGGGCCCGTGGTTCCGCCCACCGGACATTCGACGAAGCGCGCACCGGTCGCGCGCACCACCTTGGACAACGCGATGTTCACCTCGGGGCGCACCGTGCTCATCTCGATGAACAGCGTGTCCGTCACGTCGCCCGACAGCAGGCCCTTTTCACCATTATAAACGTGATCGATCGCATCCGCGTCGGTCAGGATCGAGATCACCACGTCGCTCTTCTGCGCGAGGTCTTCGGGCGTCGCCATCAGCGTCGCGCCTGCGTCGGTCAGCGGCTTCGCCCGCGCCGGCGAACGGTTCCACACATTCACCGCGTGCCCAACATCCATGAGGCGCGCCGCCATCGCGGCACCCATGCGGCCCAGCCCGGCAATTCCGATTTGCATGTGTGCCCCCCGCTGCTACCGTTTCGTATTCGATACCACAACAACAACGCGGGTTGGGAGAGAACATGAGCGACAAGACGGTCGGCATCGTCGGCCTCGGCATCATGGGCGGTGCGATCGCGAAGAATCTTTGCGCTGCGGGATGGCGCGTCGTCGGCTACGACGTCGATGCAGCGCGCTGCGCCGAGGCAAAGGTCGCGGGCGCCGAGATCGCGGCAAGCGCTGCGGCGGTCGCCACGGAGGCCGAGCGCATGCTCATCAGCCTGCCGAACCCTTATGCGCTGGTCACGACCGTCGATGCGCTCGTCTCCGCCAGGCTGCCACCGCGCATCTTCGCCGAGCTGTCCACCTTCTCGCTCGACGACAAAGCGGACGCCGAAAGCGCGCTGCGCAACTCCGGCCATGTGCTGCTCGATTGCCCGCTCTCCGGCACAGGCTCGCAGGCGCGCACCAAGGATCTCGTGGTTTACGCGAGTGGCGACAAGCACGCGATCGACCGCATGATGCCGGTGTTCAACGACTTCGCGCGCCAGGCGCACAATCTCGGCGCCTTCGGCAACGGCATGAAGATGAAGTTTGTCGCGAACCTTCTGGTCGCGATTCACAACGTCGCGAGCGCCGAGGCGATGGTGCTCGGCATGAAGGCCGGACTCGATCCCGCGCAGGTGTTCAAGCTGGTGCAGGCGGGCGCCGGCAATTCGCGCGTGTTCGAGTTGCGCGCGCCGATGATGGTGGAGGATCGCTACGACGGCGACAACGTCACCATGCGCATCTCCACCTGGCAGAAGGACATGAAGGTGATCGGCGAATACGCCGCAAGCGTCGGCTGTCCGACGCCGCTGTTCTCCGCGAGCGAGCCGATCTACCGCGCCGCGATGTCCACCGGACACGCCGACGAAGACACGGGGAGCGTGTGCGCCGTGCTGGAGAAGATGGCGGGCGTGACGCGCTGAGCGCTCGCCCACTCTCACGCGATACGCGCGACAATTTCGTTCAGCCCACGTGCCGCAACCCCGTTGCGCCCGGCGCGAACTTGCACCAGCATCACACCACACAAAAAACCGGATACCGGTGAGATCGCAGGGAGGACGACATGAGCTTCAATCGGCGTACCGTGCTCAAAGGTGCGCTCGCAACGAGCGTTGCGGCGTCTGCACTGAAAGTCCCCGCCGCCGTTGCGCAGGCAGGTCCCATCAAGGTTGGTTTTCTCACTGTGAAATCCGGAGCGCTCGCGTCGGGCGGCCTCCAGATGGAACAGGGCATGTTGACGTTCTTCAAGGAACGCAACAACCAGCTCGCCGGCCGTCCGGTTGAACTCATCACCGGCGACACCGGGGGCAATCCCGCGCAGGCGCGCACCAAGACGCAGGAGCTGGTCGAGCGCTTCGGCGTGCATTGCATCATCGGCCCGCTCGCCGCGTTCGAGGCGCTCGCAATCGACGACTACATCAAGTCCTCCAAAACGCCGATCCTGACCGTGGCGGGCGCCGAGGACATGACACAGCGCAAGCCGAACCCGTGGCTGGTGCGCCCGAGCTCCACGTCGTCGCAGCCGAGCCACCCGATGGGCGACTATGCGGCGAAGGAGCTGAAGCTGAAGCGCGCGATCACCATCGCGGACGACTTCGCGTATGGCCACGAGAATGCGGCCGGCTTCCAGCGCGCCTTCGAGGACGCAGGCGGCAAGGTGATACAGAAGATCTTCACGCCGCTCAACGCGCCCGACTACGGCACCTACGTGTCGCAGTTCAAGAACGCCGATTGCCTCTACACCGGCCATGCGGGATCGAACGGGCTGAAGCTCGTGCGCCAGCTCGCCGAGTATGGGCTGAAGGGCAAGTTCACCATCGTCGGCGGCTTTACGCCGATCGACGAGTCCGTGCTGCAGCAGATGGGCGAGGATGGCGTCGGCTGCTATTCGGGCTGCTGGTATTCCGCCGCGCTCGACAACCCGATCAACAAGAACTTCGTCGCCACGATCCAGCGCGACTACAAGGTCGACCCCGGCGTCTACGCGGCCGAGACGTATCTGTGCGGCGAGGTGCTCGAACACGTCGTCAAGCAGATCGGCGGCAAGATCGAGGACAAGGACGTCTTCATGAAGGCGTTGAAGGAGGCCAAGGTGCCGGCGACGCTCGCAGGTCCTATTGCCTTCGACGAGTTCGGCAACGTCGTCGGCAACATCTACATCCGCAAGGTCGAGAAGAAGGACGGCAAGTTCGTCAACACGGTGGTGAAGACGTATCCGAACGTTTCCCAGTTCTGGACCTACAACAAGGACGAGTTCCTGAAGAACCCGGTGTACTCGCGCGACTTCCCGCCGGCGAAGAATTTGGAGTGAGTGAGCGGGCGCAATGACGTTCGGCCGGGCTCGGCCTCTTTCCCTTCTCCCCGCACAGCGGGGAGAAGGTGGCGAGCAGCAAAGCTGCGAGCCGGATGAGGGGCCGCTACCGATCTCGCAGGCCCCTCACCCGCCCTCGCTTCGCGAGGGCACCCTCTCCCCGCAAGCGGGGAGAGGGGAAAGCGCGCGCTAGGCCCTTCATGCAATTCTGGATCGTCCAGACCCTCAACAGCATCGCGTTCGGCGGGCTACTGTTCCTGCTCTCCTCCGGCTTCTCGCTTGCGTTCGGGCTGATGCGCATTCCGAACCTGGCGCATGGCGGCTTCTTCATGCTCGGCGCCTACTTCGGCGCGGTGATCTCGCGGAACGGCGGCAACTTCTGGCTCGCGATGCTCGGCGCAGGGCTTGGCGTCGGCCTCATCGGCATCCTGTTCGAGCGACTGATTTTGCGGCGGCTTGCCGGCAACGTGCAGGGGCAGGTGCTGGTCACGCTCGGCGTCTCGTTCATCATCGCCGACCTGTGCCTGATGATCTTCACCGGCGACCCTTGGACCCTCCCCGCGCCCGCGGAGCTTCGCCCGCCGATCCGTGTCGCCGGCTTCGCGTTCCCGACCTTCCGGCTTGTGGTGCTGGCGATTGCGCTGGTCGTCGCGGTCGGACTCTATTTCCTCATGGACCGCACGCGGCTCGGCGCCATGATCCGCGCCGGCGTCGACGACATGGAGATGGCGCGCGGCGTCGGCATTCCGGTGTCGCTGCTGTTCACCGTCGTGTTCAGTCTCGGCGCGGTGCTCGCCGGCCTTGGCGGCGCGCTCGGCGCGCCGACGCTGAATGCCTACCCGGGCCTCGACTCCGACATGCTGCCGCTCGCGCTGATTGTCGTGATCCTCGGCGGCGCGGGCTCGCTGCTCGGCGCCTTCATCGGCAGCTTCGTGGTCGGCTTTCTCTACAACTTCGGCATCGCGCTGTTCCCGGACCTCGCCTACTTCATTTTGTTCCTGCCGATGGTGCTGGTCCTGGTGTTCATGCCGCAAGGCCTGTTCGGCCGGGTGCAGTCGTGAACCGCATCCTTGGTGTCATTGTCGCGCTGGCGTTCGTTGCGGTCCCGCTTGTGATCCGCAACGAGTTCTATCTGAACCTCGCGAGCCAGATCCTCATTTACGCGCTGCTCGCCGTGAGCCTGAACATCCTGCTCGGCTACGGCGGCATGGTCTCGCTCGGGCATACGGCGTTTCTCGGACTGACGAGCTACGCCGCAACACTGCTGGTGACATGGGGCTCAGGGCAACTCTCCGCCGCGATCCTTGCCGTCCTGTTCTCCACCGCCTGCGGCGCATTGTTCGGCGTGCTGGCGCTGCGCGCGACCGGCATCGGCTTCCTGATGATCACGCTCGCGCTCGGGCAGATCGTCTGGGGCATCGCATATCGGGCAAACACGCTCACGAATGGCGACAACGGTCTGCGGTTTCTGGCGCGCCCGCAGCCGTTCGGCTTCGACATCGCCAGCGCTCCGAATTTCTACTGGTTCACGCTGATCGTGTTCGCGGTCGCGCTGTTCTTCATCCACCGGCTGGTGCGCTCGCCGTTCGGCGCCGCACTGCAGGGCTCGCGCGACCAGCCGCGCCGCATGCGCGCGCTCGGCCATAACGTCTGGATGATCCAGTGGCTCGCCTTCGTGTTCGCATCGTTCTGGGGCTCTGTCGCGGGGCTGCTGTACGTCTACTACAACCTGTTCATCTCGCCGCACGCGATCTCGCTGCAACAGTCGGCCGAAGTGCTGCTGATGGCGATCCTCGGCGGTGCGTCGTCGCTGACCGGACCCATTGTAGGCGCGGTCATCATCACGATCGTCAAGAACGTGGTCTCGACCTACGTCGACCGTTGGAACTCACTGCTCGGCGCGATCTTCGTGGTCGTCATCATGTTCATGCCGTTCGGCCTCGTGCCTGGCCTGCGGCAGCTTTGGGCGCGCTGGAGTAAACCCAAGGCGGAGACGAAATCGGAGGGCGCGCCATGACCACGCCCGCGCTGGAAATCGCAGGCCTGCGCAAGCGCTTCGGCGGCCTCCCCGCGACACGCAACGTTTCGCTCGCCGTGATGCCGGGCGAGCGGAGGCTCATCATCGGGCCGAATGGCGCCGGCAAGACCACGCTGTTCAACCTCGTCACTGGCGACCTTACGCCGGACGAAGGCTCGGTAAAGCTGTTCGGGCAGGAGTTGCTGAAGCTTCCGACGCAACGGCGCGTGCATCTCGGCCTCGCGCGCACATACCAGATCCTGACGCTCTTTCCCAAAGAGACGCTGGTGCATAACGTGGTGCTCGGGCTCCTGGGCCTCGACCGGATGCGCTGGAACCCGTGGACCACGCTGTTCGGCCAACGCCACTTGTACGACGCGGCGCGCGAGGCACTCGCCGCCGTCGGACTTGGCGAGAGCGCGGAACGTACCGTCTCGCAGACCTCCTATGGCGAACGCCGCCGCCTCGAAATGGCGATGGCGCTCGCGCAGAAGCCGAAGGTGCTCCTCCTCGACGAGCCGCTCGCCGGCCTCTCGCAACAGGAGCGTAGCCAGGTTCGCGACCTGCTGGCGAAAGTGCCGCGCGACGTGACGATCGTGATGATCGAACACGATATGGATTCGGCGTTGGCCTTTGCGGAGCGCATCACACTGCTGCACTACGGCGAGGTCATCGTGGAAGGAACCCGCGCGGAGGTCGTGGCCGACCCGCGCACCAAGGAGGTGTACCTTGGCGAGTGAGGCGCTCTCCGTCAGCGATGTCGATTCCTACTACGGCGACAGCCATGTGCTGCACGGCGTCGGCTTCTCGTTGCGCGCGGGCGCGCTGCTTGGGCTCCTCGGCCGCAACGGCGCCGGCAAGACGACCTGCATGGCGACCATCATGGGCTTCCTGCGCCCGCGGCGCGGGACCATCGACCTGTTCGGCGAGAACGTCGCGGGGCTGGCGCCCGAAGCTATCGCGCGGAAAGGCATTTGCCTTGTGCCGCAAGGCCGCCGCGTGTTCCGCTCGCTCTCGGTGCGCGAGAACCTGATGGTGGCGGCGCAGACCCGCGCCGAAATCGAGAAACCGTGGAGCCTCGAGCGCGTCTTCGCGCTGTTTCCGCGCCTTGCCGAACGCCACGCGCAGGACGCGGGCTCACTCTCCGGCGGCGAGCAGCAGATGCTGGCGATCGGCCGCGCCCTGATGGGCAATCCGCGCGTGCTGCTGATGGACGAACCCTCCGAGGGCCTCGCGCCGCAAATCGTGGCCGAAGTCGGCCGCACCATCGCGCAACTGAAAGCCGAGGGTCTCTCCATCGTGCTGGTGGAACAAAACATCAAGCTGACGCTGGAGCTCGCCGACGACGTTGCCATCGTGAACACCGGTACCATCGCGTTTTCCGGCACGGCGGCGGCATTGAAGGCGAACGAAACGATCATCGCGCAGCAACTCGGCGTATTCTGACAACAGGAGAAAAGAACAATGCCCGACACCAATCGCTACGCCCCGACCGCCGCGCGCCCGCAAGGCAAGCCCGGCCGCGAGATCCGACCGAAGTCGACAACCATCGACATCCATTCGCACGTCGGCGTGCCAGCGGCCGCGCAGATCGCGAACCCGCATCTCGACATCACCACCGTGCCGCTTGCGCATTTCGCCACCGACAACGTGAAGGCGCTCAACGCCAAGCAGGAGGCGGACCGGCGCACGCGCATGACCGGCGCCGACAATGGGCTCGATGAACGTCTCCGGGACATGGACGGCATGGGCCTGGACATGCAACTCATCATGCCGCCGCCGCCGCAGTGCTACTACACCGTGCCGGTCGAGATCGGCGTGAAGGCGACACGCGTGCTCAACGACGGCATCGCCGCATACGTCGCGCGCAAGCCGGATCGCTTCGTGGCGCTCGGCACCGTGCCGATGCAGGACGGCAACGAGGCCGCTGCCGAGCTTGAACGCTCGATGAAGCAGCTCGGCTTCAAGGGCTGCCAGATCCTCACGAATGTCGGCGGCAGGGAACTGTCGGACCCCGCATTCGCACCGTTCTGGAAAAAGGCAGAAGAGCTCGGCGCACTCGTGGTCATCCACCCGAACGGCTTCACGCATGGCGAGCGCTTCGCCGAGTATTACTTCAACAACGTGATCGGCAATCCCCTCGATACCACAATGGCGCTGCACTACCTGATCTTCGATGGCGTTCTGGAGCGCCACCCGAACCTCAAGATCATGGCGGTGCATGGCGGCGGATATCTCGGCGGCTATTCGGGCCGCATCGACCACGCCTGGGGCGCGCGTTCGGACGTCGCCAACAACCTGCCGAAGCCGCCGACGGAGTACTTGAAGAAGATCTACATCGACACCGTCGTGTTCACGCCGCACCAGCTCGAATACCTCATCAAGGTGTTCGGCGTGGACCACATCCTGATGGGCACCGACTATCCGTTCGATATGGCGGACTACGATCCGGTCGGCCATGTCGCCGGCAACGACACGCTGGACGCGAAAACGATCGCGGCGATCTGCGGCGGGAACGCGAAGAAGTTGCTGGGGATGTGAAATTTGTAGGGTGGGTTAGGCCGAAGGCCGTAACCCGCCAGAGAAGCCAGAGATGGTGGGTTACACGCTTCGCGCTAACCCACCCTAC
>Ga0075364_10002133_pt1 | contig 11070 bp, 9 predicted proteins | sample EndMetdeltDD1764_FD_71517 | JGI IMG/M metagenome (GOLD analysis project Ga0075364, IMG submission 71517) | Populus endosphere microbial communities from Tennessee, USA - Endosphere MetaG P. deltoides DD176-4 | ecosystem: Host-associated > Plants > Roots > Endosphere | place: USA: Tennessee...
GAACGCGTGCTCGGAATCTACCAGGCGCTCGCTACGCGTACGGTCAGCAATTATGTCGAGAGCGCCGACAGCGTCGGCGAAAACCTGCGCGAGGTGATGCCGAGCGTGTTCTTTGCGCCGCCTCGCGTCTGGGAGCAATTCTATGCGGCGGTGACCGTTGCCGCGACGGAGGCGACCTTTCTGCAGCGTGCGCTGTTCAACTGGGCCATCGGCGGCGGTGTGGGGGCCTGGCTGATCCTGCGCAACGTGCGGCGGCGGTATGGACTTGACGGCATCCGCATCGGTTGCATCGGCGGCGCGCCGGTGTCGCCCGCGCTGATCCGCTGGTATCGCACGCTCGGCATCGATCTCGTGGAGTTCTACGGTTTGAGCGAGGCGGCGGGTTTGACGATGGCGACCGTGGGCGACGCTGCCCGGCGCGGCGAGACCAGGCAGATCGTCTCCGGCGGCGAACTGAAGATATCGCCGAGCGGTGAACTGCTCATGCGCGATGAAAACATCTTCTCCGGCTACTGGCGCGCGAGTGGCCAGGCGGAGCGATCGACGAACGGCGGCTGGTTCCCCACCGGCGATACCGCACGCATCGAAGACGGGGTGATGCGCATTACCGGACGCGCCGAGGACTTGATCAAGCTGCGATCCGGGTCCAGCATCTCGCCGACCGAGCTTGAGGCCGAACTGAAATTCAGTCCGTACGTCGCCGACGCGCTGGTGGTTGCGGGCACCAACGGTGCGCTTGGCGCCCTCATCGTCATCGACCATGAAAACGTCGAACGCTGGGCCCAGAACAAGCGGATCGCATTCGCCGGCTTTGCCGGGCTCGTGCGCAGCGACGCCGTACGCGATCTGATCGGGGCCGAAATTGCCCGGGTGAACGCGATGTTCACAGAACCCATTCGGTCCTTCCGACTGATCGAGCACAGGCTCGAGCCGGAAGATCCGGAACTGACGCCGATGATGAAGCTGCGTCGCCGATTCGTCAGCGAGAAATATCGTGAACTGATCGAAGGAATGTCCTGAGAGACCCGATCGCCGCCGGATCTCCAGCAACGGCATCGTGCCAACAACACAACGGCGAAGGGAGACGTACGGATGCGAAAGTTGCTACTGACTACGGCCGCAGCGGTCGTTCTTGCCATGCCCGCGTTTGCCGGCGGCGTCACCGACAAGGAAATCGTCATCGGCACCAGCACGGATCTGTCGGGCGTCACGGTGGAGTGGGGCGTCAACAACACCAACGCCATCCGCATGGCCTTCGAGGAGCAGAACGCCAAGGGTGGCATCAATGGCCGCACGATCAAATACATCGTCGAGGACAGCCAGTACCAGGTGCCGCGGCACGTGCAGGCGGTGAACAAGCTGCTCAACCGTGACAACGTGTTCCTGATGCTTGCGAACGGCGGCACGCCGATGAACAACGCGACGATGCCGACGCAGATCGAAAAGAACGTTCCCAACGCATTTCCGCTGACGTCGGCGCGCTCGATGTACGAGCCGCTGCACAAGCTGAAATTCGGCCTGGCGTCCTCCTACTACGACCAGATTCGCGCTGGCCTCAAATACTTCGTCGACAACAAGGGCAAGAAGAACGTCTGCGCGGCGTCGCAGGACACCGACTTCGGCCGTGACGTCATGGACGGCGTCCGCGATCAGTTGAAGGCGTCGCAAGGCAAGGCGACCCTGGTTGCGGAAACGCTGCACAAGCCGACCGACACCGACTTCAGCGCCGCGGTCGCCAAGTTGCGCGACGCCAAGTGCGACCTGATCGTGCTGGGGACGATCGTGCGCGATACGCTGCAGTTCGTCTCGGCGGCCCGCAAGGTTGGCTGGGATGTCGACATGCTTGGCCAGGCGGCCATCTATGACTCCGCCGTCGCCGAAGTGGCCGGCGGCGTAACCGAAGGCGTCTACACCATGACGCCGGTGCTGTTCGTCGCGGCCGACGATCCGCGCCCCGAGGTGAAGGCGTTCGCAGACAACTTCAAGAAGAAGTACGGCCACGCGCCGAACTTCGCTGCCCAGATCGGCTATACGGCAGCGCAAGTGACGATCGCTGGCCTTGCCAATGCAGGCAAGGACCTGACCGTCGACAGCTTCGTCAACGGCCTTGAGACCATGACGCCCTACAAGGACATCTTCGGCTCGCCGGCGATGAGCTTCAGCAAGCAGAAGCATCAGGGCTCGAATGAGTCGTTCCTCGCCCAGGTGCGGAAGGGCAAGTGGGTCGCGGTCGACACCAATCCGCTCGCCTATTGAGCGCTGGCGACCGGGTCAAAAACGAAACGCGCCGCAGCGATGCGGCGCGTTTTCCTTGGGCGTCATTCCGGGCTCGCGCTTCGCGCGCTCCGGAATGACCGATCCCTTACTCCTCGTCGCGCTTGCCGCCACCGAGCTGCTTCAGCTTGGCGAACACCGCAGCGTCGTCGGCTTCTTCCGACGACTTCGTCGGCTGGGTCGGCGCCTCGTCCTCGACCTTGCGCGTGGTTTCCGAGGCCGGCAGCAGCGTCGCGCCGCCGTAGGCCACCTGTGCGGGCTTTTCCTTCGCCGCGCGCTGCACCTCGAAATCGAGGTCGATCTGCGAGCAGAGACCCAGCGTCACCGGGTCCATCGGTGTCAGCTGCGCGGTGTTCCAGTGGGTGCGGTCGCGGATCGAGGCGATCGTCGTCTTGGTGGTGCCGACGAGGCGCATGATCTGCGCATCCTTCAACTCGGGGTGGTTGCGCACCAGCCAGAGGATCGCGCTCGGCCGCTCGTGACGGCGCGACACCGGCGTATAGCGCGGACCTTTCTTGCGTTTCGGCTCGGGCAGGCGAACTTTTGCTTCGCTCAGTCTCAGCCGGTATTCCTGATCGGCCTCGCCGCGGGCGATTTCCTCGCGTGTTAACTGTCCGTTCGAAATCGGGTCAGAACCCTTGATGCCCTGGGCGGCATCGCCGTCGGCGATCGCGCGCACCTCGAGCGGGTGCATCTTGCAGAAATCGGCCACCTGATCGAACGAAAGGGCGGTGTTGTCGACCAGCCATACGGCGGTCGCCTTGGGCATGAGAGGGGCGTTGCTCACGGGCAAATCTCCTTTGTGCTTCGCCCGCCTGTTGGAGGCGAAGCCGGGTCATCGCAGATGACGGGAATTGCGCCCTATATAGGCGTTTTCAGGGTGTTCGCGCAATGGTTTACGCGATCACGCAATGGTTTACGTACCAAATCCCGGCGGCCTTGAACCGCCGCGCTTGACTTCCAGACCCATGAGGGCCAATTCCTTGTCCGCATGCCGCTGACCGCCGATTCAGCCGAAAAATACCCGGTGGGAGGGGCCAAAACCGCGCGTTTCGGATCGCCGAAATAGCCTCAGAGATCACCATGACGGCTCCCGCCAAGCCAGAACTGCATATCGTTCTTTGTTCCCCCCGCGGCTTCTGTGCGGGCGTGGTTCGCGCCATCGACACGGTGGAACGGGCGCTGAAGCTCTATGGCCCGCCGGTCTATGTCCGGCACGAAATCGTCCACAACCGGCATGTGGTGGAGAGCCTGCGCACCAAGGGTGCGATCTTCGTCGAGGAGCTGGACGAGATTCCCGATACCGACGCGCCGGTGGTGTTCTCCGCACATGGCGTGCCGAAGTCGATCCCGGCGGAAGCCGAGCGCCGCAATTTCTTTGCCCTCGATGCAACGTGCCCGCTGGTGACGAAAGTCCACCGCGAGGCCGAGATCCATTTCAAGCGCGGCCGCGAGATCGCGATGATCGGCCACGCCGGCCATCCTGAGGTCGTCGGCACGCTCGGCCAGCTGCCGGCCGGCGCCGTGATCCTGATCGAGACCGTCGAGCAGGCGAAGAAGTTTGAGCCGAGGGATGCTTCAAAGCTCGCCTTCGTGACCCAGACCACTCTCTCAATAGACGACACGGCGGCGATCGTCGCCACCTTGAAGTCGCGCTTCCCCGACATCATCGGTCCGCACAAGGAAGACATCTGCTACGCCACCACCAACCGCCAGCTTGCGGTGAAGAAGGTCGCGCCGGTGGTGGATGCGATGATCGTCGTCGGCTCGCCGAACTCGTCGAACTCGCAGCGCCTGCGCGAAGTGGCCGAGCACGAAGGCTGCCCGCGTGCGGTGTTGGTCAACGGCGCGGCCGATCTCGACTGGTCGATGTTCCAGGGCGTCACCCGGCTCGGCATCACCGCAGGCGCGTCGGCGCCGGAGGTGCTGGTCGAGGAGATCCTGGACGCGTTCGCGGAAAAATACACGTTGCACGTGGATTCAGTGTCGGCGGCCTCGGAAGACGGCATCTTCTTCCCGCTGCCGCGGCCGCTGCGGCCTGCCACCGCCGCAGAATAGGACCGCCCGATGGCGGTCTACACCGATGTCTCCGCCGACGAGCTTGCGGATTTCCTGAAAGACTACGAAATCGGCGAACTGCTCTCCTACAAGGGCATCGCCGAAGGCGTCGAGAACTCCAACTTCCTGGTCCACACGTCCAAGGGAGCATTCATCCTCACGCTCTATGAAAAGCGCGTGGCCGCGGACGACCTGCCGTACTTCCTGTCGCTGATGGCGCATCTGGCCGCGCGCGGCGTGAGCTGCCCGCAGCCGGCGAAGAACTGCAAAGGCGAGGTCTATTCGACGCTGGCGGGGCGGCCTGCCGCAGTGATCAACTTCCTCGAGGGCATGTGGCCGCGCCGGCCGAACGCCACCCATTGCGCGGGCGTCGGCCAGGCGCTGGCGAAGATGCATCTCGCAGGGGCCGACTTTCCGCTTCAGCGCAAGAACCCCTTGTCGGTCGGCGGCTGGCGGCCGCTGTTCAAGCAGGCGGCGCTGCGCGCGAACGAAGTACAGCACGGGCTCTACGAGTTTCTGGGCCGCGAGCTCGATCATCTCGAGCGCAGCTGGCCGACGGATTTGCCCGAAGGCGTCATCCACGCCGACCTGTTTCCGGACAACGTGTTCTTCCTCGGCGACAAGCTGTCCGGCCTGATCGACTTCCCGTTCTCCTGCAACGACATCCTCGCCTTCGACGTGGCGATCTGCCTGAACGCCTGGTGTTTCGAGCCGGATGCCTCCTTCAACGTCACCAAGGCGCGCGCCCTGTTGAATGCGTATACGCGCGAACGGCCGCTCTCGCTCGAAGAGCAGGACGCGCTGCCGCTGCTCGCGCGGGGGTCTGCGATGCGCTTTCTGCTGACGCGGCTGGTGGACTGGCTGAACGTGCCGTCCGGCGCGCTGGTGCGACCGAAGGATCCGCTCGAATACGTGCGCAAGCTGCGCTTCCATCAGAGCGTTGCAAGCGTGCGCGATTATGGGCTTACGCAATCGGGTTACACCGCGTGAACGACAAGTCCGACCTGCCGCATGTGATCGTCCACACCGATGGCGCCTGCTCGGGCAATCCCGGGCCCGGCGGCTGGGGCGCAATCCTGAAATTCGGCGACGTCGAAAAGGAATTGAAGGGCGGCGAGCCGAACACCACCAACAACCGCATGGAGCTGCTGGCGGCGATCTCGGCGCTGGAGGCGATGAAGAAGCCCGTTCGTGTCGACATCCATACCGACAGCCAGTATGTGCGCAACGGCATCACCAGCTGGATTCACAACTGGAAGCGCAACGGCTGGAAGACCTCCGACAAGAAGCCGGTGAAAAACGTCGATCTCTGGCAGCGGCTCGATGCGGCGCTGAAGCAGCACGACGTGCACTGGCACTGGGTCAAGGGCCATGCCGGCCACGCCGAGAACGAGCGTGCCGACCAGTTGGCGCGGGACGGCCTGGCGGAAAATCGTCAGAAGCGCTGATCGGCATTCTTGACGGCCTTCGCATTGGTGCTACACCTCACCGCATGATCTGCTGCTTCCGCGCCGTTTCGAAAAAATCGCCCCATTCCGGGGCCGCGGATCCTTGCGCGTCGTAAACTTTTACGCAGCAGGATCAGTTCAGGACCCCGCCGGTTTCGACGGGGTTTTTTCTTGTTGCTCCGTCTCCGGCTCAAAACAGGAGACGCTTCAATGCAGACTTCCCATTCAATCCCGCAAGGCATCTGGTTGCCGCTGATAACGCCGTTCAAGGACGGCGCGTTCGATGAGGTTTCGGCACGGCGGCTGGCCCGGCATTACGTCGGTGCGGCGGTCGACGGCTTCATCCTTGCTGCAACCACAGGCGAGGGGCTCACGATCGACGACGATGAGATCGAGCGTTTTGTAGGCATTTGCCGCGACGAGATCGGCCGCGCGGGACGGCCCATGCAGCTCTATCTCGGCGTGTCAGGCAGCGACACGCGAAAGGTCATCAAGGCGCTTGCGCACACGTCCGCCTGGCCGGTCGACGGCTATCTGATCGTTTGTCCGTATTACACCCGGCCGTCCCAGCTCGGGCTCTATCGGCATTTCACCGCGCTGGCCGAAAGCACGGCCAGGCCGCTCATGATCTACAACATCCCGTACCGAACCGGCATCAACCTCGGCAACGAGCAGATGCTGCGCCTGGCCGAGCTTCCAAACATCGTCGGCGTGAAGGATTGCTCGGCGGATCCGGCGCAGTCGTTCGATCTGTTGCGGGACAGGCCGGACGGTTTCTCGGTGCTGACCGGGGAGGATGCGCTGTTTCACAACGCGCTGACGCAGGGGGCCGATGGCGGCATCCTGGCGGCCGCCCATGTCGAGACGCAGGCTTTTGTTGCGATCCGCAACCAGATGCTGCGCGGCGACCATGCGGGCGCGCTCGCAGCCTGGCGGGCACTGGTCGACCTGCCACGGCTTCTGTTCGCCGAGCCGAGCCCGGCGCCGATCAAGCATTGGCTCTGGCGGACCGGATTGATCGACAGCCCGGAAGTGCGGCTGCCGATGACGAACGTCAGCGACACGTTGGCCGCACGGATCGACGCCGAGATCGCACGGAGGAGAGGAGACGTGCGGCGCACGGGATAGCAGAGCGCGCGCGCCCGGGAACGGAGCGCGCGCACGGCGCATCATGACAGAAGGGGTTATGAATTCCGGGCTCGCCGCTTCGCGGCGCCCCGGAATGACGTCAAAGCTGTCCGAGCAACGTGTCGCCGCCGGAGACTTCCACCGTGCCCGGCTTCTCTTCGATGTTCAGCTGCTTCACCACGCCGTCCTCAACCAGCATCGAGTAGCGGCGCGAGCGGACGCCCATGCCGCCGGCGGAGAAGTCGGCGGCAAGGCCAACCGCGTTGGCAAAATCGGCGCTGCCGTCGGCGAGAAACTCGACCTGGTCTTTCTGGTCGGTGTCGCGCTTCCAGGCCTGCATGACGAAGATGTCGTTCACTGACGTGACCGCGATTGTGTCGACGCCCTTCGCCTTGATGGCGTTGGCGTTCAGCGTGATGCTCGGCATGTGCATCTTGTGGCAGGTGCCGGTGAAGGCGCCGGGAACGGCGAACAGCGCGACCTTCTTGCCCTTGAACACCTCGTCGGTGCTTTTCCAGGCCGGGCCTTCCCCGCCCATCACGCGGAACTTGCCCTCCGGGATCTTGTCGCCAACCTTGATCGTCATGTCATGCTCCCTAATGCTACCGTCACAAATTGCATGTTGGCTGCGTCGTACAGCCTCGATGCGGGTCAATTCAGCCTGATGTTGTATTCGAAGGCGCCGTCTGCGCCAACAACGGTCAGTTTCAATTGCGCTCCTTCCGGCCGCGCTTTCGCGGGCAGGCCGTCGAGCTTGAATTCGAAGCGGGCGATGTCCTTCTCGTCGGTGTCCACGCGTTTTGGCACGGGGAGGGCCCAATCCGGCGTCGGGCCTTCGGCATAAACCTCGAGCCCGGCCGGATTCTGCGCCGCAATGTCGATGATGACGCGGTCGCCGATGCGCTTGAACGATTTCAGTGCAATCGGCGTCGCCTCCGCTGTGCCGACCGGCTTCGGCACCTTGTTGAGCGCGCCGGCCACCACGCTGTCCAGCGCACTGGCTGAGCTCGTGAAGGCGAGCTCGGCCTCGGCCTCGACTGGCAGGCAAAGCTTCTCGCAGACTGCGTAGCTGATCGAGGCGCGCAGCTGTACCGGTTCGTTCGGATTTTTGGGCACAATGCGCAGCGGAAATATGACGTGCTTATGATAGCCGTAGCTGACGCCGCCTGCGCCATCGTCGAACTTCTTCGGCGCAGGATAGAGCGGCGTTACGCTCTCGACGTTCGCCGACTTCGAGAAATCGAACCGCGGCGGAACTCCGGAATCGCCCGGGGTGCGCCAATATGTCTTCCACCCTGGCTGCAGCTGGATTTCGATGCCGCCCATGAGCACCGATCCGGTACGGGAGCCGGCGAGCAGCCGCAACGCGGAATGGGTGTCCTTGATCCAGGCCGAGGAGTCCTGCGCGCAGGCCGCGTCGGCGCCGGCGCAGGCCGCTGCGAGCGCGATGAATGCAATGAACGCGTGTGGTCGAAGCATTGCAGCCATTATTTGCGTCTACCGGTCGAACCTCGAGAGGGCCATTGAATTGGTTGTGATAGGCCCACCGGCCTTGATTGACACCCTGCCAACCCAATATCAGGATAGGGCGCAAAAGCGAAGGTGGCCTCTCGATGAAAGAGTCGCGCAAAGGCTTCGGATCAGGCCCCGCGGGAGCTGCGCGCGAGAAATCGGGCTCACGGTCCAATACTCAGAACGCCGATTCCGAGTATCTCGACGGCCAGATGCTGATCGCCATGCCGGTGATGGAAGACGAGCGCTTCCAGCGTTCGGTCATCTACATGTGCGCGCACTCGTCCGAGGGCGCGATGGGTATTATCGTCAACCGTCCGGCCGGAAGCATCGATTTCCCCGGCCTGTTGATGCAGCTGAACATCATCAAGAAGGGCGAGCGCATCACGCTGGGCGAAGACGCCGAGGCGATGAAGGTTCTGCGTGGCGGACCGGTCGAGACCGGGCGCGGCTTCGTGCTGCATTCGAGCGACTTCTTCATCAAGGATTCGACGTTGCCGATCGACGACGAGATTTCGCTGACCGCCACCCTCGACATCCTGAAGGCGATTGCGACCGGCTCCGGACCAAAACGCGCCATCCTGGCGCTCGGCTACGCCGGCTGGGGCCCTGGCCAACTTGAGAACGAGCTGCAGCATAACGGCTGGCTGCACTGCCCGGCGGACCCGGATCTCGTGTTCGGCAAGGATGTCGACAGCAAGTACGAACGCGCGCTGAAGAAGCTCGGCATCGAGCTCGCCATGCTGTCGAACGAGGCGGGACACGCCTGATCGTCGTCGTCCCGCAGCCGTTCGAAGAACGGCGACGGCGGGCATGACAGCCGAATTACTGCGCGGCCTCCAGCCGCTCCTCGTTCAGGATGCGTCGCGCAGCCTCGGGGCTCATCGGCTCGCCGAAGGCAAAGCCTTGCGCGTATTCGCAACCGATCTGATAGAGCTCGATCGCATCGGAATCCGATTCCGCGCCCTCGGCCACCACGTCCATGCCGAGGTCGTGCGCCATCGCGACGATCGACTTCAACAGCACCGGCCGTGTGCCGCGGTTGGTGGTGCGCACGAACGACTGGTCGATCTTGATGGTGTCGAACGGGAAGCGCTGCAGGTAGGCGAGCGAGGAATGTCCGGTGCCAAAGTCATCCAGCGACAGGCCTGCGCCAAGCTCGCGGATCCGGTGCAGCATCTGCGCGGCATGCTCAGGATTCTCCATCACCAGCGATTCCGTCAGTTCCAGCTTCAGCGTCCCGCGGGCGACGCCGGTGCGCGACAGCACGGTGCGCAGGTCGTGGATCAGGTCATGCCGCAGCAACTGCCGTGACGAGACGTTGACGCTGGCGAAGATCGAGTTGCGCTGGCGCAACGACTGCTGCCACTGCGCCAGCTGCCGCGCGGTGCGGTCCATCACGAACAGACCGAGGTCGACGATCAGGCCGGTTTCCTCGGCGATGCTGATGAATTCCGACGGGCCCATGCGGCCGAGCTTTGGATGATCCCAGCGCGCCAGCGCTTCGAAGCCGGCGACGGAGCGGTCCTCCAGCCGTACGATCGGCTGATAGAGAATGGTGATCTCCTCGCGCTCCAGCGCGCGGCGCAGCTCGGATTCGATGGTCAGCCGGTCCTGCTTGCGCGCGCGCATGGCCGGCTTGTAGACGTCGATGCGATCGCCGCCGATCCGCTTGGAGTGATACATCGCAAGCTCGGCATCCTTGATGATTTCATCGGAGACTTGCGAGGTTGGATCGGCGAGCGCAAGGCCGATCGAGGCAGTAAGGAAGATCTCGCGGTCGTTGAAGGCGATCGGCGCGCGGATCGTCTTGCGGATGGTCTCGGCGAGCGCCGTGATCTTCGCGGCGTCCGCTTCCGACATCAGGATCAGGCCGAACTGATCGCCGGCCAGCCGCGCCAGCGTATCCTGAGGCTTCAGGATGCGCGTCAGGCGCCGCGCCAGCGTCAGCAGGATCGAGTCGCCGACCGCGATGCCGACGGAGTCGTTCACCTGCTTGAAACGGTCGAGGTCGATTACCATCACCGTCGGCCGCAGCGTCGGCATGGTCTTCGACAACAGCGCCAGCGCGTTGATGCGGTCGATGAACAGCTTGCGGTTCGGCAGGCCGGTCAGGTTGTCATGCACCGAGTCGTGCAGCATCCGCTCTTCGGCGTTCTTGAACTCGGTGACGTCGGACAGCGTGCCGATCACGCGTGCCACTTCGCCGTCGGAGCCGACCACCGGGCGCGCTCTCAGCGAGAACCACATGAAGTGGCCGTCCGGCGTGCGCAGGCGGAAATCCTGCACCAGGCGGCCGCGGCGCTGGTCCAGCACGCTGTCGAGTGCCGCGCGGAAGCGGTCTTGATCGAGAGGGTGCAGCACTTCGAGCCATTTGGCGGCGGGGCCTTCCAGCGTGCCGCGGCGCAGCCCCAGCATGCTTTCGGTCTCGGCGCTGGTGAACACCTTGTCGGCGGAGACGTCCCAATCCCAGATCAGGTCGCCGGCGCCCGTCAGCGCCAGCGCGCGCCGCTCGACGTCGGTGACGATGCCTTGCCCCGAGCCGCCGCCCGCGAACGCATGCTGCATCACCGTGAAGCCGATCAGCATCACGATCAGCACCAGGCCGCCGAGCAGGGCAGGGCCGACGATGTCGTTGGTGACGCTGCCC
>Ga0075364_10002134_pt1 | contig 11064 bp, 10 predicted proteins | sample EndMetdeltDD1764_FD_71517 | JGI IMG/M metagenome (GOLD analysis project Ga0075364, IMG submission 71517) | Populus endosphere microbial communities from Tennessee, USA - Endosphere MetaG P. deltoides DD176-4 | ecosystem: Host-associated > Plants > Roots > Endosphere | place: USA: Tennessee...
AATTCATGCTCACGTCTCCCACAATGACTTGACGGCGTGATGTGTTTCCTGCTTCGCCCGTCAACGCACGCCTATCGCGGGCTCCTCGACTCCGAACTTCGTTCTCTCCTTGTCTCGTCGTATGCAAACTATGAAAATCATCCTACAGAAAATTTCAGTCAATCCGTTTTTAATACACAAAAAGCTTTTATAGCCGAGCTTAGCCATAGTCAAAAAATAAAAATTTTTGCTAAATTTCTGCGAATGAATAAAATCTCGGCTGATTATTATAATACGCAAATTTGGCGTTATGAAATGAAAACATTACAAACTTGGTGTAAACATTCTATCTTTAAACAACTTGCGGGGGATTATTCTGAAAAAATCCATAGCATTGGGGAATTACCTCTCCCTCCACCATTAAGAAATTTTTTAAAAGGATAAGACTTAGCGCTTACAGGTACTCTAGCAAGTTCTCCAGCGTTTAAGAATTAATTATAGTAAGTCGATTTCTAAAGCTAACAAACAACTGTCGTTCCGTTAAGTGTGCAAGCCACCAAATCCAATGAAATATTTGCACCTGAGGTTATAGCGGCATTTGGGCTAGGACTCGTTACGGATAAGCTACCTTGCTCCATGAAGGCTGAACCTACGGTGTTTGTCATTATCCCTCTCACCATAGAATTAGCGCCTGTACTCGTCACTGAAATATCACTATTAGTTATAGTAATTTGTGAATTGCTCAATGCATTAACGCCAAAGGTGTTACCTCGACCACTTACATTTAACTGACTATTTTCCATATTTCCCGTACTGTTCCCAGTTATACTTATTCCCGTTATTCCTCCATTTATAGTTCGCGTCACATCCATTTGACTTGATTGAATACTTAGTGAAGAATTAGCTTCTGCTCTAACGGCACGTCGACCCGCAAAAACAGTGTTATTATTTAACGCTAATTGACTGCCAGATAAAAATATAGCCGTATTAAGAAATCGATTGGAAGCATTACCTATTTGACTGCCATTAACATTCACATTGCTAGCGTTAGCGGCATTGATTGCATTCCCTGCTGCCGTATCGTTCGTAGGTAATAAAATAATATCATTCAAGGTATTGTTACTAGCTAAAATAAACGCACCATTAAACGTGGAACGATTAGCTCCGGTTACGCTTTCGCTATAATCCGCAGAACGAGAAGAAACACTTTGTCCTGGATTTAGACTAATTGCTGCTGTTCCTACGCTATCTAATGCCGGGTAATTACCCCCATTAAAAAACATTAGGGTATTCGATAACAAAGAATCCAACCTATCCACTCCCGTTTGACTAAAATCGCTAGGCGCGCAGGGATTTTCAAACGTACAGTTGGCTTCGGTTAAGTTAATACCCCCATTATTAGGACTTCCGCTTTGGCTGAAAAAAGCAATGTTGCTCGTAATTAATTGTGAGCTGGTTCCTTGACCTTCTGCAAAGAAAATAGTCCGACTGGGAATACCGGAACCATGGCCCCAATGCGCCAAATAACGTTCAACGGGATCAGTTAATCTTTCTGACAGGGAAGGATCGGCGGTATGTTTTCTCACCCCACCAAAACTCACACCGATGCCTGCTATCACCTTGCTGTGTTGATAATTATCATAACTAAAGTTAGTAAAAATCCTAATATTTTGATCAAACCAATATTGAAACCCAGCAACACCACCGCGTAAATTATCTGTGCCGGGAATATCAAAAAAATAAGCACCTAAATAGGCCTTTAAAGGCACTTCTCGAAAAAGTTGGTAAGCCAACATGGCATCCGCACCATTGCCAATTCTTTCGACTTCATTGGCAAGATCAAATAGGTTATTAATTACTTCACTATGGCCCGTAAAAAACGGTTCGCTTACTGAATTAAATTCGTATCGAAGATTCACTTCATTACTACGCCCAGCAACTGGGATATAAGCATTAAGATGCGTATCCCAACGCCTTCCTAATACTTCCACCCCTGGATTTGCTATCCAAAAATCACTATTATTGTTGACGCGTGTTCTGCCAGCAAACGCATACCAACCTAAAATAGCCGCATCGTTATTAATCCAACGATAACCTAAGCCTAAATCTGCCAGCCATTGTTGATCACTACCATAAGCAGCTTGTGGATTCACATAGAGATTGTGGATTTCATTGCCATCGAGTGACAACATTAAATCCGCTGACCCTACTGTATAAACACCGGTATAAACATTCGCAGAAAATCGTGGTGCTAAGGAATCAGCTAAACCATTAGTCGTATAGATACAGATAAGTGTAATTAAATAGTATTTTAACCAACGATTCCTGTTGCAATCCTTTTGCATGATCTGTTCCTTTAAATTCGCAACTCAATCTAAACCTACCAAACGAGCTAACTTTTGACTCTCGTCGGTTTTTAATTCGCGGCTTTGCCCTCTGCTCAAATCTTCTGGCAAGCTCACATTACCAAAGCGCACGCGCAGCAAACGACTAACACTAACACCTTGCGATTCCCATAAGCGTCTAACTTCTCGATTGCGCCCTTCTTTAAGTACTACATGATACCAGTGATTGGCACCCGATCCGCCACGCTCTTCGATATGCGTAAATGCCGCCATGCCATCCTCTAACTTCACTCCTTTTTTTAAACGCTGCAAAATTTTCTCATCTACTTTACCTATTACACGCACGGCATACTCTCGTTCAATTTCGTAAGAAGGATGTGATAGACGATGAGCTAATTCACCATCATTGGTGAAAATTAATAAACCTAAGGTATTAATATCTAAACGACCAATCATTATCCAACGTTGACCGCGTAATGGTGGTAAATGTTCAAATACAGTCGGCCGTCGTTCAGGATCCGAGCGTGCACAAATCTCACCTTCAGGTTTATGATAGATCAATATGCGTCGCTTAAAATCGGACGTTGGTAAAAGTGGAATTGGCTTACCGTCTATAAAAATTTTTGCAGTCAAATCAATTCTATCGCCGAGCTTGGCAGGCTGCTGATTAATACTAATTCGACCTTCGCGGATCCAACGTTCTATTTCGCGACGCGAACCGATACCTAAATTAGCCAATATTTTTTGTATTTTTTCACTCATAAGAAATAAAGCCGGTTAATCCTCTTATACTATTCTAAATTAAACATCATCGCTGCTATTTTTTTCTCTTACCATATTTTTTTCCAATGCTGATTTAATGGTATACTTAAAAGAATACTTTTCAGGATGAAAAGTTTGATACAGGAGTAGTATGTTAGCGAGAATTTTTATTGCAGTATTATTAATACTCACTGCGGTAAGCACTTACACACAAACCCATCATACTAAAATTTATTCGCAAGTTTTCGGATCAAATCGTTTAAGTCCTTTTTGATAACGATGAATCTTTTCTGAATAATGTTGAGCATACCATTGCATATCCGCTATTTGTTGGGCAGACAATGGTCTTATTTTACCAGGAGACCCCATCACCAACGAACCATCCGGAATATACTGATTTTCTAATACCATGGCATTCGCAGCAATCAAACAATGCTTACCTATCACTGCGTTATTCAATATTTTTGCGCCAATTGCGACAACTGAATAATCACTCACCGCCCGCGCATGTACCATGGCATGATGGGCAATTGTTACATAACTACCAATTTGCATTGGCATATCTGGATCGGTATGTAACACCGCGGCATCTTGAATATTGGTATTTTCGCCAATTTCTATCACAGTATTATCGGCACGGACAACCGCTTGTGGTAAAATAATAACATGATTATGGATAATCACAGCGCCAATCACATCAGCACTTTCAGCAATAAAAATATCTTTACCTAATAGCTTTGGATGTCTGCCTTCAAAAGAATAAAGCATTTAAATTTAATTTTGTAGAATATCAAGTGAAGTATCTTTCACTTCGCTATCAGCAGACAAAGAAATCTCTAACGGCTCTGCCATTTGCGGCAAAGGAAAAGGCGGCAAATCTGCTAATTCCTTTAAACCAAAATGATCAAGAAATAATCTCGAGGTTGCATAAAGATTAGGTCGTCCTGGGACTTCACGTTGCCCAACCACTTGTATCCATTCTTGTTCCAACAAGGTTTTAACAATATTTGGATTTACTGACACACCGCGTATCGCTTCAATGTCCCCGCGCGTCACGGGCTGCTTGTACGCAATAATACTGAGGGTTTCCAAGAAAGCACGTGAATAACGCGCTGATTTTTCTGGCCAGAGTCGTTTAACCCAGGCATTGAGTGCACTAACCGTTTGAAAACAATAACCACTCGCCAGTTGCTTTAACTGAATTCCGCGATCTTGATAATCTTCGCTTAATTCCAACAGAATTTTCTTAAGATTTGATTTAGTCGGCTGTTCTTCCGGGCTAAATAAATCTAATAAGCGCTCGATACTCACCGGTTCCCCGGCGGCAAGAATAGCAGCTTCACATATCGATTTTCGCGTTTGATTTTCCATACCCAAACTATAGCAGTAAACTGCCCATTATGGCGAGCAAATGCTGTGAGGGTGCATCTATAATTGCCTGTAGTATTAGTGTAGATTGTTATGCATTACTCGCTGGCAATGGCTAAGAAAAGTCACTTGATCTGACCCATTAATTCCTGTCTAATAGTAGCAACTCAGGGGTGCTTTTTTAAAGGCTGAGAGAATGTTTCCATTCAACCCTCATAACCTGATCGGGCTAAGACCTGCGTAGGAAGAAGTACATTGAAAACAAAAAATTATTCAGTTAAAAGCGCCCCCCTCTCTAATATCAATCCATTTACCTTAGAATCGGTATACCATGACGTGGATTTAATCCGTCAAATCCATCCGTTAATCCACAATATCACTAATTTAGTCGTTATGCCGACTACCGCTAATTTTTTACTCGCATTAGGGGCTGCACCGATTATGGCACATGCCCAAGAGGAATTAGTAGAAATTATTCAATTAGCCCAAGCCTTAGTCATCAATATCGGTACTCCTGATGAAACTTGGTTGGCGGCCATAAAACAAGCCCAACACGCTGCTTTAAAACGTAATATCCCTATCGTCTTCGATCCGGTCGGCGCCGGTGCCAGCCGGTACCGCACGCAAGCCTCCTTAACTATTATACAAAGAGGTATTGATGTCATCCGTGGTAATGCTTCAGAAATTATGGCTTTGTTAGATACCTCCATCACCACTAAAGGTGTCGATTCAACACAAATCAGTAGTCATGCCCTTGCATCTGCGCAAACCTTAGCTGAACAATACCGATGTATCGTGGTCGTCAGTGGCCAAATTGATTTTATTGTCAGTGCCACACAAACAATCGCCTTAAACTATGGCACATCCTTACTTACTAAAGTGGTAGGTATGGGATGTTCATTAACCGCTATGATTGCCAGTTTTTTAGCAATTAATCCTGAAACACTTAAGGCTTGTGTTCATGCCATGGCTTGGATGGGATTAGTTAGCGAATATGCAGAAAAAAAATCCACAGGTCCTGGCAGCTTTTATTCGCAACTACTTGATAGCCTTTATTCAGTACAAAAGAATGATTTACAAGTCTTCATTAAATCTACAATTTCTGTATGAACATTTTATGTCAATCTATAACGAAGCATTAACCAGTGTCGTCAGTATTGCAGGTACGGACCCCTCCGGTGGCGCCGGCATACAAGCAGATATCAAGGCAATTTCAGCCACGGGTAGTTATGCTGCCAGCATCATTACCGTCTTAGTTGCGCAAAACACATTATCTGTCACTGCCATACAAGAAATTCCATTAGTGTTTATTCAACAGCAAATCGATGCTGTCTTTACTGATTTATCCATCGGCGCGGTTAAACTCGGTATGCTTTATCATGAAAAAATTATCTATTTAGTCGCTACAAATTTAAAAAAATATAACCCTCCATTTGTAGTGCTTGACCCGGTCATGATTTCTCAAACCGGTCATACTTTATTAAAACCTCAAGCGATACAAGCACTAGTGGATGTTTTATTCCCATTAGCGACATTGATTACACCCAATATTCCAGAAGCCGAAGCTATTTTACAACTTAACATTAATGATCATCGCAGTATGCAAGACGCCGCCACCTTACTCGCGACACGTTATAAAACTTCGATACTGCTTAAAGGTGGTCATTTAAAAACCATGTATTCGCCGGATATTTTTTATGATTATCCGCAAAAACAATTACACCGTTTTGATAGCTTGCGCATAGACACTAAAAATACACATGGCACCGGTTGTACATTATCTGCCGCAATCGCTTCTTATTTATCCCAAGGCGAGAGTTTATTTAGCGCCATTAATCAAGCAAAACATTATTTAACAGAATGCATTTTAGCCGCAAAAAATTTAAAACTAGGTCATGGTCAAGGTCCAGTCCATCATTTTTATTTTTTAAATAAGGTAAAACAACATGTTTAATGAACTTAAAATTTCTGTTGCGGATGTCATGCCTAAAATTTATCTGCACCCTTTTAATCAAGAACTGGCCCAGGGTACTTTAGCTATCGAAACATTTACCTTTTACTTAAATCAAGATGCTTTATATCTTGCAGATTTTTCAAAAGCACTCGCGCTTACTGCTACACGATTACCACATGATCGGCAAAGTGAATTATTTATTCAATTTGCCATGAATGCACTTAAAGCCGAACGTGATCTACATAATAATATTCTAAAAAAATATGCTTCTACAACCCCTATAACACATAAACAAAGTCCTTTTTGTTTTATGTATACCAATTATTTATTGCGTATGGCAAGTACAGCTCCTGTAGAAGAAGCGGTAGCGAGTTTATTACCTTGCTTTTGGGTTTATCAACAAGTAGGACAACGCGCCTATAATAAAAAAATTCCCAATAACCCTTATCAAGCTTGGATAGATTTATATGCGAGTGATGAGTTTAACCATTCCGTAAATTTAATCATAGCCACTGTCAATGAACTTGCAGAACATGCAAGCATCCATTGCAGACAAAAGATGTTAAGCGCTTTTAGATCCGCTACCTTGTGTGAATGGCAATTTTGGCAAGGCGCTTACTCACAACAAAACTGGCCAACTTAAAATAAATATAAAATTATTTAATCTTCCATTTTTATTTTAAAAATAAAATTATTTTATTTAATCTTAATGCTATTGTGAATACAAAATTGAACTGATATTCTTATTTTTATTTACTATAAGTCATACATAATAAAGGCTATTTTTAAATAATAAATTTTATTAATAACAGAGAGGGATATTAAATGTTAGATGAATATCAAATGGACCCTGCCTTTAATAAAAATCTTGTTTTTGCGTATCAACCTCCTCCAGAAATAGACCCTTCAACGTTACCCACTTTAGCTGAAAATTGGTTAAAGGATTTACAAAAAATTGTTTGCGCAAGCAATAAAAAATTACCAAACAACTGTTTTTCTAAGCATTTGGGCGAAACATCTGCGTATCGCGCCAAAATTATATTATTAGAACAATTACAACTTATTTATCACCGCTTAATAGGGAATTTAGACGCAGAACTAGGCAAACTCTCAGCAGACCATCGCCATGGTTTAATTGACAAATTAACCGAAGAGATTACAGAGTGCACTGAAGGTTTTCATAACCGTGTAAACATTATTGTTGATTCATTTCATAAACCACGTAATTTAGCCGAATTACTTTATATCGTGCGCAATCGATTGGTCCAAGAAATCGCTACCCAATTAACCGACGAAGTTCATGCCTGGAATGGTGTGAGTGTTATTGCAGCCATTGATGGTATAGGTATAAAGCCTAATTTCCCTAATGATACCTACTCGGGTGCTTTATCTAAGAATTCGATTCGACGCACATTACAACAAGCATTTTCTAAAAAATTTACTCCTTTTAACTTACCTTGTTTTTTAATTGCTGTCTTCATTGATTTCATTCCAGAATTAGAGATTGAAAAGAATGATGAAAACGGTATATGTTTACAAACACAACAAAAAATAATTGAATTGATCAAGCGTTTTTTACCTAAATATATCAATGAGAAATCTGGGGATGAAAATAATTGGAAAAATTATTTTACAATATCTCGTAACGAAAAAAATTCTTTTGTTTTTATTTTTGATAATGTTAATTGGGGTAAAATGTATCAATCTTTTTATCGAGCTTTATGTGATCAAAATTATTTGAAAAAACCTCAAATAAATACGTTACTTGATAGTGCTTATCGAAATTTATTTTTAGAACAAACACAGTTTAGAGCCCCGACAGAAGTTATTTCTAACTTGTTCAAAGAAGAAGACTATTCTGATTTACTAACGCAACTTGTTGAATTAAAAACAAGATTTCCCAAGTATTATAAAAGAATTACTAAAAATAAAGTTTTTACTAATAATTGCTTACCATTCATTGATTATTTAATACGTCAATTAAAAATTAGTAAAGAGTATTCTGAAGAAATCATGGAAGGTTTTCATTTAGTCATCCGTTTAGATTTGCGCCGTAAAAATTTTATTATTGAAAAAATAGCTGACGCCTTTCTAGTAAAAAATCAAAATGGTTTTAATCTTTTGATGCTAGGCGCACTGAATAACCTGGATTTAGTAAAGGATATCTTAGCTTTCCTTAAAACGCATGAAACGATTATTAATTCTGAAATAGCTGAAAAAATGCTTTTAATGAAAAATAGCGATCATTGTAATGCCCTAATGATAGCCGCGAACAAACAAGCAGAAGCAATAATCACTATTTTAAGCTTTTTAACAACGCATATTGGTCGTTTTGCAAATGATACAGTGCGTAAGTTATTTACACAGCAGCAAAAAAAAGATAGTGATACGGCGGTGACCTTAACTGTACGCAATAATCCCGATATGCTCAATAAGGTTCTAACATTCATCACCGACAATATGACTATTGATGGAGAAATTTTACATAAAGTTTTATTTCCCAAACAGGCCAATGGCACTTGTAATGCTTTAATGCTAGCGTTGAAAAATCAAGCCGATACAGCAGTTTCTATTCTAAAATTTATATCCGAAAATATCAGAAGTTTTGATCCTGAAATTTTAAGAAAAATGTTTTTAGAAAAGGACGAAAATGGTTTTACTATTTTAATGTTAGCTGTTCGTTATCATCCTAACGTTTTACCCAACTTGCTTAGATTACTTAATGATCACAAAGTTTTTTTGAGCAAAGAATATCTAACTAGATTATTTTTAGAAAAAAATTCATTAAATTACAATTTTTTGATGTTAGCTACAGAATATCAACCGGAATCGGTATCCATTATCTTACAGTTTATGCAAAATAAACAGAAAATTTTCAATCCCTATCTAGAAGAAATATTATTCAATAAAAACCAAAAGGGTTGTAATAGTTTGATGCTTTCCCGTCATCATCCAATAGCCATGACACCCCTCATAGATTTTATTCATCAACTACCCAAAGGCGTATTATCGCTCACTCTAGAAAAAATATTTTTAGAGAAAAATAACTTTGGTTTAACTTTTTTTATGTTATTAGCCAAGGACAAATCTCATTCTTTAAAGCTAGTATTGGAATTTATTGAAAAACATCCAGATCTTTTTACTCAAGAAAATTTGTTTAAATTGATCTTAGAAAAAAGTGAACAAGAATACAACTCCTTCATGTTAGCGGCACGTAATCAATATGATGCCGTAGATCATATACTAAATTTTATTCAAAAAAATCCTAAAATTTTTTCACCTGAGTTTCTTTATAAATTGATTCTTGCTCATGATCAAAACAAATGTAATACATTAATGATTGCTGCCACTTATCGGCCTAAAGTGGTTGAGTTGCTGTTGACATTTTTAGCTGATAATATTGCTCCTGGACCTATTAGTATTGACACCATAAAAGAGTTTGTTTTTAAAAAAATTCACGATAAACAAGCATCCAATGCGATATTTTTTGGAGGCCGTTATGATTACTATAAAAGTGTCTTGTCAGTCACCTCGCAACTAGAAGATCAAACAGCTGTCAATGCCCTGCTAAAGTTTATCGACGATCATATTGAATCGTTTGGAATCCAAGTCCTTGTTGATTTGTTAAAAGAAAAAGATGCTCAAGATAATTATATTTTCCGCCCGACTTGTTCTAGATGTCCCTTTCCCTTAAAAAAAACTTTAAATTTTCTCGCTAATTCTATAAATGATGAAAAGTTAATCCCCCTACAAGACTTAGCAATTTATTTTATATTTGAACAAATTGCACGTTGGCCAATAAAAACTGTCGCAGACCAAGTATTGTTAGATAAAATCATATCAAATTGTTCAGCGCTACTATTGATTTATTTTGATAAAGACTATTTTGCCGAAAACCCTAGTAATTTAAAACTCGTGACCGATAAATTATTTCGCTGTTATTTAAATGAACTTGAAGATAGAAAAGACAAAAAAATAATCTACACGACTAAATTTTCTTTTTTCAAATGGCGATATTCTACGGCGCAAAAACTAGAAGCGGTGCAAGCCTTAGAAAAAGTGTTAGATACAAAAGACTTCGTTACGGGGGTGGGTTTATTTGAACTCAAACTTCAATATTCTGCTCTAATGGAGGGTAGACTCGGCAATTTATTTGCTGCTTACCAAGAAATTGACCGACTCGAAGCTGAGAGTTTTGTTGAATCTAATTTGGAAAACGATGCTATTAGTTCAGAAATGCGTGCGGTGGCTTAATTTTAATTTCTCGAAATTTTCCATTAATGTGCATAAGAACGAGGCAGTTTACTGGTAAAACCCAAATACAACGCAATAATAGCAGTCAGAAGATAAAAGAAACTATCTGAAATATTGATATGTACTAACCTTAAATCGCCATTCATCGCGAAACCCCAAATCGCTATAGCAGCAAAGATTATACCAAAAAATTTAAAATACAAACGCGCATAAAACATTGATCCGCTAGCGGATAAAGCCAGCAAACCGATTAGAATATAGAAAATACTCAATAAAATCCCAACCGTAAAAAAATTGAACAACACATGGTTAGGTGTAATAGGTGGAATAAAGCCCAATATGCCTAAAAGAATAAAAACAATAGCAAAAATTAAGGCCATTCCTCTTAAGAACACGCTGAAA
>Ga0075364_10002135_pt1 | contig 11062 bp, 6 predicted proteins | sample EndMetdeltDD1764_FD_71517 | JGI IMG/M metagenome (GOLD analysis project Ga0075364, IMG submission 71517) | Populus endosphere microbial communities from Tennessee, USA - Endosphere MetaG P. deltoides DD176-4 | ecosystem: Host-associated > Plants > Roots > Endosphere | place: USA: Tennessee...
CTCATGAGAAGTCCAGGTCGTCCAGCGTGCGGCCGGACAGCACCGATTCGGGTTGGCTCTTGACCGGCTTGCGCCGCGCGTCGGCGTCTTCGTCCTTGCGCTTGATCAGCAGCCACGTCTCGTCCTTGCCCTCGCGGATGCGGGTGAGGGCGTAGCCGCCGGATAGCTTCTCGCCTTGCAGCCGAAACGAAAGATGGCCGCGGTCAAGGCAATCGGCCATTTGGTGCTCGGTCATGTTGGCGTAGGTGCCGCGGTCCCAGACGATGACGCCACCTGCGCCGTACTCGCCCGCGGGGATGACCCCCTCGAACGACGCGTATTCCAGCGGGTGGTCCTCGGTGCGGCGGGCCATCCGCCGGTCCTTCGGGTTGGTCGACGGCCCTTTGGGTATCGCCCAGGACACGAGCACGCCATCGATTTCGAGGCGGAAGTCGTAGTGGTCGCTGCGGGCCGCGTGGTGTTGGATGACGAACCGTTGTCGGTCATCGGTTTTCCGGCGCGGGCGCCCCGGCCGCCCCCGCGGCTCGGGGCTACGCCCTGACCTGCGTTTTCGTCGGTACTCGCTCAAGGCCATGCCCAAGAGGTACCCGTCTGGTCGCTCGGAAAACGGTTAAGCCCCCCGCCAGGTGAGCTGCATGCCGTTGGCGGACAGCCAGCCCAGCAGGTCATAGTCGGTGCGGGCCAGGCCTTCGATCGCGTGGATGGCGCGTCGCACCGCCCGTTCGGCAACCTCCGGGGTCAACAGGCCGTGGCGGACGGCGGCCAATAACTCGTCGACATCGGCCAGTTGCGCGCCGCGGCCGGTGCGAACTTCGATGTCCAGGTAGTGGTCTTCGGAGCGCCACGCGACCGGGCCGGGTGTGTATTCGCCGACATCGAGGTAGTAGTCGTGATCGCGTTCATGGCCCGGGTTGAAGTGAAAAACCGTGGCGCGCAAGCCCAATGACGGCAATAGCCACGACTCGAGGTAGTGGAACTGCGCCCGGCCGGGGGTGGGCCGGGCCAGGTAGAGCCCCCACGGCTGCACCGCATACTCGTCGACGGCCCGCACGATGCCCTTGGGATCGGTGTTGGTGCGGGCGACCAGATCGAACGACTCGTGCTTCGGTGGATGGATGACGTCAGCCTAACGGCCCCTAACGTCGAAGCCGGATCTTCCATCGCACGAAGCAGGCGTAGAACAGTGACAGGCCGGCCAGCATGCCGATGTCGATGAGCCAGATCTTCGACGTGTGCTCCCAGAACCGGTCGTGGGGGAGTTCCCCACCGGGCACCAGGCTGCGCAGATCCACCGTCGACGACGCCGCGGCATAGCCCCAGCGCGCGGGCATCGCGAACGATAGCTGGTCGAGACCCATCCGGCCGGTGACCGGGACCATACCGCCGCACAGCACCAGCTGCGCCATGACTGCCACCACGAACAGCGGCATGATCTGCTCACTGGAGCGGACCAGCGAGGAAATGACCAGCCCGAGCATCGCCGAGGCCACGCAGGTCCCGGCCACCGCCAGGAACAGCTCGGCGGTGGCCGCCACGTTGCCATGGCCGAATGCCAGTCCACCAAGGGTTGGCTCGCTCTTGCCGACGACCACGATCGCGGTGATGATCGCCGACTGCAGTATCGCGAATCCGCAGAACACCGCGCTCTTGGCCAGCAGGTAGGCCGACGTCGACAACCCGACCGCCTGCTCGCGCTGGAAGATGGCCCGTTCGCCGACCAGATCGCGGATCGTCAGTGCCGTTCCCATGAAGGCCGCCGCGGGCAGCAACAGGTTGAGGATCTGGATGGACTCGTCGGGAACGCCCGAGTGCGGGGTCGGGACGTGGAATCCGTTATGGCCGGGGACGGTCAGGGACAGCGCACCCAAAATGAACGGCAACAGCGCCAGGAACACGAAGTAGGCGCGGTCGGAAACGACCAGGCGCACCTGGCGGCGGGCGATTGTCGAGATCTGCCGCCGCATGCTGGTGTGCACCGGCTTGCCCAGGTCGGCGGGCTCCGTCGTCTCGGGTGGTCTGGGTCGCTTCTGGGCCTCGGCCCGCTCTAGGAAGCGGCGGTTGGCCTCTTCGGGATCGGCGCCGACCTTGGTGAAGATCTTGGCCCAGTTGCTGGTCCCCATGGCCTCGCCGATTTGGTCGGGCGGACCGCAGAACGCCGTCTTGCCGCCCGGGGCCACGAGCAGCAGCTGGTCACAGACATCGAGGTAGGACAGCATGTGCGTCACCACGATCACCACCCGGCCCGCGTCGGCCAGCTGGCGCAACATCGTCATGACCTGGTGGTCCAGCGCCGGGTCCAGGCCTGACGTCGGCTCGTCGAGGATCAGCAGCGAGGGGCCCGTGAGCAGTTCGAGCGCCACCGAGGCGCGCTTGCGCTGGCCGCCGGACAGCTTGTCCACCCGCGTGTCGGCGTGCTTGGTCAGGTCGAGTTCCTCGAGCACTTGCGCGACGACCCGGGCGCGGTCGGATTTGGTGGTGTCGGGTGGCAGCCGTAGCTCGGCGGCGTAGCCCAGCGCCTGGTTCACCGTCAGCTGGCGGTGCACCACGTCGTCCTGCGGAACCATGCCGATCCGGCTGCGCAGCGAGGCGTATTCGCCATGGATGTCGTGCCCCTCGAAGGTGACCGAGCCGGAGCTGGGGCGGGCGTAGCCCGCGATCAGCCTCGCCAGCGTGGTCTTGCCCGCGCCGGACCCGCCGATGATGGCGGTCAGCGTGCCCGGGCGGGCGAGCAGCGAGATGTCGTCGAGCAGTTGTTTGCCGTTGTCGACGGTGTACTTGACGCCGCGCACCTCCAGCCCACCGCCGCGCCTCGCGGCCGCACTGCGCTGGATCAGCGTGCCCTTGCGGAAGACCAGGTCGACGTTGCCGATCGTGACCACGTCGTCTTCGGTCAAAATCGCGGACCCGATGCGCACTCCGTTGACGAACGTCCCGTTGACGCTGTTGTCCCGCAGCTCGGTGCCCAGCGGCGTGGGCACCAACACCGCGTGCCTGCGCGACGCCAAGACGTCGGCGACGACGACGTCGTTCTCGGCGGCGCGACCGATCGTCATCGCGCCGGCCGTGCCCGCCGCCGCAGACGAGCGCGGCGCGAACAACTTCACGAAGCGCGTCGCGAGGTTCGACATGTCGGCTGTCTTGGCGTCGATCACGGTGAATTCGGCGTGCGACGACGCTTCCCTCGCCGGGTTGGCGTTGACCAGGGTGTCCTCGTCGGGCGGTGATGCCGGTCGCGGCGGCGCCGGTTGGGCCACTCGGGCCGCGGCCTTGGGGCGGTACGGCACGGGATGTCTGGGCAACGGCGGTGTTGATTCGACAGGTGCGGGCGCCGGGCGCCCCCGATCGGGGCCGCCGTGCGAACGCCGCGGCGGCGCTGGGGATTCCAGGGGCTCGGAAGTGGCCGACCAGGCCAGGGTGGGCGGTCCGCTGCCGTGCACCTGCCTGGTCTGCGGTGGCCGGTTGGTGGTGCCCTGCTGGGGCCCGATTTCGAAGGTCAGCCGCGGTCCGGCGGGATTGCCGATATGAACGCTCTGGCCGTCGTGCAGGTCGATCACCGGCATCCGGTAGCCGTTGACATAGGTGCCGTTCAGCGAGCCGTTGTCGATTGCCAGCCAACGGCCCTGATCGAAGCGCAGGATCAGATGGGCGCGCGAGATGCGTGGATCCGGGATGCGCAGATCGGCATAGAGGTCACGTCCGATGACAACCTCGTAGCCTGCGGCGAAGGAGATTTGGGACCCTTCGTGTCGTATCGTCAGTACGGGCGGGGCTGGTCGGGTCACGACACCAGTATCAACGGGTTTTCTGAGTGTGCTCTGTGTGACTCACCTGTGTGCCCGCTTTGTTTCGGTTCGGCCACTCATAGCTGTTTCATAGCCAGCATTGGCCCCGTGCCACGGATGTTCGGGCATGATTTCGGGAGGATTGTCTGCGCGGCCGAGCAGACAGCTCCGCTGACTCGGCGCACCGCGACAACACAGTGCCCAAGGTGGTCCGCGTCAGGTTGCTAGAGATGCCCGCAGCCAGCGCGCGGAAGGGAGGGTGCTTCGGCATATGGGGCAGATGGATGAATTATCCGGCGGCACTCGGCGTCTGGACGCGGGGCGACGAGTGCTGACCAACCCGCGCGCGGCCCGTGACGCGCTGCGGGCGGGCTTTCAATCGTTGCCTTCGACGACCGTCGCCCACCTGTTCCGTCGGGTTCCCCCGGTCAGATCGACCCCGAGCGCGGAGCCCCCAGGGGCGCAGCGCCCGGCGGAGGCCCCCCGCGAGGCCGGCGGATCGCGGCCCGCGATCGGCAATGGCGCCTCATTCGCGGGCTACACCATCTTGCGCCCGTTGGGCGCCGGCGGGATGGCCGAGGTCTATCTGGCTCTGCATCCCAGGCTGCCGCGTCGCGATGTGATCAAGGTCCTCGCGGAGGCTGTTACCGCGGATCAAGAATTCCGCGAAAGGTTCAACCGGGAGGCCGATCTCGCCGCAACTCTGTGGCACCCACACATCGTCGGGGTGCACGATCGCGGCGAATTCGACGGTCAGCTCTGGATTTCCATGGACTATGTGGAGGGCACCGATGCCTCCCGGCTGGTCAAGGAGTGCTACCACGACGGCATGCCGATCCAGGAGGTGTGTGCCATCCTGCAGGCCGTCGCGGGCGCCCTCGACTACGCCCATGACCGCGGCTTGCTGCACCGCGACGTCAAACCCGCCAACATCCTGCTCACCCATCCCGAGGACGGAGAGCGCCGAATCCTGTTGGCGGACTTTGGCGTAGCGCGCCACCTTGCCAACATCAGCGGAATCACCGAGACCAACGTCGCCGTCGGAACGGTGGCCTACGCCGCGCCCGAACAGCTCACGGGCTCCAACATCGATGGCCGCGCGGACCAATATGCGTTGGCCGCCACCGCTTTTCATCTGCTCACCGGCGCTCCGCCGTTCCAGCACTCCAACCCGGTCGCGGTGATCAGTCAGCACCTGCACGACGATCCGCCCCGGCTCAGCGATCACCGCCCGGATCTGGCGCACCTGGACGACGTGTTCTTCAGGGCTCTCGCCAAACAACCCGAGGACAGGTTCGAGCGGTGCCGCGCGTTCGCCGCTGCCGTCAGCGAGCAGGTTGCCGCGGCCTCGCAGGAAACCGATGACGACGAGGCCGCTCCGGCCGCGCCACCCGCGCGGCGCAGGTTCTCGACCCGGACCCGCGTGGCGGCCGCCTTGGTGTGCGCGGTGTTGATCGCCGTCGCGGCGACCTGGTCGATCCTGTACTTCTTCCAGATCGACACGTCGCAACCCAAGCCGGCGCTGGCGGCCAGGCCCGGCGCGTCCGCCCCCGCCCGGGTCCTCAACGGGACCTACCGGCTGGACTACGACCGCTCGAAGAAGACAACCAACGGCATCCCGATCCGGCACGACGTCGTCAACACCAACTGGTGGGCCTTCCGGTCCGCATGCACCGAGAACGGGTGCGCGGCCACCGGGGTTGAGCTGGACGACGCCCTCCACCTTGCGGCCAGCACGACGGATGGAGGTCAGTCCGACGCGCTGCGGTTCGTCGCCGGATATTGGCAGGGCGCGCCCTCGCAGGAGCGGGTGGCCTGTCGGCAGCAGAACGGATCGGCACAGGCCACCCAAGCGGAAACCGTGTCCTGGTCGTTGGCGCCACAACCCGACGGCACGCTGCGTGGGGTGGAGACCGAGACCGTGACCAGCAACGAGTGCGGCTCACAAGGAGCGGTGCTGCGAGTACCCGTGGTGGCCACCCGGGTCGGTGACGCGCCGCGGGCGATGACCCTTGACGATCCCGCCCAGGCGCTCAGCGCTCCCGCCACTCCGGCCGCCAAGCCGTCGCCGCCCGTTCTCGGCGGGTCGTGCAGCGACGTGGACAAGCTCGGCTACGACCAGACCAGCAACGAGCAGGTCGTTTGCGAGGGCGGAACCTGGAGCAAGGCGCCGATCACGACCGGAGTACACGCCACCGGTTCCTCGTGTGACCGGCCCGACGTCCCGGTCTTCGCCATGTCCGCATCCAGCGATGGCTACCTGATCCAATGCTCACCGGTTACCCGGGTGTGGACGAGGCCGGCGGGCTAGCCGGCTTCCTCGGGGACGCTCGCGGGCGGGACACTTGTCGGTGCGCGCCTCTACCCTGGTCCGTATGGCTTTCGCTACCGAACACCCCGTCGTCGCGCATTCGGAATACCGCGCCGTCGATGAGGTCGTGCGCGTCGGCGGCCACTTCGAGGTCGTCAGCCCCCACGACCCGGCCGGCGACCAGCCCGCCGCCATCGAGGAGCTGGAGCGGCGCATCAGGGCGGGGGAGCGCGACGTCGTGCTGCTCGGCGCCACCGGCACGGGCAAGTCGGCCACCACCGCGTGGCTGATCGAACGCCTGCAGCGGCCCACCCTGGTGATGGCGCCGAACAAGACGCTGGCCGCCCAGCTCGCGAACGAACTGCGAGAGATGTTGCCGCACAACGCCGTCGAGTACTTCGTGTCGTACTACGACTACTACCAGCCGGAGGCGTACATCGCGCAGACCGACACCTACATCGAAAAGGACAGCTCCATCAACGACGACGTGGAGCGGCTGCGGCACTCCGCGACCTCGTCGCTGCTGTCAAGGCGCGACGTGGTGGTGGTGGCCTCGGTGTCCTGCATCTACGGCCTCGGCACGCCGCAGTCCTACCTGGACCGCTCGGTGGAGCTGCAGGTGGGCAACGAGGTGCCCCGGGACGGGTTGCTCCGGCTGCTGGTCGACGTGCAGTACACGCGCAACGACCTGTCCTTCACCCGCGGATCGTTCCGGGTGCGCGGCGACACCGTGGAGATCATCCCGTCCTACGAGGAGCTGGCGGTCCGGATCGAGTTCTTCGGCGACGAGATCGAGGCGCTGTACTACCTGCACCCGCTGACCGGCGAGGTGATCCGCCAGGTCGACTCGCTGCGGATCTTCCCGGCCACCCACTACGTGGCGGGCCCCGAACGGATGGCCCACGCGATCTCCACCATCGAGGAGGAACTGGCCGAGCGGCTGGCCGAACTCGAGGGCCAGGGCAAGCTTTTGGAAGCCCAGCGGCTGCGGATGCGCACCAACTACGACGTCGAGATGATGCGCCAGGTCGGGTTCTGCTCGGGCATCGAGAACTACTCGCGCCACATCGACGGCCGCGGCCCGGGTACGCCGCCGGCGACCCTGCTCGACTACTTCCCGGAGGACTTCCTGCTCGTGATCGACGAGTCGCACGTCACCGTGCCGCAGATCGGCGGCATGTACGAGGGCGACATGTCGCGCAAGCGCAACCTCGTCGAGTACGGCTTCCGGTTGCCGTCGGCGTGCGACAACCGCCCGCTGACCTGGGAGGAGTTCGCCGACCGGATCGGGCAGACGGTGTACCTGTCGGCCACCCCTGGACCGTATGAGCTCAGCCAGACCGGCGGCGAGTTCGTCGAGCAGGTGATTCGGCCGACTGGCCTGGTGGACCCGAAGGTGGTGGTCAAGCCGACCAAGGGGCAGATCGACGACCTGATCGGGGAGATCCGCAAACGCGCCGAGGCCGACGAGCGGGTGCTGGTGACGACGCTGACCAAGAAGATGGCCGAGGACCTCACCGACTACCTGCTCGAGATGGGCATCCGGGTGCGCTACCTGCACTCCGAGGTGGACACGTTGCGCAGGGTGGAGCTGCTGCGCCAGCTTCGGCTCGGCGAATACGACGTGTTGGTCGGCATCAACCTGCTGCGCGAGGGCCTGGACCTGCCCGAGGTGTCGCTGGTGGCGATCCTCGACGCCGACAAAGAGGGCTTCCTGCGGTCGTGGCGCAGCCTGATCCAGACCATCGGCCGCGCCGCCCGCAACGTCTCCGGCGAAGTGCACATGTACGCCGACTCGATGACCGACTCGATGAAGGAGGCCATCGACGAGACCGAGCGCCGCCGCGCCAAGCAGGTCGCCTACAACGAGGCCCACGGCATCGACCCGCAGCCGTTGCGCAAGAAGATCGCCGACATCCTCGACCAGGTCTATCGCGAGGCGGACGACACCGACGCCGTCGGGATCGGCGGCTCCGGGCGCAACGCGTCGCGAGGTCGGCGCGCCCAGGGCGAGCCCGGCCGCGTGGTCAGCGCCGGCGTCTTCGAGGGTCGCGACACCTCCGCGATGCCGCGCGCGGAGCTGGCCGACCTGATCAAAGATCTCACCGCCCAGATGATGGCCGCGGCAAGGGATTTGCAGTTCGAGCTGGCCGCCCGGTTCCGCGACGAGATCGCCGACCTCAAGAAGGAACTGCGCGGGATGGACGCCGCCGGCCTGAAGTGACCGACACGACGAGCGAGACCGGCAGTTGGCGTGAGCTACTGACCCGGTATCTGGGGACGTCCACGGTGCTGGCCGGTGGCGTTGCGCTGTACGCCACCAACGAGTTTCTGACCGTCAGCCTGTTGCCGAGCACCATCGCCGAAATCGGCGGAGGCCGGCTGTATGCGTGGGTGGTCACCCTGTACCTGGTGGGATCGGTGGTCGCGGCGACCACCGTCAACTCGATACTGCGACGCTTCGGGGCGCGCTCGTCATTTCTGCTGGGACTGGCCGTCTTCGGGGTCGCCAGCCTGGTGTGCGCGGCAGCCCCGACCATGGAGGTGCTGATCGCGGGACGCACTCTGCAGGGAGTCGCCGGCGGTGTGCTGGCCGGCCTGGGCTATGCGCTCATCAACGCCACGCTGCCGCGCGCGCTGTGGACGCGGGCCTCCGCGCTGGTGTCGGCAATGTGGGGTGTCGCGACTGTGGTCGGACCCGCAATGGGTGGTCTCTTCGCGCAATTCGGCCTGTGGCGGTGGGCGTTTGGCGCGATGGCCATCCTGACTGCGCTGATGGCCATCTTGGTTCCGATGGCGCTGGCCACGGATGGTGGTGCGCCGGAAGGCCGGACGGCCCCTGCGCTGGACGCCCCCACGTTCGGGGTGCCGGTGTGGTCGTTGCTGCTGATCGGCGCTGCGGCGCTGGCGGTCAGCGTCGCCCAACTCCCGCATAACACCACGGCGATCGGCGGGCTGCTCGTCGTCGGTGTGCTGCTGGTCGGAGTGTTTGTGGTGGTCGATCGCCGCAGTCGCGCAGCGGTGTTGCCCCCCAGCGTGTTCGGCTCCGGCCCGCTGAAGTGGATCTACCTGACCATGGCTGTGCAGATGGCGGCGGTGATGATCGACACCTACGTGCCGCTCTTCGGTCAGCGCTTGGGGCATTTGACTCCGGTGGCGGCCGGGTTCTTGGGTGCGGCGCTGGCAATCGGCTGGACGGTCAGCGAGATCGTCAGCGCATCGTTGAACAACCCGCGGAGCATCGGGCGCGTGATCATGGCCGCGCCTCTGGTGATGGCGTCCGGCCTTGCGCTCGGCGCGGTGAGTCAGCGAGCCAACGCGTCGATCGGGAGTGTCGTGGTCTGGACGCTGGCGTTGCTGGTCGCGGGCATCGGTATCGGGATGGCCTGGCCCCATTTGTCCGCCCGCGCAATGGAATCCGTAAACGACCCGGCGGAGAGCGGCGCGGCGGCCGCGGCGATCAACACCGTGCAGTTGATCTCCGCGGCGTTCGGCGCCGGGCTGGCCGGTGTGGTCGTCAATGCGGCAACGGGTGGGGAAGTGGCAGAGGCTCGTTGGCTGTACGCGGTGTTCACCGTGCTGGCCGCGACCGGCATCGTCGCCTCTTTTCGGGCAACGCGCCGCGACAGAAACTCAGCGCGTTGACTTGATCACCTGCGAATAATGGAACTGCCATCGCTCGACGACCCGGAAGCCGAGGTAGCTCGGGAACTGGTAGGCCGGCGACCGCCCGAAGGCCGATCCCGGCTGCAACGACGGGCCCGCCTGACGGTCGGGCAGGGACTTGTCCTTGGTCGAAATCGTCCACAGCGCAGAACATTTGTTGATCTTGGCCGTCGTCAGCCACACGGCAACGTGACCGTCCCACAGGGCACCGACCTTGGGACCGTAGAAACCCCGCTCGACATCGATCAGCGACCGGAACGCCGCCGGCCGGGTCGCCAGCAGCGCGCGGATCGGGCCCGGCTTCCAGGGCACGGTGTTGTCGACGAGCAAGCAGTCCCCGGGTCTGGCATGGGCGCTGATCACGTCGGCCACTTGGCTGTAGTCCCAGCCCTCTTTGGCGTACGGGCCGCGTTGGGTGAACAGGTAATTCGGAATGGCGGCGATGGCGAAAAGCACGACCGCACCGACGATCGGCCACGGCTTGCGGGCGATGGCGACAACGCACATCGCCAGGACGACGGCCGCCGCCGGGGCCGTGAGGATCAAGTAACGCGGGTAGTAGATCGGCTCGACGAGCGCCGAGTAGATCAGGACGACCGCGGTGGGAATGACGACCCACGCCGTGCTGGCAAGCAAAAGCCGGCGGGTATCGGCGCCCGGCCTGCGCCGGCCGGCGATCCCGACAACGATCGCGGCGGCCACCGTCACGCCGGCCAGGATGGCGAACGGCACGCTGTGATCGAAATATTGCCGATGCACCACGTCGAGGAAGAGGTTTCTGTTCAGCCCGGAAATCCAGCCGACCTGCCAAACTTGGCCGTGGGCGAACAACATGAACGGCGTCATGGCGCCGATCGCCGCGGCCGACGTGACCGCCCACCAGATAACCGGCGATTTCCTGGGTTTTGCGGGGGCGACCAGCGGCAGCAGTGCCGCGTAGACGAGCACCAACAGCACCAGGTTGATGCTGACCAAGATCGACAGCATCAACGTCAGCGCGTACCCCACCCAGAGCCAGGGCCTGCGGCGCCGCACCGACGCGACGAACAACACGGTCAGCCAGGCGGCGGCGGCCGCCTCAAACGCGTAGGGGCGGGCCTCGATCCCGGCCCAGGTCACCCGGGGCAAGATGGCGAATATCGCGCCTGCGCATACCGCGGTGCTCCGCCCCGCAGGCGTCAACTGCTTGGTGAAGACCACAACCCCCGCGGCCGCCGCGCCAACCGCCAAAGCGCTGGGCACCCGCGACCAGAATTCCGTCGGCGGAAATATTGCGAACCAGCCGTGCATCAGCAGGTAATAC
>Ga0075364_10002136_pt1 | contig 11062 bp, 9 predicted proteins | sample EndMetdeltDD1764_FD_71517 | JGI IMG/M metagenome (GOLD analysis project Ga0075364, IMG submission 71517) | Populus endosphere microbial communities from Tennessee, USA - Endosphere MetaG P. deltoides DD176-4 | ecosystem: Host-associated > Plants > Roots > Endosphere | place: USA: Tennessee...
CCCCGTACTCGAAGACCATCTGCCAGGCCGTGCAGGCCACGACGGGCACCGACGCCGCCTCGACGAATCCCAGTCGCGGGGGCATCTTCGCCAGCTTGGACGCGACGGCGACCGCGTATTCGGCGTATCCGCCGGTGAATCGGTCATTGGTCGCCCCGAAGACGGCATCGCCGACCTGGAACTGCGCGATCCCCGTACCGACTTCTTCCACGACCCCGGACACGTCCGAGCCGAGCGTCAACGGAAGGGGCTGCGGAAGGACGCTGTGCCCTGACCGGATCAAGGCGTCCCAGGGCCCGACGCCCGCGGCTTTCACGCGCAGCAACACCTCGCCCTCACCCGGGACCGGCCGGGGGACGTCGTCGAGCACGAGCACGTCGAGATCGCCGAACCGATGGACGCGAATCGCCTGCATGCTGCACCTCATGTCGATCGCGAGGATTCCCTGTCCGCGAAGTGCTCGGCAATCGGACTGCCCGCGAATCTTTCGCGCAGCTTGCGGGAGAAGCGCAGCAGCGCGCCGAGCGGCCGATAGCTCGCGACGACATGCTGCGTCTGCCCGTTGGCGTTGCGCGTGACCAGGACGACGCAGCCGATCGGCTCGCCGTCGACCTTGGCGACGTAGTCCTCGAGGAAGCCATGGGTGCCGCAGGGTCCGGCGTACTTGAATGCCTGGTGCTCGTACAGCGAGCGGATGGTCAACACGACCGACCGGACCGCTTCCGCGCCCTGCAAGGCGCCATTCAACATCGATCCCTCGACCGTAGCGTCGTCCGCGATGTCGTTCAGCCAGGCCGGATAGTAGTGCTCGAGAGCGGGATCGCCGCCGGCGAGATACTGCGCCGCCACGTGGTCCGTGGTAGACATGTCCAACCGTCCTCTCTATGGGATTCGTCCGATGGCGGTCGACCCGGGCGCCTGTGTCGCGCTGGCCGCCGGTTCCACCGCTCGCCGCAGCGGCCTGAACGCCTCCCGCAGTTCCGACGCGAACAGCACCGGTTCCTCCCACGCCGCGAAGTGGCCTCCGCGGTCGACCTCGTTGAAGTAGGCCAGGCCGGGGTAGGCCGCTTCGATCCAGCTGCGAGGGGCGGCAAAGATCTCCCCGGGGAACGTCGTGAACCCGACCGGAACGGCGACCGGTGGAGGAGCGTTTCCGCCGCCGGCGGCCACGGATCGTCCGAGCTCCCAGTACCACCGGGCCGCCGAGGCGCCGGTGCCCGTCAGCCAGTAGAGCGTGATGTTGTCGAGGATGTGATCCCGCGTCAGACCGCCCGCGGGCTCGCCGGCAACGAACGCGCGGGAGATCTTCTGGTAGCTGTCCGTGTCGTGGTCGAGCAGCCAGGCGGCGAGGCCGACCGGTGAATCGAGCACGGAATACCCGATCGTCTGCGGCCGGGTGGACTGCTCCAGGAAATAGCCGAAGCCGGTCGCCCTGAACGCCGCCAGGGCCTTGTGCGCCGCTCGCTCCTTCTCGGACGCCGACGGCAGCCGATCGGCGATGGACGCCGCCCCAGCCAGCAGGTTGAGGTGAATGCCGACGAGCCCCTTCGCCCCCTGACGTCCCATCGCATCCGCCACCGTCGCCCCGACGTCGCCGCCCTGGGCGACGTAGCGCGTATAACCGAGGCGCTGCATCAGCTCGGCCCACGCGCGGGCGATGCGATTGGAATCCCAGCCGATCTCGGCCGGCACGCCTGAGAAGCCGTAGCCGGGCAGGGACGGCACGACCACGTCGAACGCATCCGACGCGGTCCCACCGTGCGCGGTGGGATTGGTCAGCGGGTCGATGACGTCGAGCAGCTCGACCACGGATCCCGGCCACCCGTGCGTGATGATCATCGGCATCGCCCCAGTGTGGCGCGATTTGACGTGGATGAAATGGATGTCCACGCCGTCGATGCTGGTCACGAACTGCGGGTAGGCGTTCAACCTGGCCTCGACCTTCCGCCAGTCGTAGTCCGTCGCCCAGTAGTGCGCGAGCGCCTCGAGCGTCGCGAGCTGCACGCCTTGCGATCGATCGGCGACGAGCTCCTTGGTCGGCCACCGCGTCGCCATGATCCTCCGGCGGAGCTCGACGAGCTCCGGCTCGGGGACGGCCACCCGGAACGGCCGGATCGCCGTGCCGTCGTGGTCGGCGGCGGCTGCCTTCGACGAGAACGTGAGACAGGTCATGGCGGCCAGGGCAATGACGCCGCTGGTGATGGTTCGCTTCAGTGGTTCGACTCGCGTCCGTGATTCGACTGGCTTCATGCGGCCCCCTTCATCGAGGGCATCAGACCAGACGCGAGGCACCGGATCCATCAGACGAAGGTGTCGCCGATACCTTCGGATGACCGCGCACGGCGTGCGATGGACTTCCGTCCGGCAGTGGCGCATGCTCCGTGAGTGGTGACCCAGGACCATGTCGTGCTGGTCGTGGACGATGACCGGCGGATCTGCGAGGCCCTGACCGACCTGCTGTCGACCTACGATCTGCAGGTCGTCACCTTCGGCTCGGCCGCGGAATACAACGCGTATCCGCAACCTGACGTGCCTGCGTGCCTCGTCCTGGACCTCGAGCTTCCGGACGTCAACGGGCTCGATCTGCTCGACCAGACCGGCCAGCGCCCTCACCCGCACGTCGTGTTCATCACAGGCCGCGGCGACATTCCCACGTCGGTGCGTGCGATCAAGGCCGGCGCGGTCGACTTCCTGACCAAACCGCTCGACACCGCCGACCTCATTCGAGCCATCCGTGACGCCCTCGCCAAGGATCGCATCGCCTTGCGGGAGATGGCCGACCTGGCCGATTTGCGGCGGCGCCTGTCGTCCCTGACGCCGCGCGAGCGCGAGGTCCTGCCGCTCGTGGTGTCCGGGCTTCTCAACAAGCAGGTCGGAGGCGAGCTCGGAATCAGCGAGATCACCGTCCAGATCCATCGTGGACGGATCATGACGAAGATGGGGGCCCGGTCGCTGGCGGAGCTGGTGAGGATGGCCGCGACGCTCGCGATTCCGCTCAGCCAGGCCAGGTGATACCTGGCGTCAGGGCGCCTCGTGGGGCGCGGCCTCCAGCATGAGGGCGACGGCCGCGAGCAGGTCCCGCCCGTCGAACGGCTTCTTGAAGACCCGAAAGCGACCCGGGCCATCGAGCGGCGAGGGAGGCAACGGCTCGGGGCGACCGGTGACCACGATGACCGGCAGCCCGGGCCGAGCCGCCCGAACGGCTCGCACGAGCGCGAACCCATCCATGACGGGCATGGCCACGTCCGTAATCAGGCAGTCGATCTCCGCCAGCGCCCCACTCTCCAGGAATTGCGTGGCAGCGGCAAACACGCGCACGTCATAGTCCGCGGAATCCAGCAGACTGTCGAGCGACGCGAGAATCCCCTGATCGTCGTCGACGACGGCAATCACTGCGCGCCGACGCTGGTCGGTCAGGGCCATGGAGGAATTGTGGCCGAACGGGCCGCGGGCCGTCTGTAACGGGAAGACATGATAGCGGCGCGACCAGCCGGCGCCCGAGAATGCCTCGGTCCTAGTGTCATGTTGCACGCCAAACCCATCGTCTTCGTCGTCGACGACGACATCTCGGTGCGCACCTCGCTGGAGCTGTTGATCGACTCTGCGGGTTGGCAGCCGGAGACCTACCCCTGCGCGCAGGCGTTTCTGCACCGCCCCCGCGTCGCCGGGCCGAGCTGCCTGGTGCTCGACGTGGGGCTTCCAGACCTCGATGGCCTCGAGCTGCAGAGACGCGTGGCGCCCGACCGGGCTGACATGCCCATCATCTTCATCTCCGGCTACGGAGACGTGCCGATGACGGTGCGGGCCATGAAGGCCGGCGCCGTCGAGTTCCTGACCAAGCCCCTGGCGGGTGACGTCCTCGTGAGGGCCATCCAGCAGGCCATCGAGCGGAGTCGAGACGCGCTCGAACACGAGGCCGCGATGCGCGAGCTTCGGGATCGCCACGCGTCACTCAGCCCGCGGGAGCGGCAGGTCATGGCGCTGGTCGTCTCGGGCCTGCTGAACAAGCAGGTCGCCGGCGAGCTCGGCATCAGCGAGATCACCGTCAAGGCGCACCGAGGGCAGGTGATGCGCAAGATGAAGGCGGGCTCGCTTGCCGACCTCGTGACGATGGCCGCCCGCCTCGGCCTGCGGTCGGCGCCGAGCCACTGACGGGTGACAGACCCGGGCTCGCCCGCTCAGGCGCTGGTGGACACGCGGACGTCTGCGCTCAGGGTGAACTGAAAGACCGCGCCCTGGGGCCGGTTGGGAGACACCCACAACCGGCCGTCGTGAGCCTCGATGATGGAACGACAAATCGCCAGGCCCATGCCCATGCCGTCGGGTTTCGTCGTGAACAGCGGATTGAACACACGATTGAGGTCGTGCGGATCGATTCCCAACCCAGTGTCAGCCACGGAAACCAGGACCCCGCCTTCCGGGTAGGGCTCCGATCTGACGCTCAGGACACGCGGCTCGTCTCGCGTCGCCATCGCGTGAATTGCGTTCGTGATCAGATTCAGCAGCACCTGCTGCAGCAGAACGCGGTCCCCGTGGACGGCCGGCAGTGGTTCGGCCGGCGTCGTCCGCACCACGATCCGGTGCCTGCGGAGCGCGTCCTGCTCGAACGCGAGCGCCTCCTGGATGACTTCGTTGACGTCGAGCGGCACCTTCTCCCGGACTCCGTTCCTGAAGGTCGCGCGCACACCTTCGATCACCTGGTCGGCACGGTGGCCATCGGCAGCGATGCGCCGCAGGGACTCCATCGCCTTGTCGAGCGCGGGCCTCTCGCGATCGAGGAACCGCCGAGCGGCATCCGCGCTCGTCACGATCGCGCTCAACGGTTGCCTGACCTCGTGGGCAATCGCTGCCGCAACGGCATCACCGGTCAGCAGCCGCGCCTCGCGCTCACGACGCTGGGCATCGATCGCCAGCAGCAACCGGCCATAGAGCGTCGTGATCTCGTAGATCAGCACGATCAGAATCAAGCTGCTGGCGAGGATGTCGAAGCCGCGGAACGTATACCAGCTGAGGCTGAAGCGGCCCGGATTCGACCAGAAGCTCAGCGGCACCTCGACGACGAACAGGCACATCACGACCATCAGCCACACGTCGATGAGCGAGCGTCGGCGGCGCCACAGCGCCACGACGGCGAGACCACCGACCACCAACACCGGGCCGCCGACATAGTAGGGATACAGCCGGCTGGACGCGAGGTTCTGGAGAACGCTCCTGGGCACGGCCTGGTCCATCACGATGTTCAGCAGGATCGCGGCGGCGACCAGACCGGCCGCGACGGCCGCGCTCAGCACAAGGGTCGTGCCCACCGCGGCCCGTCGGTGTGGTCGTCCGGACGCGGCCGGCTTCAACCACGTGTAGCCGATCACGAAGCCTGGGAAACCCGCACGCCACAGGACGAAGAACCACGCCGTACTCAACGGCCCGTCGATCACGCCGGTCGGGCCAAACACGCCTGGGAACGTCAACAGATAGGGAATCAGGACGAGCGCGGCGAACGCGTAGCCAATCGCCAGCGCGAGGATGGCACGTGACCCCAGGATGACGTACTGCGTGAACAGCAGAATGGCCGTCATGGCGTCGGCCGCGATCATCGCCGTCACGTAGATCGGCAGCACGACCAGGACGGGAGACGACCGCACGTGCGAGAGCGGTCCGGCGACGAGGCACGCGACGGCCAGCAAGCCGAGCAGCACACCGAGCGCGAGCTGTCGCTGCGCCCTGCTGGGCGGCAAGTTCGACAGCATGAATGGCTGTACGTCGTGGCCGACGGCAGTCGTGTGTGGCATCGAAACGACTCTCGGCAGCGGCGGCAAGGCGCGCCACGAGCCGTCTGGCGCTGGCGAGCGGTCCGGTGTGCTCAGCGGCCTATTATCAGCTGAATGCCCGTCTCGCGAGACGGGCCCGGCCGGCCGCCGAAGGCCACCGGCGATGCGCCGAACGCTCCGGTGATGTAGTCCGTGTTCGTGAGGTTGCGTGCGTACACGTTGACGGCCCATCGACGATGGCTCGGACCGAATTCAGCTCGGGCTCCCAACAGCCCATGCGGAGGACTCCGCTGGATCGCGTCATTGAAGGGTGTGTAGAAGACGGTCGACTGTGCGGTCACATCCGCCGTCAGCGTCGTGCGTGTCGAGCGGCCGACGTTCCCGGACCATTCCAGCCAAAGGCGCCCGGACCACTCGGGCGCGTTGTTCAGCCGGTTGCCCGCGACGTCGCTGGTGACGCCCCCGTTCCCGACTGCCGCATAGCGACGGTACGTGGCCTTCAACCACGCCAGGTGCCCTCCCGCATCGAGGCCACCGGCGATGCGGCTGCTCGGCTCGACTTCGAGACCGCGAATCGCCGCGGCCGCCGCATTGCCGATGTCGAACACACCGATGCCAATGGGGGTCTGCACCTGCAGGTTCGTATAGTCCATCCGGAACGCCGCCACGTTGATGCGGGTACGCCCGTTCATCACCGTCGTCTTCATGCCGGCTTCGTAGTTCCATGCCCACTCGGGCGCGAAGCCGCGACCCGGTTGGGTCGAGGAGGCATTGAAGCCGCCGCTCTTGAAGCCTCGCGTCGCCGATACGTACGTCATCACATCCTGTGGCCACGTCATCGCGAGGGCGACTCGCGGCGTCCAGGCCGGATGGACGATCGCGTCGGCATAGGCATACGTGGATCCGGCGACGGCAGCGAAGGGCGCCGCGAGGACGTAGAGTCCTCCCGCGTTCTCGATGTCCTTTCGCTCGCGCGTATAGCGAAGGCCGACGGTCGCGGCCAGCTTCGGCGTCCACTGGACGGTGGCCTCACCGAAGACGGCACGACTCACGACGTCGACGCGAGGCGTGAGCCGAACCTGGGTTCCCGCCGCACGTTGATCGACGCGGACACCTTGCCGGTCGAATTCCTCGAATGCGAAGAGGCCGCCGATCCAGGTGACCCGCCGTTGGCGTCCGGACACCGTCAGCTCCTCCGACCACTGATGCTGCGATTCGTCGACGCGCGAGACCAGGAGATCGAGCTGGGACACGTCGGCGTCGGAGACGTAGCGGTTGCCGAGCCTGCGATAGCCGGTGATGCTGACCAGCGTGATCGACGGCGTCACTCGAGACGTCACCCGCGCCATCGCGCCGGCGTGACGGACGCTGCTCGAGTTGACCGTCGACAAACGGACGTCACGTGGGTCGGAGGGGTTGTCGACGGCGAACCCGGGCTTGAGGCGCAGGATCTTGTGATTCGAGAGGATGCGCCCGGTTTGACCGCTGACGTCGGTCGACAGCCGCACCTCGGACCGGGAGCCGAGGACGACACGGAGCTGGCCGCGTCCGGAGGTGAGGTCGTCGCCACCGAGCGGCTGATCGGGATGGTTGAGATCGCGCACGTAGCCGTCGCGCACACCTCGCACGAAGGCGAGGCTCCCCATCACCCGGTCGCGCCTCAGCGCCCCGCTGAGACGGGCCTCCACGCGCCGTTCGTCCAGATTGCCGATCGTGAGGCGGGCCGACGCGTCGCGATCGTTGCCCGGCGCCTTCGTGATCAGATTCACGGCGCCGCCCAGCGCGTTGCGGCCGTACAGCGTCCCCTGCGGCCCTCGCACGACCTCGATGCGATCGACATCGAGGAAGTCGGTGAACGCCATCGCCGGCCTGGCGAGATAGACGCCATCGAGGTAGATCGCCGAACTCGGATCGGCACCGGCAAAGACCGCGTTGGTGCCGATGCCGCGGATCGAGAGTTGGCCGAACGTCGTGTTCTGCGTGAAGGTGACCAGAGGCATCTGGGCCGCGGCGGCGGCCATCGTGCGGATGGCGACACGCGACAAGGCGGTGGACGGGATGGCGCTGATGGCGGCGGCCAGCGACTGCGGGTCGGCCGTTCCGGTTTTCGCCGCCGTCACGATCGTCTGTTCGATCGACGCGACGATCAGCGTCAGCGAGAGAACGATCGTCTTCCCGGAATCAACGCGAATCGCGCGGCGACTGGGCGCGAAGCCGGCGAGCGCGGCCCGCAGGTCGTAGTGGCCTGGCGGCAGATCGCGAAACTCGAAGCGACCCGCGGCATCCGAATGCTGCTCACGAGCGGCTGGGCCGCGCAGGTCCAGAGCCACGTTGGCGAGCGCGCCGCCCGTCTGATCGAAGAGGGAGCCCGTGAGCGTCCCGGCCGGTTGTGCGATCGCCACGCCCGACGCCGCCGGCATCACGAGCGCGATCGTGAGAAGCGCAATCGCGCGCGCATGAGCTCGCACAGCGCGCCAGTATAGACGCTGGTGCAGGCGCGAGCGCGCCAGCTCAGCGTGGCGCCGGCCGCGGGGTGACGTCGGCGTCGACCAGCTGCAGCGTCCACTTGATCGCGTCGACGATCATCGCCTGCATCTCCGGTCGATCCCAGTTGGCCTCGACGTGGCCGAGCGTGGTGTAGAAGACCCGGCCCCGACCGTACATCCGCGCCCACGCCACGGCGAAGTCACGATCCTGGCGATGAACGCGCGGGTTGTCGAGATTCAGCTTCGAGGCGTCGAGCCGCAGCAGCACCCGGGTCGACGATCGCGAGAAATCCTTGATCTGGTAGATCTCGTCGGTGAGCGTGAACGCCGAGGGCCAGGCCTTCATGCCGGGAAAGGCCGGGTCCTCGACGATCACGGGCGCCGCGAAGGTGCCCCAGGGGTGCTCGTCGAAGTAGCCGCCGAGCAGGTCGCCGTAGGCCGGCCACGCGGTGAAGGTGATCGCGGCACTGTGGATGCCGATGAAGCCCTTGCCGTCGTCGTGGACGAACGAGATGAAGTCCGCCTGCTGGCCGGCGTCCATCTCCAGGGTGCCACCGGTGTAGAAGAGGACCGCGTCGAAGTCGTTCAGGTTCCTGGCGTTGTATTCCAGCTTGCGCTTGGTGAGCGCCTCGGTGTCGGTGCGCAGCACGGTGTCCCAGAGGCCGGTCTCGCGGCCGAGGCGCTCGATCGTCACCATCGCATGCGTGACGGCCTCGTGCCGATAGCCCTTCTCCTCGCCGATCACGAGCAGGCGCTTTCGCGGCGGCGGCGGCGCCGGCGCCGGCGCCTGCCCATGGAGCGTGACGGCGGCTGAAAGCACCGCGACCCAGGCGGCCAGACCCAGGCACGCCATCCGCGCGAACGCCCGCCGTCGCGCGCTAGGATGTCGTTCCAGCGCCGCATGACGAAGATGGCCGCCGCGACGATCGCCGCTCATTTCGCCGAGCTCCTCGATTTCCTGCCGGACGTGCTCGCCTGGACCAAGGACCGCCAGGGCCGGTACGTGTGGGTCAATCGCGCCTTTCTCGCCCGCTACGCCCTCGACCAGCCGGACGGGCGCGAGGTCGCCACGATCGACAGCATCGTCGGCAAGACCGATTACGACCTGTCGCCGCCGTTCCTGGCCGATCAGTTCCGGCACGACGACGAGCACGTGCTGGCGGGGGAACGCATCGTCAACCGGCTCGAGCGCGTGGGCGAATCCCGCGGCACGACGGCCTGGCACATCACCGACAAGATCCCCGTCGTCGACGCGAAGGGCGTCATCATCGGCACCGCCGGCATCAGCCGTCCCGCCGGATCGGCGACGCGCCTCGAGGCCACCGCTCCGGGCTTCGGGCCCGTGCTGGCCCACATGCGCGCGCACTTCCATCACGAGATCAGCAACCAGCACCTCGCCAGGCTGTCGAACATGTCGCTGCGGGCGTTCGAGCGCCGGTTCCACGCCGCGTTCCATGTTACGCCGCAGCGTTTCCTGCGCCGCCTCCGCCTGCGCATCGCGAGCCGCTCCCTGATCGACACCAACGACTCGCTGGCCGACATCGCGGCCGGCTGCGGCTTCTCGGATCAGAGCCACTTCTCGCGCGAATTCCGCCGGCACTTCGGACGCACGCCACGCGACTACCGCGAGCACTACAAGCCGATCTAACCCGAACGTGTGGCGTTCCTGTCACAGAAGCTGCCGCTTCCGTGCAAGCCACCCGTTTCCACCGCGCGCTGTCATGGGCCTTTCACGGGAGGCAGGATGACGAGTCGATGGCGGCGCGTGGGGCTGATCTCGGCGGTCGTGGCCGTGTCGGCGGTCGCGGCGCGCGCGGCGCAAGACACCGGACGTTCGGCGCGGTCCGCGGCATCGGGCGTGGCCACCAAGGCCAGCGTGCCCACCTACGCGAAGGACGTCGCGCCGCTCCTCCAGGAGCACTGCCAGGTCTGTCATCGGCCGGGCGAGGCCGGCCCATTCCCGCTCCTCACCTACGAGGACGCCCGGCGCCGCGCCGGGAAGATCAAGGACGCCCTCCTCGACGGCAAGATGCCGCCCTGGTTCGCCGACCCGAACCACGGCCGCTTCTCGAACCGCATGGGGCTGACGGCGTCCGAGCGCGCCACGATCGTGAGCTGGGCGGACGGTAACACGCCGGCGGGTGACCCGCGCGACCTGCCGAAGCCAAAGACGTGGATCGAGGGCTGGGGCATCGGTCAGCCCGACCTGGTCATCGAGATCCCGCAGCCCTTCGCCGTGCCGGCGCGCGGCGTCGTCGAGTACCAGCACGTCATCGTGCCGACGAACTTCACGGAAGACCGCTGGATCCAGGCCGTGGAGATCCGGCCGACCGAGCGGTCGGTCGTGCACCACCTCATCGCGTTCGTGCGCGAGCCGAAGTCGAAGTGGTTCCGCGGCCAGCCGGCCGGCGTGTTCTTCGCGGCGCCCAAGGTCAGCACCGACGAGCAGACGGAAGCCGGGGCGCTGCCCAGCGACTTCCTGGTCGGCTACGCGCCGGGCCAGCCCGCAGAGATTCTGCAGCCGGGACAGGCGAAGTTGATCAAGGCCGGCTCGGACATCGTGTTCCAGATGCACTACACGCCGCACGGGCACGCGGTGTCCGATCGGTCGAGGCTCGGCATCGTCTTCGCCAAGGCGCCGCCGAAGCAGCGCGTCCTGACGCTGTCGGCGGTCAACGACACGTTCGCGATCCCGCCCGGCGACCCGAACTATCGCGTCGACGCGAGCTTCGAGATCGGCACGGACGTCACGCTCACGGCGCTCCATCCGCACATGCACGGCCGCGGCAAGGACTTCGAGTACCGCGCGGT
>Ga0075364_10002137_pt1 | contig 11062 bp, 11 predicted proteins | sample EndMetdeltDD1764_FD_71517 | JGI IMG/M metagenome (GOLD analysis project Ga0075364, IMG submission 71517) | Populus endosphere microbial communities from Tennessee, USA - Endosphere MetaG P. deltoides DD176-4 | ecosystem: Host-associated > Plants > Roots > Endosphere | place: USA: Tennessee...
CTGATCGCCGCGATCGAGGACAACGATCCGGTCATCTTCTTCGAGCCCAAGCGCATCTACAACGGCCCGTTCGACGGCTATTACGACAAGCCCGCGAGTCCGTGGGGCAAGCATCCGGGCAGCCTGGTTCCCGAAGGCTACTATTCGATCCCGCTGGGCAAGGCGCGCATCGTCCGGCCCGGAGAGGCGCTCACCGTGCTCGCCTATGGCACGATGGTTCATGTCGCCGAGGCGGTGCTGCGCGAGAAGGGCGTCGATGCCGAGATCATCGACTTGCGCACGCTGGTGCCGATCGACATCGAGGCTGTGGAAAAGTCTGTGCAGAAGACGGGGAAATGCCTGGTGATACACGAGGCGACCCGCACTTCTGGCTTCGGTGCGGAATTGGTCGCGCTGGTGCAGGAGCGCTGCTTCTATCACCTCGAAGCTCCCATCGAACGCGTGACCGGCTTCGACACGCCCTATCCGCACAGCCTGGAGTGGGCCTACTTCCCCGGACCCGTCCGTATCGGCGAGGCGGTGGACCGGCTGCTGGCAGCGGGCTGAGGCGATGGGACGCTATACCTTCCGCCTGCCCGACATCGGCGAGGGCATCGCCGAGGCAGAAATCGTCGCCTGGCATGTCAAGGTCGGCGATCGGATCGAGGAGGACAGTCCCCTTGCCGACATGATGACCGACAAGGCGACGGTCGAGATGGAAAGCCCGGTCGGCGGCGTGGTGCGCGAGCTGGCGGGCGAGGTTGGCGCGATGGTGCCGATCGGCGCGGCGCTCGCGGTGATCGAGACCGAGGGAGAGGAACCCGGCGAAGCGCCTGCCGGCGAAGCGCAGGAGCGGATCGAAGCCGAGACGCCCGCGGCCGGCGATGCCGATAAAGCCATCGCCGTCGCTCCGACATCCGCTCGCCCCGAGCCCGCCGAAGAGTCCGCGAAACCTCTGCTCCCAGTGCCTGCCCGGAGCGGCAAGGTGCTCGCCTCGCCGGCCGTGCGCGCGCGGGCCCGGGCGCTCGGGATCGAACTCGCCGCGGTGCCGGCCGGTCCCGATCGTGTCGTCGGCCACGGCCAGCTCGACGCCTTCCTCATTGCCCGCGCGGCCGCTTCCGCCAAGCCTGCTCCTGCGAAGGACGCCGAACCGCTGCGCCCCGTCGAGCAGATCGAAGGCGCGGGCGAGCAGGTCAAGGTGATCGGCTTGCGCCGCCGCATTGCCGAGAATATGGCCGCTTCGAAGCGCCACATCCCGCATTTCACTTATGTCGAGGAATGCGACGTGACCGCGCTCGAAGCGCGCCGCGCCGAATTCAATGCGCTCGATCCCGATCGCCCCAGGCTGACGCTCCTCCCGTTCCTGATCACCGCGATCTGCCGGTCTGTTCCCGCGTTTCCGATGATCAACGCGCGCTACGATGACCAGGCGAACGTCGTTACGCGCTATACTTCGGTCCACCTCGGCATGGCCACGCAGACGCCCGCCGGGCTGATGGTCCCCGTGATCCGCGACGCGCAGGCCAAGGGGCTGTGGCAGCTTGCCGCCGAGATCGCCCGGCTCGCCGCGGCGGCGCGGGGCGGGACCGCGAAGTCCGAGGAACTGTCGGGCTCGACGCTCACCGTCACCTCGCTCGGCCCGCTCGGGGGGATCGCGACGACGCCGTTGATAAACCGCCCCGAAGTGGCGATCGTCGGCCCCAACCGGATCGTCGATCGTCCGGTCTTCATGCCCGATGGTGCCGGAGGCGAGCGCATCGAGAAGCGCAAGCTGATGAACATCTCGATCAGCTGCGACCACCGCGTCGTCGATGGCTGGGATGCGGCGAGCTTTATCCAGGCAGTCCGTAAGCTGATCGAATCACCGCTGCTGCTGCTCGCCGGGCCGTGACGGGGTTGACGCAGAACGGGGGGTGAAACTCGGGCGGCGGGACGCGGAGAAAACCGAATAACAAATTGATTTAATTATATTAATATTAGAGAAATTCATGTCCATAGAGGTTTGGCGTGTGACCTTTCAAGCGGGGTGCGAGAGCGCAATACCCCGCTCATCGATTTTCTATTTGTACCAAATAGGCGCTATGTAGGAAAGGCTTATTTGCGCTGCCTTTCAGCGCACGATTCCGCTGTAGACGATCTGCCCGCGCGGGCCGGTCGCCTGGCCGCCGGCGATGCGCCAGCGCATGTGGGTCACGTCCTCGGGCGTCGCCATGCGGCCGCCGACGCGAAGGTCGTTCAGCCGGCCCCAGGTCCTGCCGCCGTCGACCGAGACCTGCTGGTCATCGCGTGCGCTCGCCTGATAGGCGATGGCGCGGGGCAGTGGGTTGGTGATGGTGAAGTCGCCGGTGCCGCCGATCCGCTGCCAGGTGACGACGGTGACGACGCGGTCGCCGCGCGCCAGGCGGTCGGCGGGCTCCAGGCTGCGCAAGTTGCCGCTCTGCGTGCGTTCGACGAAGACGGCGCTGCGGGTGTCGACGGCCGAATGCGCCGATGCCGCCTGCACGGGCGCGAAGCCAGGCGTGACGATGGCCAGACAGGCGAAGCCGCGCGCGCAGATGCGATGGAAATTCACGTGTATTATCCCCCGTTGCCCGGTCCTGGGCCTCGCGGGGGATTCTGCGGGGGAAGTGCCGAAAGAATGGTTAACGCACCGTTTTCCAAGTTTGCGAAGGCGGCTGTACGGCGCTCCGCCGCCGTTTGTGACGGATCGGCGCGGGGCATGCTCTAGGCGGTTGACAGCCCGGGAACGCTGCCTTAGTGGCGCGGCTCCCAAGCGGAAACGCGGGTGTAGCTCAGTTGGTTAGAGCGCCGGCCTGTCACGCCGGAGGTCGCGGGTTCGAGCCCCGTCACTCGCGCCACTTGGGGGTTTTGCTACCCCCAGCGGCCGGTCTCCATCCAGATCAGGAAGCGCCGCAGCGGCAGCAGCCAGATCACCCCCAGCACGACGTAGACCGGCGCTTGCGCCAGCGCGGGCCATGCGCCGATGAACGGCGGGACGTAAGTCGCGACGAGCATCGCGTAGAGCCCCAGCGCCGCGACCAGCGCCAGGACGCCCACGGGGATGCGCCAGGTAGGTTCGCTGCGGATCAGCCTTCTCCTTCATAGAGCCGGGTCGGCGTGACGACCGCACGCAGCGGCCGGTCGTGGGCTTCGATCGGGAGCGTTTCGACAAGCTGCGAATCCCAGCCCAGGCCGATCGCCGTCACCGTGGGATTCTGGGCCAGCCAGCGATCATAGTGTCCGCCGCCCTGGCCGAGCCGATCCCCTTGCGCGGTGAACGCCAGCAATGGAACCAGAACAAGGTCGGGCAGGACTTCCTCGGTGTCGTCATCGGGCTGGAAATGGCCGAGCGGCCCTGGATGCAGCCCATCGTCCTCATAGGGATCGCGCCACAGGCGAAAGCGCATCGGCGCGGCGCGGTCGGCGAACCAGGGCAGGGCGATCCGGCGGCCGTTTTCGGCGAACCACTTGGCGTAGGAACGCGTCGGCGCCTCGTTGGCGAGAGAGTGATAGAGGCCGACGATCGATCCCACGGGCGCGATCGCGGCGATCGGGCCGGGCGGGCGCAGGAACAGCAGCGCGCGTATGGAATCGGGCAGGGCGGCGACATGCTCGCGCCTCAGCGCTCGCATTTCGGCGCGCAGCCTATGTTTTTCGTCCACCGGCGAATCCTTGGCTGCGCGGGAATGATAGTGCGGGTGACGGGCCCACCATGGGTCGTTGCCTAGAAATCCACTGACGCGTTCACGTCAGGTGGGGACCATATGTGCCAGGCCAGGGCCCAACCAGGGACAGCCCCCATGGATTTGCTTATAGCCTCAGGGATTTTCGAACGGCTCGTGCCGGGCAGATCCCGTCGCCGACTCATTTAGGCGCTGCTTGCTCCGCCCTCAAGGGAGGTGGCGAGATTTTCGAGCCGGGTCGCGATCGAATCGAGCCGTTCCGCCGAGGCGGGGGACAGCATGAGCGCCGCTGCGGGCGAGCGATGCGCTTCGTCGAGTTCGTCGGCAAGCAGCAGCGCGGCGAACAGCAGCATGCGGCCTTCGCTCTGGCCGGTCATGTCGCCCATCGCCGAAAGCTTGCCGTCGATCATCCGGCCCAGGCTGGCAACGTGATCTTCCTCGCCTTCGGCGCAAGCCACGGTGAAGCTGCGGCCGCCGATCGATAGCGCGACGTTGCTCATTTCTGCTGATTCGCCAGTAATTCGTCGAGCTGGCGAAGCGATTGGGTCACTGCCGTGCGCAGCCGTTCATGCCGCGCCCGCAGCGCCTGTTCGGCCTGGATCGGCCGTGTCGCGGCGCTTTCGATCCGGGCAAGCGCTGCTTCGATACGATCGAGCGCGTTTTCGACTGATCCCCCGTCCATGGCCGCACCGCTAGCGCAAAATCGGACTGCTGCAAAGCGCGCCCGCGGCGATAGTTGGGGGCATGACGTCACTCGAGATGGGCCGTTCCGGCACTTGACGGGGCGCCAAACTTGACGAAGCGGCCCCTCTCCCTAAAGGAAGCCCCCAATCGAATCGCCCGCGCAAAGCCGCCTCCCGGAGCATTTTCCCAATGAGTCTCGATACTGCCCGCCTGGCGCCCATGGCCAATGCCATCCGTGCGCTGTCGATGGATGCGGTGCAGGCGGCCAACAGCGGCCATCCCGGCATGCCGATGGGCATGGCCGACGTCGCCACGGTGCTCTATTCGAAGTTCCTGAAGTTCGATCCCGCGCAGCCCAGGTGGCCCGATCGCGACCGCTTCGTGTTGTCGGCCGGCCACGGCTCGATGCTGATCTACTCGCTGCTGCACCTGACCGGCTACGCCCAGCCGACGATGGACGACATCCGCAATTTCCGCCAGCTGACCAGCCCTTGCGCGGGCCATCCCGAAAACTTCCTGCTGCCCGGCGTCGAATGCACGACCGGCCCGCTGGGGCAGGGCATCGCGATGGCGGTGGGCATGGCGATCGCCGAGCGGCACCTCAACGCCACGTTCGGCGACGATCTGGTCGATCACCGCACTTGGGTAATCGCGGGCGACGGCTGCCTGATGGAAGGCATCAACCACGAGGCGATCGGCCTGGCCGGCCACCTGAAGCTGGGACGCCTGAACGTGCTGTGGGATGACAACCGCATCACCATCGACGGTGATACCGACCTGTCGACCAGCGAGGACATTCCCGCGCGCTACCGCGCCGCGGGCTGGCACGTCGAGGCATGCGACGGTCACGACTTCGCCGACATCGAGCGCGCTCTGGCCGCGGCGCAGGCCGACGGCCGCCCGTCGCTCGTCGCCTGCCGCACGATCATCGGCAAGGGCGCGCCCAACAAGCAGGGCGGCCACAACGTCCACGGCAGCCCGCTCGGCGCCGAGGAAATCGCCGCGACGCGCGAGGCGCTGCACTGGACTGCAGCGCCGTTCGAAGTGCCCGGCGACGTCCTCGCCGACTGGCGCGCGCTGGGTGCGAAGGGCGCATCTGCTCGCACCGAGTGGGAACAGCGTCTTGTAAACAACTCGCAGGAAAAAGAATTCTTACGCCGGATGGCGGGTGATCTGCCCTCTGGCGATGCAGCCGCGAAGGCAATCGCAGAGCTTCTCGCCACCCCGCAGAAGGTCGCCACGCGCAAGGCGAGCGAGCTGGCGCTGGAAGCGTTGACGCCGCTGATTTCCGAGATGGTCGGCGGCTCGGCCGATCTCACCGGCTCGAACAATACCAAGACCAAGGCGACGACGCCGTTCTCGCCCGCCGACTACGGTGGCCGCTATCTCTATTACGGCATCCGCGAGTTCGGCATGGCCGCGGCGATGAACGGCATGGCGCTGCATGGCGGCGTCATTCCCTATGGCGGCACGTTCCTCGTCTTCTCCGACTATTGCCGCAACGCGATCCGCCTCTCGGCGCTCCAGCATGCGCGCGTGGTCTATGTCCTGACCCACGACAGCATCGGGCTGGGCGAGGATGGCCCGACGCACCAGCCGGTCGAGCATGTCATGTCGCTGCGGCTAATCCCCAACCTGGAAGTCTTCCGCCCGGCCGACATCGTCGAGACCGCCGAGTGCTGGGAACTGGCGCTCCGGAACGCGGACAAGCCCTCGGTCCTGGCGCTCACCCGCCAGAACCTGCCGCAGCTTCGCGAGGGCGGCGGCGCTCTCAGCGCCAGGGGCGCCTATCTGCTCAAGGGTGCGGACGCGGCGCGCCAGGTGGTGATCGTCGCGACCGGCTCCGAAGTTGAGCTGGCGGTGGCGGTCAGGGACGCGCTCGAGGCGGAAGGGATCGGCACCGACGTCGTCTCGATGCCGTCGATGTCACGGTTCCAGGCGCAGGACGCGGATTACCGCGCCGCGCTGCTCCCCAAGGACGTGCTGAAGGTCTCGATCGAGGCCGGGGTCACGCTGGGTTGGGAGCGCTTTGTGGGAGACGAGGGCCTGACGATCGGGATCGACACGTTCGGCGCATCGGCGCCGGCCGAGGTCCTGTTCAAGCACTTTGGCTTCTCGGTTGAAGCCATCGTTCCCAAAATCAAGGCCAAGCTCGGCCGTTAGCAGGAGTTCTTCATATGGCGACGAAGGTTGCGATCAACGGTTTCGGACGTATCGGGCGCAATGTGGCCCGTGCTATCATCGAGCGTACCGACCATGACCTGGAGCTGGTGTCGATCAACGACCTGGCCGACGCCAAGTCGAACGCACTGCTGTTCAAGCGCGACAGCGTCCATGGTCCGTTCTCGGGCACCGTCGAAGTGGACGGCAACGACCTGATCGTCAACGGCAAGCGCATCCACGTCACTGCCGAGCGCGACCCCGCCAAGCTGCCGCACGCTGCGGGCGGCATCGATATCGCCATGGAGTGCACGGGCTTCTTCACCGACCGCAAGGGCGGCCAGGCGCACCTTGACGCCGGCGCCAAGCGCGTGCTGATCTCGGCCCCGGCCAAGGAAGTCGATCTGACCGTCGTGTTCGGCGTCAACCATGACAAGCTGACCGGCGATCACAAGATCGTCTCGAACGCGTCGTGCACCACCAACTGCCTGGCCCCGATGGCCAAGGTGCTGGACGAGACGATCGGCATCGAGCGCGGCTTCATGACCACGATCCACGCCTATACCAACGACCAGAAGATCCTCGACCAGATCCACTCCGACATGCGCCGCGCGCGTGCCGCGGCGATGTCGATGATCCCGACGACCACCGGCGCGGCACGCGCCGTGGGCGAGGTCCTGCCCCAGCTCAAGGGCAAGCTCGACGGATCGTCGATCCGCGTGCCGACCCCGAACGTCTCGGTCGTCGACCTGACCTTCACGCCCAAGCGCGATACCAGCGCCGAGGAAGTGAACGCGCTGCTCAAGGCCGCCGCCGAAGGTCCGCTGAAGGGCGTGCTCGGCTATTCGACCGAGCCCCTGGTCTCGATCGACTACAACCACGACGCGCACAGCTCGACCATCGACAGCCTCGAGACGACGGTAATGGAAGGCAAGCTGGTTCGCGTCCTGTCGTGGTACGACAACGAATGGGGCTTCTCGAACCGGATGCTCGACACCGCGGGCGCCATCGCGAAGTTCATCTGACCATGGCCTCCGGGCGTCTCGGCGGAATTGCGCGGCACGATCGGCCGCACGGTCCCATCGAGACGCTCGGCCATGTCTCGGTGACCGTGACCGAGGGGGTCCGCGGCGATATCCGCGGCGCGCTCGCTTCGACCAAGAAGACGCGCAAGCGCCAGGTCTCGCTGATCGAGGCCGAAAGCTGGGCGGCGGCGCTGGGTGACCTGGGCCTCGCCGCCGAGGACCGTCTGCCCTGGCACGCGCGCCGCGCCAACCTCCTGGTCGAAGGGCTCCGCCTGCCGCGCGAGCCGGGCAGGGTGATCGCGATCGGCGCATCGCTGCGAATCGAGACCACGGTCGAAACCGAGCCCTGCGAACGCATGGACGCGCTGCTGCCGGGCCTGCGGGCCGCACTGATGCCCGATTGGCGCGGCGGGGTCTGTGGTCGCGTGCTGACCGATGGCGACATCGCCATCGGCGACGAAGTGAGGATTGAGCAATGACAGCGTTTCGCACTCTCGACGATCTGGGTGACATCAAGGGCAAGGTCGCGCTCGTGCGCGTCGACCTCAACCTGCCGATGCAGGACGGCGCGGTGACCGACGACACGCGCATCCGCGCCTCGATGCCGACGATCCTCGAACTCGCCGACGCCGGCGCCAAGGTGCTCCTTCTCGCGCATTTCGGCCGCCCCAAGGGCGAGCGTTCCTCGACCCAGTCGCTGAGCATGGTCGTCGGCGCCGTGCAGGACGTGCTGGGCCGCGAAGTGATGTTCGTGCCCGAAATCGCCGGAGAAATCGTCAAGCAGGCAATCGGCATCCTGCGCGACGGCGATATAGCGATCCTTGAGAACACGCGCTTCTGGAAGGGCGAGGAAAAGAACGACCCCGAACTGGTCAAGGCGATCGCCGCCAATGCCGATATCTACGTCAACGACGCATTCTCAGCCGCGCACCGTGCCCATGCGACGACCGAGGGCCTCGCGCACGTGCTTCCCGCCTATGCCGGCCGCTCGATGCAGGCCGAGCTCGAAGCGCTGCAGAAGGCGCTCGGCGATCCCGAGCGGCCGGAGGCGGCGGTGGTCGGCGGGGCAAAAGTCTCCTCGAAGCTCGACGTGCTCAAGCACCTCGTCGGCCAGGTCGATCATCTGATCATCGGCGGCGGCATGGCCAACACATTCCTTGCCGCCAACGGCGTCGACGTCGGCAAGTCGCTGTGCGAGCACGACCTTGCCGAAACCGCGCGCGAAATCCTCGCCGCTGCCGAGAAGGCGGGCTGCACGGTGCATCTGCCTTACGAAGTGGTCGTCTCGAAGGAGTTTGCCGCCAATCCGCCCAGCTTGCGCACCTGCAACGTCCACGAAGTCGCCGCCGACGAGATGATCCTCGACGTCGGCCCCGCGGCGGTCGAGGCGCTCGCCGATGCGCTCAAGACTTGCCGCACGCTCGTGTGGAACGGCCCGCTCGGCGCATTCGAGACGGCGCCGTTCGATGCTGCGACAGTGGCGCTGGCCAGGACCGCGGCGGCGCTCAGCCGCGAAGGCGTGCTCATTTCGGTGGCGGGCGGCGGCGACACCGTCGCCGCGCTGAATCATGCCGGGGTCGCAGCCGATTTCACCTATATCTCGACCGCAGGGGGCGCTTTCCTCGAATGGATGGAAGGCCGCGAGCTGCCGGGCGTTGCTGCGCTGCGGCAATAAGATGGTTATCGCAGTTGCAGCAAAAGCGCCGCAGCGGTAAGTTTTCTCCCAACATCACGTCATCACAGGGATCGAACATGAACACTTCCGAGATGTCAGCCAAGATCGCCGCCGGGAATGGCTTTATCGCCGCGCTCGACCAGAGCGGCGGCTCCACGCCCAAGGCTCTGGCCGGATATGGCATCGAGGATGGGGCGTGGTCGGACGACGAAGGAATGTTCGACCTGATCCACCAGATGCGCAGCCGCATCATCACCGCGCCCTGTTTCAACGGCGACAAGGTCATCGGTGCGATCCTGTTCGAGCGGACGATGGACGGCCAGGTCGACGGCAAACCGACCCCGACCGCGCTGATCGAGCGCGGTGTCATTCCCTTCATCAAGATCGACAAGGGTCTGGAGGACGAGGTGAACGGCGTCCAGATGATGAAGCCGATGCCCGATCTCGACGCACTGCTCGCCAAGGCGAAAGGCCTGGGCGTGTTCGGCACCAAGGAGCGTTCGGTCATCAACAGCGCCAACCGCGAAGGCATCGCCGCCATCGTCGCGCAGCAGATCGAAGTCGGTCTGCAGGTGCTGGCGGGCGGCCTCGTGCCGATGCTGGAGCCCGAGATCAACATCAAAAGCGCGACGCGCGCCGAATGCGACCGGATCCTGCTCGAAGAACTGACCAAGCAGCTTTCGGCGATGCCTGGCGATGCCAGGGTCATGCTCAAGCTCAGCTTGCCGGTGACGCCCGGTACGTTCGATCCGCTGGTTGACCATCCGCGGGTGCTGCGCGTCGTTGCGCTGTCCGGCGGCTACAAGCGTCCCGAGGCCTGTGATGAACTGGCCAAGAACCGCGGTATCATCGCCAGTTTCAGCCGCGCGCTGCTCGAAGACTTGCGCCATCAGATGAGCGATGAAGAGTTCAACGTCTCGCTGGGCTCGGCGATCGATGCGATCCATAAGGGATCGACGCAGAAGGTCGGCATCGCCGCTACGGTCTGATTTGCGGGGCGGGGTTCAGATCCCGCCCATGAAACGGAAGCCGAAACGGTAGTCGCCGGGTTCGATCGTCTCGTCGCTGCGTTTCGTCGGCGTCGCTTCGACCAGTTCCAGGCTGCCGTCGGCGATAGGCTGCGGCTCGCCCAGCGTCAGTTCCCGCGTCTGGCTACTGTTGCCCTGGTCGATCCGGGCGCTGATCTTCAGGCGTCCGGCCCAAACGCAAGCGACGTCGGCCGGACAGCGGCTGTCTTCGAGCACTGCCAGCGGGGTTACCCGCGGGCCATCGACGCGGACCGTCTGGCCCAGCCGGGCGCGAGCGATGCCGTCGGTGGGCGGGGGCGGCGTGCTGGCGCATCCGCCGATCAGCAGAAGCGCGGCGAGCGTGATCGTAACGGACTTCATCTCCTTGCTGTGAACCCTGCCGCCTGAACCAATGTGGAACGGCGCTTGCGCGAACGGGCTTGCGCCGCGATGAGGGACGCCATGACCGAATTCGAACACGAACGCGCGCCCTGCCAGCTTTACCTGATCTCGCCCCTCGTAGTCGGTGGGGACTTCCCCGAGCGACTGGCGCGTGCCCTCGACGCCGGCCGGGTCGCCGCCTTCCAGTTTCGCGTGAAAGGGATCGACGAGCACGCGGCGGTCAAGCTTGCCGAACCGCTGCAGCGGATCTGCGCAGCGCGCGACGTGGCGTTCATCGTCAACGATTCGATCTCGCTCGCGAAGCGGATCGGCGCCGATGGTGTGCATCTGGGCCAGTCGGACGGCGACGTCGAGGAAGCGCGGCGGCGGCTGGGCCGCGATGCGCAGATCGGCGTCACCTGCCACGATAGCCGCCACCTGGCGATGGCGGCGGGCGAGGCGGGGGCG
>Ga0075364_10002138_pt1 | contig 11061 bp, 11 predicted proteins | sample EndMetdeltDD1764_FD_71517 | JGI IMG/M metagenome (GOLD analysis project Ga0075364, IMG submission 71517) | Populus endosphere microbial communities from Tennessee, USA - Endosphere MetaG P. deltoides DD176-4 | ecosystem: Host-associated > Plants > Roots > Endosphere | place: USA: Tennessee...
GCAATTGGCGCGCATTGCACAACAGGCCGGGCTGCCGACGCACCTGCACCCTCATGTGCTGCGTCACAGCTTCGCCAGCCACATGCTGCAATCGGCGCAGGATCTGCGTGCCGTCCAGGAACTCCTGGGCCATGCCAACATCACGACCACCCAGGTCTACACGCGCCTGGATTTCCAGCATCTGGCCCAGGTCTACGACAAGGCGCATCCCCGGGCCGGTCGAAAGTCCTGACAATGGGCCGCCTGCGCGTTGGCACGGTGCGGGCACCCGGTGCGGCCTGCGCAGGCCGACATCGAAATCAGGCCCGTATGACGATTCGGGCCCACAGGCGCCACCGGCTTTGCGGTGTCAGGCCAGGCGTCAGAACTCGGCGCGCACACCCAGCATGACCGACCTGCCCGGCAAAGGCGCGGCACGTGAAATGAACGAAGCATGGTTGTATTGCAGCTGGTTCAGCAGGTTGTTGCCGCGCAGATAGACCGTGTAGGCGCTCTCGCCCAGGCGTGCGCGATAGCTGACGATGGCGTTGAGCTGCGTATAGCCCGAGGTTCGACTTTCGTAGCTGGCGATCTTGTTCTGACTGAACACACGGGCCACTTCCACGCCCGATGACCACTGCTGCCAGCGCCAATCGGCCCGCACACCGGCGCGCGCCGCGGGAATGCGGGCCAGGTTGCCATCGCCGCCGGTCAACCGCCCGCGCACGTAATCGCCGAACACGCCCGCACTGATATTCGGCGTAAACCGGTGCTTGATCTCGCCTTCGATGCCGGTGAACTCGGCATCTTGCTGCGTATACTCGATCAGGCGGAAATCCTCGAAACGATCGAGCGTGTTGGCGAAGATGTAATTCTTCACCCGATTATGAAAACCACTGACAGAGAAAGTGGTGTCGCCCGCCGTCTTGCGCAGCGTCAGATCGATGTTGTGCGAGGTCTCTTCCTTGAGCTTCGGGTTCCCGATCTCATAGGTGTTGGTAGCCAGGTGAACGCCATTCGCGTAGAGCTCCTGCGCGTTGGGCAAACGCTGCGAGCGCGAGCCCGTCAACGCGATCGAGTACTGCGGCGCGAAGTCCCAGATGGCTGCTGCGGAAAGCGAGGTGCCCGACAGGCTGTTGTCGGGATGATCGCCACGAGGTTTGACGCTTTGCCAATCCTGCCGTGCGCCGAATTCCAGGCGCCAGGCGTCGGTCAGTGCATATTCCTCGACAAGAAAAATGCCAGCCGAGCGTGTGGTCGAGCGCGGCAGGAACGCCTCTTCACCATCGGCCCGGAAGTCGCTGTGCGCCGCCTGCATGCCGACCACGCCGCGCAGGCCATAGATCGGCTTGTGCGTGAGTTCCACGCGGCCGTCGTAGCCGCGGTTCTTGAACCGCGTGCCCACCGTGCCGTCTTCGATTTCGCTGTGCTGGTAATCCGTCAGACCGCCACGCACGCGGATGCGCTCGAAGCCTGCGAACGGGTCGCGATATTCGGCGCGCAGGTCCAGGCGCTCGCTGCGCAGCTTCACGTAGGGCGGTGCTTCAGCGCCGTGATCATGGTCGTGATCGTGGCCTTCTTCTTCATCGCCGTGATCATGGCCGTCGTGCCCGCCGCAATGCAGATGCGTACCGTGCGGGTGGCAGCTTTCGTACTCGTGGTTGTGCCCTGGCAAGCCGTACTTGCTGTCCAGATAGGTGTAGGCCAGGCCGACGTAACCACGCGGCGTGATCCAGGACATGCCCAGGCTGCCCTGACTGGACTCGGTGTAGGTGCCTGGAACGTGCGAGTCGGACCAATCGGGCACACGGTAGTCGTCGGCGCGTCGGCGCAGCCCTTCGACGCGGACGGCAAAATTGCCGGTGCCTGCCGTGATGCCCACGGCACCCGCGCGCTCTTTGGTACCCGTCGCCCCGCGCACCTCGGCCTCGCCCTCGAACCCTTTTTCGGGCACGGCAGTGGGAATCTTGCGATCCAGCACGTTGACCACACCGCCGATGGCGCCGCCCCCATACAACAGTGTCGCCGGCCCGCGCAGCACTTCAATATCACGCGCCAGCAGCGGCTCGACGGTCACGGCGTGATCGGGCGAGATGCTGGAGGCATCCATGAGCTCGGAACCGTCGGACAGCACTTTGACGCGCGGCGCCGTCTGGCCGCGAATCACGGGTCGGCTGGCACCACCGCCGAAGGTGTCGGCGTGAATGCCCGGTTGACCATCCAGCGTATCGCCCAGCGTGGTCTTGCGGCGCTCGATCAGTTGCGCTTCATCGAGCACGATGGCGGGCTGCGTCATGCGCTCAAGCGACGTTCCCAATGCACTGGCCGATACCGTGATGGGCGCCAGGGTTCGCACGTCGCGCTCCGACGTGTCCGCAGCCTGCGCCGAAACGGATAGGGGAAGCGCAGTTGCCAGCGCTGCGGCAAGGGGGGAGAGGCGGGAGTGCATGACCGGATCCAGAAAATGTGAAGAACGGAATGATATAACGTATCTCTTTATATTGGAATGTTATTTCATACCGATCACATCAATTCGTGTGCACGGTCGCCTCCAGCGTTATCCTGCGTGCTGGGCGATCGATGTGGTGAGACAAACGTGCCAGAAACAAAACAATCAGCAGGCAGGCGTGTCTGGCTAGGGGTGGCCCTGATCGGACTGGTCGTGGGGGGCTGCGCCCTGGGTGACAGGCTGATCACCGGCGCACCACCTGCTCGCACGGATCCGGAATCAACCCTGCATTTCTTCGAGGCGTGGCTGGACGCGAAATATCTTGCACCGCCGCTTAAATCGCCTGCAGGCGGCAGCATGACGGGCATGCTGGATACCGAAACCGGCGTGATGACCTGGCGGGTGACGGTCGCTCGTGTGACCGGTGTGCCTACCGTGGCATTTCACGGCCCGGCGACCAAACGAGAGAATGCTGGCGTGGCGCTCGCCATACCGCCTCTGGAATTGATGGAAGATCGCAATGCGTACGACTTGTCGGGTCGCAGCACACTTAACGCCGCACAGATCGCGGATCTGATGGCCGAGCGCTGGTACGTGCTGGCCGTGACATCGGCCCATCCAGAGGGCGAAACACGCGGACAGATCGTGCGGGCCAATCCCGGCGTTCACGGCGGCTGATGCAGGTCGTGCACCGACGTTCCCAGCGGGCGCGCACACGTGCAGTTGCCGGTCGCTGCGTCGTGTGCGCGTCAGCCGCCCGTGCCACTGCCAAACAGCGTGGCGCCAAGCAACAGGGCACCCAGGGCCAGCACAAGCACGGCCGCCATGGACTCGATCGCGTATCGCACCCAGATCGCGGCGCGTGACGAAAGCATGCCGCCCAGGCGTGTGGTCGCGCTGCCTGCCCACACTGACAGCACCGCCAGCATGGCGACCGTCAAGCCCGTGCCTACGCCCATTGCCAGCGCAGAGGCCACGCCGGCGAAGTAGAAGTCCTGGGCCAGCGCAAACACAAGCACGATCAAGGCGCCACTGCACGGCCGCAGGCCGATCGCCAGAATAGCCACCCAGGCCCGCCGCAGACTCAGCGCACCGGCCATCGTCTCGGGCGGCGGCACATGCGCATGCCCACAGCAATCGTCGTGGCTGTGGGCGTGGCTGTGGGCGTGGCCGTGGTCATGCTGATGATCGTGGGCGTGCGGATGATCACCAGCATGTTGATGCGCGTGAGCGTCACTGTGGTGACCGTGGGCGTGGCGCTGATCGCGAGCGTGATCCGCGCCACCGTTTGCAGCCCTGACCAGCGGACGCAACGCCTTGCGCCACACCAGCATCAACCCCAGCACCACCACCATCGCATAGGCGGTGATCTCCAGCCAGCGGGTGGCCTCATTCATCACCCCTGCCGTGACATTGAAGACCAGCGCCAGCACACTCACCAGCGCAATGGCCACCAGTGCCTGCACGAGCGAAGCCGCGAGCGCCAGCACGGCACCGTTGCGCGCAGTCTGCCGATTGGCCAGCACATAGGATGCAATCACCGCCTTGCCATGCCCGGGGCCCAGCGCATGGAAAACACCGTAGGCAAACGAGAGGCCAATGAGCAGACCGCCCCAACCGCCCTGCTCCTGCCAGGCTCTTACGGCACCCGTGAGTTGCCTGTAGAAATGACTCTGCCAATACGACACGAAGCCGAAAAACCTGCGCAGCACATCAGGCCCACCCGCAGACACGCCCTGCTCGGGCGCCCCGAACGGATGCGCGGCCTGCGCCCAGACCTGGCCACCGAACACGCCACCCAACACGAGCAGCACAATCAACACGATCGACCAGGCGGGCCATACTTTTACTTGCATGTAATCTCGATGCGATGCGTCAACCCGCGCGTGATGGCGAACAACTCTTCCGGCAGGGCCGAGGGGTCGGGGTCGGCGGGAATGGCAGCCAGTTGCTGCATGGTGGCGTAATCCAGCGCCTTGGGTTTCTGATAGTGGCTGCTGCAGCCTTCAGGCGCACGCGCCAATGTGACCGCGTCCTTTTCTTCGAAGCCGTAAGCCACGAAATAGGTCGGATCGAAAATATCCACGCGTGCCACCCGCCCGGCCAGCGCCACAGGCTCGGCCAGCGGCAGCGTAAAGGTCAGCGACAGCCGCTTGCTCTTGTCGCTATAGCCCACACTGGCGTTGCGAGGCGCGCCGTATGTCAGCGTCTTGCCCTCGACCTTCACCGTCGTGAAATAGTGCGAGATGGGGTCGGCCAGCGCCTTGACCCAATCATCGGCCATCGACTTCAGGGTGGCTGCCGGATAGGTGCCGTCCCTGTTCTTCTTCAGCCCCTGCAACGCGTAGGGCGAAAACATGTCATCGAACAGCCAGCGCTGGGTGATCGCCGACAGCCGCCCCGCGTCATCAAACGCGAAGGTCGCGCGCGCGTCGATCCACATGTGGGGGTGCGCGTGAACAACGGGGGCAGCGGCCAGCGCAAGCCCCGCAAGGGCCATCAGCGCAAGGCGTCGAGCAATTGACGTGCATTCCATTCAAACATCCCCAGATAGGTTCCGGCAGGCTCGCCCTCGGCCGCCAGTGCGTCCGAGTACAGTGTGCCGCCCATTTTCGCACCGGTTTCGCGAGCGATCTGCTCGGCCAGCCGGGGGCTGCTGATGTTCTCCAGGAAGACGGCGCTGACCTGCTCACTGCGCACCTGTTTGACAATGCGCGCCAGGTCGGCCGCCGAGGGTTCGGCGCTGGTGGACACGCCCGCCACGGGGATGAACGTCACGCCATAGGCGTCGCCGAAATAACCGAAGGCATCGTGCGAGGTCACCAGCTTGCGGCGCTCGGGATCGATGGCTGCAAATTCGCTGCGCAGACGCGCATCGAGGGCATTGACGCGTGCGATATAGGCGTCGGCGCGGGTCTTGTAATCCTGCGCGTGTGCCGGATCGGCGGCGACCAGCGCCGCCGCAATGTTGCGCGCATAGATTGCGCCATTGGCCAGGCTCTGCCAGGCGTGCGGATCGTTGGGCCCATGATCGTGATCGTGGTCATGATCGTGATCGTGGGCGTCTTTTTTCTGACCGGCACCCGCCTGCGCCGAGGGTGCGTGCGCATGTGCGTGCGCCTTGCCCGCAGCCGTGCTGCCGTGGTCGTGCCCGGCCTTGTTCTTGTCCTTGTCCGAACCATGATCGTGGTCATGGTCGTGGTCATCGCCATCGTCGTTGAACGCGCGCACCTTGATGCCGTCAGACACCGCCACGACGGTGCCCTTGAAACCCGAGGCCTGCTGCAGCCGGGGCAACCAGGACTCGAAGCCCAACCCATTGACGATCAGCACCTTCGCGCCACCCAGCCTGCGGGCGTCCTGGGGCGTGGGCTCGTAGCCGTGCGCATCGCCATTGCGCCCCACCAGGGTGTCGACCTGCACATGCGCGCCACCGATCTCGCGCACCATGTCACCCAGAATGGAAAAGCTGGCCACCACGGGCAATGGCCCGTTCGCCGGCGCAGCTTGCGCAGTGCCGCTCACCGTGGTCAGCGTCGCGCCGGTCATCAGCGTTGCGGCCATCCAGCCCAGCACATGCCGGCGTGTGTTCGAACGGGTGGGTGTCATACGAGCTCCTTTAAGACAAACGCGACCTGCCACGTCCCCCCTACCAGGGGCGGGCGGCAGATCGCCGGTAATGCTTCAGCGTGTGCAACAGACCACCCTGCGGTCCGAACACCACGGAAATGAGATAGGTCAGACCCGCACCCAGAATGATGGCGGGCGACGCCGGCAGATTCAGGTGATAGGACACCAGCAGCCCGGTCCATGACGCCAGCAGGCCGATGAAACAGGCCAGCACGATCTGCGCGGCGGCCGACAGCACCCAGAATCGCGCGGCGGCAGCAGGCAGCATCATCATGCCCACCACCATCAGGGTGCCCAGCACCTGAAAACCGGCAACCAGGTTGATCACGACCAGAGCCAGAAAACCCATGTGCACCAGCGATCCACCGCCGCCGGTCGCGCGAAGAAAGCCTGGGTCCAGGCACTCGGCCACCAGCAGGCGATAGACGAACGCCAGGGCGACAAGCGTGAGGCTGGCGCACGCCGTCACCAGCAGCAGGGCATCGTCGTTCAAGCCCAGCACGGTGCCGAACAGCACGTGCAGAAGGTCGACGTTGGAGCCCCGCAGCGAGACCAGCAACACGCCTGAACCCAGCGAAATCAAGTAGAACGCAGCGAAGCTGGCGTCTTCACGCAACGGCGTCAGGCGCGCCACCAGGCCCGCAAGAAACGCCACCACCAACCCGGTCACCACGCCACCGATCATCATGGCCGGCAGCGAGAGCCCGGCCAGCAGGTAGCCTGCCGCCACACCAGGCAGGATGGCATGCGACATGGCATCGCCCATGAGGCTCATGCGGCGCAGCACCAGAAACACACCCAGCGGGGCGGCGCCAAACGCCAGCGCCCAGGCGCCTGCCAGCGCACGTCGCATGAACCCGAATTCGATGAAAGGGCTGACCAGCCAGTCGTAGATCATGCGGGATGCTCGTCGCGCAGGCGGCGCGCCAGTCGCAGGTTGTCGCGGGTGAGCACCTGCGCGGTGTCCCCCCACGCCACGACCTCGCCCGAGAGCAGCAGCGTGCGCGGGAAATGCTCGTGCACCAGATCCATATCGTGCAGCACGGCAATCACGCTGCGCCCCTGCTCGTGCCAGCGGCACAGCAGATGCATCAGCTCTTCCGTGGTGTGCGTGTCCACGGCCGAGAACGGTTCGTCCAGCAGCAGCACCTGCGCATCCTGCATCAACAGTCGTGCAAACAGCACACGCTGCAATTGCCCACCGGAAAGTGTGCCCACGATACGGTGGCCACTGCCCTTGAGCCCCACCATGGCCAGGGCCTGATGCACGCGATCCATTTCGTCGTCGGTCATGCGGCGCCAGGCACCGCTGCGCCGCCAGGCGCCCATGGCAACCATTTCGAGCACGGTGATGGGAAAGGCGCGATCGAGTTCACCCGCCTGCGGCAACCAGGCCAGGTCGTTGCGCTGCGCGCCCTGCACGCGCACCTGCCCCGACGAGGGCTTGAGCACGCCCATGATCCCTTTGATCAGCGTGGATTTGCCTGCACCGTTGGGGCCGACGATCGCTGTCATGGAGCCGGGAGAGAACCGGCCGGACACGTGCCGCACGACCTGCCTGCCCTTGAAACCGAGACAGACATCGTCAAGCTCTATACTGACGCCCTGAGCGGGAATGGCTGCGGTCATCACTGCCCCCAGCCCAGGGCCCACCCCGTCAGGATCCACAATCCCAGGCTCACGCCCAGGGCAACAGCCACCCGTGCCCAGGCCGAGGTCAGCAGGAACGGACGCTTGTGCGCACGAGGCACGGTGAGGGGGTGTAGGGGATCTTGCGCGGACATTTCCTGGGTGCGTCGGAGAACCGACGACTATGCATCAGCAGATAGACATGCGGTGAAAGAATTCGTATGTTATATCATAACCAACTCATCGCGGACTCGCACATGGCCTCTTCCAGCACCGTTACCGACACCGTCAGCGCTCAACTGAGCCTGGCCGACGAACTGTGCGAGCAGAGCGGCCGCCGCCTCACGCCCATTCGGCGCAAGGTCCTGGAACTGCTCCTGCGCCAGGAGGGCCGTAGCCTGAAGGCCTATGAACTGCTCGAAGCCATGCGCGATATTCATCCGGGTTCGGCCCCGCCCACGGTCTACCGAGCACTGGACTTTCTGGTCGAAGCCGGGCTGATTCACCGACTCGATGCCGTCAACGCCTGGATTGCCTGCCACGATGCAGGCGGTGCCCCCCACGATCTGCTGGTGGTGTGCACCCATTGCGGTGCCGTGGCCGAGATCAGCGACCCGGTCATGAGTGCCCGGCTGGCCGAGCGCGTTGCGCTGACCGGTTTCCGTCCGACCTCGCACGAGACCGAGATTCGCGCCCTGTGCGCCAAGTGCCAGAACGATCCGCAGGCAAACAGCGGCGCCTGTCATGCGCACGGGCATGCCCATTCACACTAGTGAATGCGACGGCGGGGGTACCCCCGCCACCCGGCGGCAGGGTTACAAAACGCAATCATTTAACCCCGGTTACACCCTCGGGTAGTCCGGGGTTTGCCGCAGGCGTGTGTCTGTGATGTAATCCGGCGTCCGGTTGCCACCGCAACCCCATGCTTCGGTCGGTGGGCATATGCCCCGGCCGCGGCTTTCTGATTGCCGCCTTGCCATGACCTCCCCACGCAGCCTGACCGATATGGTCCCCGTCACCATCCTCACCGGCTTCCTCGGTGCGGGCAAGACCACCCTGCTCAAACGCATCCTCACCGAGTTCCATGGCCGCCGCGTTGCGGTCATCGAAAACGAGTTCGGTGAAGAAAGCATCGACAACGAATTGCTGATTCAGGACAGCGATGAGCAGATCATCGAACTGAGCAATGGTTGTGTGTGCTGCACGGTGCGCGGTGACCTCATGGACACGTTGAACGACCTGCGCGCCAAGCGCATGGCCGGCACGTTGAACTTCGAGCGCGTGATTCTCGAGACCACGGGCATGGCCAACCCTGGCCCCGTCTGCCAAACGTTCTTCATGGACGACGACGTCGCCGAGTATTTCCGGCTTGACGCGGTGGTGACGGTGGTCGATGCCAAGCACGGCATGCAGACGCTGGACGAACAGCCCGAAGCGCAAAAGCAGATCGGCTTTGCCGACCGCATCCTGATCTCCAAGCGTGACCTGGTGAACGACACCGAATACGAGGCGCTGCGCGCACGCGTGGTGCGCATCAATCCGCGCGCCCCGATCACACCGGTGAATTTTGGTGAAGTGGATCTGAAGTCGATCATCGATATCAGCGGCTTCAATCTGAACTCGATCCTGGAGATCGACCCGGACTTCCTCGCCGACGAGCATCCCGACGCCGCGCATTCGCACAGCCACGATCACGGTCACGATCACAAGCATGGTCACGACCACGGCCACGATCACGCGCATCACGACCACGAGCATGGTGAGCACTGCAACCATCCTTCGCACCATCATCATGATGATGAAATCGGATCGTTCGTGTTTCGTTCCAACAAGCCCTTCGATCCTGCCCGCCTCGAAGAATTCCTGGGTGGCGTGGTGCAGATCTACGGACCGGACCTGTTGCGCTACAAAGGCATTCTGTACATGAAGGGCCTGAATCGCCGCATGCTGTTTCAGGGCGTGCACATGATGATGGGTGCCGAGCCCGGCAAAGCCTGGCTCACTTCGGAAAAACGCGGTACAAAAATGGTCTTCATCGGCCGCAAACTGCCCAAGGACATCTTTACCCGCGGGCTGGAGCAGTGCCTGGCGCAATAAGCAGCGCGCGCCGGGATTCGATTCATTGTGGAGTATTTCATGGCTACCAAGGCAGCAACTAAAAAACCAAGTAAATCGGGCTCCGGCACGATTGATCTGCCCAGCGAAACCGAATTGCTGGCCATGCCCGAGTCCGACTATATGAACGACCGACAGCTGGCATTTTTCAGAGAGCGCCTGCGCGAACTGGAACAAGGCATTTTGAGCAACGCAGGTCAGACTACCGAGCATTTGCGCGAAGCGCAGTTCGTGCCGGACCCGGCCGACCGCGCAACGATCGAAGAAGAGCATGCACTCGAACTGCGCACCCGTGACCGCGAACGCAAGCTGTTGAAAAAAGTGCAGCAATCTATTGCGCGCATCGACAGCGGTGAGTATGGCTGGTGTGAAGAAACGGGTGAAGCCATCGGCCTTCCCCGCTTGATGGCACGCCCCACGGCAACCCTGTCGCTGGAAGCGCAGGAACGCCGCGAAAAACGCCAGAAGCTCTACGGCGACTGACACAGCCTGCCCTGGATCATTCCCGCTGTGCGCATGATCCAGGCGCCCCACTGCAGCTCGCAACCGCCTCGCTTTCCGAAACCCCTGACCCCGTGTCAGGGGTTTTTTCTTTGTGGAAGCGTTGAAACCCGTCTTTTTTTATGCCAAAGCATCCCCATGTAGCCCTTTCACGGGAAGGAAATATGGAACAATTTCACGCCACCACCATCATTTGTGTCCGTCGAGGCAAGCACGTCGCCCTGGGCGGAGACGGCCAGGTCACACTGGGTAACATCGTGGTCAAAGGCTCGGCGCGCAAGATCCGCCGCCTTTATCACGACAAGATTCTGGCAGGGTTTGCCGGCGCGACCGCCGACGCCTTCACCCTGCAGGAACGCTTCGAGGCCAAGCTCGAGAAATATCAGGGCCATCTCATGCGCGCCGCCGTCGAGCTCACGCGCGACTGGCGCACCGACCGCGTGCTGCGTCGGCTCGAGGCCATGCTCATCGTGGCCGATGAAGAACACACGCTGGTGCTCACCGGCAACGGCGATGTGCTCGAACCCGAGCACGGCCTGGCCGCCATCGGCTCGGGCGGCGCCTATGCGCAGTCGGCCGCTCTGGCGCTGCTGCAGCACACCGACCTGCCGCCGCACGAGATCGTCAAAAAATCGCTGGAGATCGCCGGCGATCTCTGCATCTACACCAACCAGAACCATATCGTCGAACAGTTGGGCGGTTAGAGGTCTAGATCATGTCTGCATCCAATATGACTCCCGGAGAGATCGTCTCCGAGC
>Ga0075364_10002139_pt1 | contig 11061 bp, 11 predicted proteins | sample EndMetdeltDD1764_FD_71517 | JGI IMG/M metagenome (GOLD analysis project Ga0075364, IMG submission 71517) | Populus endosphere microbial communities from Tennessee, USA - Endosphere MetaG P. deltoides DD176-4 | ecosystem: Host-associated > Plants > Roots > Endosphere | place: USA: Tennessee...
TGAAACTCGGCCAGCCCGATCCGCTGTCGAACTTGTCGGTCGACGAGAACAGCGGCTCGCCCGAGACGACGTCGACGTAGATGCCGTCCTGGTGGTTGTCCCAGAACTCGTTCCGGAACGCCGGCTCGGTCGCGTCCTTCTGCGTGACGGCGAACTGGTTCGGGGTGAGTGCGGCGACCGCCGCGGGATCCTTCGTGTAGGTGGTGGTGCTCATCGTGCTCCTCCGTCGAGTCGCCGGCTGCGACTCTCACCCGATTCAACGCGCGAACCCTGGGAGAAGTTCCCGACCCGGGCCCCCGTCGTGGAACGTCGCCGGCCTCGCCCTCAGACGGCGGGAAGCGCCGCCCCGGCACGGCCGAGCGCGCCGCGCAGCCACGTCGTGCCGGGATCGGAGTGACGCGACTCGTGCCAGACCAGGTTCTCGGTGAAGGCCGCCTGGGACGACGGGGCGTCGATCGGCAGAACGACCGTCCCCGCCGCGAACCCGGGCATCGTCGCGAGCCGCTCGGGCAGCAGGCACCACATCTCGGTGCCCCTGATGACCTGCCCGGCGGCGAAATAGCTGAGGGTGAGCACCGGGGGCGAGGTCCCGAGTCCGGCGAATTCCCGGAGGTCGTCGCCGAGCGGAGGCGGCGCGACGTCGCCCGCGAACGGCACGGCACTCACGAACGGCGCGTCGGCGAGCGCATCGCCGGGCCGCGTGCCCGTGCGGAGCGCGGGGTGTGCGGCGTCGAGGACCCCCACGAGACGGTCGCTGAACAGCGGGGCCTCGACCACGGACGCGTCCGGGGCCGCCCACGGGAGGACGACGAGATCGAAATCGCGCGCCGTGCGCTCGATGTCCGCGAACCGGCCGTTGAGCGAGACGAAACTCACCCGCACCGACGGCGCCTCGTTCCGCAGAATCCGCGCGAACTCCGCGCCCACGCACACCTGCGCGAACTCGGAGATGGCGACCCGGAAATGCTGGTCGGAAGTCGCCGGGTCGAAGCCCGATGTCGAGAACACGGTCCCCGCGGCCCGCAGCGCCTCGAGCACGCCCGGGAGGATGGACTCGGCGAGGGGCGTCAGACGGTGCGCGTTCGAGGAGCGCACGAGCAGCGGGTCGCCGAACCGCTCCCGCAGCCGCCGGAGGTTGGTGCTCATCGTCGACTGGGTCACCCCGAGGCGATGCGCGGCCCGGGTCACATGACGTTCCTCGAGCAGCGCCCCCAGGGCCACGAGGAGTCCGACATCATCGGCGTCGACGGTCATCGGCGGTGCTCCAATCGCGAGTTCCGCCATGGTAACCGCCGCTGCCCGTGCGCGGCCCCGGCCCGCGGGGCCGCGCACGGGCGATCACGGCGCCGTGTCGGTGGCTGCGCTGGGCAGCGGGCGGAGCCGGTTCATGACGAACAGCGCGACGGATGCCAGGAGCGCGAGTCCGGCGAAGCCGGCGACGAACACCAGGCCGAGGTCGACGCTGCCGGTCGCCTGCTGGATCCCGCCGAGCAGGTAGGGGCCGACGAAGCCTCCGGTGATGCCGATCGAGCTCACGAGCGCGAGTCCGGCCGCGAGGTTGCTGCCGTCCATGCGATAGCCCGCGTAGGAGAAGAGGATCGTGCTCGGCGTCAACAGGAACAGCCCGATGAGGCAGAAGCCGAGGAAGGCGAACCAGCCGTCGGCGAGCAGCACGATCGCGAATCCCGCGATGGAGCCGCTGAGCGAGACGATCAACCAGGCCAGGAAGGAATGGGTGCGGGCGGCGAGTCGTGGCACCACGAATACGCCGATCATCGTGAACACCCAGGGGACGGCGTTGATCAGTCCGATCTCGAAGGGCGTGAAGGTGCCCATCGTGCCGATGATGCCCGGCAGGAAGTACGTCAGCGCGTAGGTGATGAGCGACACGGTGAAGTAGACGAACGTGACCAGGAGGATCGGGATGTCCTTCAGCACGTCGACGAAGCTGCGCAGACCCACCGAGTGCGCGCTCGTGGTGTTCTCGGCTTCGATGGTGCGCTCGAGCCACTCCCCGTCGTCCTTCGACAGCCAGCGCGCGGTCGACGGGGAGTCGGCGAGGAAGCGCCAGATGAGCACGGCGATGATCAGCGCCGGGATCCCCTCGAGGACGAAGAGCCACTGCCAGCCCTGGAATCCCCCGACGCCGTCGAGCTGGAGCAGGAGACCGCCGATCGGCGACCCGAGCGTCGCCGAGAACAATCCGCCGAAGAGGAGGATGCCGATGGCCTTCGGCCGTTCCGCCTGCGGGAACCATCGGGTGATGAGGTAGTGCACGCCCGGGTAGAAGCCGGCCTCCGCCGCCCCGAAGAGGAGTCGCACGACGTAGAACGAGGGCTCGTTCCAGACGAAGGCCATCGCGATCGCGAGGATGCCCCAGGTCACCATGATCCGCACGATCCACACGCGCGCGCCGAAGCGCCGCAGAAGGAGGTTGGACGGGATCTCGAGAGCCGCGTAGGTGAGGAAGAAGAGCCCGGCGCCCAGCCCGTAGGCGGCGACGGAGATGCCGATGTCGATGTTGAACGTCGACGCCGCGAGCCCGAGGTTGGTGCGTTCGAGCTGGGAGAAGAAGTACGCGACGATCAGCAGCAGCAGGAAGCGCGTGTAGACCTTGCGCAGCACGCGCCGCGTCCGGTCGGCGGGCAGTTCGATCGATGGAGCGAGTGACATGTGGGACTCCGTTGTCTCATGCGCCCTCCGGGGCGCGGGGTGGGGTGGTGCTCGGGTGTCAGGAGGCGATGCCGATGCAGTCCCCGTCGACGGGGATGATCGCTCCCGTGAACGACGTCAGCGTCGGCGAGGAGACGAAGCAGGCGGTGCGGGCGACTTCGCGGGGATCCACCCACTTCCGGATCGACATGAGCCCGAGCATCCGCTCGTTCATGCGCTCGACCGGCACGCCGGCATCCTCGGCCATCATGAGCGACACCCGGCGGGCGCGCTCCGTGTCCATCGGACCGGGACAGATGACGTTGGCCCGGATCCCGTGCGGCCCGAGTTCGCCGGCGAGGGTCCGCGTGAGGCCGACGACTCCCCACTTCGAGGCCGCGTACGGCGACCGCGTCGGCGACGCGAGGCGCCCGGCCGCCGATGCGATGTTCAGGATGGAGCCGGCGCCCGCCGCGATGAGGTGCGGGATCGCGACTCGTGACACGTTGAACATGCCGGTCAGGTTGACGTCGATCGCCGCATCCCAGCCGTCGCCGTCGATGTCCTGCAGCATGCCGGCCGGTCCGGAGATGCCGGCGTTGTTGATGAGCACGTCGAGTCCGCCCAGCTTCTCGACCGCGTCGTCGACGGCCGCGCGGACGCCGTCGCGGTCGGACACGTCGCCGACCGCGGCCGTCGCGGCCGGGTGGGCCCCTCGGAAGCGTTCGACGCTGGACGCATCGATGTCGATCACGTGCACGCGCGCGCCCTCTGCCAGGAACGCCTCGGCCATCAGTTCGCCCAGTCCGGCAGCCCCGGCCGTGATCAGCACCCGCTGGTCGGTCAATGCGAGATCCATCTCGACTCCTTCGTCTCAGAACACCGTCTACCTACCGGATGGTCGATAGTCTGGTGGAGCATCATCGACTGTGTCAATATCCCCTTGACGATGTGGTCAATGATTAGACCTCTCACCGACGACAGGAGACCGGATGTCCACCGAACGCGCCGCACGCTGGTTGCCCCCGTCGAACGCGGCGACCCGAACGGAGGAGGCCGAACGGCTGGTGCGAACCCTCGTCGACGGGCCGCGCGGAGCCGCGGTCGTCCGTGCCGACGGCTCGCTCGTCGGCGCCTTCGAAGCCCTCCTCCACTCGCCGAAAACGGGCGAGGCGGCCCAAGCCCTCGGGCTCGCGGTCCAGGCCGCGCCGAGCCTCGACATCGCACTGCGCGAGCTGCTGATCGTCGCGATCGCCCGTCAGGCGGGAGTCGCGATCGAGGTCCGCGTGCATTCCGAGCGGGCACTCGCCGCCGGTGCCGATCCGGCCCACGTCGCCGCCGCCGGGGCCGGTCCGACGCCCCCGGGACTCGCCGAGCGCGCACGGGCGGCGCTCGACCTCGCGCTCCGCCCCGACCCGGGCACGGCCGCCACGGTCGACGAACTGAGCGCGTGGCGGCAGGCACTCGGGCCGCAGGGCGTCGTGGACGTCGTCGCACTCGCGAGCTACTACCGACTGCTGTGCCGGCTGATCACGATCTTCGGCCTCGACGATGAGGAGGCATCGGCGACGGTCGCCCGGTAGCACGCCTGCGATCGGAATGCGCGGGATTCCGGGGACGTCGAGGCATTCAGAGTTTTCGGGTCCTAGTCATTGAGACCCGTCCGATTCGAGTCTCCGCCGAGCGTTGTCCGCCTCTCGTGCCGCTCCTACTGTCGCCACGTGACACCCGAATCACTCGGGTGCACAGAAGGAGACGAAGATGTCACGGACCACATTCCCCACCGCAGCGGTCGCACTCGCCGGCTCGGTTCTGCTGCTCGCGGGCTGCGCGAGCACGCCCGCCCCGGCCCCCGAGGAGAGCACGGTCTACACCGCGCAGAGCGTCGCCAACCCGAACGGCGGACCCGACGCCACCGAGCTCATCCGCGAAGACGGAGGAGCCGCCGTGTACGAGCAGCACATGGTCGCGCTCAACGCCTGCGACTGGGACGCCATCATGGCCCAGTATCCGGATCAGGCCGAGATCCTCTTCCCCGGCGCCGTCACCATCGTCGGTCGCGAGGAGATCGCCGACCTGTTCGCGGGCTTCGTGAAGACCCACGAAGAGGGCGGGCTCTGCGGCATCACGTTCACCGAGGAGCACCGCCAGGTGATCGGCGGCACCCTGTCGATCCAGTGGGTCGCGGAAGCGGACTTCCTCGCCGAGCCGTACCGCGGTTCGGACGCCTACATCAGCGACGACGGCCTGATGGTCAGCATGGTGAGCACGTTCGACGGCGACGAACTGCAGTTCAAGGAGTAAGCGAGGCGCTCTCCCGAGTCCCCCGCGGGGCCGCCACCGGTGCGGCCCCGCGGGAACCGGTCACAGCGCCTGGGGCTTCTGCTGGTAGAAGTCGGCGAGCGCCTCGTCGTTGACCGCCGCCTGCTCCTTCTCCGCGGCCTCCTTGGGCGGGAGCGGCCACGACTCGTAGAACGACTCGGGGACCGTCACGTTGCGGTAGATCGACTGACCCGGGTTGCCGCCGGCCGCCTCGTACGTCTTGGCCTCCCAGTCGGGCATCGAGTTGACCCAGCCGCCCGCGTTGACCTCCATGCGGAAGCCGCCCGGCTCGCGCATGTAGAGGTAGGTGATCTCGTCGATGCCGTGGATGCCGGGGCCCAGCTCGATCGGCGTGCCGTGCGACACCGCGATCTCCGCCATCCGCTCGACGTCGACGCGCTGGTCGACGCGGAAGGCGATGTGGTGGGCGCGTCCCGTCATCCCGCTGAAGTCGGGGACGAGCGCGACGTCGTGGGTCGAACGGATGGCGTTGCAGGTCAGCGTCGAGAAGACCGAGAAGCCCGGCTCGACCTCCGTGGCGGCGGTGTGACGCGCGCCGAGCTTCTTGTAGAACTCGATGTCGCCCTTGATGTTGGCGGTCGGCATCGTGACGTGGTCGATGTACCGCGCCGTGTGGGACCCGCCGGTGGGGATCTTCTGCGGCCGGTTCGGCACCGCGTGATCCTTCTTGTCCTCGGGCGCCTCGTAGAGGTCGACGTCCCAGAACACCTCGTTGAGGTGCCGGCCGAACGCCGACTTGTACTGGTACGTGCGCCCGTGGCCGGTCCAGTCGTCGACCCAGCCGACGTGCTCCTCGGTGTCGCTGAGGCGCTGCGCGACGATGTCGGGGTCGCCGGGGCCGTAGGTGCGCCAGCCGATGCGGCCGATGCCCGACTCCTTGGCCTCGGTCACGATCAGGCTCGAGTGCAGCCACTCGGCCCAGCCGCGGAGGTACACCGACTGGCCCTCGCGCGTGGTCTCCTCGAGACCGAAGATCTCCTTCATCCAGGCGACGGTCTCATCGGGCTTGGGGCTGAACAGCTCGACGTGCGCGAGCTGGGAGAGCAGGATTTCGGACATTTCTGGTGCCTCCTTTGGCGGTGTTCGGTTCTACTGAGGTTGTGGGACGCAGCGGGTGATCTGCGTCCCGAGGCCGGTGATGGTCGCCTCCATGACGTCGCCGGCGCGCAGCCAGCGGTTCCCGTGGTGGCCGGCGTTGCCGGCGGGCGACCCGGTGAGGATCATGTCGCCGGGCTCCAGGGCCGTCTGGTGCGAGGCGTAGCTCACGCAGGCCTCGACGCCGTGGATGATGTCCGAGACCGATTCGTCCTGCATGACCTCGCCGTTGACCTTCAGCACGATGCGCAGCCGTCGGTAGTCGGGCACGAATCGGGCGGGGACGATGACGGGTCCGGTGGGGAAGTAGCCCGGCCTGTTCTTCGAGCGGAGGAAGTCGGTGAGCGGCATCTCGGGGCGGTTCATGACGTCGCGCACCGAGATGTCGTTGCTCATCACGTAGCCGGCCACGTGATCCATCGCGTGGTCGCTCGAGACCTGACGCGCGGCGCTCTTGATCACGACGCCGAGTTCGAGCTCCCAGTCGTGCTGCGCGCCCGGGGTCCAGAGCACGAGATCGTCGCGCGAACCCGAGACCGCCGACGGCAGGGCGATGAACATGAACGGGTCGGCGGCGGCCTGCCGGTCGATCGTGGCCAGGGCGAACGCGTGGAGCTCCTCGTCGGTGCGCGGGTCGCCCGCGTTGCGCAGCGAGGTGTGCACGATCTGCTCGAGGTGGCGGCGGTAGTTCGCGCCGGCGCACAGCACCTGGCCGACCGGCTGAACGGGCGGCAGCACCGCGAGGTTCGCGATCGGTGTTCCCGAGCCGAGCTTCGGGACGATCTCCTCGAGCGCGTCGATCGCGGCGTCCCAGTCGGCGAGGAGGTCGCGCACGGTGGCGTCGGGACCGACGACGGGCCGCACGTCGTGCACGACGTCGTCGAGCAGGAGGCCGACAAAGGTGCTGTCGGAATCGGCGAACGTACCGACACCGAAGGCTCCCCGTGTGACGGCAGGCGATTCAGGTTCGGTCACGTCGATCTCGCTCCTCGTTGAACTAGAACACGAACTTGCGTTCTAATTAGATGATGACGAAGACCCACGCCGCTGTCAAGCCGGAGCGACCGCAACCTCGCCCGTACGATGAGGCGGTGTCCGAATCCGCCTCGCAGATCCGCGAGCCGCGCCAGAAGCGCAGCCAGGAGACGTTCGCGCGCGTCCTCGAGGCGGGGCGGGCGATCCTCGAGAGCGACGGCGTCACGGGCTTCACCGTGCAAGGCGTGAGCAAGCTCTCCGGGGTCTCGGTCGGCTCGATCTACCTGCGCGCGCCGAGCCGCGAGGCGCTCCTGCTCGCGATCCAGGCCGAGGCGATGGAACGGATGGACCGCGAGGAGACCTGGCTCGTCCCCGCGGAGGCGCCGCCGGCCGATCCCCGGTCCTACATCGAGGAGCTGGTCGTCAAGACCGCGGGGCAGATGCTCGCGAACGCCGGCATCCTGCGTGCGTTCATGCGCCGGGGGCCCGAAGATCCCGAGATCTTCGAGCGCGGCCGACTCGGGTCGCAGCGCCTCGCGGCCCACTTCGAGGAGGCGCTCCTGCTCTGCCGGGACCGGCTCCGGCATCCCGACCCGGAGACCGCCGCCGACTTCGCGTTCCGGCTGGTCTACTCGATGACCAGCCGGCGGATCACGCACGGCGCGGCGTTCGAGTCCGACCGACCGCTGCACGACGACGTCTATCTCGCCGAACTGGGCCGCACGGTCGCGGCCTACCTGCTCGACCCGAGCTGATCGACGCGGAGCTCCGCACCGGTGGCGGCCGCGATCTCGGCGGCCGAGACGCCCGGGGCGAGTTCGCGGAGCACGAAGCCCTCGGGGGTGACGTCGACGACGCCCAGGTCGGTGACGACCCGCTCGATGCAGCCGACTCCGGTCAACGGCAGCGTGCAGTCCGCGACGAGCTTCGGGGTACCGTCCTTCGCGACGTGCTCCATGACGACGATGACCCGGGCCGCGCCGTTGACGAGGTCCATCGCCCCGCCCATCCCCTTGACGAGCTTGCCCGGCACCGCCCAGTTGGCGATGTCACCCCGCTCCGAGACCTGCATCGCGCCGAGGACCGCCGTCGCGATGCGGCCGCCCCGGATCATCCCGAAGCTGGTCGCCGAGTCGAAGTACGCCGCCCCCGGTTGCACCGTGATCGTCTCCTTGCCGGCGTTGATCAGCAGGGGGTCCTCCTCGCCGACCCAGGGATACGGACCGACGCCGAGGATGCCGTTCTCGGATTGCAGGACGACGCTGACCCCGGGCGGCAGGTGATTCGGAATGAGCGTCGGGAGCCCGATCCCGAGGTTCACATACGTGCCGTCCCGGAGCTCGCTCGCGGCACGGGCGGCCATCTCGTCTCGCGTCCAGGCCATCAGTCGCGCATCCTCGTCGTCACCCTCTCGATCGGCAGTTCGCGCGCCTCGTCCTCGCTCAGGACGACGACGCGATCGACGTAGACACCCGGCAGGTGGATGTCGTCGGGCGCGAGCTCGCCCGGCTCGACGAGTTCCACGACCTCGGCGATCGTGACCCGGCCCGACATCGCGGCGAGCGGGTTGAAGTTGCGCGCCGACTTGTCGAACCGCAGGTTGCCGTGCCGATCGCCGACCGCCGCGCGCACCAGGCCGAAGTCCGCCGGCAGCGCGTGCTCGAACACGAAGCTCTTCTCGCCGTGCGGGGTGGCGAACAGCCGGGTCTCCTTGGCCGGCGACGCGACCGCGACGCTGCCGTCGGGCGCGTACCGCCACGGGAGCCCGCCGTCGGCGACCTGCGTGCCCCGGCCGGTCGCCGTGTAGAAGCCCGGGATGCCGACGCCCGCCGCGCGGAGGCGCTCCGCGAGCGTGCCCTGCGGAGTCAGCTCGACCTCGAGGTCGCCGCCCAGGTAGCGGTCGGCGAACGCCCGGTTCTCCCCCACGTAGGAGGCGACGATCCGCCGGAGGCGTCCGGCTTCGAGCAGCTCGCCGAGCCCCCACCCGTCGGTGCCGCAGTTGTTGGAGAACACCTCGAGGTCGGTGGCCCCCTGGGCCAGGATCGCCCGGATCAGGGCGAGCGGAACGCCGACCACTCCGAAGCCGCCGACGGCGAGCGACGCGCCCGACCCGATGTCGGCGACGGCGTCGCCGGCGGAGTCGACGACCTTGTCCATCATCGGTGCGCGACCGCCGGCGAGAACAGTCCCTCGCCCATCGCCTGCAGCTGGTTGGTGATCGCCGTGGGGTTCTTGTCGCCGACCTCCTTCTGCAGGAAGGCGGTGTTGTTGAGCATCAGATCGCGCAACGGACGCGCCGGCTTGGGGATGTGGTGGAACGTGCGACCCAGCATGTAGGCGAGCGCGACCTGCTCCGAGCAGTGCTCGACCCGCAGCTCGGTGTAGCGCGCGAGCGCACCCTCGACCGCGGCCCGGTCGGCGAGATCGATGCCGGCGAACACCTGACCGAGGAAGTAGCCGTCGACGATCGACATCCCCGCGCCGTAGGCGGCGTAGGGGCTGGTCGCGTGCACGGCGTCGCCGGCCAGCGCGACCCGACCCTTCGACCACTCCTTCGGCGGCTCGCCGCGGTCGCGGATGGGCCAGCGGATGACGTGATCGTCGGAGGAGTTCAGGATCAGCTGCTGCAGGTCGGCGGGGAACTCCTTCGAGAGCTCGATCGAGTGGGCGTGCAGATCCGCGGGCGGCGGGACCTCGGGGTCCCAGGCCTCGACGAACCACCACTCGGCGCCGTCCTTGCCCGCGCTGCGGATGCCGGTGTAGCTGCCTTGGACGTCGCGCGAGTGACGGATCACCGCCGTGCGGGGGTCGACCCCCTCGGGCAGGTCGAAGGTGAATCCGCCGATGACGTGCAGGTTGTGGTCGCGGATCGGCGTCTCGCCGAAGAGCGACACCCGCACCGACGAGTTGATCCCGTCCGCCCCGATCAGCAGCGGCGTCGTGAGCGAGGTGCCGTCTTCGAGGTGCACCTCGACGTGGTCGCCGCGATCCGTGAAGGACGTGACCGACTTCTCCGACAGCAGGATGCCGGCGGGCAGGGCATCGAGCATCCGGGTGAACAGGTCGGGGCGCAGCATCCCGATGAAGCCGCCGCCGTAGCGCGCGACGACATCGTCCGGGATGTTGACGTGCGCGCGCATCTTGTCCTTGTGGCTGCGGAACGTCGAATCGCACGGGGCACCGATGTCGTCGGTGTCGACGCCGATCTCCTCGAGCGCCTTGATGGCCGGCGGCCACAGATTGAGGATGTTGCCGGCGGGCTTGGGATGCGCGTAGCGCTCCAGGATCCGGACGGGGTGCCCCGCGGCGTGGAGCGCGAGGGCGGAGGCGAGCCCGGCCGGGCCGGAGCCCACGACCAGGATCGGGTCGGGTGACGTCACTGAGTACTCCTCTTTGAGTAGCGGGTGCCCCAGCCTACCGAACGGTAGGCGGTTTACGAATGCTAATTCTAATTACGGTCCGCCGCTAGTGCGCGCCCGAACCGGAGCGCGCGGCCCGAGGGGCGACCCGCTGGGCGAGACGGCCGAACAGGGAGCGGCCTTCGTGGTCGACCGACATCTCGACCTGATCGCCGAAGCGCAGGTACGGCGTCGTCGCCCCCGATCCGTGCAGCATCTCGATGCCCCGCCGCTCCGCGATGCAGGCGGACCCCACGTCGCGGTAGCCGGTGCTCGAGACGGTGCCGGAGCCGAGGATCGTTCCGGCCGGGAGGTCGCGGTTCTCGGCCGCGAAGGCGATGAGCTCGCCGAACGAGTAGCTCATCTCGCTGCCCGGCACGTCCCCGAATCGCTCGCCGTTGAGGCGCACGGAGAGCGCGAGGTCGACCCGCCCGTCGCGCCACCCGGCCCCGAGCTCGTCGACCGTCGCCACGAGCGGCGCGGCACCGGTCGCCGGCTTCGCCTGGATGAAGCCGAACTTGCGCCCCATCTCCTCGCCGATGAGGCCCCGGAACGACCAGTCGTTGACGAACGTCACGAGCACGATGTACGCCTCGGC
>Ga0075364_10002140_pt1 | contig 11058 bp, 5 predicted proteins | sample EndMetdeltDD1764_FD_71517 | JGI IMG/M metagenome (GOLD analysis project Ga0075364, IMG submission 71517) | Populus endosphere microbial communities from Tennessee, USA - Endosphere MetaG P. deltoides DD176-4 | ecosystem: Host-associated > Plants > Roots > Endosphere | place: USA: Tennessee...
CCCGGCGGCTGAGCATGCTGCCGAGGCCCGTGCCGACCAGCAGCGAGAAAAGCGTGACCGTCAGCGAATACACCGGGTGCCCCAGCAGCAGGACGAACCGCTGGAGGAGCGCCACCTCGATGAGCATGAAGGCGCCGCCCAGGCACGCGAAGTAGGCGAGCGCGCGCGGCCAGCCGGGGGCGAGCGCGCCGCGCGAGGTCACCGCCAGCGGCCCGAAGATGAAGAGCACGATGAGCGACGTCGAGATCCCCAGCAGGACCAGCAGCGCGGTCAGCCCGCCCGTCGCCCACGCGCCCGGATTCACCGCGCGATCGGCCTGCAGCCCGAACACGCGCGCGATCGGCCGGATGAACGCGTGGTTGCGCAGCTTCGTCGTGTGGAAGAAGAACGGCCGGTCGTCCGTGGTCGGCGTCACGTCGAGCGGGTACTCGCGGTAGAACGCCTGACGGTCCGTCGCCTTGAGCAGGCGCGCGTAGTCGTCGCGGTTGTCGCCGAAGGTCTGCGTCGCGCGGCCGGGCAGATAGAGGACGGCGAAGCCGAGTCGATCGGCGGCCTCGCTCAAGGTCTGGACTTCCGCTTCCGTGAACGGCGTCTTCTTCAGCAGGAACGTCGCCACCTGCTCGTGCTGGATGATGGCGATGCGATCCGCCACGTTCCATCCCTGCCGCGCCCCGGACTCCTGCGCGAGCGACACGAGGCGCAGGCCGTCGAAGACCCAGCGCGAGATGCTGAGCACGCCGCGGTCGGTCAGGTGCGCCAGATAGTCGTCGAACGCCTCGACGGTGTAGAGGGAGTTCTCGCTCAGCGAGTAGGCGCCGGCGGCCGTCGCGGCCCACGTGTCCACGAGCGACGCCTGGATCACGTCGTACCGCTCGGGCGAGCGCCGCACGAAGCTGCGGCCGTCCTCGACGGTGACGCGCACGTCGGGCCGATCGTAGACGCCGCCGGCGTACTCGCGGAAGCGGCCGCGCATGACGTCGTTGACGATGATCGGGTTGATCTCGACGCCGTCGGCGCGCGAGGCGCCGAAGACGAGCGCCGAGAGGAGATCGCGTCCCCCGCCGGTGCCGATGACGAGCGCGGTGAAGCCCTGTTTCTGCCCGTCGGGACGGCCGAAGAGCCGGTAGCCGAACGCGGTGAGCTCGTACTGCAGGTAGGACACCGACCCGAGGTCGCCGTTGAAGCGCAGGATCTGCGTGCCGGCGGCGGAGTCGATGTCCATCAGCCGCGTGTCGGGCAGCGGTCCCGTGTACCGGTTGCTCAGCGACCACGCGCCGTAGGGCTGGTCGTAGACGCCGATCCGCGAGAACGAGTTCCACTTGCTGAAGAGCACCGCGTGGTTCTCATGGCCTTTCGTGCTGCTGACGTCGAAGCCGCCGGCCCCCGCGGTGGCGACGATGATCGCCGTGATGGCGCCGAGCGACGCGAGCCAGCGCGACGGGACGGCGGGTCCGGAGAGGCACACCGCGCCGACGAAACCCAGGACCGCCGCGGCGACGATCGCGCCGGGCGCGCCGAGCAGGTTCAGGGCCGGCATCAGCAGGATGCAGCCGGCGCTCGCGCCGAGCAGATCGGCCGCGTAGACGCTGTTGATGCTGGCGCTCAGGCGGCTGATCGCCAGCGTGATCGTCGCGCCGCCGGTGAAGAACGGCAGCGCCGACATCAGGTAGAGCGCGCACATCAGCGCGATGTTGCCGGGCGAGTAGTTGAGCCCGACGCGCATCCGCACGAGGACCGCGAGCGCCACCGCCGTGGCCACGGTGAAGGCGCACGCGTGGCCGACGAGCAGCCGCTCGGTCGGCGTGTCGCGCCAGCGATCGCGCATCAGGAACACGTAGACGCCGCTGGCGCTCAACCCGAAGAGCGCGATCGAGATCGCCATGAAGGCGAAGTGGTAGTACATCGTGACCGAGAAGATGCGCGTCAGCGACAGCTCGGTCATGAGGAGGGAGGCGGAGACGAGCGCCACGCCGAGAAGCGTGCGCGGACGAACGGAGGGCACGCGCCAGTATATCGGGGTGTGGTGCGAGAGGTGCTCGAGGTGCTGGGTGCTCGAGGTGCTGGGTGCTCGAGGTGCTGGGTGCTCGAGGTGCTAGGTGCTCGTGGTGCGGTCGGGGCGCCAGGGCCAGTTGCCGTGCGGCAGTTCGAAGGCGGCGTAGAGATCGCGGAGGCCGGAGGCGAGGACGCCGGCGGCCATCGCGATCAGGGACCAGCGCAGCGCCGGCGGCACGGCGGGAGGATCGACGGCGAGCGCGGTCGGGAGCGTCCACCAGTGCAGCAGCACGGGAATCAGGTTGGCGACCATCGCGCCGTAGAGGATCCCCATGATCGCGTGCGTCACGCGCTCGCCGCCGTAGACGTCGCCGAGCTGCTTGCGCACGGTGATCTCGACGACGAAGTCGGTCAGCGTCAGGATGATCTCGGCGACGATGACGGCGGCAAGGACGAGGACCCACGCGCCCCGCCAGGCGAGCCACGGAAGCGTGGCGAAGAGCACGGCATAGAAGACGTCGCGCGCCGCGTGCAGCTTCAGCTCGGAGGCGGCCAGGCGTCCGCGCGCGGGGAGACGGGCGCGCCACTCGTGGTAGTAGATGGTGTCGAAGGCGCCGATGACGCCTTGAATTGCGAGCAGCCAGAGCGCGATAGTCATTTCTGATCCGAGGGGCGTCGCCCCTCGGACTCCCCTGCACGCTCTCTCGCTCGCCGCTCCGCCGGCTCGCTCCGTTCGCGTGGCTCGCGTCGCGGCGCTCGCTCGCCGATGTCCACGTCGATCGTGCCGGCATAACTGAGGACGGGACCGACCAGCGGCAGCTCGACGCGCACGTCGACGCGGACGCGATGCTCCCCGGCCGGGTCCTCTCGCGCGCTGACGGTCGGCGCGCACCAGCGCGGCATCCGAACATGCAGCGGTCCCATGACGAGCGACGCGCCCGTCTGCCGGAAGACGCGGCCGTCATTCGCCTTGTCGATGAGAAAGCTGAGCTCGAGCGGCCCGATGCGCTCCGCCATGCCGCCCCCGGCCGGGTACTGCCGCGTGTCGAGCGCATGGGCGCCGAAGGTGCGCCGCCACTGTTCGCCGCCGGCGATCGGCGTCACGATCAGGTGTGTCTCGACGGCGTCGCCCGCCTCCGGCAGGCGGAGGAGGCGCGCCACCAGCCGGGCGGCCGCGCTGTGGCCGTTCTCGACGCGCAGGACGCCATGGCCGCGCACGCCGTGAGGATATGCGAGAATTTGTGTGGCCGGAGAGATGGCCGAGCGGTTTAAGGCAGTGGTCTTGAAAACCACCGAAGTCGAAAGGCTTCCGGGGGTTCGAATCCCTCTCTCTCCGCCACTACCCAGAGCGACTGAGGCGTGTCGGTAGGTCTGAGTCGCTCTCGGTAGCGTTCAGCGCACCGTCACCGTCGCCGCCGCGCTGCGGCCGGTGACGTCGGGCGCATACATCGCCTCCACGCTCGCGCCGGACACCTCGAACGTTCCCGCCGTCGTCGCCCGCACCAGGTACGAGAACTCGTGGCGGCCCGGCGCGAGGGCCGTCGCGAACGCCAGGACGCGATCGTCGTGCTTCTCGACGTGGTCGAAGTAGCCGCCGTACCAATGCGACTGCCAGTCGCCGGCCTCCATCTGCCGCGTCCTCGCCGCCAGGTCGCTGGCGGTCGTCAGGGCCCAATCGTCGAGCGGCTCGAAACCGGCTGGCAGCGGATCCGTCAGCGCCAGGTAGCGTCCTTCGCCCCTGAGCGTCAACGACACCGTGACACGGATCAGATCGCCGGCCGCGAACGACGTCACGGGGCCGCCGGCGGCGCCCTTGCCGTGCCGTTCGTAGCGGCGCTCCACCTGGAACCCGCGATCGGCCGCGGCGGCCGGGGCGGGCGTGAACGCGTCCACGCGCGCGGTATAGAACAGACGCCCGGTCCCCGCGCGCGAGACCGAGAGCGACGGCGACGCGGCGTGCTTCAGCAGATCGGCCATCGGCACCTCGATCCGCTGTGCCTCGGCCGATCGTCCGTCGAAGGACGCGCCGCCGATCGACGCCGATCCGACGCTGACCTGCGCGGTCATGTGCGGCACGTCCTGTTCGAACACGCGGTAGTACTTCACGAGCGCTTCGAACGCGAGCGCGTTGTCGTGCGTCGTATTCCACCGGCTGTTCTTCTGCTCCGCGAGCAGCCAGCGCGCGAGCGGCGCCGCCAGCGTCATGTTGTCCTTGCGCCGCGCGAACCCCTCCAGCGCGACCGCCGTGGACGTGACGTTCGTGTTCCAGATCCACGACAGTTCGTTCGCGTCTCTTTCTTCGACGTGCGCGCGATCGGCGTTGACGCGGATGGCGTTGGTCAGCCGCCTGATCAGATCCTGATAGCGCGGCCCCTTGTCGCGCGACGCCGCGAGCGCGTCGGCGACGTGCGAGAGCGCCACGAGCGGCAGACGATCGGCCTCGCGAATCAGCTCGTCGAGGCCGCGGCCGGGCGTGCGGCCGAACTCGGCGAGCACCTTCAGCGCATAGGCCTGCGACACGGCCCACGCCGGCCACCAGCGGGACTCGGAAGACGAGCGGTCGGCGTCGCGCTCGAGAAAGTCGAGCGCCTCTTCGATCGCCCGCGCATCCACCTCGACGCCCAGTGTCTGCGCAATCTTCATCACGTGCAGGACGTACGCGGTCAGGTACGGCGATCCCGTGGCGCACGATCCCGACCACATCCCGTAGCCGCCGTCGCTGCACTGATGGTTCGACAGGCTCCGAAGGAGGCTGGTCGCGCTCGTCCGGGAGTCCGCCGGCTTCACGTCCGGCAGCGTGAACGCGCCGCCGAGGTCGGACGCCAGCAGCAGCGCCAGCGCGCGCGACGACTTCTGCTCCGCGCATCCGTAGGGATACTGGCTGAGATACCGGACCCCCTCGCCGAGGCCGACGAGCGCGGTGGATGCCAGTTCCACCGTCAGGCCGCCTCGATCGCGCAGGGCGCCCTCGACCACCGTCAGCCGTTCGGTCGCGCCCGCCGCGGTCGTCTCGCCATACGCCGCCGTCGTCTCGCGCACCAGCGGCCGCGCCACGGTGACCGGCACCTGCAGCGCGTCGGTCGCGCTGCCGAGCGTCGCACTCAACGTCACGCGCGCTGAACCGGCGGCGGCTCCGACGGCGCCGAAGCTGACCGGCTGCGACGCGCCCGCCGCCAGGTGAACGCTCTGGCGCGTCTCGGTGAACCGCAGCGTCCCGGGATCGAGGCTCCGGATCGTGACGACCGCCGTCCCCTCCGTCGCCGATCCGTTGGTGACGACGGCGCCGAGCGCCGCGCGATCGCCGGTGTTGAGGAACCGCGGAAACGCCGCCAGCAGTGTCAGCGGCTTGGTGACGCGCACCTCGTGCTCGCCGAGTCCGAATCGCGAGTCGTCGTCGCTCGCCACGGCCATGATGCGATACGTCGTCAGCGAATCAGGAAGCGTCACGCTCGTGGTCACACGGCCGCTGGCGTCCGTCGCCGCCGAGCCGATCCAGAACGCGAGCGGACGGAAATCCTCGCGGACGTCCTCGACCGTTTCGCCGAGGAGCGTCGCGCGGCTTCCCATGGACGTCTGGATCGAGTCGCCGGACCAGCGCATGTACTTTCGGAGGTCGATCGGCCCCCGTCCGGCAAGCATGCTCCGCGTGTCGCGGGTGAACACCCGGAGCGCTTTCGGCACGTACAACGCCTTGACGAGGTCGGGCGTCGTGTAGCCGGTCAGCGACAGCACGCCGAGGTCGACGGCCCAGAGGGTGACTTCGCCGGCCGCGGGCTTCCCGCGGGGCGTGGTCAACGCGACCGACACGGTGATCGGATCGCGCGGCCGATAGTCTTCGCGATCCGCCGACACCGCCACGCCCAGCCGCTTCGAGGCGTCATCCACCTCGAGCTCCACGTGGCCGACGCGATACGCGGGCGCCCCTGGATCCTTCTCGCTTGCGGAGTCGGAGGCCGTCCGTCCCTTGACGAGCACGACGGAGACGTAGACGTTCGGGACATCGGCCTCGGTGATCGGGACGTCGACGACATCCTGCGTCGAGGTGACGGCGAAGCGGCGATGCGTACGGATGCCTTCGCGCTCGACCGTGAGCAGCGCGGTCGCGCTCGGCCAGGGAGACTGGACGAGGATGCGCGCCGTTTCACCAGGCTTCCACCGGTCACGCTCGGGCACGAGCGTGATGCGGTTGTCGTCGTCGAGCCGCCACGACGCCCGTCCGGATCCCGTCGCGTAGAAGCCGGATTCGGTGCGCGTCTGCCGTCCGGCCGCGTCACGCGCCGTGAGACGAATCACGTGCCAGCCCCCTTCGCGAACCTGAATCGGCAGCGCCGCTTCGGTGCTCGAAGATGTCCGCACCGTCCATTCCCCGGAGGGGATCTCCTGCAACACCCATTCGCCGGTGAGACCCGCCGGCTGCATCTTCCGCGTGTACGCCCACGTGTGGCGGACGAGCGTCACGCGGACGTCGACATCCGCAAGCGTCCTGCCGGCGAGGTCGACGGCTGCGATGCGGACGGCAGTTCCGGACTTCTGATCCACGAAGACCGGCGGACGCGACACCGCCACGTAGAGCGAAGACGGATGCGCGATCGTCGACGTGCGGCTGGCGATGTGCTGGCGCGACTCCCCTTCGACGTCGGCTTCGAGGTGGTACTCGTACGCCGCGTCCGCGGACTCGGTCGGAATGGCGACGGCCAGCCGGCCGTCGGGCCCGAGCGAGGTCTCGGCCTCCACCGACCGTTCCTGACGGCCGTAGGTGTCCGGGCGATAGCCGATGACATATCGATCGCCGGGATAGTGCTCGAGGACGGCGTCGGGCGGACGCTGCACCGGCTCGCGATGCCAGAACCACCGGATCGGACGCGACGCGAGCGCGGCGCCGAAAAGATAGGACGCCTGGATCCCGCCGCGCAGCGTCGAGCCCAGGATGGGCGGATCGCCCGCGAGCGTGGTGTCGACGCGGAACTCGGGCCGCCGGAACGCCGCGACGCGAAAGCCAGCCGTCGCGATCGCGTCGTCTTCCGGATCGGCGCCGGCGGCAAGCACCTTGACCCGGTATGCCCCGAGTCCACCGTTGTCGGGCGCGCGCCACGTCCATTCCGCGCTGCTCCAGCGATTGAGCACCACGCGCTGGCGCCCCGCTTCGCGGCCCCTGGCGTCGTCCACGATCACGTCGAACTCGCTGCGATCCGGCAGCGCCCGCATGCCCTCGGGCGTGTCTTCCCGGAGGATCGCCTTGAAGTGGACGTCCTCGCCAGGCCTGTACACGCCGCGATCCGTGAACACGCTGCCGCGGACGCCGGGCGTCTCGCCGCCCCCTGTCATGTAGATGCCCGGCACCGCGCGCGGCGAGTGCGACGTCACGAACGCGATGTCGCCGTCCTTTTCGGCCGTGATCGCGAGCCAGTCATCGGCTCCCCGCCCGAGCGCGTCACGCGACACGAACGCGACGCCGTCGCGATCCGTCGTGCTGCTCCAGCGCGTCTGGTTCCCGTCGTCCACGAGGGCGACGCGGGCGTTGTCCACGGGCTCGCCGGTGTCGAGCCGCGTCACGAACAGGAGTCTCGAGAACGGGCCCTCCTTCATCGTGATCCCGAGATTGGTCACCTGGATGACGGCGCGCGCGCGGTCCGGCAGCGACCAGGGTTTCACGACGACGTTCAGCTCGGCGCGTTTGGTGAGCCACGACAGCTGCTCGAGGGCGACGTCGAACCAGACGAGGCCCGTCTGCCGCGGCGCCAGCAGGCTCCGCAGGTCGATCAGATGTCTCTGGTCGGCGTCCGGCGTGACGTCGAGCCGCCGCGGCCGGGCGCTGACGGGCCTCGGCTTCCGCTCGTTCAGCTCGTGCAGGCGCGCAACGAGATCTGAAGGAGAGATCGGCGCGAGTGACTCGTGCAGCGCCTGGACGTTACGCGTGAACACGGGCAGCTGCGCGCCCGACGCCGCGTCCACCACCGAGCCGTCGAGCGCGACGTAGGGCTCGCCCGCCGTCGTCTCGACGAATTCCACCCAGGGGTACCCGAGGGTCTGTCCGTCGTCGGCGCGCAGGTCCGGCGAGAGCTGAAGGCGCCAGGTGCGTGCGGTGGGCTGGTCGCCGAAGCCGGCATCCGCCGGGGACAGCCGGCTGCGTACGACTTCCGCGATCTCGGCGGGTGGCTTGCCGGCGGCGATGACGGTCCGCGCGTTTGCCGGCGCGGTGAAATCGGCGACGCTCAACGCCTGCGCGAACGCCCCAATCGCGACGCCCTGCGTCATCCCGATCGGGTTGGGGTTGGGCCCGCATTCGAGCTGACACGACGGACCGGTCACGAAGAAGGTCGGCTCGAGCCAGAGATCCCACGAGGGATTTCCCGGCGTGGCGATGCTGATCTTCCCGTCGCGCGGCGGCGCCGTGGCTGTCTCGATCACGACGAGATCGGGTCCTGCAACGGCGCGATCCCGGTCCCAGCTGGGCGCCGGGAGGATCGCGAGCGTTTCCGAACGGGAGACGGCGCGGCGAACGGCGGCGACCTTCTCGTCGAACCGGCGAAGGCCGGCCGGATCGCGGCGCCTGAGATCGGCGCGCGCGCGCGGCGAGAGCGCCGGCGCCGTCCACTTGTGCGCTTCCAGGCGGACGCGCGTCTGCGCGATCATCGCGTCCGCTCGAACGGGCTGGTCGAAGCGAAGCATGATCACCAGCGGATTGCCGGCGTTGCCGTCGCGGCGATACCACTTCACCCCGCTCAGACGCGCGGCCGGCGTGGTGAACGTGAAGACGTACGGCGCGGCGAGCGGACGTCCCGAGAGGTCTGCGGCGGCCGCGTCGATTCGAACCGTGAAGGTTGCCACCTGCGGGAGCGGTGTCGCGGCGTCGGGTGAGAAGACGAGCGTGTCCGTGCCCGACCAGTAGAAGGCGCCGCGCAGCTCGGGCGAGATGTGGAACCACGACGGCGCCGCGCCGGGCGGCGGCGTGCCGAGCGCCACCATGGGTTCCGAGAACACGATCCGGATCTGGGACGCGTCGGCGGGCGTCGCGAGATCGCCGCGCGGATCCGCGCGCACGACACGAAGCGGGCCGTCCTGGCCGGCCACCGAGACGACCGCGGCCGCGAGCGACGCGGCCACGATCAGGAACTTGAGGTGACGACTCACGACCAGTAGTGAAACCACACTCGTGCCTCGCTCAATGTCAATCCGGCGCGTTCGTAGATACGTATCGCCCGCGCGTTGCGCAGCTGCGTCGCGACGGAGACGCTGGCGACGCCGCGTGCCTGGAACCACGCGAACGCCGCGTTGAGGAGCGCGCTGCCGATGCCGCGCCCCTTCCGATGGCCGGCGACGGCGAACAGGCCGATCCGTCCGTGGCCGGCGGCTTCCCTGTGACACGTCACGTAGCCGGCGATTTCCATAGACTCATCGACCCGGAGATCGACGACGAGGACCTCGTCGGCGTAGCCGTGGACGCTGTTGTCGATCCAGGTTTCGTAGAGGCAATCGCAGCGGCTCTCGGAAAAGTGCGGGTCGGCGTAGAAACGCGTGAGCCGGTGGCTGGCGGCCGCGAGCGTCCGGAGCTGCGGGACGTCGGCGTCCGTCGCGCGGCGGACGATCGTCCCCGGGGGAAGCGGCGTCTCCTCGAGCGGCGTGACGGCGCCGTCGTAGGTGAGACGCACGTCGGCGAAGATCGCGCCCGTGCGCGCGAGCGAGACGACGCTGTCGCGGTCCGCCGGATGGATCTGCAGGTAGACGCACGCGATCGCCCGGTCGGCGCACTCCGCGGCGAGCGCCTCGAGCTCGGCGCCGGCGCAGCACGGGCGCCGGTAGCGGGCGATCGTCCGTCCGAAGAAGCGCGAGTCCCAGTCGAGAATCTCGCAGAGGCTCACGGGGCACGTCCGGCCGCATAATGCTGACCCGCGCCATGCCACCGGATCGTCTCGACGCGTACGTCGCCGCGCTGGAAGCCCGGCATCTCGCCAGCCTGACGCGATCCGAGCTGACGCGCGCGCTGCGCGCGCTCTCGTCCTGCTACGTGGAGCGCCGCGGCAGGCTCGCCGGCGGCGCCGCGCTCGATGGCGCGGGGAAGCGCGCCGCGTTCGCGCTGTTCTACGGTCCGCTCCACTTCGTCACGATCGACGCGATCGTCCGCGCCCTGGGCGCGCACGAGTGGCGGAACGGCGCGATCCACGATCTCGGCTGCGGGACCGGCGTGGGCGGCGCGGCATGGGCGCTCGCCGCGCCGGAGCCGCCGCCGATTGCCGGCGTGGACCGGAGCCCCTGGGCCGTCGCCGAAGCGAACTGGACGTACCGTCACCTGGGCCTCCGCGGATCCGCAAAAGTGGGCGACCTTTCCAGTTTTCCGTATGCGCCCACGCCCCGATCCCCCAAACCCGCGATCCTGCTTGCCTACGCGGTCAACGAGTTACCGGAGGCGTCGCGCGCGGCACTGCTGGACCAAATTGGTATGGCGCTCGCAAAGCAAGCCTCGCTCCTGATCGTCGAGCCCATCGCCCGGACGGGCCGTTCGTGGTGGTCGGAGTGGGTGGCGCGCCTGGCGCCAGCGGGGGCGGTCGAACAGGAATGGCGCCTCCCGGCGCGGCTCCCGTCGCTCGTTCGCGACATCGCGAAGGGGGCCGGCCTCGACCCCCGGGAATTGACGGCCCGCACACTATCTCGGCCATAACCGCACTCTTGTGTGCGTATTCGGCACACGCCGCACACAGAAGTGTCGCTTAAGTCATACAAAGATAAAGGAAGTCTCGTCGGCACGCCGGATGCTCATGTAGACCCAACCACCATGAAGCTTCGTATTACCGGCCGGCACGACTCCCTGCTGCTGGCCGGGTTCGCGTTCGCCATCCTGCTCGTATTCCAGCGTTCCCTCCAGCGCCTGCTCGACGTCGCCAGCGACATCGAAAGGACGTACGGCGTCGCGCTGATTCCAGCCCTCCTGATTCTGGTCCTCATGTTCCTCTTCCACCTGCACGCCAACCGGCGCGAGATGCGGGTGGAGGCGGACACCGCGGCGAGAGAGATGGAGCTCGCGCGCGCGCGGACGCACGAGCTCGAGCAGCTCATGACGTTCGGCCAGGC
>Ga0075364_10002141_pt1 | contig 11058 bp, 12 predicted proteins | sample EndMetdeltDD1764_FD_71517 | JGI IMG/M metagenome (GOLD analysis project Ga0075364, IMG submission 71517) | Populus endosphere microbial communities from Tennessee, USA - Endosphere MetaG P. deltoides DD176-4 | ecosystem: Host-associated > Plants > Roots > Endosphere | place: USA: Tennessee...
TGGAGCTGATCGCCCGCCTCTCGCCGGAGCAACGGCAGGTGTTGACGCTCAAGTTCGTCTTCCGCTTCTCGAACGGCGAGGCGGCGGCGATCCTCGACAAGACCGAGGGCGCCGTCAAGTCCCTCCAGCACCGGGCGCTCGCCACCCTGCACAGGCACGTAACGCGCTAGAACCCCCGCATGGCGCTCGACGTCGGGATCGTCGGCCCGCCGGGGTCCGGCAAGACGACGCTGTTCACGGCGCTGACAGGCGTGCGGCCGGAGGGCTACGGAACGCCGCATGTCGGGATCGCGCCGATCGCGGACGACCGACTGCCGCAGATCGCCGAGGTCGTCGGCTCCGCGAAGCAGACGCCGGCCACGATCCGGCTGATCGACGTCCCGGGCACGGCTGCCGCACAGCTCGGGGGCGTGCGCCGGGCGGACGCGCTGCTCGCGGTCGTCCGCGACACCGACGACCTGCCGTCGCTCGAGCTGGAGCTGCTCGTCGCCGACCGAGACCACGTCGAGCGCCGGCTCGAGCGCGTCCGAAAGGACGCAAAGTCGGGCGATCCGACCTTGAGGGCCGAGGTCGAGCTGCTCGAGCGCCTGATTGCACACATCGACGACGAGCGCGCGCTTCGCGACTGGCCCGGCGAGCTTCCGGCCGAGCTCGAGCCGCTGACGACGAAGCCGTTGATCCCGATCGTGAACGGCTCGGGCGGAGTCGACCTCGCGCTCGAGGCCGAGCTGCACGACCTCCCTGCCGACGAGGCGGCGCAGTTCCGAAACGGCGGCTCGTCCGCGCTGGAGGACGTCGTCCGGCGGCTCGCCTCTGTCCTCGACCTGGTGGTCTTCTTCACGGCCGGCGACACCGAGGCCCGCGCCTGGACGCTCCGGAACGGCAGGACCGCCTTGGAGGCTGCCGCCTCGATCCACACCGACATCGCGCGCGGCTTCATTCGCTGCGAGGTGATCCGGTGGGACGACCTCGTCTCGTCCGGCTCCCATGCCGAAGCGGCCCGGAGGGGACTACAGCGCCTCGAGGGAAAGGGGTACGTTGTCGCGGACGGCGACGTCCTGAACATCCGTTTCAACGTCTAACACTGCGACCCCGTACTGCGACCCCGTACTTAATGGAACATCAATGAACGCTGAACCTATATTGAGGCGTCCATGAGCAGCTTCGAGCCCGAGCGGCGCCGGGACGGCGAGCGGATCCAGCGTGCGGTCGGCATCGCGAACAAGCTGCTGGAGAACATCGACCTCGTCGTCCGCGGCAAGCGGGAGGAGATCAGGCTCGTCCTGACCGCCCTGGCCTGCCGGGGACATGTGCTCCTGGAGGACGTGCCCGGGACGGCGAAGACCGTCCTTGCGCGCGCGCTCGCGCAGAGCATCGACGGTGCGTCGCCGTCGCGCATCCAGTGCACGCCCGACCTCCAGCCGACGGACGTCACGGGCCTCTCGGTCTACAACCAGCGCGAGCGGGACTTCGAGTTCCGCCCCGGGCCGATCTTCGCCAACATCGTCCTCGTCGACGAGATCAACCGCGCGATGCCGAAGACGCAGTCCTCGCTGCTCGAGGCCATGGCCGAGACCCAGGTCACCGTGGACGGCGTCACACGGGAGCTGCCGCAGCCCTTCCTCGTCCTGGCGACGCAGAACCCGATCGAGCTCGAGGGGACCTTCCCGCTGCCGGAGGCCCAGCTCGACCGCTTCTTCCTCAAGACGGCTCTCGGGTATCCGGAGTCTGAGCAGGAGCTGCAGATCGTCCGCGACCAGCGGCACGGCCATCCGCTGGGCGACCTCGGACCGGTCGTGTCGCTCGCCGACGTGGAGGAGCTCCACCACGCGAGTGAAGAGGTGTACGTCGACGAGCTGATCCAGCGCTGGGTGATCGACGTCGTCCGTGGCACGCGCGAGCTCGACACGGTGGCGATCGGCGCCTCTGTGCGCGGGAGCCTCGCGCTCGAGCGGGCCGCGCGCGCCTGGGCGCTCCTGCACGACCGCGACTACGTGATTCCCGAGGACGTCGAGGAGCTCTTCCTCCCCGTCGTCGGCCATCGGATCCTGTTCACCCCGACCTTCCTCGTCGAGATCCGCAAGCACGGCCGGACGCAGGCGGCGGCCCGGTTCGTCGAGCAGTGCTTCGAGGTGGCCCCGCGGCCGGAGGCCGCACTCAGCGGCGAGGTCCTCCCGATCGCCGGTGAGCGGGGCGACTGATCTCACCTTCCCGCTCGTCCCGCGGCGGCGGCTGATCGGCCTCGCGTTCGGCGCCGTGACCAGCGTGCGGCGCGGAACCGGCTCCGATGTCGCGAGCTCGAGGCCGTACCAGCCCGGGGACGACGTCGACACGATCGACTGGGCGGCGTCGGCCCGTCTCTCCTCCGCCCGGGGCACGGACGAGTTCATCGTGCGTGAGCGGTACGCGGAGGAGGCTCCGCGCGTCGTGATCGTCGCCGACCGGCGGCCGGCGATGAGCCTCTATCCGACGGACCTGCCGTGGCTCTCGAAGCCGGATGCGATGGTCGCCGCCGGGAACCTGATCGCCGACAGCGCCGCCAAGGCGCGCGGGCTGATCGGCTACCTGGACTACGCGAGCGCCTCGGCTGCGAGCGGAGACTCCAGCATGGAGGTCCCGTTCTGGCGCCCGCCGCACGCCCAGGCCGACTTCTGGCGCGTGAAGGAGTCGCACCTGCACTACCCGCTGTACGGAGCGCCCGAGGACACCCTGGAGCAGGCGTTCGCGCATCTCGCGCCGATGCGACGCTCGCTGCCCGCCGGGACCTTCGTCTTCATCCTCTCCGACTTCCTCTCGCCCCCGAGCGAGGCCGCATGGGCGTGGATCGTCGAGCTGCCCTGGGAGCTCGTCCCGGTCGTGATCCAGGATCCGGTCTGGGAGCAGAGCTTCCCCGACGTCTCCTCGGTCGTCGTTCCGCTCGTCGATCCGCCGACGGGCAAGCTGAAGCTCGTACGGCTCAGCCGCCGCGAGGCGCGCGAGCGACGGGAGGCCAACGAGGAGCGGCTCGCCGAGACCCTCGGCTACCTCGAGGGGCTGGGGCTCGATCCCGTGCTGATCTCGTCGACCGACCCGGAGGAGATCTACACGCGCTTCCTCGAGTGGGTCGCGCTGCGGCAAGAGGCGGTGCGCGACTCATGGTGACCGCGCGACGACTCTTCGTCGGAGGAGTGGTCGTCGCTGTGATCCTCGCTGCCGCTCTCGGCCTCATCGCGTGGAACTCGTGGGACAAGGGCGGCGGGCCTGGTCTCGGTGAGGAGCCGATCGTCGGGACCGCGCTGCTCACGCCCGAGCAGCACTTGTTCGGCGACGCGGTGCGCGCCCGGGTCGAGCTCATCGTCGACGGCAACCGGGTCGATCCCGACAGCATCGAGATCGGCGCGAACTTCGACCCGTACCGCGAGCTTCGGCCGGTCGAGGTGACTCGAAGCGAGGACGGCGCGCTGACGAAGCTGCGCTACGACTACGTCCTGGGCTGCCTGGTCTCGCAGTGCCTTCCGCGCGGAGCGGGACGCGTGGAGCTCGGCGGCGTGGCCGTCAACTACCTGCGCCGCGGCGAGTCGGAGCCGGCCGCGGCCACCGTCGAGTGGGTGCCCATCCGGGCAGCCGGGCGGATCGACCCGAACCAGCTCGACCAGGCGGCGCTTCGCTCCGATCTCCGTGACCTGCCGTCGGCGTCCTATCGCGTCTCGCCACGGACTGTCGAGCTCGTCGCGCTCGTCCTCGCGGTCCTGTTCGCCGTCGGGGCTGCGATCTTGATCCTCCGGCTGCTGCCGCTCGACCGGCTCGCGACGAGGCTCGGAGCGCGCTTCGTCGACAAGCGCTCCCCGCTCGAGCAGGCGCTGGCGCTCGTGCGGGAGTCGGCGGAATCCGGCTCGCCGGAGGAGGAACGCCGCGCGCTCGAGCGACTTGCAGTCGAGCTCAGGCGCAATCGCAACCCGGCCCTCGCGGGCGACGCAAGCCGCATTGCGTGGTCGGAGCCGGTTCCCGCCGGCATCGACCCGCTGTCGGACGAGGTCGAGCGCGTGATCTCGGAGAACGGGCACTGATGCGGCAGGGAATCCCGCTCTTCGACGTTCGGAACCTGACCGAGCCGATGCGCCGCACCGCGGCGGTCCGGCTCGTCCTCGCGGCAGCACTTATCGCGACGCTCCTCTTCGCGGCCTGGCTCTCGCGTGATCCCGGATCGTCGGCGGTTCGGATCGCGCGTGGAGGCGACAGCGGCGTGGTCGTCCTCGACATGTCCGCGAGCATCGGCGGCGCGCGCCGGCGGCTGACGGAGCCGTTCGAGTACCTGGCGGAGACGAATCAGGACTTCGGTCTCGTCCTCTTCTCCAGCGTCGCGTACGAGACGATGCCGCCCGGCACCGCGGCTCCGGAGTTGCGCGGATTCCTGCGCGCGCTGGCCCCGTACCCGAACATCTGCTTCGTTCGGGACGAGACCCAGGTGTGCCCTCCCGGACAGCGGCGGGTCGAGTTCGACAGCCCGGAGGCAGAGGAGATCCGGCGCGACTCGGTGACGCCGTGGGCGGAGAACTTCCGCGGCGGAACGAAGATCTCCACGGGGCTCCAACTCGCGCGCGAGATGCTCGAGCGGCACCACCAGGAAGAGCGCGGCGCGCTGCTGATCAGCGACCTCGACAACTCGGGGCTGGACACCCCGGCGCTGACCCGCGAGCTGATCGCCTACGAGCGCAAGGGGATCCCGTTGTACCTCGTGGCCATGGCCCCGTTCGACGAGGACCGCTTCTTCTTCGAACGGCTGGTCGGCAAGGAGGCGTTCGTCGACCGGGCGGACATGGCGCCGCCGCGGCTCGCCGACGAGCAGCGCCGTGCTGAGCGCGCGGGAGTCCCGGCCGGTCTGGCCGGTTTGGCGCTCCTCCTGCTGATGCTGCTCGCCGCGAACGAGCACTTCTGCGGTCGGCTTGCCTGGCGTCCGGCGCGGGCGCAGGAGGCCGAGGAATGAAGCGTGCACGGCCGATCCTCCGCAAGGGCTTGCCGATCGCGATTCTGATCGTCCTGGCCGTGTTCGCGGCGCTCGTCGCGCGGGACGCCGCGGCGATCAGGAGCGGCTTCGAGGGCGGCGACCTCGCGTTCAAGGCGCAGCCCGCCGCTGAGAGGCTCTGGAAGATCGACACCCGCGTGCCCTATGCGAAGCGGGCCTTCGGAGTCGAGGACGACCTCGTCTACCGTCGCGCGCTGCGCGCATTCGCCGTGGACGCCCGGCGCGGAGAGAACCCGTACGACTTCGACCGCCCAGCCTTCCGCGCCGAGGCGCAGGCAACGCTCGGTGCCGCAGAGGAGTCGAGCCTTGCTGCGCCGCTCCGCTCCAAGGCGGCGAGCCTCCAGGGCGTCCTCACGTTCGACGAGGCGATCCAGGACCCCGTCAACGGTCCCGCGCTGATGCGCCGCGTCGTCGGCGACTTCGAGCGGGCCGTCCGGATCGATCCGACCAACGAGGAGGCGAAGTACAACCTCGAGTACCTGCTGCGTCTCATGGACCCGAGCGCGGAGCGGCTCAGGATCCGGGAGAACATCCCGGCATACCAGCCCGGAAGGAGTGCGCCGGGAGCCGGCCCTTCGCGGCAGGGCGAGGGGTACTAGCTCGTGGATTTCTCGTTCCTCACGCCGCTCGCCGGGCTCGTCACGCTCGCTGCCGCCATACCGCTCGTTGCCTTCGTGCGCAGCGAGCAGCGTGCGTCGCGCGTGCGGGAGGTCTTGCGCCTGGCGCCGCCGGGAAGCTCGCAGCGGAACACCGTCGCGGCGATCGTGTTGCTCGCCCTGCTCGTCGGGGTCGGGGCTGCTCAGCCCGTGCTGGAGGAGACGCACGAGCACGCCGCCCGGTCGGACGCGGAGGCCTTCTTCGTCCTCGACACCTCGCGCTCGATGCTCGCGTCCGAGGAGGCGGGTGGGGAAGCGCGCTTCGAGCGTGCCCGCTCTGCGGCGCTTCGGATGCGCGACGAGCTGTTTACGGTGCCGGTTGGTATCGCGTCGATCACCGATCGCACTCTGCCGCTGCTCTTTCCGACGGCCAACCGCGATTCGTTCACCTCCACGCTCCAGTTCGCGCTCGGCGTCGACCGACCCGCTTCGTCGGAGGCCGGGAATGTGCGGGCGACGCGGTTCGGTGCGCTGGTCGCCGTTGCGACCCGGAACTTCTTCGGCGATGCCGAGCGGCGGCTCGTCGTGCTGTTCACGGACGCCGAGACGACCCCCTTCAATGCGCGGGCGATCGCGAACGAGCTCTCACAGGCCAACGTCGAGCTCGTGGTCGTCCGCTTCTGGCGGGAAGGCGAGCAGGTCTTCGGCCCGCAGGGCGCCCCGGAGCCGTACGAGCCGGACCCTGCCAGCGCCGACCACGCCCGAGAGCTCGCCGAGGCGGCCGGAGGACGCGCATACGACGAGGACGATCTCGACGGAGCGATCCGGTCCGCCAAGGAGGTCGTCGGGGAGGGAGAGACCGTTGTGCGCACGGTGCGAACGGACATCGACCCGCTTGCGCCCTACGTCTTCCTCGCGGCGCTCCTGCCGCTTGCGTTCCTCCTGTATCGCCGGAATCTGGCCTAGAAGGGCTAGCCGGCCGAGATCAGCACGACGCCGGCGAGCGCGGCCACGACGCCGAGGAGTTGGAGGCCGGCAACGCGCTCCGAGAGGACGACGGTCGCCAGGCCCACTGTCACGACCGGATACAGCGTCGCGAGCACGGAGACGACGCTGACCTCGCCCAGGCTCGAGGCCGCCGCGAAGAACGAGTTGCCGGCGGTGTCCATCACGCCGATCATCGCGATCGCGAGGAGGCTTCCCCTAGCTGCGCCGAGCGGGGGGCGGAAGACGAGCCACGCCGCGAGCACGAGCACGAAGACCGACATTCGGAAGGTGAAGGCCGCCCAGAGGAAGTCCTCGCCGCTCGCCTCGTGCATCGGCACGTAGTAGCCGCCGAAGCCGATCACGGCGGCGAGCGCCCACGGGACTCCGGCCGCGACCCGCGCTGATCCGCCCTCCGGCCGTTCGAACGACGCGAGCGCCACCCCGCCGAGCGCGAGCGCGAAACCCACGAGCTGGAGGGAGGAGACGTCGTCGCCTGTCGCGATCCCGAAGACCACCGGAACCACCGCCGCAACCGCGGCGATCGGCGCGACGACGCTGATCGACCCGACGGCCATGCCGCGGAAGAACGCCGCGAGGCCGATGGTCCCGAAGAGCGCAGCCAGCGGCGCCCACAGGATCGACGCTCCGGGCGGCGCGTTCCCCGCCGCCGCCACGACAAGGCCGATCGCGAGCACTCCCGACACCTGCGCGAGCAGGAGGACGACGAGCAGCGGCACCGTTCGGCTCTTGAGGCCGCCGAGGAAGTCGCCCACGCCCCAGGCGATGCTCGCCCCGAGCGCGCAGACCGCTGCGACCATGGGCTAGTCCGGAACAGGCCTGGTCGCCGCGACGGCGTCCAGCTGGTTCGCGTGGTAGAGCACTGCCGCCTCCGCCGTGCGCGCCGTCCGTCCGTCGTGATGCACGGCGACGGCGTGGACGATCTCGGCCAGCACCTCGCGCTCGAGGCCGCCCGCCTGCGACTCGATCAGGCGGATCCCGAGCTGGACGTGTCCGAGCAGGCGTCCCTCTTCGGTCGGCGTGAAGGACGGGCCCCGCCCGAGCTCAAGCGTCCTGCCGGCGTCATGGAGGATCGCGGAGGCGACGAGTAGGTCGTGCCGGAGCCGCGGGTGCACCTGTGCCGTCTCGCGGCAGAGCGTCGCGACCGCCACCGTGTGCTCCAGAAGCCCGCCGGCGTAGTCGTGGTGGGCTCCCGGGTTGGCCGGAAGCTCGCGCAACCGGCTGCGGAACCGCGCGTCGGCGAGGAACCGGCCCACGAGCGTCTTCAGGCCGGCATGAGAGAGCTCGCCGCCCAGGAACTCGAGGAAGCCGTCCAGTTCGTCGGCATCGCGCCGAAGCGCCGGCGTCAGCTCGGAGGGATCCTGGCCCTCGGCCGCCTCGAGCGAACGGACGTCGAGCTGGAGGCGGTCCCGGTACTTGTCCACACGCCCGAGCACACGCACGGCGTCGCCCTCACCGAACCGGGAATCGAGGAGCTCCACGTCGTTCCAGACGCGCGCCTCGATCTTCCCGCTTGGGTCGACGAGCTCCAGCGCGAGGTAGTCGGAGCCCGTCTTCGTCCGTCGCCGTTCCTTTCGCGCGACCGCATATGTGCCCTCGACGACGCGGTTCTCGGCGAGGTCGGCGATCGTGCTCACGGCTCGAGTCTATGGAGCAAGGAGGATGTAACGTCCGACTCAGATGGCCGTGGTCAAGCCGATTCGGGGCGTGCGCTACGACACGTCGGTCGCCGGTCCACTCGAACTGCTCGTGGCGCCGCCCTACGACGTGATCGACGAGGGGCAGCGCGAGGAGCTCCGCGCGCGGAGCCCGCTCAACGTCGTCCACCTCACGCTGCCGGACGACGAGAGCGACGCTGCCCGCCTGTGGCGCGAGTGGCTCTCAGACGGAGTCCTCGTGCGGGACGAGAAGCCGACCTTCTGGGCGCTTGAGCAGCGGTACGTGGGGCCCGACGGGATCGATCGCACCCGGCGCGGCCTGGTCGCCGGGCTGAAGGTCGAGCCGTACGAGAACCGGGTCGTGCTGCCACACGAGCGGACGCACGCGGAACCGAAGGAGGGGCGAAAGCGGTTGCTGGAGGCGCTCGGGGCGCACCCGGAGCCGATCTTCCTCCTCTACGACGGCGCGCCTCCGTACGAGCATCCGGCAGGAGAGCCTGAGCTGGAGGCGGAAGGAACGCGCCTGTGGCGGATCCCTCCCGACGGCATCGCGGAGGCGTTCGCCGACAAGCAGCTGCTCATCGCGGACGGGCACCACCGCTACGAGACGGCCGTGGCCTCGGGCGTCGAGGACATCCTCGTCGTGCTGGTCTCGACCGACGATCCGGGGCTGATGATCTTCCCGACGCACAGGATCTCGGAGCGCGCGAACGGCACGAGCCCCACGCAGGGGCTCGAGGATGCGCTCGCGCAGCTCGACGCGCAGCCGCCCGAACGGGCCGCGGCCGTCGTCTACCGGAAGGGGGGAGCGGCGCTCGTGGAGGGGGAGGAGGGCGCGCTCGACGTCCAGCTCGTCGAATCGCTCGCACCCGGCCCGGTGCGGTACACGCCGTCGGTCGACGAGGCCGTCGCGGCTGTCGAGCGGGGAGACGCCGAGGGCGCGTTCATCGTCCGGCCGACCCGCATCGAGGACGTCTTCCGCTTCGCGCAGGCGGGCGAGACCTTGCCGCAGAAGACGACCTACTTCTATCCCAAGCTGCTCTCGGGGCTCCTCTTCCTCCCGCTGGACTCCTAGTGCAGCCCTGGCTCGATGCCTTTCGCGCCGCGGCGCAGGACATCACGCGCGTGCTGGACGAGCTTCCGACCCGCGTCGAGCGGGAGCCGGTCATCGCAGCCGGCGAGGGCGGCGACGACACGACCGCGATCGACGATGCCGCCGAGCGGGCCGTCGTCGCCCGGCTCGAGGAGCTCCATCGGGATGGGCATGAGTTCACGCTCGTCTCGGAGGAGCTGGGCGAGCGCGTGTTCGGCTCCTCGGAGCTGCGTGTCGTCGTCGACCCGATCGACGGGTCGGTGAACGCCAAGCGGGGGCTGCGGAACTTCTGCCTTTCGATCGCGGTCGCCGAGGGCGCGACGATGGGGGATGTCGTCTTCGGCTACGTACACGACTTCGGGACCGGCGAGGAATGGACGGCCGCAAAGGGAGGCGGCGCGCAGCTCGACGGCCGGCCACTCGGCGCGGTCCGTCCCAAGGACACGGTGGAGATCCTCGTCATGGAGGGGACGCTCGCCGCGTCGGTCGCCGACCACGCCGAGGCGCTTGTCGGCTACGCGCAGCGGTTCCGGATCACGGGCTCGCTCGCCCTCTCGCTGTGCCAGCTCGCCGCAGGCCGGGTGGACGCGGTCTGCTCGCTCCGCGAGGTGCGGTCGGTGGATACGGCCGCTGCGCAGCTGCTGGTCCGCGAGGTCGGCCTGTCGATCGGGTTCGCGGATGCGGGGCCGTGGGACGGCGCACCGCTCGACACGCGCCCGCACGGCGTGCTCGTCGCCGCGGCCACGGAGGAGTTGAGAGACCGTTTGGGGGAAATCCTCGTCATGTGAGCGAGGTTCGCATCGGGTGCTCGGGGTGGAACTACCCGCACTGGCGTGAGCGGGTCTACCCGAAAGGGATGCCCCCACGGCGCTGGCTCGAGCACTACGCGGCGCTCTTCGACACCGTCGAGATCAACAACACCTTCTATCGGCTGCCGCGGATCGAGGCGGTTCGCGGATGGGTCGAACAGAGCCCTCCCGGCTTCCTCTTCGCGGTAAAGATGAGCCGGTACATCACGCACATCCGACGGCTGGGCGGCCTCGAGACCGGGATCCCGCTCTTCTACGAGCGCATCGCGCCACTCGCAGCCTCGCCGAAGCTCGGCCCCGTCCTCTGGCAACTGCCGCCGACCTTCAAGCGGAACGACGAGCGGCTGGCGGCTGCGTTGGCGGCGCTCCCGGCGGGTCGTCACGCGTTCGAGTTCCGCCACCCGACCTGGTACTCCGCGGAGGTCTACGAGCTGCTGCGGGACCGGGAGGCCGCCCTCGTGATCCCCGACAGTCCCAAGTATCCGTTCAGGGAGCTCGAGCTGACCGCCGGGTGGACGTTCGTCCGCTTCCACCACGGGACCCGGGGGCGCAACGGCAACTACTCGGAGACCGAGATCGCCGAGTGGGCGGAGCGGATCGACGGCTGGCGCGAAGGCGGGATCGACGTCTACGCCTACTACAACAACGACTGGGAGGGCTACGCCGTCAGGAACGGCCTGCGGCTCCGGGAGCTACTCGACGTCTAGGCTGTTCGGTGGAATGCAGCCCACGCCGGAGCAGATCACCGAGGCGCTCGGAAAGGTCTACGACCCCGAGCTGAAGAAGCCCGTCACGGAGCTCGGGATGGTGCGCGACGTCGACGTCCGCGGCTCTCATCTCGTGGTCACGATCGCTCTCACCGTGCCCGGCTGCCCGCTCCGGCACAGCTTCGAGG